>Ga0207874_1000549_pt1 | contig 53737 bp, 48 predicted proteins | sample HigsolmetaAR201D_FD_184833 | JGI IMG/M metagenome (GOLD analysis project Ga0207874, IMG submission 184833) | Ionic liquid and high solid enriched microbial communities from the Joint BioEnergy Institute, USA - AR20-1-D (SPAdes) (version 2) ...
AGTCGAGCGCACCGGCGGCCCAGCACACTGGTCAACCTACTGCGCAAGCGACTCAACCAGCAGCGCAGCCCACTACAACACCAGCAGCGCAGTCGAGCGCACCGGCGGCCCAGCACACTGGTCAACCTACTGCGCAAGCGACTCAACCAGCAGCGCAGCCCACTACAACACCAGCGGCCACGCCTGCGCAAGCTCCAGCGGCCACGCCTGCGCAAGCGACTCAACCAGCAGCGCAGTCGAGCGCACCGGTGCCCGTCACGTCGCGGGCTTCGACGACGCCAGCCACTCAGCAACCAGGTGCTGCACCACAAGCCAGCCGATCAATGAGCCAACCGCAGGCGCTCAGCAACATCGACGCGCTTCCTACTATCGAGTCCGTTGCACAAGCGCCAGTGCCAGTAGCGACAGCCCCGCAGCCGGCGCCAGTTGCTCAACAGGTCGAGCAGGTTGTACAGCAGCCGACGCCGATAGTGCAGCCGGCGCCAACGCGCCCGAACAACGTGCAACAGCCCGCACACGCACGGCCAAGCGCCCAGCAACCCGCGCCAGTGATTCAGTCAGCAACAGCGCCCACACAACGAGGACAAACTGGCCCACAGCGGCGAAAACCTAGCAACAACGTCACGCTCTCAAAGAAGAGAGGAGGTCGCAAATGAGCTTCTATTTCCTCACATCCAACGCGGCGCAAGCTCGAACGTTCCAAGAAATGGGCGGGGCACGTATCTGTCTCCAAGAGGGCGGTTCGTTACCTGAAATCAACCTACCGCTGGTGATCGATAGCCGTTCAATCCATATCAAAGCTTTAGCCCAAATACTGCTTGATAGTCGGCGCAAACATGTGAAGACGATCGTGTTAGCACAACCAGGCGGCAAAAGGCTTACGGTGGCCCACATCGCCGACATATTGGCGATCATTAGCTATGAAAATGTTCGAATACTCCCAGGGTTCCTTTTCCTTCTTCCAGGCCTAAAACATGCTGGGCGTCCTATATGTGTTGGAGTGAACCCACCACTTCACAAAATTTCTCAACTACATTTACCTGTGCTCGTTGCGATGCTCGAGGCTTCCCCCGAAGATACCTACGTCACGCTTGCAAGGAAGGCGCTAACCTCGCGTGCTCACATTCATCGAATCCGAGCAGAGCTTGAAAAACTGTTCGATTATCATCATCATCCCACAGCAAAACAACACGCTTCACAAAAAGCCCGTGAAATGGTGGAACACGTGTCTAGATCGCGCCCATATTTTATGGCGACAGGTGTGGCGAAACGCAGGCGATACTCCTGGCGATAGCACTAGCGGAACACAGGCGACACGAAGGCAAAACGAAGGCGCAACGGTGTCGGAGGGCGGGCTGGTTTGATGCATTAGGATGCAGGGCCAGCCGCCCATAAGTATCCCCCCTCGACATACTCAATCGTCTCCCATCATGCAGATCAGTCCGATCGGATCGGTCGCTCAACAATAATCGCGCCTCGATGGTTCGCCACGATCACGCGCACGCGCCGCCCGCAACGCGCTACGATGAATCTGCGATGAAAAGCATTGTGTTCTCGATGAAAAGCATTGTGTTTCATTGTTTTCTGCGATGCAAGCATTGTGCTGCGCTGTGTGCTGGCGTGGAAGCAGTGCAGGAGATGGTGATGGGATGAGCCGGATGCTTGGGGATATTGAGTGAGGTGAGCCTGTCGGCGGGGCGGCGGCGGGTGTTACACGGTAACAGGTAGGAGTATAGGTACACGTGCCTATACAAACCTATAGGTACGTGTGCCTATACTACAACCCCGTCCTACCAGCTACATTGCCACGAAACAACGAGCCTTTGCGAACATAGCGAGCAACCATCTGCTGGCTTTTATGCCCTGTCTGAAGTGCAATCTCCAAACCATTCGCGCCCGCTTCCGCAGCAGCCGTCGCCAAGCCAGCCCGTAGGCTATGACCGCTAAACCTGTCGGCATCCAGCCCCGCCCGTTCGGCTGCCGCTTTCACAATCAACGCCACAGCTTGAGGTGCTAGTGGCTTGTCGCGAAGATTCTGCCAGCGATCAACTCGTCGAAAGATTGGCCCATCGGCGATACCGGTAGCATCAAGCCACGCCTGCAGCGCGCCGACTGGGCAGGTTGCGGCGGCCATGCCAAATGGAATGCCGATTTGGCGTCCTGCTGCATCCTGATCGGTCTTGGAACGGCGCACAGTAATGACCACGCCTTCAGAAACGAACTCTATATCGGCCACAGTGAGCGCCACCAATTCAGAGCGTCGTAGCGCGCCAGCGAACCCGATCAGCAGCAGCGCACGATCGCGAATGCCAAGCAGGTTATCTGGTAGGCTATCGATCATCTGGCGTAGCACAGGAACCGTTGCGGCGGCAGCTTGGCGTTGGGCGATCCCGTTGGCGCGCTTAATCCCTTTCAGCACGGTTCTAACATGCTCAGATCGGCTTGGGCTATCGTATCCGGCAATCTGATGCGCCTGGCTGATGCTAGCCAGCGCTCGCACGATCGTCGCGACAGCCTTACCCTGATCGGCGAGATGCGCGATATACGCGGCCACCGTCTGAGGGCTGGCAGGAAGGCTTTTTGCAACCGTCAACTCACACCAGCTTGAGAACCGCTGCCAGTCGCTTGTATATGCGCGCTTGGTTGCTTCTGCCCTGCTTTGTTCGGCGTAGACCATAGCGCGATCGGCTTGAGCAAGCGCGGTTGGCGGTTCATTAATAGGCATTAAAGAAGTCTGATCTTGTGGCATTTTCCTTCCCCTCTACTCACGATAATGGTAATTATCATGAGCTTTCGGCGCTTTGGCTGTCGAACAGCAAACCCACAATATGCGCAATGGTTCACTGTAGCAGGCAGAAATTTCTGACAATTCTTACACTGCATGCCTATTCTCACTCAACACAGGATTATTTTCCACAATGGGGACAGAATTTTGCATTGCTTGGCCTTGGCTTCCGACAAGCATGACAAGGAATCTCTGCACTAAGCAAGGCTCTGCAGTGTTGACAGTAAATTTCGTCGGGATCTTGGCTAAAGCCACATTTTGCACATATCCGTAAAGTTGGCGTAACCGATGATGATGGAATAAAGGGGCCATGTATAAGCGCTTGGTTGAATTCAGCAGCACTTGCATACCGTTCGTCTTGAAATCGTGCCATTGCCTTTACGATGGCGTCTGAGGTCGTGCGCGAGAGTTGCGAATTCAGCACATAGGGCGGCTCAAGCGGGTCGTCTGTTACAGTAACTCGCTGTGTTGCAGGTAATGGTTCTTTGCCTGTTAGCAGGTGATAGAGCGTTGCGCCCAAACTGTAGATATCAGTTCGAGGATCGGTTGAAGCTAAGGCATACTGTTCTATCGGCGCATATGCAGGTGTCAGTCGAATCTGCGAGCTAAGTGTCGAGTTGCCCTGTTTAATTAGACCGAAATCCACTAGTTTGATCACACCATCAGGCATGATGCGAATATTTGCGGGCTTGATATCGCGGTGTAAGATCCAAGGCGTTTGTCCATGAAGAAAACTGAGCACATCACACAATTGAATGGCGTAGCCTAACACTTGTTTTTCTAACAATGGACCTTGCCGCCTCAGTAAAACTTCCTCCAAACTTTGCCCCGGCACATATTCCATAACCAAGTAGCCGTTACCATCAATCTCAAAAAGATCCTGGTAGAACGGCAGATTTGGGTGACGAATCTTGCGGAGAATCGTAAATTCCTTCCGAAAACTCTGGATGCTCGCAGGATCAAACGTCTCCTTGAGCGCTACTGATCGCCGATTCGTGAGCGATTCAGCCTCGTAGACGGCGCCGAAACCACCATGCCCTACAATTTGTCGAATGCGATATTGCCCGATCTGTTCCCCTGGATTGAGGAGATGAAGTGCATGCTGTAGTGAGTGACCACACTTTCCACAGTAACGTGTATTATCTCGATTAACAGCCTTGCACACACGGTTATGTAATTGGTTTAAGCAAATAATCATAGAGGATCGGCTTCATCTTTCTTACAAGGAAGGATGAAATTTACGATCTGATTCTCTTCATTACAGCAACTTCTATTAGCAAGAAAGCTTGGGATGGCCGCTATTTTAATACAATACAAATATATTTTCCAGTATAAAAACTCATATCTCGAATCTCATTCCCTCACAGTAGTAAAATATATCTTTAAAATTCCTAGAGATGGCCGAGAAGAACAAAACTCAGACGCTCAAGGCCATTTGGGACGGAGAGATTCTTCACTTCACTTCACTTCGCTTCGCTCGTTCAGAATGACCCTAAGACGCTACCCTCGTTACACCAATCTACAAACACCCTCCCGCTCCCCGCTTGTCAGTCCAGCATATTTGTGCTATTCTTCACTACGGAACCGAATCACGTAGAGCGAAACTCGCGCTCTCACGAGGAATACGGCATGCCAAACGCCCAAACCCACGATCGCATTACGGTCATCAGCGGTATTGCTCTTGCCCCCATTAGCTACACGGTCCAAGTCGGGTGGGGCATCGATCCAAGCATGGCCTTCACCTACTCTGCGTTGCTGGTCGGCGCGCATCTGCTCTCGGGGATTATGTTCTCGCCCGATCTCGATATCGACTCAAAGATCGACGATCGCTGGGGTATCTTCAAGTGGATCTGGTGGCCCTACACCACCATCGTGCCGCACCGCCACCGCTGGCTGAGCCACGGCCTCGTTATCTCGCAACTCCTGCGGTTGCTCTACTTTTACCTGATGGTTGTGCTGGTGCTGGCTGGCTCCACATGGCTGCTTAGTCAAGTCAACCTGATCATCCCGCGCTATCACGTGCAACTCACCAATAGCCTGCTCCACCTGATGCGCAACTACCCCAACGAGTCGATCGCATTCATCGTCGGCTTTTGCACTGGCGGCGCAGCCCATACCATCGCCGATTGGGTCGTCACAGGTGGTCGGCCTATTTTGCGCAAATTCGGCATCCGCGTCACGAGTAAATATCTGGATCACGACCGCTGGCTGCCCCGCGCATTACGGCGACGCATACGCAGCCTCTAGCCCGTCGTTCAGGAGATAGATACCATGAACGATATTCAGAGCGATTCTGGTCTGGCCGAACTGCTCGCACAGCCCGATGGTGCGCACCTCGCGTTTGTGCGCGGCTCGTTCCGCCCCGAGGAGTTGGCCGAGACGCTGGCGGCTCTCGCCAATAGCCAGGGCGGCACTGTGGTGGTGGGCGCGCCGGGCCGAGGCAAAGCCAGGGGCCGCGCTAGCGCCACCATCGAGGACCTGAACGCCGCCCGCGAAGCCGCGCTCGATGCCGCGCTGCTCTGCACGCCGCCGCTGGTGATCCCGCTGCCCACCGTGGCCCGCTACGAGCAACACGACCTGCTGCTGCTGCACGTTCCACCCGGCCTGCCGCACGTCTACAGCGTGCACGGCAAATACCTGCGCCGCGTCGGCGATAACGACGAGCCAATCCCGCCCGATGCCCTGCGCCGCCTGCTGATCGAGCGGGGCGATACCAGTTGGGAACGGCTCAGCCCGCCCAATAGCAGCCTGGCCGAGCTCGATGTGAACAAGATCGCCGCCTATGTGCGCCGCATCGGGCCAGCCGCCGAGGCCGACCCGCGCCTGTTCCTGTATCGGCGCGGCTGCCTGGTGCGCGACGATTCGCCCGAGGGCTTCCGCCCCACCAACGCGGGCCTGCTGCTGTTCGGCGATGATTCCGTCGTCGAGCACTACTTCCCGCAGTGCGAGATCACCCTGGTGCGCTACCGTGGCCGCGACATGAGCGACGAGTTTATCCGCGAGGATATCCGCGATACGCTGGTCGAGGCGATCCGCCGCGCCGAGATCTGGCTCTCGGAGAATATGCGCCGTGGCAGCCGTATGATCGGGTTGGAGCGCCAGGATTGGGTGCAGTTTCCCTACGGCGCGGTGCGCGAGACACTGGTGAACGCTGTTGCACACCGCGATTACACCGCCCATGGCGAGGGAATCCGCATTGCGCTGTTCGGCGACCGCCTGGAATGCTACTCGCCAGGGCGCTTGCCCGGCCATATGACGCTACAGAACATTATGGAGGAGCGCTACTCGCGCAACGAGACGCTGGTGCAAGTGCTAGCCGACCACGGCTTGATCGAGCGATTAGGCTACGGCATCGACCGCATGTTCCGCCAGATGGCCGATGCGGGCCTGCCGCCGCCCGAGTTCCGCGAAACCGCCGCCGGATTCCTGGTGGTGCTGCGCGGCCACGTCGGCGATGACCGCAGCGATGCTGGCGGCGTCAACACCGACGAGTGGCGACGCCAAGGCCTCAACGAACGGCAGATCGCCGCGCTGCTGCACCTCAGCGAGCACCGCCGCATCACCAACCGCGACCTGCAAGACCTCGCGCCGGATGTCTCGGCAGAGACGCTGCGACGCGATATGGCCGACCTCGTCGAGCGCGGCCTGCTGCTCAAGGTCGGCGAGAAGCGCGGGGCGTACTACATCCTCAAATAAGTGCCACTCCAACGAATGCACACGGGACGCTCTGCACATCACAGAGCGTCCCGTTTGTGAAGAAGGAAGCGCAACTACTTCTCGATCATCCGCCAAATGATATGACTCAGGCTCAGCAGCGAAGAGATCACCAAGATGATACCGAGGCCGATAGCCCGCATAGCATTCGAGACTTCTCTTCTGTTCATACGAAAATCACGGATCTCGGCGATATCCATCCAGATAAATGACCCAGCAAAGACGATTATAATAATACCAATCAACAAGGTAGACATGCCTAACAGCATCACAATCGGGCTTCGGCGCACCGCAATTGCACGACTACGTGTGGCATACACCTCCTCCACGATCGGCTGCAATTCGTTCCACGAAATCGCGAATCGCTCGCTTAACGCCCGAGCTACCGCTTCGATATGATCCTCACGCGCTAGTTCAGCTTCGATATGATCACGCAGTTCCTCTTCCGTGAGCCCTGCTCTCGCCAACGACTGCTCGAACAGCATCGCTGGTGGAGTTGAAACTTGCTCGCGAGATACCAGTTCGGCAGATTCAGAAGGGGTTTGCAGCACATTTAACACATGTTCGGTAGAAGGAACAGCGGGATGCTCCGATGTTGATGCCTGATCGAATGGCGATACAGGAGCCACCTTCGGCAGCATGGCGAGGCCGCGCTGCGCCGCAGGATGCTCGGGATTACGCATCAGCACCTGTTCCAAGCAATACCGCCGTTCGGCGTCGGTCTGCACTACGCCCGACAACCACAACCACGCCTGTTCGTGGCGCGGCTGGCGTATGAGCACCTGTTTGAAGAGAAAACTCGCTGTCGAGAGGTCGTTCGCCTGCGCAGCCGCAAGGGCTTGACGAAAGAGTTGGTCGGTTTGAGATGAAGATTGCATTGTGTGTTCCTTACAACAAGAAGAGGTGCAATCCTGCCAAAAGAGGGGGAGAGAGGGCTTGTGGATAGAATGCGGGGTCGCGTCGATACGATGATGCAGTTTTCTTGAGAGGATGGGGTTTTGCGCGCCGGATGACAGCTGCGCAGCTGCATAGCGGGATATATCGGGGGAACTGATAGAAAAGCAACCGTCAACCACATACACCAAACCACGCTTCTAGCAATTCTATCTCTAAAAAGGGCAAGGTCGATCTGAGCACTGTATCGCCTGATCGCATGACCGTATGAGCAGAGGTATGAACTATCGAGTACATCACGAAACCCTCTTTAAGTTATGTGTACGCAGTTCCCGCGAAAAAGTTGCAAATTGGTATAGATGCTACGCAATGGCGCTTATCGAGGCCGCCTCAGCACAGGTATGGTGCGGCGCTGATGCAGGAAACGCACACTTGTATCACTGTGCTGCTCGGCGTGCTATAATCTGCGCAGGCATCACAGTAGGAGGCAGCCGCATGAAAGAAGAGGCACGCTTTCGCATCTACCTGTGCGGCGGCCCGCATTGCACCGCCAGCGGACGAAGCGCCATTCTCAAAGCGCTCGAAGATGAGTTGTGGGCTTGGCAACTCGACAGCAGCGTCGATGTGCGCGTGAGCGGTTGCCAGGACCGCTGCGACGACGCGCCAAATATGACGGTGTGGCCCGGGCCGTATCACTACGCCAACCTCACGCCCGAACTGGTCGCCCGAATCGTCGAGCAACACCTGCTGCACGAACAACCCCTCCACGAGCATTTGCAGCCAAGGCGCACCCGCCGATAGCGCATTACAATGCTGGATATCTATTTTCGATAGCTTCTTCTTTCGGAAAGTGCTATAATGCACGAATACAAGCGTCCGCTCGAACACGTCATGGCGATCCCCGATATTCAGGGGCTTGCCGTGCGCCGGAGTTTCTATTTATGGGCTTATTTTCTCGCGGAGGCGAGCAGCGCCTGACAGAAGAATTAGTGATGCGAGCGCTGTCCACCGTTCAGGAACCCGAACTTGGCGGCGATCTCGTCTCACGCCGTATGATCAAGAACGTCAAGATCGATGGCGAGCGCGTGAGCTTTATGGTCGATCTGACCACGCCTGCTTGTCCACTCAAGGACCAAATTCAAAACGAGTGTATTAAAGCCGTACAGACGATCGCCGGAGTCGCGCCGGAGAATATTTCGATTGAATTCGGCTCCACCGTGCGCCCACGCGGCGGTGTGATGGATAAAGCCGCCGTCCCTGGCGTCAGCCATGTGATCGCGGTTGCAGCCGGCAAAGGTGGTGTTGGTAAATCAACTGTATCAACCAATCTCGCCGTGGCGCTCGCTCAGGAGGGCGCGCGGGTCGGGTTGCTGGATGCCGACGTGTACGGCCCCTCGGTGCCGCTGATGATGGGTGTCTCGGGGCAGCAGCCAACCGCCGTCGATGGGCCAGATGGCCAGCCGATGATCATCCCGATCGAAGCGCACGGCATCAAGATGATGTCGGTCGGCTTTATGGTCGAGGACGATAAGCCGATCATTTGGCGCGGGCCGATGGTGTCGCAGTTGCTGCGCCAGTTCCTCTACCAGGTCAACTGGGCGCCGCTCGATTACCTGATCATCGATATGCCCCCCGGCACCGGTGATGTGGCGCTCACGCTCGCCCAATCGCTCCAGAACGTGGGCCTCACGGGCGTCGTCACCGTCACCACGCCGCAGAGCGTCGCTACGCTCGATGTGATGCGCAGCATCGAGATGTTCAAGAAGGTGAACGTCGATCTGCTGGGCATTGTCGAGAATATGGCTTACTTCGTGGCCCCCGACACCGGGAAACGGTACGATATCTTTGGCACAGGCGGTGCCGAACGGTTGGCGCAGCGCGAAGGTCTACCGCTGCTGGGCCAGATCCCTCTGGGCATGAGCGTGCGCTCAGGCGGCGATAGCGGTCAGCCCGCGGTGATCAGCGACGCGCCCGACGCCTACGCCGAAACCTTCCGCCAACTTGCCCGCACACTCGCAGCACGCGTGAGTGTGATGGAATACGCCTAAGAGTCAGGAGTTGGTGTTCAGACGTTCGCCCAGGAGGCAAACGCTCGGTTGCCATCGCGCAGCCAAGCCGATGCCTCCTGGAAGCGAATTCGTTGATCTGGCTTCTGTCTCCTCACCTTGTTGAGGTCGCTATGGCAGCACAAACCCTGAACGCAACCACCATCCCACTGTACTCGTCCGACGCGCGCCAGACCATTCCCACCTACGACACCTCCGCACCCGCCCACGATGCCTTTGATCGTCGGATCGATTACTTGCGCATCTCGCTTACCGATCGCTGTAATCTACGCTGCGTCTACTGCATGCCAGCCAGCGGAATGCACTTTATGCCGCGCCCCGAGTTGCTCACCAGCGAGGAGTTGGTGCTGGTCGTGCGCGCCGCTGCCAAGGCTGGCTTCCGTAAAATTCGTCTCACCGGCGGCGAGCCAAGCCTGCGCCCCGACCTGATCGAGTTGGTGCGGGCGATCAAGTCGGTGCCCGGCATCGAGCACATGGCAATGACCACCAACGGCCTGCGGCTGCACAAAACAGCCGCCGCGCTGAAGGAAGCAGGGCTGGATCGCCTCAATATCAGCATCGATACGCTCGATCCGGTCAAGTTCCGCCAGATGACCCGTGGCGGACGACTCGATCAAGTGTGGGAGGGCATCAAGGAGGCCGATCGCGTGGGCCTGCACCCGATCAAGCTCAATGCGGTGATCGTGCGCGGCCTGAACGATGACGAGGTGCCGCAGTTGGCGGCGCTCACGCTCGAACACCGCTGGGAGATGCGCTTCATCGAGGTGATGCCGCTCACTGGCGTGGCGAACGTCGCGCAGGACGGCGTGGTGAAGAGCGAGGAACTGATCGCGCAGATCGAGGCGGCGTACGGCCCACTCGAATCGCTGGGACTTGCGCCCACCGACTCAGCACGGCGCTACCGCATCCCAGGCGCACAGGGCAAGCTCGGCTTTATCAGCGCCATCAGTGACCCGTTCTGCTCGACCTGCAACCGTATGCGGCTCACCGCCGACGGTCGGCTGCACCTGTGCCTGCTACGCGATGATGAGGTCGATCTGCGCGCCGCCATCCGCAGTGGCGCGAGCGAGGCCGAGATCGAGCAGTTGGTGCGCCACGCGGTCGCCATCAAGCCCTGGGGCCACGGCCTACCCGAAGGCGTACTGCCGACCCTGCGCGGCATGTCGGAGCTAGGCGGCTAACACGCCTCGCCGAACGAGGCAACGTTCAATATCCAACAAGCGCGCGACGGGGTGAACTCGTTGCGCGCTTTGTTTTAGCTCCGACTTTAGTAGGAAACCTGCCATGAACGACCCCAATTTTGTTGATAGCCGCCGCAGGGTTTGGTATACTATCGCACATTAGTGCTGAACAACTCCGCCACGAGCGCAACGTCCTCGACCAACTCCATTGAGTCCGAACGAGCGCCCAATACTGCCGCCTACATAAACGGTTGCTTTGTATGACAAATCCCTTCATCGAGCGCGAACAGATTGTGGACCCCGAGCGTTTCACCGGGCGCTGGGCCGAACTGTCGCAGATCTTCGAACGGCTAGAGGCTGGGCGTCCAGTGTTGATCAGCGGCGTACCGAAGATCGGCAAATCCTCGCTTCTCAACCATATCGTGCAGTCGGCGGCGGTGAACTTGGAGATTCCCGAACTGCAGGGCTTCTACCTCGACTTGGTGGGCGCGAACAGTTCCGCAGCGGTCTATGAGACGGTCATTCGGGCAGTGGGGGGACGCGGCGACACGGCGTCGGCGCTGGAGATCGCGCTGATCGAGCGCGGCGACCCGGTGCTGCTCTGCCTCGATAACGCGCAGGCCGCGTTCGAGCAGCCGTGGGGCGAGATACTGCTGGAGGCATTGGCGCGGATCGTACGGGGCGGCTTGCTGATGCTGGTGGTGGCGATGACGGGCCGACCACCCACACTGAGCGAGCGGTTCGCCTATATGACCTTGGGCGCGATGGGGCCACCCGAGGTGCGCCTGATGACCGAGGCGTATTTGGATGCGACCAATGTGCGGTTCACGCCCGCTGAACTCAACGAGATCTCCCGCCTGAGCACCGGGCATCCAGCCTACATCCAGCGGGCCGCGTACCATTTGTTCGAGCATAAACAACGCCCAGATCACGATTGGCGGGCGGCCTATTTGGCCGAGGCCCGCGACATGCCCGTCCCGGGGGCGCCGCTGCCACCCGGAGTCTTCGAGGGCCAGCATCAGGGCCAATCGGGCCAAGCAACCTACAACGATCTCCCCACCGAGCAGGCAGTCGTGTATCCACAACTGGCCGCCGTACCCAACACATCGCGCTGGCTGCTCTGGCTCATTCCCTTCGCCGTGGCATTCGTGGTGATGCTGTTCACTCAGCAGATCGTCTTTGCGGCGCTGGCCGCTGGCCTGATAATTGCTGGCTTACTGCTGTTGATGCGCTCATTGCATTAGGCGTATACATCCTCATTTGCCACGTCAACGTCGTACCCACATACCACTCCCACATCCCATCACGCTCATTCTCGCGAACAGCTCACGTTTTGTGCAGATCGCCTTTGTGTTATTTGGATGATGATGGAATTGTTGATTGAGGCGTATCGCTATTGGCTTCAAAATCAGGCGCACTTTTGGGAGGCGTTGTCGCGCCACCTTATCCTGAGCCTGTCTGCACTGGCGATCAGTTTGTTGATCGGCCTGCCGCTGGGTATTTGGATCTCGCGTCACCACCGCAGCGCACAATGGGTGATCAACGGGTTTGGCGCCTTGCGTTTGGTGCCGAGCCTGGCGATTCTGTTCCTGGCCCTGCCCTACTTGGGCACCGGGTTTCGGCCCGCGCTGTTCGCGCTCACGCTGCTCGCCTTTCCCCCGATTCTCATCAATGTCTACGCTGGCATTCGCAACGTCGATTCGGCAGTTGTCGAGGCGGCGTACGGCATGGGCATGTTGCCTTCACAGGTGTTGCGGCAGATCGAGTTGCCGCTGGCACTACCGGCGATGTTGGCCGGAATCCGCATCGCAGCGGTTGAAGTGATCGCGAGCGCCACGTTGGCCGCGTTTATCGGCGGCGGTGGGCTCGGCGATTTTATTACACGCGGTTTCGCCCTGTTGGAGCCGCGCATTATGCTTGTTGGTGCCATCCCCGTTGCTCTTCTGGCGCTGTTCTCTGAAGCGTTGTTCAGCAGCGCACAGCGTTGGTTAAGCCCTCTCACCCAGTAGCACCAACAATCAAGGAGTGTTACAGATGACTAAGATGCGATGGTATCGATTCCTGCTGCTTGGCGTACTGAGTGCGCTGGTGTTGGCGGCCTGTGGGACCACCACACCAACGTCGATGCCCGCCGAACCCGCCCCAACTGCGGCGGCAGCGCCGACTGCGGCGAGCAGTGAGCCAGCCGCGAGCGGGAGTGTCGTGGTTGCCTCGAAGGACTTCACCGAGGAGTTTATCGTCGCCGAGATGTACGCGCTCTTGCTTGAGAACGCGGGCCTCCAGGTCGAGCGAAAGATCAACCTGGGTGGCACGCCGATCGCGCAGGCGGCGATTGTGGCGGGCGAGATCGATCTCTATCCCGAATACACTTCGACGGGTCTGCTTACCGTGCTGAAGCAAGACCCGCTGAAAGACCCGCAGGAGATCTTCCAAGCCGTCAAGCAGGGCTACGAGGAGCAATTCTCGCTGACCTGGCTGACGCCCTCGCCGTTCAACGATACGCAGGGCTTGGCGACCACCAAGGAGATCGCCGAGCAGTACGGCATCACCAGCTACTCCGACCTAGCGACCAAGGCCAGCGAGTTGCGCTTGGGCGCGCCCGCCGAGTTCACCGAGCGTGAGGACGGCATCAAAGGCTTGCAAGAGACCTACGGCGGCTTCGAGTTCAAGGAACTGAAGCAGCTCGGCACCGGGCCATTGCGCTACGATGCGCTCAAGAACGGTGAGATCGACGTGGTGGTGGTATTCACCACCGATGCGCGAATCGCCGCCGATGGCTTGGTGGTGCTGAACGACGACAAGACGCTCTACCCGATCTACAACATCGCGCCGGTGGTGCGCCAGGATACGCTGACCAAGTACCCGCAGATCGCCGACGCGCTCAACAAGCTCGCTCCGCTGCTGACAGACGAGGTGATCACGGGGCTGAACGCCAAGGTCGATATCGATGGCGAGGACTACGCGGCGGTCGCCAAGGCGTTCCTGACGGAGCAGGGTCTGATCCAGTAGCAGTACGGGTTGGTGGATGCGCGATGGTCACCGCGCATCCGCCACACAAATCTCGCATTGAGTAGAGGTAGCATTATGAGCGCGATTCGCGTCGAGCACCTGACCAAGCAGTTCCCCAACGAGTCGCGTCCTGCTGTTGATGATGTCAGTTTCACGGCTGAAGAAGGCGCGTTTGTGGTGTTGCTTGGTCCTTCGGGCTGCGGCAAAACCACACTGCTCAAGATGATCAATCGGCTGTACGAGCCGAGCAGTGGGCGCATTCTGATCGGCGATATCGACGCGCGCAGCCTGCCCGTCACCGAGCTGCGCCGCAAGATCGGCTACGCCATCCAGCAGACCGGGCTGTTCCCCCATATGCGCATCGAGCAAAATATCGCTGTGGTGCCCAAGCTACTCGGTTGGGACCGCCAGCGCATCGATGCGCGAATCGACGAGTTGCTGGATTTGGTGCGGCTGCCGCGCAGCTACCGCACCCGCTACCCGCGCCAACTCTCGGGTGGCGAGCAACAGCGCGTGGGGCTTGCACGGGCGTTGGCCGCCGATCCAGCCCTGATGCTGATGGACGAGCCATTCGGCGCGATCGACGCGATCACCCGCACCAAGTTGCAGGATGAACTGCGAGCGATCCAGCGACGGCTCGGCAAAACCATCCTGTTTGTGACGCACGATGTGGAGGAGGCGCTGCGGCTCGCCGACAAAATCATCGTGATGCGCAGCGGGAAGATCGTACAGTACGATACGCCGTTGCGCATCCTGACGCAGCCAGCTGAGCGCTTCGTTGAGCGTTTGGTAGGCACCGAGGATGTGTTGCGGCGCTTGAGCCTGATTCCGGTTGAGGATGCGCTGGCAGCGCAGCAAAACGGGCAGTTGGCCCACACCGACGGCCACACGGCTCAGATCGGCCCGCGCGACGATCTGCGCCAGGCGATCTCGCTGCTCCTGCGCAGCGGCACCGACTCGCTGGCAGTCGTCGATGGCGATGGCCAGGCGATGGGCACATTGTCGCTCGAAGACCTACGCGCCGCTGCGATGCAGCCGCGCACCACAGACGCATAGAACAGTTATGCAGCAACTGATAAACGGCTTCCGCTTCCTGTTCGACAATCAAAGCGCGGTGTTGGCTCTGCTCGGCGAGCACATCCGCTTGGTGGGCATCACCCTGCTGATCGCCCTAGCGATCGCCCTGCCGCTCGGCTGGCTGCTGAGCAAAGTGGCGTGGCTGCGCTCTCCGGTGTTGGGTGTGCTGGGTGTGATCTACACCATCCCGAGCTTGTCGCTGTTTGTGTTGCTGATCCCGCTGCTGGGGCTGGGGGCGCGCACGGCGATCGTGGCGCTGGTGGCTTACGCCCAAGTGATGCTGGTGCGCAACGTGTTGGTCGGCTTGGTCGGCATCGATCCGGCGATCATCGAGGCCGCCAAGGGCATGGGCATGAACGGCTGGCAGCGCTTTTGGCGGGTCGAGTTGCCCCTGGCTCTGCCGCTGATCCTGGCGGGCACCCGCATCGCCACGCTCTCGACGATCGCGATCGCGACGGTGGCGGCGTTTATCGGGGCTGGCGGGTTGGGCCAACTGCTGTTCCAGGGCGTCGCCACTGGCAGCCGCGCACGGATTGTGGCGGGCAGCATCGCCATCACGCTGCTGGCGCTTGGCGCACACGTGCTGCTGCGTGGACTGGAACGCCTCGCGGCACGTCCGCTGGGTGGCGAGGAACAGCGCCAAGCCAATTAGCCCCGCTGGGCGTAGAACTCCACGATCGCCTGGGCCGAGCGCACCACGAGATCGCGCAACTCGGGCGGCTCCAGCACTTCGATCTGCGTGCCGTAGCTCAACACATACTCGCAGGCGCTGTGCTCCACCTCGAAACGAATCCGCACCGTCATCCAGCCATCGTGCTCGGGCGGGCCGACCTCCTCGATCCGCGCGTAACGACTCTCCGAGCGCATCCGGGGCAGGATCTCGGGCGCGACCCGCAGCACCGCCGGGTAACGCGGTAGGTTCGCCTGAAACTGCGCGGTCGACTCTCGCCAGTAGCTCGCCAGATCGAAATCGGGCGGACGAGTACATGGCTCCGCGCAGAGTTCGGCTCGTCGCACGCGCGACACGCGATACGTGCGCGGGGTGCCCTCCGACGCCGCGATCAGATACCACAGGCTGCCTTTCGCCACCAAACCGAGCGGGTCAAGCAGGCGCTCCACCTTCGTGCCGTCGCTACGCTCGTATTCCAGCAGCAGTTTGCGCTCCTGCCACACAGCGGCTTGCAGTGTCGGTAGGTGCGACACGTCGTCGGGCGATTGCCGCCAACCACCCGGATCGATGTAGATGCGCTGGCTGGCGCTTTCGGCGTTGCGCCGCACGAAGCTGGGCAATTCCGCCAGCACCTTCACTAGCGCCGAGTCCGCCGCTTGCTCCAGGCCCAGGTCTTTGAGCAGGGTGTCGGGCAGGCCCAGAAACAGCGCGCGGGCCTCGTTGGCGTTGAGGCCGGTCAATTTGGTGCGATATTCCTCCAGCAAGCGCCAGCCGCCACCCACGCCACGGTCGGCGATGATCGGCACACCCGCCGCGCTCAGCGCCTCCATATCGCGGTGGATGGTGCGCTCAGAAACCTCCAGGCGCTTCGCTAGTTCTCGCGAGGTGAGCCGCTGCTCGACTTGCAGCAGCAGCAGAATGGCGACTAATCGATCGGCCCGCATCAGGGTTCTCCAGGGTTTTTAATCCACAGATTTCACAGATTAGAAAAAGCAAATCAATGTATCTACAATGCAGTTCATTGCCATGCTTTGCCGACCTGACAGGTCAAAATCAATGCTGTTCATTGTCATTCCGAACGTAGTGCGCAGCACGAAGTGAGGAATCCCCCTGTCTCACGCTGAGATCTCTCATTTCATTCGAGATGACACTGTTTTCTTCGTAGTTTCGTTGTCATTCCGAACGTAGTGCGCAGCACGAAGTGAGGAATCCCCCTGTCTCACACTGAGATCTCTCATTTCATTCGAGATGAGATTGTTTTCTTCGTAGTTTAGTTGTCCTTCCGAATTGTTTGCTTCGTAGTTTCATTGTCATTCCGAACGTAGTGCGCAGCACGAAGTGAGGAATCTCCCTGTCTCACGCTGAGATCTCTCATTTCATTCGAGATGACATTGTCTTCTTCATAGCTTCATTGTCATTCCGAACGGAGTGCGCAGCACGAAGTGAGGAATCCCCCTGTCTCACGTTGAGATCTCTCATTTCATTCGAGATGACACTGTTTTCTTTGTAGTTTCATTGTCATTCCGCATTGTTTGCTTCGTAGTTTCATTGTCATTCCGAACGGAGTGCGCAGCACGAAGTGAGGAATCTCACTGTTCCGCGTTGCATTGCACTTTGAGATCCTTCAGTTTGTTCAGGATGACACTGCATTTCGTTACATACAACAGAGCGAACCATTTCCCTTTTTCAATCTGTAAAATCTGTGTAATCTGTGGATACTCTCATCATCGCTGAGCTTGAAACATCTCCCGTAGTGTACCACCGAAATATGACAGAGGGTGTCATCTATTAGTTGTACACTGAACGAGTATGGTGCAAAACGAAGGAGATGGGCAATGAAATACGGTATTGTACTGCCCTGCGGCACTGCTCGCGATGCAGCCGACATTGCGTACGAGGCGGAGCAGGCTGGATGGGATGGCTTTTTTGTGTACGAGACGGTTTGGGGCACCGATGCATGGGTTTCGCTGGCGGCGGCGGCGATGCGCACCACGCGCATCAAGCTCGGCACCGACCTGACGCCGGTCTCGCGCATGCGACCGTGGAAGTTGGCGAGTGAAACCGCCACGCTCGACGATCTCTCGGATGGGCGGCTGATCTTATCGGTGGGCTTGGGCGCGCCCGAGACGGGCTTCGCGGCCTTTGGCGAGGTGACCGACCGCAAGATTCGCGCTGAACTGCTCGACGAAGGACTCGATATTCTGAATGGCCTGTGGGCCGGGCAACCGTTCAGTTATCACGGCAAGCACTACCATATCGAGCCGTGCGATTTCACTGGGCCACCGCCGCCGCCCAAGCAAAAGCCCCGCATCCCGATCTGGGTGGCGGGCATGTGGCCGCGCCCGAAATCGATGCGCCGTGTGCTGCGGTGCGACGGTATCCTGCCCGATGCATGCGATGAAAACGGCGTGCGCCGCCCACTGACCCCCGAGGACTTACGGGCGATCAGCGCGTTCGTGGCCGAGAACCGCACCTTAACGACGCCGTTCGACGTGGTTATGGAGGGCGAGACGCCCACCAATGATCCCGATGAAGCGCGCGAAATCACCCGCAAGTGGGCCGAGGCAGGCGCAACGTGGTGGATCGAATCGCGCTGGAACCTGCCGCGCGACGCGACGGGCTTGGCCGAGTTCCGCGAGCGCGTGCTGAGCGGGCCGCCTCGCCACTAGTTACGCGCCGAGCCAATCGGCGAGCGCTGCCAAGGTGGGCACCTGCGCCAATGGTGCAGGCCCACCTGCGGGCAGCGCTTCTTGTTTGCGGTTCACCCAGACCACCGGAATGCCGAGCGCGGTGGCGGGAACGACATCGTGGAAGTGGCTTTGGGCGGCGTGCAACCATGGCTGATCGCCGATCAGCGTGCGGGCGCGCTTGAAGTGAGCGTGCGCTGGCTTGTACGAGCCAACCTGCTGCGCGGTCACAATGAAATCCATCGGCACGGTGAAATGTCGCAGCGTGGCCTGCAATAGCGCGGTGTCCACATTCGAGAGGATGCCCAAACGATAGCCCGCCTTCGCCAGCCGCTCCAATGCGCCGTTGGTATCGGGAAACGGCGTCCACTGCGGCAGACTATCAGCGAAACGCTGCGCTACCGCCTCGCTCATCTGCCAACCCTGTAGCGCCACCGCTCGGCGTGCGGTCTCCGCGAGAACCGCGTGGTAGAGCCGAAACTGTTCTGCTTCGACCTGTGGCTCGATGTGATGGTAGTCGATCAGCGCACGTTCAGCATCGAGCGCCACCCTCTCGGCGCGCGCTACGTCGGCGAAGGCGTTGGCAATGCCACCCTCCCAATCGATCAGCGTCCCGTAGCAATCGAAAGTGATCACCTCATAATTGGCGGGCATAGCGTCCTCCTGTTCAGATTCGCGGCGGGGCTGGGCAGGATGTAGTGCGGCGTGGAGCCTTGAGTGTAGCGCCGCTTGCCCAAAGCGTCAACTAGCGTTGACACGCTGGATTGTTGCGCGTATCATCACCGCTGGATGCTGTCGATTGGAAGATTCCTATGCGTCGATTTGCTCGGATTGGCCCGTATTGGCCCGCACTGCTCGCTGGATTCGCCGCGCTGCTCGCCCTATTGCTGCTGTGGATGGTCCGTGCCACGCCGATCCAACCGTTGCCGCTGCTGCGTATCGATGCGCTGAGCGCGTTCTATGCGGCGTTGCTGTTGGTCGGCGGGGCGTTGTTGGCGTTCCTGCAACCCACACACTGGGCCTTCGGCTGGCGCGACCTGGCAGTGCTGGCGTGCCTGTTGCTGGCCTGGTTCACCACGCCGATCCCGCTGCTGTTGCTCTGTTACGCCGTGGTGGCGCTGTTGAGCGCGGATCGTGCGCTCGGCGATGAGGCCGCGAGACGCTGGGGTGTGCGGCTCGTGTGGGCGGCACGCCGCGAGCTGCTGAGCGTTGGCGCGTTGCTGGTTGGCTACGGCGCGCTGGCCCTGCGCGGCAGCTTTTTGTACGATGCGCGCACTGCCGGAGCTGGCCTCGACTCGTTCAACTTCTGGTTTGTGCTGCTCGCAGCGGCGATCCCCGCCATCGATTTCTGGAGCCGCACGTCCACCTCGCCGCTCACGAACGTGGCGCGGATCGCTTGGCTCTATCCGCTGGCCCGTCTGTACACGCTCGGCCCTTGGAACAGCGGCTGGTCGTTCGCGACGGTGCTGCTCGGTGGTGCGCTGGCGCTGTGGGCGGCTGTGGCAGCATTGGCGCGCCCCACCGAACGCGCGTACCTGAGCCAGACGAGTATGCTGGCGTTGGCGCTGGCGGGCTTCGGCTTGAGCAGCAGCGCTGGCGTGGCGGCGGGCTGTTATGCGCTGCTCACGTTTGTGATCCTGGTGCTGGCCCAACCCGATGAGGATGCGGAGAAAGATCCGCAAAAAGGGCTGCTCGGCTGGTTGCTGACGGGCGCTGTGCCGTTTACTGCGCCGTTTGTGGCGGCGTGGATGTTGATCGGCGCGGCGGTGGCCGGAGGTGTGGCGCTGCTGGGTGGCGTGGTCTGGCTGGCCCTGTTGCTGAACTGCTGCGCCGCTGCGCTGGCCGACCTAAGCGGGCGCGAGCCGTCGCTGCGGATTGCGGCGGTTGCCAGCCTGGTGGCGGGCATCTTCGCGCCGTTGGTGGTGCGCTGGGGCATTCAGCCCGTGCTTGAGCAGTTGCAGGGCGGCTTGACGCCGTTCGGCGACATCAACATTTGGCCGTGGGTCGGCATGGCGGCGATCAGCGCGGGGCACACGCAGATCACGACGCTGCCCACGATCGCGGTGGCGGCGCTGATGCTGGTGCTCTCGGCGTTGGTGTACGTGGTGACGCGGCTACGCGACACTTGGCGCGACACCGACGATTCGCCCGATGGGCCGACCGCCGCCGATGTGCTGACGTGGCTGCGGGCCGAGGTGCCGTGGTTGCGCCTGGTGTTGCCCACGGAGAAACAGGAGCGGCCCGTTGACGGCGAATGAGTTGCTGGCGCTGTTGGGGCGCGCTTGGCCCCGTCTGTTGCTCTACCCGGGCGGTCTCTTTGCCTTCGGCGTGGTGGCTGTGCTGGTGTGGGCGCAACAACGCCGCTCCGCCGAGCCGTGGTGGCCGCCCCGCTGGTGGACGCTGCATTCGTGGCGCGACCTGAGCGCGTTGGTGGTGCCCTGGCTGGGCTTGGCGCTGTTGCCGCTGCCCCGTGCGGCGAACCTCAGCCGTCAGTTCGATCTGGTGATGCTGCTGGCCCTGCTGGAGTGGCCGCTGCTGCTCGCGGTCGCCAGCGAGTTGCGCGGTTCGCCCGATGAGCGCGCGCAGAGGTTGCGCCGTTTTGCGGCGGCGCTGAACAGTTACCCGTTGTTGATCGTGGCGGCGCTGCTGATGGTCGCCGCCTACGGCTCGCTGGAGGGCGGCGTGCTGCTGCGCACCCCCGACGCCGATACGCCGTTCCAGACGGCGGCGTTGTTCTGGCTGGGCGCGTTGGGTTGGCTGTTGGTGCTGCCCGCCGCGCTGGGCTTGGGCGCGTTCGCCGCCGGTGCCCCCGCGAATCCTTGGTTGCGCTTGGGACTGCGGCTGCGGATGGTTGGTTTGGTGGCGCTGGCCGCGCTGCCGTGGATTCCGCTGGTGGCCGACCCGATCACGGGGCACCAGGCCGAGGCTGAGTTGCCGTGGTTGGCGCTGCCGCTGCCGCCGCTGGTGATCGCCGGGCTGCTGTGGGTGTGGCACCGCGCGACGCTGGGGCGCTCGCCCCGTGGCTGGGCTTGGGCGATGCTGGTGCTGACGTTGGGCTTGGTGGGGGCGCTGCTGTGGGCAGCTACCACGGCCTTGCAGGCGCGCTTGACGTGAGTGGGATCATCCACAGATTGCACAGATTTGGTTTGGGTAGGAGTGACGTGGTCAGCGTTCGATGATTGGCATTGTCATTCCGAACAAGCCGTTAGGCGATGTGAGGAATCGCGTTGTTCTGTGCAACGGCGATGCGATAGGTAAGCATTGTATTCATTGATGCTGCATCGCCGTCGCCACACTGTGTGAGGGTTCGCGCTGAGTGCGATACTGCCGATCCGTGCCTTCATACGCGGAGGCATGGGGCAACCACGTTCAACACGACCCTCACTTCACTTCAAACCATCCCGCTTAGGATTTGATTGGGATGACGAGTTGCTTCGGGAAGGGCGTCAGGCTCTCGAAGGTGCCCTCCGGCGTGCAGTAGAAGGTGTCCTCGATGCGCACGCCCATGCCACGGTCGGGGTAGTACAGGCCCGGCTCGATGGTGAACACCGCGCCCGGCTGCAGGACATCGCCGCGATCCTGGAGCGATGGGAAGCCGAAATCCTCGTGTACCTCAAGGCCGATGCCGTGGCCCAGCGAGTGGATGTAGCCCTCCTCGATCGGGTATTTGCTGCCGATCGTCTCGTGGCCGCGCTCCTCGAAGTAGGCGCAGGTCATGTCTTGGTAGACTTTGGTTGGCGCGCCAACTTCGAGTTCGCTCACGACTTTCTCGAATGCGCCGTTCACTTCGTCGTAGAGCTTTTGTAGCTCGGGCGGCGCGTAGCCGATCGCGAAGGTGCGGGTCATGTCGTGGTAGTAGCCGCTGCTGATCTCGCGCGGGTAGATGTCGAACACGATCGATTGACCGAGCTTGAGCGCGGCTTCCTCGTCGCCTGCGGCGTGCGGCAGGCCCGAATCGCGGCCCTGCGAGAAGATCGTGCCCGATGGGTCTTCGAGGCCCTGCGCAGCCAACTCGCGCCGCATCAGGGCTTTGACCTGACCGATGGTGATGGGCTTGCCGTCGGCATCGACGAGGGTGTCGCCCTCGGCGCGCCCGGTCTGGATGAAGTCGATCACGGCTTGGACAACGGCGCAGGTCTTCAGGCCGACTCGCCGCATCACTTCGATCTCTTGCTCGTCTTTGGTGAGCCGCGCTTGCGAGATCACATCTTTGTCGTACTCGGCTACGACTTCGAGTTCGGGCATGCGTTGCATCAGGCCCGAGAGCACCGCGAAGTATTTGCTGGCCTGGACGGTGCCGTAGAAGCCGACGCGCCCTTTGACGCCGAGGTCGGTGAAGATGCGGCGGCGCAGTTCGATGGCGGCCAACAGGCGGTCGCCACCCGTCTCGTTCAGGATCTCGCGGTTGTTCCAACGGCTGGTGGGCACCAAGACAAGGCCGGTGGCTTCGGCTTGGATCTGCTCCCAGGGGCTATGGATGAGCATGGCGGGTTCGCCACGCTTCTTGATCACGGTTCCGGTGATATGGTGGCCGAGGACGAAGTAGTTGTAGTCGGAGTTGGCGCTCCCCAGGCCGTCCGGCCCTTCGACGACGATTGCGTCGATGTTGCGCTCGGCCATTAATCGATCGAGATCGCTTTTCAATCAATCCTCCTTTGATTGCATTGGACATTTGGGCGTGTAGCTGAGGTGGCGTTTATGGTTCGGCGTGCCACAGCCACAAATTGGCATCTGTACCGTTGGCAGTCAGGCCGCCAAACAGCAAAATATCTCCGGTTGCCGGGTTGCGGCCCGTGGCTAGGCTGCTGCGAGCGCTTGGCCCCGTTGGCTCACTGCTGAGTAGCCAGGTGTTGCTGTCGATAGTGTAGCGCCACAGTTCATTGCTTGCGCCGTTGGTCGTCAAGCCGCCAAACAGCCAGAGCACCCCCGCGCTGCTATCGAGCTGCATGCTTGGGTTCGAGCGTGGCGTGGGCGCATTACCTATTGGTGTGAGTTCGCTCCAGGTTTGGCTCGTAAGATCGAACGCCCACAGATCGCCTTGCGGGCAGGGGCCAAACCCCGACGAGCAGCCGCCGAACAGGAGCAGTTGCTGGCGCTTCGCATCGTAGCTCAGTTCGTGCAGACAGCGCTTGAGCGGTCGCAGACTGTCGGGGCTGTAGTCGCGCCACGAGGCGGTGGCAAGGTCGAAGGCCCAAGTATCGTCGAAGCGGCCCTGATCGGAAAAACCGTGCGAAATCCACACGCGGCCCGCATCATCGAGCGCGGCAGATTGGCCGTAGCGCGGGCGTGGGCCTTCGTCGGGCAGATTGGCCTGGAGTTGTATCCACTCTTCATTGGTTCTATCGAGCGCCCACACATCGTTGAAGAAACCGCTTTGGCCCTGGCCCATCACGATCAGCAGGCGGTTGGTGGCAGCATCGAATACTGCGCCATGCCCGAAGCGTGGTTCCGGGCCAGAGGCCGCCAGTTGATGCCAACTGCCAGTCGCAAGATCATAGGCCCAGGTGTCGTTGAAGATACCATCGCCACGTCCGCCAAATATGAGCAATTGATTTTGGTTGCTGTCGAACACCGCGCTGTGGTCGAAGCGTGCCGATGGCCCATCGGCGGCCCCTAGTGACCAGCCTAGCGGTAATGGCGTGGCGGTGGGTGTGTGACTAGGTTCGATACTCACGGTCGGTGGCGTAGGGACGGTTGGCGTGTTAACGATTGAGGTTGTCGTCGGTAGAGTGAGAGACGCGGTAGCACTAGGGATGATGGTTGGCGGGGCTACTGTGGGCATGGCGGTTGGCATGCCGCAACTGGACAGCAACAGCACCAACAACAACCCCCAACCCGAGTGAAAGGGTTGCGCAAGAGGTGTTTGGCGAATTGCGGTTTTGCACTGAAGCCAAAGGTGCTTACGCATTTTACTCCTTCTTCAGGAAGGTGTACATCGTGGCGTTGCAGACTGGGCAGGTGCCACGGGCGGCGCGGCGTCCGTTCTCGGTCTGCTCCTCACGCGGGTCCTGCATCTGCCGACGCTCGCGGCAGCGGTTGCAGTAGGCGTAGATGACACGTTCCTCGGCTTTGGCTTTTGGTGCGGCCTTGGGCTTGGTGCGCGATTTGCCACTGCTCTTGGGCTTGCCGTTGCTCTCGGCCTTCGCCTCAGCCTTGGGCTTGCCGTTGCTCTCGGCTTTCGACTCGGCCTTGGGCTTGGCGTCTGTGGTCGCCTTTGGCTCGACCTTGGCATCCTCCTCGGGATCTGGCGCAGGCTCAGCCTTTGGCTCGGCTTTAGGTTCGGCCTTAGCTTCCTCCTCGGGATCTGGCGCAGGCTCAGCCTTTGGCTCGGGTTTGGGCGCGGGTGCAGCGCTCGCCGATGCGGTTGAGGAAGCGGCAGGCGGAGTGTAGGCAGGCGAGATCGGCGCGATATACGGGCGTTGATAGTGTTGCGTCGCTTGGCGTTGGCGCCAGAGCAGCCATAACGCCCAGAGACCGCCACTGATCAGGGCTAGTTGAAGCAGTCGTTTCAGCATTGTCCCCCCACTTCTAGCGTCGCAAATCGGTTGCAGGAGCCTGTTGCGGCAGCCTATTCCGTGATTTGCTTTGCAGACGATACGCAAAGAGTCGAGGCTAGGATTCTCCCCTGAACAGAGCTCGTTTGTTTATGCGGCGATCAGGCCGCGCAGTTTGGCGAGATTCGCAATATCTTCGGCCAAATCGTCGCCTTTGGGTGTTTCGAGAATGAGCGGCAGGTGTTGAAAGCGTGGGTCGTTCACGAGCAGGCCGAAGGCATCGAGACCAATGAACCCTTCTCCGATGCCTGTGTGGCGATCAACGCGGCTGCCGAGATCCTTCTGCGAATCGTTCACATGAAAGACTTTGATGCGGTCGAGGCCGATGATGCGGTCGAACTCGGCGAAGGTGGCCGCGTAGGTTTCGGGAGTGCGGATGTCGTAGCCCGCCGCCAGCAGGTGACAGGTATCGACACAGACGCCCATTCGGTCGGGGCGCTCGACGTGTTCGATCAGGTAGGCCAAGTGCTCGAAGCGCGAGCCGAGCGTGGTGCCCTGGCCTGCGGTAGTCTCGATCAGCACCATCACATCGCCGCCGACTCCCGCCGAGAAGAGGCGATTCAGCGCTTCGACCTCGCGTTGCAGGCCCGCTTCCTCGCCCGAGCCTGTGTGCGCGCCCGGATGCGTGACGAGGTAGGGGATGTTGAGCGCGTGGCAGCGTTCGAGTTCTTCGCCAAACGCGGCGATCGACTTCTCCCAGATATCGTCTTTGGGCGAGGCGAGGTTGATCAAGTAGGAGTCGTGAACGACGAGCGGCCAATCGGGGTGACGCTGCCATGCGGCGGCAAACGCCTCGATCTCAGCAGCCGTGAGCGGCTTGGCACGCCACTGCTGTTGGTTTTTGGTGAAGATCTGCAGCGCATCGCAGCCGGCTTTTTCGGCCAGGGCAAAGGCGTTGTGCAGCCCACCCGAGATCGACATATGCGCACCGAATTTCATCGAACACCTCGTCGTGATTATGCGAAAGCTTCCTCGTAGCTTCCTACGGCTACATTGTACTTGGCATTATACACGAAGGCCGTATGAAAGCCGAAGAGTCGCGCAATAATGCGCGACTCTTCGTGCGTACGTCGTTTGTTGCGGGCAGCGGTTATTTGCTGCTGGGTGCGCTGATGATCTCGCCGAGCGTGATCCACTCGCTGGCGTTATCGGCATAGTCGATCGTTTGGACGCGCACGACATAGTTGCCTGGGCTCAAGGCTGGTAGCTCCAGCGATGGCGTCGGCGTGAACCATTCGGAGGTGCCTTTCGGATCTGCACCAACGTATACGCGGTAGCCGGCCACGCCCGAAGCGTTATCGGTGGCAGGCTCCCACTCAAGGGCGGTGGGCTGATCGGCCACCACCGTGATCGGCTCGATCTGTGCGGGTGGTGTTGGCGGCGTGATGTCGTAGCCGATCGGGCCGTATTCCGCCACGATCTGACTATCGTCGCCACCCCAAGCGCGCACATACAGCGTGTGCAAGCCTTCGCCAGCCCAACTGAGCTGAATATAGCCTGTACTCGCATCCTTGAACTGCGGCTCGGCTTCACTTGGTTGATCATCCCAAGCCTGGCTGAAGGCGGTCACATTGCCGCCAAAATCGATCCGCACATCGCCGCTATACCAGCGGCCCGGCTCGCCACCCGCGAACTCGATGGACGGCGGCCCTTCGGGCAGCGGTTGCGCGTTCCCATCGGCGGTCACCTTGGTGCCACCGTGCTGGTTGCAGCCACCCACTTCGGGTAGGCTGACCTCTGCGAAATGCAGTTCAACTGATTGACGCCCACTTGCAGAAATGCCATGGCCTGTAAAGGCAGTAAAGTGGAGGTGGGGTGTGCCTGGCGACCCACGGTCACCTACGGTGCCAATCACTGTTCCGCGCGCGACGAACTTATCGCGCTGTGTGCTGACGACGCTGGACATATGGGTGTACATCGTGTAGAACCCATCGCCGTGCGACAAAATCAGCGTTCCGCTCTTAGGCGTCCAAGACCAGATCCGTCCATCGGCAGCAGCACGAACCGGCGCACCATACGTGCGGCCATCGCGATTCGCCAAGTCGAGCGAATAGCGATCCCAGCTATTGTGCGTACCACAAGCGTAGCCTTGGATAATCGTCCAAGTCTCGCCGGGCGGTGTCGGCAACCACAATTGTGGTGCAGCCTGTGCCGGTGTAGTTGACCCAAGTAGAACCGAGAGAAGGATCAGAAACCGAAGGAGCGGAAATGCCGGAATGTAGTGGAGCAACGGAAACGACGTACGAACGAAATCGGTCGCGTGCTGTCGAGGCACTCAAACCTCCCTGGAATAAGTGAAGTTACACGACACCGCTACAAACCGACGCAGCGGGCGCTGTGAATTGGGTTAAGCATGATTCCGTGCTGTAAAGCGCACATCCATGCTATTCACTGTAACTTCGTGAACCTTTTTCTGCGTTTATGCAGTTACCAAAGCATCTTGGCTCAGGATGGTCGCGGAGGATATCATAGCTCTTTGCAAATGTCAAATTGAGGTTAAAGTATTTTGTTCTTTTCTTCACAACATCAATAAACGAATAAAGCAGCCAAGTGCCATGTTTGTACATTGCTAGCGAGATACGTATTGTTGCATGACAAACCACAAAGTTGCCGCCAAGACAGCTTGGCGTTACAATAGATTGTTCGTAGAGCATGAACTACTGAAGGAGCGGCTGTGATCACCTATGACGAACTCGCAGTTGGATTAGAAGATGCATGGCTCATGGCAGGCCTTCACGAGCATTTGCTTACCGAAAGCGTTGTTCCAGAAACGCTTGATCGCATCTACCGAGTCGAGTTGTTCCCCGAACACCCTGAACCACTTGGTGAAACACCGACTCCACCATGGGTCGAGATGACCTTCACGTGGACGCCTGCACATCAACTGCATGCCGAAGGGCGCGAGATATCTCCTGGCCCGATCGAGCTGGCCTGGACGTACACCGTCGATGTGCGCGAGCAATCCGACCGGGGCGATTACGATCTCACACGGGCGTTTAACGCGGCGGTGCGTAGCGCACTGCGTCGCGCGGCACCCGATATCCCCGCGCCAGCCGAGTACGTGGCGATCGAGGTGCGTCGCGGCTATCGTTCCAGCAACGATAAACCAATGCTGGCGTATGTCCAGTTGGTTGGCACAAATGTGACAGATCTGAGCGACTTGTGGGAGGATCGTAATCCCGATGCGCTTCGAGAAGCACTTCGCGACGAGTTGATTATTGTTTCGGCGCTTCTCCACGCTTTGGGCGAAACATTCGCTCCAAGTGGTTTGGGTGGGTATCGCCCGGTCGATACAGCATAAATAACGAATTTTCGCTCAACTCCCATACAACTGCATTATCGAGGCTCACATAGCAATGTGCGTGTGATTTCTTGTGATACAATAACCACACCTGACTCAGCTATTGGCACAATTGAGGAGTTTTATCGTCATGGGTTACGAAAAAATCACCGTCCCCGAGGGCGGCGCACGTATTGGTACCGCTGGTAACACACTGCAAGTACCAAATAACCCGTACCTGACTTATATCGAAGGTGATGGGACAGGGCCAGATATCACCCGCGCCTGCTTGCGGATTTGGGATGCGGCGGTGGAGAAGGCCTATGGCGGACAACGCAAGGTCAGTTGGGTCGAGATCTACGCTGGCGAAAAAGCTGCCTCACTGTACGATGGCAACTACTTCCCCGATGAGACGCTTGAGGCGATCAAAGAATTTACCGTTTCGATCAAAGGCCCACTCACCACTCCGGTCGGTGGCGGCTTCCGCTCGCTGAACGTAGCGTTGCGCCAGGAGTTGGATCTGTACGCGTGTGTGCGCCCGGTGCGCTACTACCCAGGCGTGCCTTCACCGCTGCGCAACCCCGAGGATGTCGATGTTGTGATCTTCCGCGAGAACACCGAGGATGTCTACGCCGGTATCGAGTACCGCGCAGGCACCCCCGAGAACGAGAAGCTTGCTCGCTTCTTGCGCGAGGAGATGGGCGCGAACTTCTTCGAGGGCGCGGGCTTGGGCATCAAGCCCGTGAGCGAGTTCGGCAGCAAGCGCTTGGTGCGCAAGGCGATCGAGTACGCCATCGAGTATGGCCGCAAGAGCGTCACGCTGGTGCACAAGGGCAATATCCAGAAGTTCACCGAGGGTGCCTTCCGCAATTGGGGGTACGAGGTTGCCAAGCAGGAGTTTGGCGACGTGACGATCACCGAGGACGAACTGTGGCAGGCGCCGTACAACGGCAAGGTCCCCGAGGGCAAGATCGTGATCAAGGACCGCATCGCCGACATCATGTTCCAGCTGATGCTGCTGCGGCCCAGCGAGTTCGACGTGTTGGCGACCACCAACCTGAACGGCGACTACCTGTCCGACGCGGTTGCAGCCGAGGTCGGCGGTATCGGTATCGCTCCTGGCGGCAACATCGGTACCACGCTGGCCGTCTTCGAGGCCACGCACGGCACCGCGCCGAAGTACGCCAACCAGGATAAGGTCAACCCTGGCTCGCTGCTATTCTCGGGCGTGATGATGTTCGACTACATCGGCTGGAAGGAAGTCGGCCAGTTGATCACCAAGGCCTACGAGAAGACCGTGGCCGAGAAGATCGTGACCTACGACTTCGCCCGCTTGCTCGATAACGCTACCGAGGTCAAGACTTCGGAGTTCGCCAGCGCGATCATCGAGCGACTGTAAACCTGAAACGCACGCTTCTCTGTGCAACGGCGCAGGCGTGGACCGAGCGTTCCTCGGCCACGCCTGTACTATTTAATCGCTCACAAATGTGGTCATTCCAATTGAGGGCCGCATCAACACCACATCGAGTAGCTTGCTGCGGCGGTCAACAACGCATTGGATCGTATGGCTGTCGTATCGGCTCTGGCATCACGATCTTCGAATGTTTTTCGGGCAAAATTGCCTATTATAACCATTCTTAAACTTGAAGATCGTGGTATCACCACGTATAATAATCGTTATAAACGAACAAGCATTGGCTAGCGTACTTTAGCGCGTCTGTTTTCTTTAACAACATCTCTTATGCACTTGGCGCCTCACTACGCCATCGTTCGCCTCCTAAGAGCATAAGAGTTTTCGCTCATAGTGACGCCCGCTACATCCTTGTGAGCATTTCTTTTCCAGCATTCTTAATCATATGCGCTACGGCGTACTCCGTGAGGAGACGCGTATGTCTGCCAAGTATCACACGCTATCAAGCGGGGTCGCACGACTGCCGCTTGGGTGGGTGATTGCGTTTTTATTGGCAATGATGCCAGGTATGCCTGGGGATAGCTCGCGTGTGCAAGCAGCACGTGGGCTGTTTCAAGATGTCGTGCAGCAGATAGCTGTCACTACAACCGCCGATATCGTTGATGGGAATACGGCCAATTTCACAACGTTGGCCAGCCAACCCGGCAACGATCAGGCTATTTCGTTGCGCGAGGCGTTATTGGCGGCGAATGCCACGCTGCCAGTCACGCTGCCGCTCACCATCACTTTCAACCTGCCACTCACCGACCCAGGCTACGATAATAGCACCGATACGTGGATGATCGAGGTTGGCTCGCTGAGCGGCGAGGCGCTCCCAAGCCTCTCGCGGGGCAACTTGCTGCTCGATGGCAACAGCCAGGCCACCGGCGAGCGCCCCCGCATTATGCTCGATGGCATGGCCGTCTACGAAGCCGATGGCTACAACAATGGCCTCACGATCACATCGAGCAATAACGTGATTCGCGGCCTGATTATCTCGAATTTCTACGACAATGCCGTGGTGTTCGAGGGGCCGAACAGCGCCTTCAACCAAGTGGCGAACAGCTACATCGGCACCGACGCGCTTGGGATGCACCCGCAGATCTACGGCTGGCGAAACATTCTGCTGCACGCTGGCGCCCACGATAACCTGATCGGCGGCAGCAGTGCCGAGCGCAACTTGATCGTGGGTGCACAGTTCGATGGCATCGCGATCATAGGCCCGACCACGACCCGGAATGTGGTGGCGAGCAATTGGATCGGCCTCGATAAGACGGGCCGCCTCCCCCTGAACACGCATATCGCCGCTGGCATCGATATCAAAGATGGCGCGCACCACAATACGATCGGCGGGATCAACCGTGGCAATGTGATCGTGGGCAATCTCTACGGCATTCTGCTCTCCAACAGTTCCGCCAACTCCGTCCTCGGCAATCTGATCGGCATGCCCGCCGTATCAGGCAGCACGCTCGATCCAACCCTTGGGAATTTCATCGGCATTATGATCGAGCAGGGTGCCCACGATAATATGATCGGCGGCACCACTCCGGGCGCCCGCAACGTGATCTCGAATAACGGCGTGAATAGCCCGTATGGCCAGGGGATCTACATCTACGACCCGAATTCCACCAATAACATCATCCAGGGCAATTACATCGGCGTGGATAGCAGCGGGGTCGCGCCAGCAGGCAACCGCGCCCACGGCATTCTGCTCGGCAACCAGGCCAACGGCAACACCATCGGCGGCACAGATCCTGGGGCCGGCAACGTGATTGGCTACAACGGCCAGGCTGGCATTTACATCGATACACAGGCGAATATGGTGGCGGGCAACTTGGTGGGCGTCGGGACCGATCTGTTCGCCAAACTGCCCAACCAGCGTTCAGGCATTCACGTCAACGGTACTAACAATATCATCGGCCCGAACAACCTGATCGCGAACAACATGCTCTCGGGGATTCAGGTGAAGGGCTTCAACACCACGATCATCAGCAATACGCTGCAGAGCAACGAGCGCTCGGGCATTTGTGTGACGGGCAGCAACACGCGCATTCACAACAACCGCATCACCTACAACGGCGGCATCGATATCAATAGCCCCGAATGCAAGATTCAGGGCGGCGTGGTGATCACTGGCACCACGCGCAGCGAGATCTTCAACAACACCATTCAGAACAATGCAGGCGCTGGCGTGACGGTGCTTGCAGGCAGCGAGCACAGCATCATCAGCAACAGCATCAGCCAAAATGCGATGGTCGGCATCCTGCTCAGCAACGGCGCGAACGAGCACATCGCCGCGCCTCGCATCACTCAAGCCTCCTCAAATAAAGTGCTCGGCCAGACCTGCGCGAATTGCTTGGTGGAGCTGTTCAGCGACGACGACGACGAGGGGCATACGCTGATCACCTCGACGACGGCGTTGAGCACTGGGGTGTTTAGCGTCACCTTCGACTTCGACAAGATCGATCTGCCCTACATCACCGCGACCGCCACCGATCTGCACGGCAACACCTCACCGTTCGCCACGCCCGTACTGATCGGCAAGGCGCAGGCTTCCGAGAATCGACGCGTGTTGTTACCAATGGTGCAATTCGTCCCAGATGTGCCGCCGCGCCCTATCACTCCTACCCAACTGCCGATACAAATACGCCCTCATTGAGATTGTTCTTCTTGACACAAATAGGAATCCACGTATAATTCAGCCTGAATCCGCTTGCCCGTCATGCTGATCAACATTCATAAGAATTAATGTAAGCTGATGAGCCTTACGGCTGCGGTATGTGTCGGCTGCACAAATACGATTCCTCCCGAACGTGCAAGGAGCTCCTGTCATGCTCGTAGGATACGTGCCAATCCTGGTTATGTTCCTGGTGGCACTATTTATCGCCACTTTTGTAACTGTCCTCTCCAACCTTCTAGGGCCGAAACGACCGAGTCGGCGTAAGTTACAGCCCTACGAGTCAGGTATGGAGCCGATCGGTTCAGCGCAACGGCGCTTCCCGGTGAAGTTTAACCTCGTCGCGATGATCTTCATCCTGTTCGACATCGAGGTCATTTTCTTCTTCCCTTATGCGCTCGTTTACAAGCGACTGGGCATCTTCGGCCTGGTTGAGATGGGCGTATTCTTGCTCATTCTGCTGATCGGCTTTATCTACATCTGGAAACGAGGAGCGCTACGATGGGATTAGAAGAAAAAGCCGGTAATATGGGCATCGTCACCACATCGCTTGAGTATGTGGTGAACTGGGGCCGTACAAACGCAATGTGGCCGCTGTTGTTCGGTTTGGCCTGCTGCGCTATCGAAATGATGGGCACTCAGGCGTCGAACTATGACGTGTCGCGCTTCGGTATGGAGATCAACCGCGCTTCGCCGCGCCAGGCTGACTTGATCATCGTGGCTGGCCGCGTATCGCGCAAGATGGCTCCTGTCATTCGCCGCCTCTACGATCAGATGAGCGACCCGAAGTGGGTCGTGGCGATGGGCGACTGCGCATCGTGCGCTGGTATCTTCAACAACTACGCGATTGTGCAAGGTGTTGACGAGATTATTCCAGTCGATGTGTATGTGGCGGGATGCCCGCCGCGCCCAGAAGCGCTGATCGACGGCATCTTGGCCCTGCACGATAAAATCCGCCGCACTAGCATCACTGGCGAAGTGCGACCGGCCGAGCCAATCCATGTCTAATATGCACGAAGAGCATCGCCCAACGGCCATGCTCTCGTTGCGTTCTGCCATTTGCAAATCTGAGGGTATATGGATAACGCGACTGTCATCGAACGGCTGCGGGCAGAATTGCCCGATGCGGTTCTAGCAACCAGCGAGTTCCGCGGCCAACTGAGCATCGTGGTCGCACGCGAGGCGATCGTCGAGGTCGCGCGCTTCCTCCGCGATGATCCAGAATTAAGCTATAACTTCCTCGAAAACCTGTGCGGTGTCGATTATCTCGGTCGTGATCCGCGCTTCGAGGTTGTCTATCACCTGATCTCGCACAGCAACCGCCATCGCGTCTGCCTGAAGGTGGGCCTGCCAGAGAGCGATCCTTCGGTACCCACTCTCACGACCCTCTGGTCGACAGCCAACTGGCAAGAGCGCGAAGCTTACGATATGTTTGGCATTATCTTTACGGGCCACCCAAGTCTTGAACGCATCCTCATGCCAGAAGAATGGGAAGGCTTCCCGCAGCGCAAGGATGTACCACTTGGTGGCGAAGAAGTTGCGTTCACCTTCAACGCCGATCGAGTCTACGCACGTAAAATCTTCGCTGGCAAGTAGTGTCGAGTTCTAGGTCCTTTGTTATACATTGATGATTAGTATGGCGTGCTTCATACAAAGCACCTAGGACTACCGTAGAGGGTAGTATGACGATAACAGCAGATCCGCCCAAAGTGACCTTGCCAGCAGTTCCTTCGCCTAAGGAGATTACGCAGCCTGCGCTTGAAGGTCGCACCGAAAATATGGTCCTCAACATGGGCCCGCACCACCCCAGTACGCACGGTGTGTTGCGCCTCGTGGTTGAGATGAATGGCGAGACGGTGGTCAGAGTCGCGCCCGATATCGGCTTCTTGCATACCGGTATCGAAAAGACCATGGAGAGCAAGACGTACCAGAAGGCTCTGGTCATGACCGACCGGATGGACTATCTGGCCCCGCTCTCGAACAATCTAAGCTATGTGTTGGCAGTCGAGAAGTTGCTCGATTGCGAGGTTCCACCCCGCGCTATGACGGCCCGCGTGCTGCTCACCGAGTTGACGCGCATCTCGAGCCACTTGGTCTGGCTCGGCACGCACGCGCTCGACTTGGCCGCGATGAGTGTGTTCCTCTACGGCTTCCGCGAACGCGAGCAGATCCTCGACATCTTCGAGCTCGTGTCGGGCGCCCGCATGATGACGAGCTACTTCCGGGTCGGTGGCTTGGCCTACGATCTGCCCGAGGAGTTCCCCGCCACGGTTCAGGCGTTGGTCGATGTGATGCCGAGCCGTATCGATGAGTACGAGTCGCTGCTGACCGGCAACCCAATCTGGTTGGAGCGCACCGTCGGCGTCGGCGCGATCAACACCGCCGATGCGATCTCGCTCGGTCTGACAGGCCCAGGCCTGCGCGCCACTGGCTGCCCGTGGGACTTGCGCAAGGATATGCCGTACTGCGGCTACGAGACGTACGACTTCAACGTGCCGGTCGCAAAGAATGGCGATATCTACGACCGCTACTTGGTACGTATCGCCGAGATGCGCGAAAGCGTGAAGATCGTCAAGCAGGCGCTGCAGCGGCTGAAGGATATCGGCCCTGGCCCTGTGACAACGCTGGATCGCAAGATCTCGCCGCCTCCGAAGGCCGAGATCACCGAGAGTATGGAATCGCTGATCCACCACTTCAAGCTGTGGACCGAGGGCTTCAAGCCGCCGATCGGTGATGCACTCGCGGCAGTCGAATCGCCGCGTGGCGAGCTTGCCACCTACATCGTGAGTGATGGTAGCCCGAAACCATACCGCGTACACTTCCGCGCGCCGTCGTTCATCAACCTCCAATCGCTCGATGTGATGGCGAGAGGGCGCTTGATGGCCGACTTGATTGCACTGATCGCTTCGATGGACCCAGTGCTCGGCGAAGTTGACCGCTAATACATGTGCTACAATCCGTTGTCCGTTGAGTTCGACCCAACAGACAGCGGACAACGGACAAGGATCATAAAGTATCATGGCACTACGAGAGAAATACAGCGAGGAGATCGATACCATCCTCGCTCGCTACGCCCAGTCGCGCAGCGCTGTGCTGCCACTGCTCTACATCGCTCAGGATGAGTACGGCCACCTGACCGACGAAGCGATTCGAGAGGTCGCTGAGATCACCAACGTACCGCCCACCGATGTGTTCGAGGTGGTTGGCTTCTACACGCTGTTCTACAACCGCCCGGTCGGCAAATGGGTGCTGCAGGTCTGCGACGATGTGCCCTGCTGCTTCTTGGGAGCCGAGGAGATCGTGGCGGATCTGGAGAAGAAGCTGGGCATCGAAGTCGAAGGCACAACGCCCGATGGAATGTTCACGCTCCAGCGCGTGAAGTGCTTGGCCGACTGCGACCATGCACCACTGCTTCAAGCAAACCTGGAATACTACCGCAACCTCACACCCGAGAAGATCGATGTGATGCTCACCGAGCTGCGACAGCGCGCCGAGTCCGGCGAGAAGCTGAGTATCTCGGGGCGCTTTGCCGAGAAATAGCAAAGCAACGCGGTTTTATAACGGCGCATCACTCTCACTGCGCTGATATAATACGATTTCCTCAACGGGCTGATGGTGCTCTCGTGGCATCACAGCCCGTTGTTTTGCTTTCTTGTCGCTAAAGGCGCTATGGTTTACAATACAGCTAGTCTAAAGGGAATAGATGATGACACACAATCGTTTTGCTCCGTACGCCTGGGGTGTCCTCGGCTATAACGTATTGGTCATTCTGTGGGGCGCGTTCGTGCGGGCGACTGGCTCCGGCGCCGGTTGCGGCGCGCATTGGCCGCTCTGCGATGGCCAGGTGATCCCCCGGGAGCCAGCCATCGAACAAATCATCGAGTTTAGCCATCGGATGAGTAGTGGCCTCGCCATGCTTCTGGTGCTTGGTCTGCTGATCTGGGCCTTCCGCGCCTACCCCAAAAAACACCGCGTGCGCTTGGGGGCCGTCCTCTCCTCGGTCGTCATCATCCTCGAGGCACTGCTCGGCGCAGGATTGGTGCTCCTGGGCCTAGTCGCTGATAACGATTCGGTGGCCCGCGCACTGGTGATTATGCTGCACCTGATCAATACGTTCCTGCTGCTCGCCTCCCTCACGCTGACAGCCTGGTGGGCCTCCGGCGGCGCGCCGCTACAACTCCGTGGCCAAGGCAAAAAGCTCGGCTTGCTCAGCATCGCGCTGGTGCTGATGACGATCCTGGGCGCTTCCGGCGCGATCACTGCGCTCGGCGATACGCTGTTCCCATCGGTGTCGCTGGTCGATGGTATCCGCCAAGACCTCGATAGCAGCTCGCACTTCCTGATCCAACTGCGCGTGATCCATCCGATCCTAGCGATCCTGTCGAGCCTGTACATCCTTGCGATCTCCTGGAAATACAGCCGAGAGCATAGCGATGGCAGCGCTGGCAAATTCGCCTGGGCCTTGGGCTACCTGTTCCTGGTGCAGATCGTCTTGGGCGCGATCAACGTGGTGCTGCTTGCACCCGTCTGGATGCAGTTAGTCCACTTATTGGTGGCCGATTCGCTCTGGATTCTGCTGGTGTTGTTGTCCGCGTCTGTCTTGGTGCAACCCAGGGAAGCGCAGGTCCACGTACCTGTCAACGCTCAGTTACACCCGCATCAACACTAAGGGTTACGTTCTTTCGGGCGAATCGTTCGCCCTTTCATAGCTTGAGGAGCACGCATGCGCTTGCTGATTGCCCTGACGTACTATCGACCTTATACCAGTGGCTTAACTATTTATGTCGAGCGTCTTGCTACTGCCTTAGTGAAACGCGGCCATACCGTCACCGTCCTCACATCACAGTACGATCCCAGCCTACCCCAACGTGAACTGCTCAACGGCGTGCGAGTTGTACGCGCTCCGGTCTTGGCCCGCGTCAACAAGGGCGTGATCATGCCCACGATCGGTTGGCTGGCGAGCGCGCTGGCCGTGCAGCACGATGCGATGAGCCTGCACTTGCCGCAGTTCGATGTGCCTGGCCTTGCGCTGCGTGGCCGCCTGTTGCGCCAACCCGTTGTGCTCACCTACCACTGCGATGTGAAACTCGCGCCCGGCCTGTTCAACCGCGTGGCCAATTTCGCCGTGGATACCGCCAACCACCTCGGCGCGATGCTCTCGACCGCGATTGTGACCTACACGCAGGATTACGCCGATCATTCGCCCTACCTGAATCGCTACCGCTCCAAAGTGCGGATCATCCCGCCACCCGTGGAGTTGCCCGAAGTGAGCCAGGAGGAGATCGAGGCGTTCGCCCGTCGCTGGAATATTCAAGGGCCGATCATCGGTATGGTGGCGCGGCTGGCAGCCGAGAAGGGCGTAGAGGTGCTGCTGGAAGCGCTGCCCCGCGTGCTGGCCGAGTATCCCAACGCCAAAGTGATGTTTGCGGGCACCTACCAAAATGTGTTGGGCGAAGAGGCCTATGCGCAACGCCTTGCGCCGATGCTGGAGCGCTACCGCGACCGTTGGATCTTCATGGGCAACCTGAACCAGCGCGATCTCGCCGCGTTCTACCCGAATATTTCGGTGTTGGTGGTGCCCAGCCTCAACTCCACCGAGGCGTTCGGGCTGGTGCAAGTCGAGGCGATGCTCAGCGGCACACCCTCGATCGCGAGCGCGCTGCCCGGCGTGCGCCAACCTGTGCACCAAACGGGCATGGGCGAGGTGACACCGATCGGCGATAGCGACGCGCTCGCTGCGGCGATCATCCGCGTCATCCGCAACCGCAAGGATTACATTCGCCCCCGCGCCGAGATCGCCGCGCGCTACAACACCGAACGTACCGCCGCCGAATATGAAGCATTGTTCGCTGAACTGGGCGCTCGTAACGTGTAATGAAATTAGGATGCCATGACTGTTCAAACTGATTTTCTTCGCCCGCATTTGCTGACCTTGCCGATCCACCGCGTGATCATTCGCTCGGTCGAGGCGCGCCTCTTCGCCGAACTCGCCCCTTCGCTGCCCGAGCCGATCATCGATATCGGCAGCGGCGACGGCACCTTCGTGCAGATCGCCTTCCCCGGCAAACAGGTGTTTGGCATCGACCCGCGCGTCGATGATACCCACGAGGCCGATAGACGCGGCGTCTACACGGGGCTGAGCGTGGCCGATGGCTCGGCACTGCCGTTCCCCGACAATCACTTCGCGAGCGCTATCAGCAACTGCGTGTTGGAGCACGTCATCCCGCTCGACGCGACCCTGCGCGAGGTGGCGCGTGTGCTGCGGCCCGGCGGCATCTTCGTAGCCTCGGTGGTGGGGCATCACTTCCCCGAATGGCTCTTGGGCACCACGCTGCTCAACAGGATTGGCCTCGACGGCAGCCGCTATGGCCGCTGGTTCAACAAGATCGCCTATCACTTCAACACGTTTAGCCCCGAGGGTTGGAGCAAACGCTTCTCGAATGCTGGGTTCGACACGGTGACGATCCGACCGTACATCAGTTCTAAGGCGCTCAAACTGTTCGATTTCAGCCACTACTACGGCGCGCCTTCGCTGATCACCCGCAAATTGACCGGGCGCTGGCTGCTCGCGCCACCCTTCACGCCGAACCTGCTCTGGGAGCCGTTGCTGCGCCGCATCTACAACGCGCCGCCAGCCGAGGATGGCGCCTGCTACTTCTTCATCCTCCAGAAGCGCGACGAATAACGCATTGCTGCGCGGCGATGTATTGCTTGTTTATGCAGCACCATGCTACAATACGCCAAATGATGTGACATTCGGAACGGATAGTTGGGCAATGACACGCTTCCCAAGCACCATAACAATCGATGGCCCCGCAGGTGCCGGTAAAAGCACGGTTGGTGAACTGCTCGCCAAACGCCTCGATTACCTGTACTTCGACACAGGGACGATGTACCGCGCACTGACGTGGGCTACGCTTCACCAGCAGATAGATCCGCACGATGGCGCAGCGGTCGCAGCGCTTGCCCACGCGACCGATATCGATGTGCAACCTCCCACCGTCGCCGATGGCCGCCAGTACACCGTACTGGTGAACCAGCACGATGTCACGTGGGAGTTACGCTCGCCCGAGGTGGAGCGCGCGGTGTCGTTGGTGGCCCGTTACCCCGAAGTGCGTGCAGTGATGCGCGCCCGCCAACGCGAGATCGGGCTGCGCGGAAGCGTGGTGATGGTCGGGCGCGACATCGGCAGCATTGTGATGTACGATGCGCCGCTCAAGATCTATCTGGAAGCCTCGCTCGATGAACGCGCCCGCCGCCGAGCCGCCGAACTCGCGCGACGCGGCCAAGAGGCAGACTTCGACACCATCCGAGCCGATATGGCCCGCCGCGATGAGCTTGATCAGCATGTGATGGCGGCTGCCGAGGATGCCGTGGTGGTGCAGAGCGATTCGCTCACGCCCGACGAAGTTGTTACCGAAATACTGCACCTTGCCGAACACGTCGTACACTAATCTGCGCCGGAGCCACTCGGCGTAGCTGTGAAGTGCTCGTACCTTCAAGCCGCCTTTCAGCCAGGAGACGATCATGCTGTCGGTACAGCCGAGAATAACCCTGGAACTCGATGAAAACGAGCGTGTCCTGCACGTCGCGCGTCGCCATTGGATCGTGTTGCTCCAACGCGGCCTTATTCCGTTCATCCTCGGGATCTCAACTGCGAGTTTGGCCTTTTACCGCGCTGTTGGTGGCACGTTCCTGGTCAGCGGTGTGACATTGGGCGGCACCAACGATTTTGCAAACTGGTTGATCCTCGGAGTGATGTTGGTGTTTCTCGTGCTTTGGCTGCGAGGTCGCACCAAGAGCACAACTGGTATCTTCACCCGCGATATCCCCTATCTGATGCTGATCAGCATCTTGGGCCTGCTGTTCATCTTTCGCTACGGCGGCGGGCGCTTGTTCCATATCGATCCTATGCGGATCGGCACCAACGATACGCTCAATCTGTCGTTGTTCACGGTGACGATCTTCTCGATCTTGATGCTGATCTACATCGTGATCGACTGGGCCAACGACTTCCTCATCCTCACGACGACCCGCGTGATCTACGATGATCAGCAATTATTTGTGCGCCATATCCAGCAGCAACTGTTGGTCAACGATATTCAGCAGGTGAATCTGCGCCAGGGCAGCTACCCAGAGTGGTGGTTCGACTACGGCACGATCCTGATCCGCTCGTTCAGCCCCCGCCGCTTAACCTTCGAGCACGCTGCGAACCCCAAGGCCATGCAGGACAAGATCATGGCCGAGGTGAACAAGATCCGCCGACAGAGCGAGCCAGAAGCGCTGCGCCAGATGATCGAAGATCAGGTGTACGGCAATAAACCAGCTAATGTGTTCAAGCCCGCGATCTACGTCGAAACACGCAAGGGCCTGTTCCCGAAGCTGTTTCACCCCAACCCCGAGATCAATTACGAGCGCGAAGAGATTATGTGGCGCCCGTTCTGGTTCTTCACCTTCCTGATGCTGTTGCGCCCGATCGGCACCTTCCTGCTCGCCACGATCGCGTTGATCCTGCTGCTGCGCCTCGATTTCATCACCCCCTCGATCGTGTTTGCGCTGTGGATCCCGGTGTTCCTGGCCTGCGGCGGATGGGCCTTCTGGATACATCAGGAATACGAGAACGACCGCTACATTCTGACTCGGCAAAATATCACCGATGCCGATAAGCGCCCGCTCGGCCCCGAGACGCGCCGCGTGGCACCACTCGGCGCCATCCAAGACATTACGTATAATGTCGGCTTCTTTGAGACGATCCTCGAATCGTTCTTCGGGCTAGGCTTCGGCGATGTCGTGATCGAGACCGGTGGCGCAGGTGGTGGCAAGTTCACGTTCTACCACGTGCCCGATCCCCGTGCGGTGCAGGCGACGATCAACGATTACTTGACCGACTTCCGCAAACACGAGAAGGAGCGACAGCTTCAGGATGCGGTGGCGCTGCTCAAACTGTACCACGAGGCCCAGGCCGATCACCGTGAGTTGGTGTCGGAGACCCGCATCTCGGAACTGATCGCGCAGCAGATCGCGGCTCAGACGACGCCGAATGCGGAGGTCCAACAAGCCGAGGATACCCGCAAACTTGTGCGCGAGGAGATCGCGCGTCTGCTGCGGGCGCGCCGCCTAGGGCGTCATCAGGCCGAATCGTAAGGCGTGCATTGTGTAGGCCGATCTACTAGGAACCGTGTTATGAAACGTTATTCGCTGTTCCTCGTGTTCTTGAGTATGTTGTTGCTTGCTGTGGACCTTCCGCTAGCGAGCGCTCAGGATCAAGGGTCGGTCACGCTCGATGCGCGTGCTGGCTTCGATGGCGCGTATCGGTCAGGCGAGTGGTTTCCAGTCATCGTCACTGTCTCAAATACCGGGGCAGATATCAATGGTGTGCTGCAATGGCGTTTTGCAGGCCGCCCCGATGAGCCAACCTTCGAGTACGCTATCGATCTGCCGCGAAACTCGCGCAAACGTGTGACGATGTACGCCTACGCCAACGATTTGGTGCGCAGTGGCCAGTTGCGCTTGCTGCAAGGAAGTACGTCGATTGCCGAGTTTAACCAACCATTGGAGGCGATCGATCAGGAGCGTTTGCTGATCGGCGTGATTAGTAGCGATCAGGCGCTGCTCAACAACCTCAACCAGATCAGGCTGCCGAACATCACCAGCTCGGTGGTGCGCCACCTGCAACTCGCCGATCTGCCAGAGCATATCGCGGCCCTGCGCACGCTCGATGTGCTCTTTCTGCACGATACCGACACCAGCACGATTACCACCGAGCAACTGAACGCGTTGCGGTTGTGGGTGCAGTTGGGTGGACAGTTGATCGTCAGCGGAGGCAGCAACGGCCACCTCACAGCTGCAGGTTTGGGCGATCTGTTGCCCGCCCAAGTGACGAGCTCGATCTCTTCGGGCAGCCTCAGCGGGCTCAGCGAGCTTGCCAGTACACCGCCACCCGCCGAAAACGTCACGCTCAGCGAACTCCAACCCAAAGCCAAGGCGAACGGCATCCCTGCGCAAGATCCGCTGCTGTACCGCAGCAACGAGGGCACTGGCATCGTGACGGTGACACGCTTCGACATAAGCAGCCTGCGCAGTTGGACGAGCGAAGTGGAGTTGTGGAGCCAACTGATCGTACCGATCGCGCAGGTCCGGCCAGGCCAGATTGGTCGCCTGCAATTCCGCAATTTGCTTCAACAACTGCTCCGCCGACCTTCGTTCAATTGGCCTTCGACAGGCGTGTTGTTGCTCTTTTTGCTGCTCTATATCGTCATTATCGGGCCGGTCAACTACTTCGTCCTCAAACGGATGAAGCGGATGGAGTTGGCCTGGGTGAGCATCCCGATCATCGTGCTGCTCTTCTCGGGCGGATTGTATCTCGCGGGCTTTGGGCTACGCGGCACCCAATCGCAGACCTACCAAGTGAGCGTGGTGCAGGGCAGCGAAAACGGTTCACACGGCTTAGTCACCTCGTACGTGGGCCTGTTCTCGCCCCGCCGTACGAGCTATTCGCTGCAATTTGCGCCCTCTCTGCTGGTGAACGAGGCGCATTCGTGGAACGATTTCAACAATGAGACGGCGCGGATCGTTCAATCGGAACAGTCGGTGCAGGTGCCAGATCTGCTCGTCGATATTGGCTCCGTCCGCACGATGAGCGTCGAAGGGATGATCCCGATGGAGCTGCAGGTCCAGAGCCAATTGCAGATCAATGAGCGCACGATCATGGGGAGCATCACCAATAATAGCGGTATTGAACTGGAAAATGCGCTGTTGGTGCGGGGCAACCAGTTCCAAATGTTGGGCACGCTTGCGTCTGGCAACACGCACGAGATCAATATCACAACAAGCAGTTCGTTCCCTTGGGGCGTGAGTATTCCACGCAATGACGCGTTTGATCAGCAACAGATGCTGACGCTGCTGTTCGATAGCGGCGCCACTACCTACGGCCACTCAATATTCTTTACTGGCGAGATCTTCGATCCCGACAGCGTATATTTGCTCGGTTGGGCACCAACGCACGATGTGGCAATGCTGGTGAATGGCCAACCGACCACACCGACCAGCACGACGCTGTACGTTATTCGGCTCAACAACGAAGGGGCCGTGCCGCTCTCACCATTGCCAACCCCTCAACCCACTAACCAACCGTAACGCAGCGCCAATGCCCAGCACCCACAACAGATCGAGCATACTATGGTCACCCCACTCCTAGATCGGCTTCGTGCTCGGCTCGCCGCGTACCGCATCTTTACACCCGGAGACACGCTGGTGGTAGCGGTGTCGGGCGGGCCGGATTCGCTGTGCCTGTTGCATGGGCTGTACAGCCTGCGCGATGAGTTTGGGCTGCGCCTCCACGTCGTCCACCTCGACCATATGCTGCGCGGTGCCGAATCGGCAGCCGAAGCCGCCTTCGTCGGCGCGCTCGCGCAACGCTGGGGCCTCGCGCACACGATCGCCGCCGTGGATGTGGCCACTCAGGCGCAGACGACTCACGATAACCTGCACCAGGCGGGACGCATCGCGCGCTACAAACTGCTCGCGGAGGTGGCGCACGAGCAACAGGCCCGCGCCGTCGCTGTGGCGCACCACGCCAACGACCAAGCCGAGACGGTGCTGATGCACTTGCTGCGCGGCGCTGGTCCGGCGGGTTTAGGGGGGATGCGCCCATTGGTGCCGTGGGAGGAGTGGAGCACTCTAGCGGGGCGACACTTCGAGCCGAACGCCACGGATACACGACCTGTGTTGATCCGCCCGTTGTTGGATGTTGGGCGCGACGAGATCGAGGCGTACTGTGCTGCGCATCAGTTAGAGCCGCGCCGCGACCCAAGCAATTTCGATCAACAGCCAACCCGCAATCGCATCCGGCTTGAACTCATCCCTCGCCTGATCGAGTATAATCCCCATATCATCACAGCCTTAGGTCGCACCGCTCATATCAGCGCCGATGAGCATGATCTTGTCCTCCAAGTGCTCGATGCCATTTGGCCCACGCTCACGCGATTGCGGCCAGGTGCCGTCGATTTCGTGGGCGAGGTCTGGCGCGCGCAACATCCCGCCATCCAACGCGAAGCGATCCGGCGGGCGTACGTGCTCCTTGGCCGTGGCGAGACACTAGAATACGAGCAGATCGAAGCTGTGCGAGCGCTGGTTGAGCGCGGTGTAGGCCGCCAAACAATGCTGCCGGGCCGCTTGCCCGTGTTGGTCGGCTACGGAGGCGCATTCAGCATCGGCGCGCCGCCCGAACCGGATGGCCCGCAACTGCCTGTCGCGCAACTCGCGCTGCCCATTCCGGGGCGCGTGGCGCTCGGCCAAGGTTGGCAACTTGTGGCACGCATCACCGACACACGAGAGACAGACGACACCGCTTGGAGCGTGTATCTCGATGCGGATGCCATCGCTGAGCCGCTGTTCCTACGCCGACGCCGCGCAGGCGACCGCGTACGGCTCATTGGCGGGCGCGGCAGCCGTCGCCTACAAGACCTGTTCGTCGATGCGAAGATCGCGCGCGTGCTCCGCGATGCTTGGCCGCTCGTGGCCACCACACGCGAGATCGCCTGGGTGCCCGGGGTGCGCCCGCTGGTGCCGTACCGTGCGACACCCGAAAGTAAACGCCTCATTCATCTCTCTATCGAGCAGGGAACGATCACCGAGTGACGAACCCGCCAGCAAAACCAACTACTAAGTAATGGAGCAAACAAGATCATGCACGAAGATATCGACCATATCCTTATTTCCGAAGCAGAAATCCAAGCGAAAGTTCAAGAACTCAGCCAACAAATCGTCCGAGATTACAAAGAGGGTGGTGATCTCCTGCTGGTGGGTGTTCTCAAGGGCTGTATGATGTTCATGGTTGATCTGGCCCGCGCCATCTCCATGCCACTCGCGATCGATTTTATCGCGGCCTCTAGCTACGGCCACAGCACCGAATCGAGCGGCGTGGTCCGGCTGCTCAAAGACCTCGATACCGACATCGCTGGGCGACATGTGCTGATCGTCGAGGACATCATCGACAGCGGCCTCACCCTCGTCTACCTGCACGACCAGCTCTCGCGGCGCAACCCGGCCAGCCTGCGCATCTGCGCTCTGCTCAACAAACCCGACCGCCGCAAGACCGATGTGCCCATCGATTATCGTGGATTCGACATCCCCAACGAATTCGTGGTGGGCTACGGCCTCGACTACGGCGAGCGTTATCGCAATTTACCGTATATCGGCGTGCTGAAAGAACACATCTACGCCGATTCGAGCAAATCATAAACGCAATTGTGGGCAAAGTATTAACAAAGTATAAGAGATCCTAAAAAACACAGAATCCAGTACAAGAATTGTGATCTCGTTACCTTGCCGCCCATAGGACCGATTTGGTATAATGGCGGCAAATCTGCACATCCGTGAATAAAGGCCTTCACCTCCTACACGGACCCCAGCCTTTCTAAAGAGGAGCTTAGCTCCTGGGAGGGAGCGAGACACATTATGGGAGATAATCGCTGGCTAAAAAATAGCTTTGTCTATTTAATCATCCTCGTGGCAGCACTTGCATTGTTGTTCAATTATTTGAATAGCTCTCAAGGGCAGACAACTGAGAAAGGCATCTCAGAGGTCATCAACGATGCCAAGAGCGGTCTGATCGATACCATTACTGCCCAGACCGGCAGCAATGATATCCTGGTGAAGTACAAGGCTGAACCAGATAAGACCTATCACTCGCGCCTCGAATCCGAGGGCAGTATCACGCAGTTGTTGTTGAACGCAGGCGTGCCACTGGATAATGTCAAAGTAGTGGTTGAGGGTGCGCCCGCTTGGGGCAGCCTTCTGAATATTTTCACTATCTTGCTGCCGTTCCTGCTGATGATCGGCTTCTTCATCTTCTTTATGCGGCAGGCGCAAGGCTCCAACAACCAAGCGCTCTCGTTCGGCAAGAGCCGAGCCCGCATGTTCTCTGGCGACAAACCCACGATCACCTTCGCGGATGTCGCCGGGCAAGAGGAAGCCAAGCAGGACCTCACCGAGGTAGTCGAGTTCCTGAAGTTCCCCGACAAGTTCGCCGCTCTGGGTGCGCGCATCCCGCGTGGCGTGCTGATGGTGGGCCCGCCCGGAACCGGTAAGACGCTGCTCTCGCGCGCTGTGGCTGGCGAAGCGGGTGTGCCGTTCTTCTCGATCTCGGGCTCGGAATTCGTTGAAATGTTCGTGGGTGTCGGTGCGAGCCGCGTGCGCGACTTGTTCGACCAAGCGAAGCGCAACGCACCCTGTATCGTCTTTATCGATGAGATCGACGCGGTAGGCCGCCAACGCGGCGCTGGCCTGGGTGGCTCGCACGATGAGCGCGAGCAGACCCTGAACCAGATCCTGGTCGAGATGGACGGCTTCGACACCAATACCAACGTGATCGTCATCGCGGCGACGAACCGCCCCGACGTGCTCGACCCGGCATTGGTGCGCCCCGGTCGCTTCGACCGCCAAGTCGTGCTGGATGCTCCCGATGTCAAGGGCCGTGTGGAAGTCCTGAAGGTGCACACCAAGGGCAAGCCGCTGGCCGACGATATCAACCTCGAACTGCTGGCGAAGCAGACGCCCGGTTTCTCCGGTGCTGATCTAGCTAACGCCATCAACGAGGCAGCTATTCTGGCCGCTCGCCGCTCGAAGAAGAAGATCAGCATGGCGGAACTGCAGGACGCTGTGGAGCGTGTGGCCTTCGGTGGCCCCGAGCGCCGCAGCCGCGTGATGACCGAGCGCGAGAAGATGTTGGTCTCGTTCCACGAGGCCGGCCACGCGGTCGTCGCGGCAGGTATGCCCAACGCCGATCAACTGCTGAAGGTCACAATCGTGCCGCGCGGTCGCGCTGGTGGCTACGCACGCTTCCTCCCCGAGGAAGATCGCCTGCGCTACACCACGCTCTCGCAGTTCGAGGCCGACTTGGCCGTCGCGCTGGGTGGTCGCCTCGCCGAGGAATTGGTGTTCGGCCCCAACGAGATCAGCACTGGCGCATCGAGCGATATCGCGCATCTCACGCGGATCGCCCGTGCAATGGTGACACGCTTCGGTATGAGCGATAAGCTCGGCCCGATCGCCTTCGGCGAGAAGGAGGAGTTGATCTTCCTAGGCCGCGAGATCAGCGAACAGCGCAACTATAGCGATGAAGTCGCTCGCCAGATCGATGAGGAAGTGCATCGCATCGCTTTGGAAGCCGAGCAGCGCGCACGCCATATCCTCGTCAACAATCGTGATGTGCTCAACGATGTTGCCAGCGCATTGATTGAGTACGAAACGCTTGATGGCGATCGGTTGCGCGACCTGCTGGGCCGTGTCCAGAAGATCAATCCGAGCGATTTCCGCATCACCAGCAATGGCAATGGCACTGCCGCACCTGTTACGGCTACGCCACCGACATTGTAACTACAATCGGACCGCAACACGAAAGGAGCAACCTACGGGTTCGCTCCTTTCTCTATGTCTTAGCGCGGTCATCCGTTCGGCGTAGTGGCTGTGCTATAATATCAACCAGATTGAAAGCTACCCACCAGGAGACTCGATATGTCAGGCCACTCAAAATGGCATTCAATTCGCCGCACCAAAGGCGTGCTCGATCAGCGCCGCGGCCAACTTTTCACCAAACTTGCGCGCGACATCACCATCGCCACGCGCGAAGGCGGTAGCGGCGACCCTGATGCAAACTTCCGCCTACGCCTTGCTGTCGATAAGGCCCGCTCAAGCAACATGCCCTCTGAGAATATCCAGCGGGCGATCGACCGTGGTCTCGGTAAGAGCGGCGAAGCTGCAATCGAAGAGATCAGCTACGAGGGCTACGCTCCCGGCGGCGTTGCGCTGCTGATCGAAGCCGCGACCGATAACCGCAACCGCACCAACGCCGAGGTTCGCTCAACGATCAACAAGGCGGGCGGCAACCCTGGCGAGCCAGGCTCGGTGGCGTGGATGTTCGAGCAGCAGGGTTTGATTACCATTGAGCTGACCCCCTCGCTCGACCCCGACGAAGTGATGCTGCTGGCGATCGACGCCGGTGCCACCGACGTCGAGATCGGTGATGACACGATCGAGGTCTACACCGAGTTCAAGCAGTTGGCCACTGTGCGCCAAGCTCTGTTGGCCCACGGCCTCACGATCAGCAGCGCCGAGAAGTTTATGCGCGCTAAGACGCTGATCGATGTCGAACCTGCCGAGGCGATCAAGGCGCTGAAACTGGTCGAAAAGCTCGAGGACCTCGACGACGTTCAGAAGGTGTACACCAACCTGAACCTGAGCGACGAGCTAGCTGAACAGTTTGCCAACGCATAATTGCCGAAAAAGTACGGGCCGATCTCGTGTACTCCGCGAGGCTTTGGCTTCGTGCTTTTTCCTTTTTAGGATTACACTATGCGCACACTCGGAATCGATCCTGGGATCGCGATTATGGGCTGGGGCATTGTCGATGCCTCCGGCGGCACGCTCACCATGGTCGATTTCGGCGCACTCACCACCCCAGCGGGCATGGCCGCTCAAGATCGGCTGCTTATGCTGTACGACGGTTTGTGCAACCTGTTGCGCACCTACTCGCCCGAAGCCGCCGCCGTCGAGGAGCTGTTCTTTGGCAAGAATGTCAACACAGCCATCGGCGTCGGCCAGGCACGCGGCGTGGCAATGCTCGCGCTGGCCCAAGCGAGCGTGCCCATCCACGAGTACAAACCCACTGAAGTCAAGCAAGCGGTGACGGGCTACGGAGGCGCGGACAAAAAGCAGATGCAGGAGATGGTGCGCATGACGTTGCGGCTCAAGAGCATCCCCCGCCCCGACGATGCCGCCGACGCGCTCGCCATCGCGATCTGCCATAGCTACGCCGCCCCAATGCTCAACCGCATCGCCGAAACAAAACGCCGCTAAATGCCCTGAGCATCATCAGCGGCCAGAGCAGAAAGAGACGCCTATGCGCCTAGGTGTTATGCTCGGCTATTCGGGCGAACGCATCGAGTTGCCGATCGAGCAGATCAAACAGGCCGACCAACAAGGTCTGTTCGCGGTTTGGACATCGGAAGCCTACGGCTCGGACTGCATCACGCCGCTAGCCTGGATCGGCGCGCAGACCTCGCGCGTGCGCTTGGGCACCGCGATCATGCAGATGCACGCCCGCACGCCCGCGATGACCGCGATGACGGCGATGACGCTCGATCAACTCTCCGGCGGGCGCTTCCTGCTGGGGTTGGGCCTCTCGGGGCCGCAGGTGGTCGAGGGCTGGCACGGCCAACCCTACGGCAAGCCGCTGCAACGCACCCGCGAATATGTCTCGATTGTGCGGGCCATCCTCCGCCGCGAACAACCGCTCGAACATCAGGGCACCTACTATCAGATCCCCTACCGTGGCGCCGATGCCAGTGGCCTCGGCAAACCGCTCAAGAGCATCATCCACGGGCGGCCCGACATCCCGATCTACCTAGCAGCGATCGGCCCGAAGAACGTGGAGTTGACCGCCGAGATCGCCGATGGCTGGCTGCCGATCCTCTTCGCGCCCCGCCACTACGAGAAGGTGTACCAACCGCTGATCGAAGCGGGTTTCGCCAAAGCGGGCAACAAAACCCTCCAACAATTCGATATTGCGCCGAGCGTCCCTGTTGCGATCGGGCCGGATGTCGATGCCTGCCGCACAATGATCAAGCCGTTCCTGGCGCTGTACATCGGTGGCATGGGCGCCCGTGGCGCGAACTTCTATAACGATCTTGTGTGCCGCTACGGCTATCAAAGCGCCGCATCGCAGATCCAAGACCTCTACCTGTCTGGCAATAAAGCCGCAGCAATCGCCGCAGTGCCCGATGAACTCGTCGATGAACTCGCACTGTGCGGTCCTCGCGAACGGGTTCAGCACCTCCTCCGCGAATGGCAACGAAGCCCTGTGAGCACGCTCAATATTATGCCGTTCACACCAGAAAGTACCACAACTGTAGCACAATTATTGATAGCAACTATTTGACAACGCCCCATATTCGCAGCATAATGGTAGACCCAAGTGCATTCCGCACATCGGTTAACTGCTGTTTTATGTTAAGAAGGTTGGATTGTGGCAATCAGCTTTGAAGAACTTGGATTAAGCCCGTCGATCGTACAAGCTATCACAGAGCTTGGCTACGAAGAGCCGACCTCAATCCAAGCACGGACCATTGCACGTCTCCTTGAGGGGGTCGACGTGATCGCACAGGCGCAGACAGGCACCGGGAAGACGGCAGCCTTCGCCCTGCCGATCATCGAACGGCTCGATCCGACACTGCGCACCCCTCAAGCTTTGGTGATGACGCCAACACGAGAGCTCGCCATGCAAGTGGCCGAAGCGTTTCACTCGTATGGCAAGCATAACCATATAAGTATCCTCCCCGTCTACGGTGGTCAGCCCATCGAACGGCAACTCCGCGCCCTCGATCGCGGTGTGCAGGTGGTGGTTGGCACACCCGGACGAATTCTCGATCATATCGGGCGCGGCACCCTGAATCTCGAGCGGGTACGCATCGTCGTACTCGACGAGGCCGACGAAATGCTCGATATGGGCTTTGTCGAGGATATCGAAGCCATCCTGGCCGAAACACCACCCGAACGCCAGACGGCACTCTTCTCGGCGACGATGCCCGCACCGATCGCCGAACTCGCCCGCAAGTACATGCGCTCGCCGGAACGGATCACCGTCGCTGCCGAGCAAATGACGGTGCCGCAGATCCGCCAGGTGTACTACGAAGTCGGTGCTCGCGACAAGTTCGAAGTGCTTGCGCGCATCCTCGACTTCGAGATGCCCACATCGGCGATCATCTTCTGCCGCACCAAGAGCGAAGTCGATGCGCTCGGCGAACGCCTGATCGCACGGGCCTTCCCCGCCGAGACGCTGCACGGCGACCTGAGCCAGGTGCAACGCGATCGCGTGATGTCGCGCTTCCGCAGCGGCCAAGTTGAGTTGCTCGTCGCGACCGACGTGGCGGCGCGTGGTCTCGATATCGATCACATCTCGCACGTCATCAACTACGACATTCCGCTCGACCCGGAAGTGTACGTGCACCGCATTGGCCGCACTGGTCGAGCCGGGCGCACGGGTGCCGCCATCACGCTGGTGACGCCACGCGAGCGCCGTCTGCTCCGTTACATCGAGCGCGTGACGGGCGCAACCATCCAGCGCGTGCGACTGGCCACCATCTCCGACGTGATCGCTCGTCGGCGTGAATCGTTTAAAGAGACGTTGCGCGAAATCATCGAGCAGGGCAATCTGGAGCAATACCAGATTATGGCCGAGCAAATGGGCGAAGAATACAGCCCGACCGACCTGGCCGCCGCTGCCTTCCGCCTGCTGCTTGGCGAGCCAACTACGGTTGATGGCGACCCACTCGCCGCCGCCGAGCCAGCCGATGAGGAGCGCCGTCCGCGCCACCGCCGCGACGATTTCAACGAGGACCGAGGCCCACGTCAACGCCGCGACTTCGGCCCCGACCGTGGCATGACTCGCCTGTACCTCGATATTGGGCGCGACGACGGGGTGCGACCTTCGGATATTGTCGGCGCGATCGCCAACGAAGCCAATATCCCAGGCCGTGCGATCGGCGCAATCGATTTATTCGAGCGTTTCGCTTTTGTCGAAGTGCCGAGCAACTTGTCCGACCGCGTCATGCGTGCCCTTAAACGCACCACAATTCGTGGCCGCAAGATTGCGCCCAGCATTGCACAACCTCGTCGGTAGCGCTCATACGCTGCCCATACCTGTGTAGCGACGCCGTCGCATCAAAGGGAATCATCTCGCCGATTGGCACTTGTGTATCACGAGATCGCCGAGATGTTTCCCTCTATTGTTTTTTTATTCCCCTTTTTTGAAATGCACTAGTCTCAGCCTCAACGCCCGTCGCTTTGGGCGTGGATTCGCAACCCTGTTGGATGTGATTCTAAATATTGGACTGTTGTTATGAAAAGCTGTTTTAGTGCATCGTTTTTATCTTTCACTGTTCTCATAGTCATTTCGAGCAAGCCGCTAGGCGACGCGAGAAATCTCATCGTTTTGCATTGCTGTGCGCATTGAGATCGCTCCCCATTCGCTTCGCTCAGGGCTTCGACCGTTCGAGATAACAGTGCTTTTCGTTGAAAGGAAAGTGGCGCATCTGCTCAATAATGCGATTCTGCATTGCTGCCGCAGGCTAAAACGGCTTTGATGCGGCACGCATCCAGCTGGATTTTATGGAAGCTATGGATACCTTAACGAGGTAGATAAGGCTTTAAAAAAGAAACCAGGTGGGCTGCCCGACCCACCCAGTTCCGTGAAGGAGGGAGAAGTTGCTTGCCTGACAGATCACTCCGCAGCTTGTGACCAGTTCGGCGTCGCACCAGTATTATCGCATTAGCGACTTAACTGAGTGTGAGCAGAAGATAAAGGATTGATGAGTCATCGGCCCGCGGCGGCGTCGCGATACGCTTGCAGAGTCTGCTCGGCAGTGGTGCGCCACGAAAAACGCTGCGCTTGGCGGAATCCGCGTTCGCGCATCTCGGCGCGTAGATCGGCATCGTTCAGCACCCGCAGGATCGCCTCGCCGAGCGCTGTGGCATCGGTGGGTGGCACCGTGATCCCCGCATCGCCGACCACCTCGGGCAGGCTGCTGCTTGTCGTCGTGATCACCGGAGTGCCGCAGCACATCGCTTCGAGCAGCGGCATGCCAAAGCCCTCGTACAGCGACGGCATTGTGAAGACGGTGGCGGCGGCGTACCACAGCGGCAGATCCTCGCCGGGCACATAGCCAACGAAGCGCACGCGATCGCCTAAGTTCAGTTGCTCGGCCTTGGCGAAGATCTCATCGTAGAGCCAGCCCTTGCCCCCGCCGATGATCAGCGGGGCATCGGTGCGCTTGGCGATCTGAGCGTAGGCATCCAGCAATGTCGGCACATTCTTACGCGGCTCCAGCGTGCTGATGAACAGGATGAAGCGCTCCGGCAGGCCAGCGCGTTGGCGGAAGGCCGCGAGCGTCGCGGGATCGGGCGGGCTAAAGCGCGACTCGGCGGCATCGTAGGTCACGATGATACGCTCGGGCGGGATGCCGAGCAGGCGCACGATCTCGCTCTTGGTGGCCTCGGAGACGGCCAAGATGCGGCTGGCGCGGCGGGCCGAGACGCGGGTGGCCCAGGTGAGGTACGTGCGGTTGACGCGCCGAAACGTCTGCGGAAAACTGATAAAGGCGAGATCGTGAATGGTGATCACGCTGGGCACCGGGCAGAACAGCGGCGCGACGTTCAGTACGCCATGGTACACATCGGCCCGACCAGCCTTGAGCAACACCGGCGCGAGCATCTGCTCCCACGGAATGCGCACCCGTGGATTGATGGTGGGCAAGCGGCTGGATTTGATGGCGAAGTTCGGCGGCAGCGGCAACTCGTCGCGGTTCAGGCCGCGCGTGGTGTAGACGCTATAGCGATTCTGCTGATCGATCTGCCCCAGGTGCATCAACAGCGCTTCGACATAGTTCGAGACGCCGGCGCGCCGGAAACTGCGCGTGTGGGCAAGCAGATGAGCGTTAATGGCAATATGCATACGGTATCCTAAACCCTGCCAATTCGGCACCACAAAGCGTGGCTTTTGGCAGGGCGACATTCACCAAACCATGCGCCTCGATAGTGACTACTCCCCCGCCGAAAGGCTGGGGGCTTCTTGGAGCCGTAGCCCCTGAGACTGTAGTCCCAGTCTCAAAATGTTGTATGCGGCATTGAGATCGCGGT
>Ga0207874_1000560_pt1 | contig 52905 bp, 45 predicted proteins | sample HigsolmetaAR201D_FD_184833 | JGI IMG/M metagenome (GOLD analysis project Ga0207874, IMG submission 184833) | Ionic liquid and high solid enriched microbial communities from the Joint BioEnergy Institute, USA - AR20-1-D (SPAdes) (version 2) ...
CTGGCGGACGCGTGCCGGAGCGGTCAATCTCCCCGCCAGCGCGGGGGCGGCAGTTGCAAGATACGGTCGAGGGAGGCGGCCACGTTGGAACGTTTGTCGCGGTGTAGCGCGGCGCGGGGAGCGTCGCTGCTGGCGGCGTTGAGCGTACCGGGGATAATCGCGCATATCAGGCATCGATTCTCGCGCGGGCGACCGGGCGAGCGCGCGCCTCGGTATCCGCGGACGATCGTCCTATGCTCTTGGCCGCGGCATATCCGCGGCAGCGAAACGGCCTGAGTCTACCATGCCAGGGACGCCAAGCCTTGACGCCTAGGCAGCGCTCCGGTAGTGTACGTACAGATTGGCTCCGGGGCGAGTGTGCCGGGTGCGACCACTGGCGCCGGAGGAGAGGGCGAGCACTGATGCTGCTTTCTGACCGGGATATCGTCGAAGCGCTCAAAACGGGCCGGATCAAGATCGATCCTCCGCCTGACCTGGAGACACAGTTGGGCTCAGTATCGATCGATTTCCGGCTCGGGCGGACCTTCATGGTCTTCGAACACAGTCGCCATAGTTACATTGATCCGCGACAGCCTCACTCGATCGGCGACGCGATGCGGACGATCGTCGTCGATGAGGACGAGCCGTTCATCATGCAACCGGGCGACTTCGCGCTTGCCTCGACGATCGAGTCGCTGGAGTTGCCGGACGACCTCGTCGGGCGGCTGGAGGGCCGATCGAGCATCGCGCGGCTCGGCATTACGGTCCACTCGACGGCGGCGGTCTTCGAGCCGGGCTGGGTCGGGACGGCGACGATGGAGCTGAGCAACTTGGGGCGAATGGCGGTCGCGCTCTACCCAGGGATGCGGATCTGCGCCTTCTCCTTCGAGACGGTCAGTTCCCCCGTCATGACACCGTACCGCTTGAAGCGCAACGCCAAATACGCCGGTCAGCAGACGCCTCGACCGTCCCTCCTGGCCGAGGAGAGCCGGCTGAGAGACGAGCTGAGTTCCCGGAACGGCACGAGCCGGAGTTAGGCGACGCTGGCTCGGTTTCACGTGAAACGCGGCGGCTGGTCGACGCGCGTTGCCCTCGCCGGGCATAATCCCTCCGGCTGAGATCGTGGCCGAGCCGATCGGCCTGATGACGAGGGAAGACGTCGTGTCGGTTCAAGTGCTGCAATCGATCCGCGACCGCGTTCTGCCGATGTTCGAGGTGACGGCCGAGCGGTACCGAGGACGGGTGCCAACGCCGTACCCGATCATCGTCGATGATCCCGAACGAGGCGAGCTGGGATTGGAGCTCGATCCCAACTACGCGATCTACTTTTCGAGCGATGGGACGCAGGCGTATGCCGAGTTGCGGTTCCCGCTCCCGCGCAACGATGCGCGGTCCAGCGCCAGCCGCGAGAAGTTCTCCGGCTTGCCGTACACCAGCCGCCGCCCGCTTGATCCGGACATCTCCGACCTGGAGCTGCGCAACCTAATCGCCGAGCTCATGTCGCGCTGGAACTACCAGCCGACGATCATCCACATCACCGATACGTAGACCGTTTGCCAGTAAGTGCGTAAACGAGAGAGGGCCGGGCAATTGCCCGGCCCTCTTACTGTTTGTCCGTTGTTTCACGTGAAACGCGCTATTCCCAGGAGACCCAGCGATCGCTCTCGCGCGTCCAGCTCACGATTTGATCCTCGCGGAAGAAGAGCGCGATCTCGCGGGCCGCGCTCTCCGGCCCATCCGAGCCGTGGATCAGATTGGCGGTGATCGTCAGACCGTGGTCGCCACGGATCGTGCCCGGCGCGGCTTCCGCCGGGTTCGTCTTGCCCATCGTCGCCCGCGTCGCGGCGATCGCCCCCGGTCCCTCAACGACCATCGTCACCACCGGACCCGAGGTAATGAACTCGACCAGCGTGGGATAGAACGGCTTCTCCTTGTGCTCCCCGTAGTGGCGCTCCGCCAGCTCGCGATCGATCTTCCGGAACTCCATCGCGACGATCTTCAATCCGCGCCGTTCGAGCCGGGAGATGATCTCACCGATCATGCCGCGCTGAACCGCATCCGGCTTGATGATCACCAGTGTCCGCTCAACCTCAGCCACTGTCTTCTCCTCGTACTTCCCTCATGATTTCCGTGCGCGCTGGGCGCCGGCCCGCCAGACTAGCATAGCCCGCGAACCAACGCCATGGGGACGGTCTAGACCGTCCCCATGCGCTCAATACCTGCCTTTGTTTGAGGTCGCCGGTCCTTACGCCGCCGGCTGGAGAAGCGCCTCGATTTTGGCAATCGCGTCCTGGCAAGCCTGCCGGATCGCGGCGCCCTCGCATGGCTCGCTGAAGACGATCAGCGCGAAGTTGCCAGCATTCTGGACGTGGATCATCCCGTCTGGCGTGGCGATGCTGACCGCCTGCGCGGGGCCCGCGCCGAGCCGCAGCGCGGTTCGCTCCGTCGCCCCGACGAGAGCCGCGCCAACCGCGCCAGCGACGTCCGCGTCCTGCAGATCGATGCCCGCGCGACCCATGACGAGCCCTTCAATGTTCACGGCCACCACGCCCAGAATCTCGTCGTAGCGCAGCAGGTCGTGCAGAGCGTCGTCAACGCTGCTCGTCGTCATCCCAAGCTCCTTTGTGCGTTCATCCGCGATCGGCGCCGGCTCAGCATCGCCTGCCGGAATTGCGCCGCTGCCTGCTCCGTCCGACCTAGGCGCAAATACGCCTCGCCCAGCACGCGGAGCGCCAGCGGCTCCGTGTAACCCTGCGCGATCTGCGCTTCGAGTGTCTGCGCGACCTCGCGCGCGGCGTCCTCGCTCTCAATCAGGCGCAGCCGCATCGCCATCAAGTCGGGAGCGGGCTCGTTCGCCGGCTTCACTCCATTCTGGCCAACGGCAACGGCCACCGGGACCTCGGCAGCCGCGGGCGGCTGCGCCGGCGACAGGCTGCGATCGACGACGAGCTGGCCCGCCTCGACGAGCGACCGCTTCGTCGCTCTCAAGCGCGCAAACAACCCGTCCACGCCTTCGCGCCGGTCGAACAGATCCGAGGTCTGGCTGATGACCGTCGGCCAGCGCGGCGCCTCGACAGAGACTGGAGTCGCCTCCTCGGCGGCGGGCCGTTCCTGCGGCTGGCTCTCGGCAACGGCCGCCACCTCCGCCTTTGATGGCGCGGGTACCGGATCTGCCGCCACCGGCGTATCCATCGGCGCCTCGGCCGTCAGCGGTGCCTCGCCGGCCGCTGCCTCCGTTACCGCGATCTGATCCAGGGCCGCCAGATCGAACGGCTCCGCGCCGAGCTCCGCGTTGAGATCGGAGAAATCGGGCGTGTCAGATGCGGGTGGCGGGCCGATCTCCTCCAGCGAGAACGGCTCGACGCCTGGGATCTCCAGGTCGATCCCAGGCCCGGCAGCCGGCTCGGCGCCAAGGCTGTCGCCCTCCGCCACCAGCAGGTCGGCCGGAAGCTCGGCGCCAACCGCGTCGCCGGGATCTGCAATCGGCTCCGCATTTGCCGCGGGCGTCTCCGCGCCGAGTGGTGACGTGCCATCGCGGCTGGTGACGGCCAGCAGATCCTCGAAATCGAGCGGCTCACCGACCGTATCGGGCAAGGCCAGGGGATCAACCTTGTCGCTGTCGTCGTCCAGCTCAGGCAGCGATTCCTGGTCGACGTTGCGCAGCAGCTCGGTGTAGCCAGTTGGCTGCTGGGGCGGGATGCCCGCGATCACTTCCTCGCCCAGATCGGCCAAATTGTCCGACGACGCTTCCGCGGCCACGTCGGGCGTCGCTTCCTGGGGCTGTGTCGCTTGTGCCGCTTGCTCCTCGGGCCGCGACTCCAAGTCGGCGAAATCGGCCGCGGTGAACGGTTCCCAAGCGTCCGACGGATCCGACTCATCGGCCGAGAAGGGAACGACCCCGCCAGCGTCGAGCTCGGCCACGAGATCCTCGAACCCGGTCACCGACGGTGTATCCGGTGTCGCCTCTTTCAGCGCCCGGTCGAGATCGTCCCATCCGGCGGTCAAGTCTATTTGGCCGTCGTCCGAGACGAGTGAGTCATCCGCGGGAGGCGCCGATGCGGTCGGCGGCTGTAGTGACGGCGTTGGCTCTGGAGTTGGCGCGTTCTCCACGGAGGCGGTCAGCTCCTGCAGAGCGTGCTCCACCGACTCAGGAGAACCGTTGCCGATGGGGCCAGACTCGCTCGCGGATGCGGCGAGTGGCGCCCCGACCGCCACGGGCTCCGCCTCCGCCGGCACCTCGAGCTCTTCAAGCCCTTCGAGCGAGAATGGCTCGATGTTCCCTAAAGCCGCCAGATCCCCGTCGTCCGACCACGTGAACGGCTGTAGCTCCTCCTCGGAGCTCGCATCCCCGTTGCTCGGAGTCTGGAGGTCGCGTACAACGCTGTCCCACAGATCCGGCGCGGGAACATGCATCGCCCCGAGCGCCGGCGCTGCCGACGCGTCCGGCTGCTCCTGGGATTCCGCCGTGGCCTGGCTGAAATCGAAGTCGGGGAGCGGCGCCGATTCGCGCACCAGCCAGGAGAGGTCCGCGCCATCGCGCAGGTCAGTCAGCAGTAATGCGATCTCGCCGATCGGATCCGCAGCCTGGTAGCGCGTTGCCGCGTCCGAGGGCGCGATCGAGCTCAGCCGTCGCTCGATGTCGGCCTGGATCGCGAGCGCGCGGGCATTCTCAGGCTCGGCGGCGAGAATTTCACGGCAGAGGGCCGCGGCTCCGGAGTCGTCACCGCTGCGCCAGAGCACTTCCAGTAGCGCCGTTCGCGCGCGTTGATTGTTCGTGTCGGCCGCCAGGATCGCGCGCCACTCGGCGGCAGCGCGCCGGAACTGCCCCGCTCGCGCATAGATGTGGGCTAAGCCGACGCGGGTTGGGTGCAGGCGATCGTCAGCGCCGAGCTCGCCGCGCAGGCGGACGAGCTGCTCACGCACCTGGTCGAGCGCCGGGTTGATTTCCCACGCCTGGAGGTATTGCGCGTAGGCGAGGCCCGTGTCTTTGCGCTCCTCGGCGACGACACCGAGGCCCAGCCGGGCGACGACATTGAGCGGGTCCAACGCCAGCGTCCGCTCGAAGTGCTCGGCCGCGGCGTCGAGCTCCCCGCGCTCCAGGAGTGCTTCCCCGCGCATGCGATGCGCCGTCAGGCATGCGGGATACGACTCGAGCGCGTGGGCGCAGGCGTTGGCCGCAAGGAGAAAATCCCCGCGGTCCATCGCCTCTTGCGCGCCGCGGATCAGTTCAGCCAGCTCCACGACCGACCCCCTTGCGGATGGCGAGAGGTGAGTTGCGACGACGCCGCGTCCTTGCATGCGAGGCAAAGCCACGCGGACCGCGGCCGCACGACCCAGATACCAACGGCGGTGCCTGGCATTACCCCCGATGGGAATGCCTACCGTACCGCGATTCTAGGGAGCTGATTCGAGCGGACTCAACGCTCAGGCTAGCCCAATGGCACCAAAGCGCACCAGATCGCTCTGCTCAGGTGGGGATGGCGCCGCTCCGGTTACGCTGTCTCGGGCGGCTGAGGGGTCTGGCGCTTTGCCGTCGCTTCGCGGCGATTCTTCTTGGATCGCATCCGCGCTTGCTCCAACGTCCAGATCGTCACCGCCGTCGCGATGATGAGTGGGACGATGATGACGAGCGCCACAAGGAAGTACTCAGTCAGAGTCATCGGCAAAGCTCCGGTGCAGCGATCGCTCGCTCTGGCGGATGATACCGGGAACCCGCGCTGGTCGCTCGGCGCGGGAATGGGCCGCCCGTAGGAATGATCTCCTGATGAAAGGGGAGGTGCCAGGTGGAGCGCGTCAGTTTCGGCATCAAGACCTCACCGCAACACACGACCTACGAGGCCATCCTCCGCGTTTGGGAAGAGGCCGACGCCGAGCCGCTCATCGAGCATGCGTGGCTCTTCGACCACTTCGCCCCGATTGTTGGCGATCTCGACGGTCCCTGTCTCGAAGGATGGACCGTGCTGGCAGCGCTCGCGGCTCGCACGACGCGTCTCCGCCTCGGCCTGATGGTCACCGGCAACACCTATCGCCATCCGGCCGTGCTCGCCAAGATCGCGGCGACGACGGACGTTATCAGCGGCGGCCGCCTGGACTTCGGGATTGGCGCCGGCTGGAACGAGTACGAGCACACGAGCATGGGCATCCCGCTCTACAAGCCAGGTGAGCGGATTCGTCGTCTCGATGAGGCATGCAAGCTGATCAAGCTGCTGTGGACGCAGTCAATTGCCGACTTCGCCGGAGACTACTATCAACTCAACCAGGCGCGCTGCGAGCCGAAGCCGATCCAGCGGCCCTGGCCTCCGTTCGTCATCGGCGGCAGCGGCGAGCGCCTGACGCTACGCGTCGTCGCCCGTCACGCGGATATCTGGAATTTCTCAGGCCGGTCGGTTGAAGACTTCACGCACAAGCTGGACGTCTTGCGGCGGCACTGTCAGGAGATCGGCCGCGACCTCTCCGAGATCGTCGCCTCGATCCAATACCCGGCGAACTACGAAGACCTCGCCCAAACGAGAGAGGCGATCGCTCGCTTCATCGAGGCCGGCGCGCGCCACGTCGTGGTGATGCTCACCCCGCCCTATCCCGAGCGGATCGCGAGCCGGATCGCGCAAGAAGTCATCGCGCCGCTGGTTGAAGCGCGCTGAGCGCCGAAACCATTGACCTGGTCCTCGTGATGACGTGACCGTGGCGTGTTCCGTCGATCGGGTACGAACGTGACCCCCGCTTGTTGGACTACCGCTTGCGCCGCGCCCGCGCCGAGCGCGAGCGGCTGCGTCGCCCCGAGCCGCCGCGACAATGGAGCCGAACGGCGAGTCGAGGCACCGGCCTCACGCCGCCGGACCATCTGATCGCGCTGGCCGGCACGCGGCGCAACCGGTAGGCGGGTACAAATGCTGAGTCCCCTGTTGCAGCAGGGGACTCCAGCGGGGGTCGTTGGCATCGACCGGCGAGGGAAGGGGGGAAGCCGGCCGTGCACGCTCTTAGCGTACCCGTGCCTGGCTGTCATAGCGTGGACTGATCGGATACTCCTTACGGCACCTTAGTACCCCTGTTTCCGCGTTATCCGGCAACGGGATTGGGGCCCTCGGCTGGTGCAATCGGCAGCCGGGCGGTCGCCGCGAACTCCTCGTGACCGCGGACGGTGGCGAGCAGCACCTGATCCATGAAGTGCCCGAATTCCAGGACGACGCGAGCCACCCGCTTCAGCGCCGCTCCTTCTTCCTCCAGCATCCCGAGCATCGCGCGGATGACTGGGAACCGGAAGTAGAGGAAGGCCTCGACGGTTTCGGCGGTGCTCAGCCCCGCTTGCGCCCCGGATCGGCCGTAGAACTCGCCGATCTGCTGCCCCTCGGCGAGCAGCGCCGTCCGATCCATGCCGGCCGGCGTGGATGCATAACGCACCGCGACGTCAACGAGCCGCCTCCCCTGCCGGCGCAGCGTCTCCTGCCCCGCCTCGCTGTACGCCTGATACCAGCGACGCTCGCGGGCGGCGCGCAGGTAAGCCTCCTCGTACGCCGCGAGCGTGCGGTCCGTCAGCTCGCGGTGACCTACTCGCTGGCGCTCTTCGCGTCGCGGGCCCTCGCCTACCAGGGCTCGCAGGTCCTCTTCGGCATAGCGACGGTGGCCGCCTGGCGTGCGAAAGACCGGAATCTTGCCTGCGTCGCTCCAGCGGCGCAGCGTCGATTGATCGACTCCAAGAAAGGCGCATGCCTCTTGGATCGAGAGCCAGCGCCCTCTGCCACCCCCCTTCCCCGCCGGCGATTGGCTCGACATGGTACCCCTCCCTCGAGACCAGATGTCAGCCGATCTTGCGATGCGAGGCCCCGTCGCCATGATCTCGGACCACTCTGTCCGTTTCCCGCCCGAAGAATTCGACGCTCATCTGATGGTCACGCTCCATCGCTTGCCGGCGTAGTGTACAGCGGCGCTGCCATTTCGGCTTGACATGTGCCGCGGATTTCATGCGCCGGCTCATTGCCGCTCTCTGTTCGGCGTAGGCGGCAGCGACTGTAGGAGAGTCTACGGTTTGCGCGGAGCCGCTCGTAAGCAGCCGGGCGACCGATGTCTTAGCGGTGGGCGCCCGTGAAGAGGGATTCTCGGATGGCCATGACCTGCGTGCGTAGGGCGGTATCGGTTTGAAGCTGCGACTCCACTTTCTCGATGCCGTGGAGCACGGTCGTGTGGTCGCGGCCACCAAGCTCCTGGCCGATCTCCATGAGAGAGGATTGCGTCTCTTCGCGGAGTAGGTACATCGCGACCTGGCGTGGGCCGACGATCTCTTTCGCCCGGCTCCGGCCGCGCAGCGCCTCCAGCGTCACGCCGTAGTGGTCCGCGACAGCCGCGACGACATCCGCGCGGGTGATCTTGCCGCGCCGCGCGCTGAGCGCCGCATCCGTCAGCGCCTCCATCGCGAGCTGGAGCGTCAGCGGGCGGCCGGTCGTCTGCGCGAAGAACAAGACCTTGTTCAGCGCGCCCTCTAGCTCTCGGATGTTGCTCTGATCGCGCGCGGCGATGTACTCGATCACGTCGTTCGGGAGAACGGTGCCGAGCTCCTCCGCCTTCGTGCGCAGGATTGCCGTCCGCATCTCGTAGTCGGGCGGCTGCACGTCAACGATGAGACCGCCCTCGAAACGGGAGCGCAGCCGATCCTCCAGCGCCGCGATTGCCTTCGGCGGCTTGTCGCTGGAGATGATGACTTGCTTGCCGCTTTGGTAGAGCGCGTTGAAGGTGTGGAAGAACTCCTCTTGCGTGCTCTCCTTGCCGGCGATGAACTGAATGTCGTCGATCATCAAGATGTCGATCGCGCGGTAGCGGGCGCGGAACTCCTCCATCCGCTGACCGCGGATCGCGCTGATCAGCTCGTTGGTGAACTTCTCCGACGAGACGTAGAGGACGGCCAGATTCGGATGCAGCTCGAGCGCTCGATGTCCAATCGCGTGCAGCAGGTGCGTTTTCCCGAGTCCCACACCGCCGTGGATGAAGAACGGGTTGTACTGCCCGCCTGGCCGCTCCGCGACCGCCAGCGACGCCGCATGCGCGAAGCGGTTCGAGGAGCCGACGACGTAGTGCTCGAAGACGTAACGTGGATTGAGGCCATGAGGCGGCGGTGGCGCCAACTCTAGCTGCCGGGTAGCCGGCGCGGCCGCCTGTCCGCTTCCGTTTCCGGCTGATCCTCGCCGCGACGTGCTCCCGCCAGAGGCGTCTCGCCGGGAGCCGCGTTCCCTGCGGGCCGGTTCGGCGCCGGGGAAGAGGGGAGGCGTCTCGGCAACTGACTCGCGACGGGCGCTGCTGTCTCCGCGCGGATGCTCGACGCTCGCGGGCGGCTCGTCGTCCCCCTCCGCGCGCATCACGGTGAACTCGACCCGGATCGGCCGCCCGACGATCTCGGACAGCACGCGCTCGATATCGGTCGCGTAGCGGTTCTTCAGCGTCGAGGCGCTGAACGTGTTCGGCGCGGCGATCGTAGCGACATCATCACGAAAATCGACGATCGTCGTCGGCCGGAGCCAGTTTTCAAACGCGCTGCGGCTGAGCCGGACCTGCAGGTCCCCCAGGACGGCTTGCCATAGCTGCTTGGCCTGCATCTGCACCCGCGACGCCCCTCCGATCCTCGTTCGTGCGGGGTGTACGAACAGGACTTATCCGCATCGTAGCACCGCTCATTCGCCCCTGCAACCGCGCCGCCTGCCTGGCACGCCCTGGTTGCGGGCGCTTGGCAGCGGGCCGGGCGGTGTTGCGATCTGCCTTAAACACTGACCCGGCCATGCGGCCGGGTCAATGCGGGAAGGGGAGGGGTGGAGCGTGTGCGGCGCTCCACTGGGCTTGGGAGAGAGCATCGGTATCTTTGGGGCGACGCTCTCACACCTGTCTACGTCCGTTTCTTCGATTTGGATTCATCTCTGTGTCAGCCTGGCACAGAGTCTGCGTTATGTCCCATCCCTTCAGGTCATTTGGCTCGCCGAGCCGGCCTTCAACTCGGCGAACCTGGTATCCTTCGCGCTCATCCGGATATTCGATGGCCAGTCTGGACCGCCGGCCGCGGCTGGCGCACTCGTGACCGATCCGTTTGCCCCGCCTTCCAGCGCTGGGCAACGCGGCACGACTCAGGTAGCACGATGACGTCAGCCGATCTGGCCCTCACCGGACTTTCCGAGCGCGAAGTTGCCGAGCGTCGGGCTCGCGGGCAGACGAACCGTGTTCGCGAGAATGCCTCCCGCACCTACGCGGACATTATCCGCGAGAATGTCATCGCCCTCACGAACGTCGCGCTGCTCGCCGTCGGTATCACGCTGATCTCGCTCGGCCTCTTCCGGGAAGCGCTGTTCACCGCTAGCCTCGTCATCTTCAACGTCGCGGTCGGGCTCTATCAGGAAGTCCGAGCCAAACGGCGCCTGGACCGTATCGCTCTCCTCACGCGGCCTCGCGCCCATGTCATCCGGGACGGCACGACCTACGACCTCCTTCCCGAGGAGATCGTCTTGGGCGATACCTTGCTAATCTCCCAAGGCGACCCTGTCCTCGCCGACGGGCGGCTCGTCGCCGGCAGCGTCCATATGGATGAGTCGCTGTTGACCGGCGAGACGGACTTGGTCCGTAAGCAGCCGGGCGACATGGTCACCTCCGGCAGCATCTGCATGTCGGGCAAGGGCTATTACGTCGCCGAGACGGTGGGCGACCAGACCGTCGCCGGCACGATCACCGCTGGTGCTCGCGCGTTCAAGCGCGTCTTGACGCCGCTTCAGCAAGAGGTCAACCTCGTCCTGCGCGTCCTGCTCCTCATGACCGCCTTCTACGGCGCCATCATCGGACTTTCCGCCTGGATCCACGACATCCCGTTCACCGATACCGTGATTGCCGAGGCGGTGATCGCCGGGCTCGTGCCGCCAGGACTCTTCCTGATGATCACCATCGCCTACGCCATGGCGGCGCTGCGCCTGACGAAGATGGACGCGCTCATCCAGCAGGCAAACGCCGTCGAATCCCTGAGCAACGTCAATGTTCTCTGTCTCGACAAGACCGGGACGCTGACCGCCAACCGAATCCAGCTCGACAGCGTGCACGCGATCGGCGGCGACGAGGCGCTTGTCCGGCGGGTGCTGGGCGACTTCGCGGCGAGCGTGTCGGAGCTGAACAAGACAAGCGAGGCGATTGCTTCGGCCTGTCCCGGCAAGCGGTGGGACGTTGCCCAAGAGGTGCCGTTCAGCTCGCAATGGAAGTGGAGCGGCGTCACCCTACGCGGCGGCGATCTGCCGGGCACGGTCGTGCTCGGTGCGCCTGAAGTTCTCGGTCGCGCGATCGGCAGCCATCCCGAGGTGGAGGCAGTGCAGCGCGAGTGGGCGGAAACTGGACGCCGCGTCCTCCTACTCGCTCATTCCGACGCCGAGCTTTCCCCCGACCCCGGACCGGATGGCAACCCGCCGCTGCCGCCGCACCTCGTCCCGCTCGCCGTCCTCTCCTTCGTTGACGAGCTGCGGCCGCATTGCAAGGAGACGCTCGATGGCTTCCGCGCCGCCGGGATTCGCCTCAAGATCATCTCCGGCGACAACCCGGAGACGGTCTTCGCGCTCGCCAGGCAGGCCGGACTCGCCGCCGATGCAACCCTCGTCTCTGGCATGCAGCTCGCCGAAATGAGTCCAGATGAGTTCGACCGGGTGGCGGCGGAGGCAACCGTCTTTGGCCGGATCACGCCCCAGCAAAAGGAGCGGCTCGTCGACGCGCTCGTCCGCCAGGGGAACTACGTGGCGATGATCGGCGACGGCGTCAACGATGTGCTTTCGCTCAAGAAGGCGAACCTGGGCATCGCTATGCAGAGCGGCAGCCCGGCGACGCGCGCCGCGGCGGACATCGTCCTCCTGCAGGACTCCTTTGCCGCGCTCCCCGCCGCCTTCGCCGAGGGACAGCGCATCCGCAATGGCATGCAGGACATCCTGAAGCTCTTCCTGACCCGCATCTTCGCCATCGCGATCTTCATCCTCGCCATCATCGCTGTCCAGGCGGGATTCCCCTTCACTCCTGGCCAGATGAGCGTCCTGTCGACCCTCACCGTCGGCATCCCGGCGTTCTTCCTCGCCGCCTGGGCGCGGACCGGCGTCGTTCCCCGCCGCAGTCTGCTCCGCTCCCTGCTGCACTTCGTCCTGCCGGCTGCCGTGACGATCGCGATCGTCGCCGCCGGGATCTACCTCGGCTACTACATGCGCTCGGATAGCGACCTCCGCCCCGAGAGCCCTACGCTTGCCCTCACCGAAGTCAGCGCGGCCACCCTGGCGCGCGACGCCACCACGACGGCGCTGATCCTCTGCGGCCTGCTCATCATCGTCTTCGCCGAGCCGCCGACGCGGTTCTGGACCGGCGGCGACTCGCTCAGCGGCGACTGGCGACCGACGATCCTCGCCGGCCTGATGCTCGGCGCCTACGTCGTGATCCTCGGCGTGCCGGCGTTTCGCTCGTTCTTCGGCTTTGCCCTGCTTTCCTGGACGGACTATCTGATCATCGTCGCGGTCGTCGTCGCCTGGGCGGCGGCGCTGCGCTGGATCTGGCGACGACGTCTGCTTGATCGCTTCCTCGGCATCGCTCTGGAGTGAGGCGTCCCGCTCTGCGAGTAGGGCGTCTGCGAGCCCCAAACCAATCAGGGCCAGGCAAGCGCCATGGCCCTGATTCCACTTGCTCTCTGGTCAGATGTGCCTTCGTGTTGCTAAGAGTGACCGCCCACGCTATGCCAGGAGCAGCCGGTCCAGCACCATCGCGCCGAAGATCAGGGCGAGGTACCACAGCGAGAAGAAGAAGACCTTCCGGGCGAGCCGCTTGCTCGGTCGCCGGTAGAGATCAATGGCCAGCCCGACGAACAACCCGTTGATCACCACCGCGGAGATCACGTAGAGCCAGCTGAAGCCGAACGGAACGAGCATGAGGGAGACGGCCGCCATCAAGATCGAGTAGAGCAGAATCTGCCGCCGCGTTTCCTCTTCCCCGGCCACGACCGGCAGCATCGGCACCGCTGCTCGCCCGTACTCACCCTGCTTGAGGAGCGCCAACGACCAGAAGTGCGGTGGCGTCCAGTAGTAGATCAGCGCGAAGAGGAGAACCGCCGCGATCGAAACGTTCCCCGTGATCGCTGCCCAGCCGACGAGCGGCGGCATGGCGCCCGCAGCGCCGCCGATGACGATGTTCTGAGGCGTGCGGCGCTTCAGCAGCCGTGTGTAGATGAGCACGTAGTAGAGATTGCCAGCCAGCGCCAGGCCGGCCGCCACCCAGTTGACCAGTAGGCCGAGCTCGATGACCGCGAGCGCCGAGAGCGTCAGACCGAAGATCAGCGCGCCGCGCGGCGAGACCAGACCGGTCACCGTGCCGCGCTTCTTCGTTCGGTGCATGAGTGCGTCGATATCGCGGTCGATATAGCAATTGAGAACGTTCGCGCCGCCCGCCGCGAGGGTGCCGCCGATCAGCGTCGCCAAGATGAGCCCGAACGATGGCAGCTCGGCCGCCGCGATCAGCATGGCCCCGAGCGTCGTAATCAGGAGCAGCGTCAGAATGCCTGGCTTCATCAGCGCCAGGTACGCGGCGGCGATCTCCTTGGCGCGCCGGATCTCATGCGTGGGAAGGGCTAAGCCAGGCGCGGCGAAGGCAAGCGTCGGCGCCGCGTAGCTGCCCGCGAGACCATGCTGCTCGGCCTGGCCGTAGGTCCACGCCGCCTGTGCAGCAACGGGCGAGGCAGTGCGGCCGGTCACCGAGCGTCTCACCGTCGCCCGCGCCGCCGGCCATGAGACCAGCACGACGCCGACGGTCGCCGCCCAGACGAGCGTCGCGGTCGCGCGCTGCGCTGTGCTGTGCCAGGCGTCGAGATCGAGCAGATAACCGCTGCTGAGCGTGACGTGGAGCGTGGCAATGCTCGCCGCGATGGTTGCCAGCCGCCACGCCGCCGGGGACGTCTGTCGCAGGAGCGCCGCCAGGAGCACCACCGCGCTGATACCACCGACCGCGAGCGCGCCCAGCGACGTCACCACTTCGCCGCTGGCCGTCATCAGCGTGATGCCGGTCGCGCCGGCAACCGCGATCCCGAGGAACGGACGATCGGCCGTGCCCGACGAATTGACGAGCCAGGTCGCCTCATCGCGGTCGAGTGCGAGGAAGTAGACGATCAACAGCGTCGTGAAGAAGTAGAGAAGTCCCAAGCCGAGGTGAGCGCTGAGGGCGACTGCAGGCGGCTCCGCGCCGACGGTTGCCTTTCCGATCGCGCCCTGGATCGCGACCAGCGCGAAAGCGCCCGCGGCTGACAGCCGAGTCCGTCGGCTCGTCGCGCCCGTCCGCACGACGCCGATCATGACGGCGAGGGCAAGCACCCCGACCAGGGCCGCGGTCAGCCGGTGCGCGTATTCGATGAGCGCCGCCGTCTCCGCGGGCGGAAGAAGCCGCCCGTGGCAAAGCGGCCAGTCACCGCCGCAGCCTGAACCAGCCAGACGGGCTTCGCCAGCGCTCTGGATGTGGACGGCCCCGCCGAGGACGATCAGGAGAAAAGCGCTTGCGGCGGAAAGCATCGCCAGGCGAACGAGTCTCGTCATTCCGTGTACCCTCAGCAGTCGGAGTCGGCTGGCACGCGAAGCAGCGCGGTGTGACGGCGGAGCGTGAAACTATGGCGGTCGCTTCCGCCTGCGCAATTCTAGCTTGCTTGATGCACTAAACGAACGCGGTAAGCGCACGGCCATCGGTGCATTGAATCACGACTGGTCTCGCCATTTGCGGGCAGATGCAGCGCCTGGAAGCTGCGGTCGAGATTTGCCAGCCGGCATGCGACGTGCATGCTCGCTGCGCTAGACTGTCTGCCCTGTGCCGTTCGGCTTGCCGGCCGCCGAAAATGGGCGGCGCCGGTGGGTCAGTAGCCTTGGTCGAGGTCAACGCTATGCCGAGTCGCTACGCGGGCACCGTTCGCGCTCCTGAATTTCCCGCCGGTCTGGAATGGTTCAACAGCGAGCCGCTGACGATGGCTCAATTGCGCGGCAAGCTGGTTATTCTCGATTTCTGGACCTTCTGCTGAATCAACTGCTTGCAGATCATCCCGCAGTTGCGGGATCTGGAGCATGAATTCGAGCGGGAGCTCGTCGTCATCGGCGTGCACTCCCCGAAATTCACCGCCGAGCGCCGCCCCGAGAACCTCCGCGCGGCGATCCTTCGCCATGGGCTGACGCACCCCGTTGTCAACGACAACGAGTACGCCGTCTGGCAAAGCTATGGCGTCCGCGCCTGGCCGACGCTGATGTTCATTGACCCACGGGGCTACGTCTACGCTAAGCACGAGGGCGAGTTCCCGCTCCAGCCGGTGCGGGAGCTGCTGCGCGACATGATCGCCGACTACGACGCGGAGGGACTGATCGACCGCACGCCGCTCCCGCTGGAGCCGCTCACCGATGAGGATCGGCCCCTGCGCTTCCCCGGCAAGATCCTGGCCGATCCGGAGGAAGATCGGCTCTTCGTCGCCGACTCAGGTCATCGCCGCGTCCTCGTCGTGCGCACCGATGGCACGGTGCTCCAGACGATCGGCGCCGGCACGCGTGGTTTCACCGACGGGAGTTTCGCCGAGGCGACGTTCGCATTCCCCTTGGGTCTCGCGCTCTCGCCCGACCGGCAAACGCTCTACATCGCGGATCAGGAGAATCACGCCCTCCGCGCGGCCGATCTCAATGCCGGGACGGTCCGCACGGTCGCCGGGACGGGAGCCCGCGGCAGGATTGGGCCCGGCGGGCCGGGCCGGCAGACGGCGCTTGCCTCCCCCTGGGATCTCGTCTTCCGCGACGGGCTGCTCTGGATCGCGATGGCTGGCATGCACCAGCTTTGGACCTACGATCCGGCCACGGAAACGGTGCGGCCGGCCGCCGGGACTGGCGTCGAGTCCATCCACGACGGGCCGCTTGCCGAGGCGACGTTCGCGCAGCCGCAAGGGATCACGGTGCAGGACGGCATCCTCTACGTTGCCGACAGTGAGTCGAGCGCCATTCGCCGCGTCGATCCTGTCGCTGACCGGGTACGGCGGCTCGTCGGTCGCGGGCTCTTCGACTTTGGCGACATTGACGCTCGGGGAGACAGCGTCCGCCTCCAGCACGTTCAGGGCGTGGCGGCGACGGTCGAGGATGGCGCGCCGGTCGTCTATCTGGCCGATACCTACAACGACAAGATCAAGCGGCTCGTCCCGGAGACGCGCGAAGTGACGACGGTCCTCGGAGGGGACGGCCACGGGCACGTTGATGGCGACGCGGCGACAGCCGAGTTCTGGGAGCCAAGTGGACTCAGCATCGCCGGCCGCACCCTCTACATTGCCGACACGAACAACCACGCAATCCGTGCCGCCGACCTCGACCGCGGCGAGGTGCGGACGATCGAGATCAAGGAGCCGGCCACCGGTTCATAGGCGACCGGTGACCGGCTCACCTCACCGAGGCGGGCAGCGCGTTGGCACCTGGATTTTCGTAAGACGGCGATTCTTGGCGGCTTCTGGCGCCTGGCCGTGCCGAACCCAAGCTCCCGGATCAGCCCGCGACGTTCGGCCACGGATGCAGCGGCAGCCCCGTCTCCGCCTCGATCTCCAGCAGCCGGTTCCACTTCGCGAGGCGCTCCGACCGGGTGATGGACCCGACTTTCAGCGCCTCGCCGCCCCAGCCGACGGCGAGATCCGTCAGCCAGTCGTCCTCCGTCTCCCCGCTGCGGGCGCTGACGACGACGCGCCAGCCGGCTTCGCGCGCGAGGCGGCAGGCCTCCGCTGCCTCGGTCAAAGTCCCGATCTGGTTCACCTTCAGCAGCAGCGCATTGGCGGCGCCCAGCTCGATGGCCCGGCGGATGCGTGCCGGATTCGTGGTCAACAGATCGTCGCCGAGCGCCAGCGCATGGCCCTCGAGCCGCTGCCGCAGCGCTGGCCAATGCTCCCAGTCGTCCTCCGCTAGCCCATCCTCGATGCTGACGATTGGGTACTGGGTGACCCAAGACGCGACCCGCTCGATCATCCCGGTGCTCGGCAGGCTCTCGTTGCCGATCCGGTAGTGGCCGTCGGTGAAGAAGTGGCTCGAGGCCACATCGACGCAGAGGGCAACATCTCGCCCGGGCTCGTAGCCAGCCCGGCGAATCGCCGAGACCGCATCCTCCAGCATCTGCTCCACCGAGGGGAAGTCGGGCGCTAGACCGCCCTCGTCCGCGACCAGCGGCCGCATCCCGTACCGCGACCGGCAGATTTCGGTGGCTGCCCGGTAGACCGCGAACGTCGCCGCCAGCGCTTCATCGGCCGTTGTGGCCGCGGGGACGACGACGAGCACGTCCTGGATTTCGACTTGGCCGCCGGCGTGCTTGCCGCCGCTGAAGAGGTTGATCGTGGGACGCGGCAGCGTGCGTGGCTCCTGCCCTGGCGCGAGGATCTCCGCGAAGAGGCGGTACAGCGGCAGCTTCCGCTCGGCGGTGACCGCGCGGGCGAACGCCAGCGACACGGCCAGCAGCGCGTTGGCGCCGAGTCGGGACTTGTTGGGCGTGCCGTCGAGCTCGATCAGCGCCCGGTCGAGCGCTTCCTGCGATGCCCACTCGCGATTGCGCACCGCCTCCGCGATCGGACCGGTGATATTGGCGACAGCCGTCCGGCAGCCGAGCCCGCCATACCGCGACGGGTCGCCGTCGCGTAGCTCCAACGCCTCGGCGGCTCCGGTCGAGGCGCCGGATGGCACCGACACCGTGCCCCTCGCGCCGCTCGCCAGCTCGCAGGACGCGCGGACCGTGGGGCGTCCCCGGCTGTCCAGGATCTCCAGCGCGGACAGACGCGCAATCACCGGCATGAGTTTTTCTCCAACGTCTCGATGAAGCGATCGACTAATTCAGGAACTGATTCCGGCAGGGCGCTCATCAGACGCACCACTGTCTCCGCCTGCCGAGTCCGCTCCTCCTCGCTCATATATTCGAGTTGCGAGCGGCCGCGCACTCGCGCCAGCAGGCAGCCGAGCGTATGACGGACCGCGCGCGGCTCGATGTCCGCTGTCCACTCGGCATCGCCGATGGTCGTGCGATAGGTCGTCCAGTAGAGCTTGGTCGCCTCGGCGAAGGCGGACCGGTGGGCGGGCAAGTGATGAGCCTTGCTCAGCAGGTGCGTCATGGAGAAACCGAGATCGAAGCCCGGATCGCCGAAGTGGATCACCTCGTGGTCGAGGAGCACCAAGCGCCCACTGTGGATCAGGACATTCTTCGGGCTGTAGTCCCCGTGGACGATGGTGTCCTGTCGGGCCAAGGTCGCCGCGATCAGCTCGGTCAAGAACGATGCGGCATCCGGCACCTGCGTCGCGGTGTAGCCGTAGTACGGCTCGAGCCGGAGCGATTCGAAGTAGCTGCGGTCGCGGAAGACGGGCTCGGTCTCGCGTCGCCGCTCATGGCCGCGACGATGGATGAGGCCGAGCAGGTGGGCGAATTGCTCGACGTGATCGCGCTCGAGCTGCCCGGCCAGCAGCATCGTCTTCCAATTCGCGTGCGGCCGGGGCACGGCTTCCATCGCGATCAAGTGGTGAGTGTGATCCTCGAAGACGAGCGGCGTGATCGTGCCGAGTGGCGCCATCTTGGCCAGCCAGCGCAGGCCGAGCGCCTCCCGGTGGACGCGCTCTGGTGGGCTGAACCAGTCGACTTGGACGCGCAGCTTCGGCAGGGCTTGCTTGATCACCCACGCCTCGCCGTTCGGCCGCTCGACGAGGACCGTCCGGTTGGAGACGCCGCCCGTGAGGACGGTTACCTTGGGCTCCTCGTCCGCGCCGATCCGCCCGCTGGCTCGGAGATAGTCAATCAGCGCAGCCGGCTGCTCGATGTCGAGTTCTTGCGTCATCTTCCTACCCAAGCCGATAGGAATACGTGCGCCGGAATGGGAACCCACGTCCCGATGTCAGGGTAAGGGATAGTCCGGGGATGCGCGCATCCTGCACCGGGGCGCTGCCTGCCCAAGCGCCGCTCCCGGTAGTCCAAGTAGGGACGTGCGGAGAAAAGGGTGAGGGACCTACCGGCTGGCGGCTATCGACTCGCAATCAATACCCCGCGCGCTTGTCGACGACGTTGATCAACGGTTCGCCGCGCTGATACCGCAGCAGATTCTCCCGCAAGATCTCGACACAGCGGCGCTCCTTCTGTGCCGACGAACCCGCGAGATGCGGCGTGATGATTACGTTCGGCAGGTCCCAGAGCGGACTTTCCGCCGGCAACGGCTCTCGCTCGGTCACGTCGAGTCCCGCGCCAGCCAGGTGCCCCGCCTGCATCGCCTTGGCCAAAGCCGCCTCGTCGATGATGCCGCCGCGAGAGACGACGATCAGGTACGCATCCGGCTTCATCGCCGCGATCTCGGCCTCGCCGATCAGATGGTGCGTTTCACGGGTGTAGGGCGCTGCGACGACGACGACATCCGAGGCCCGGAGGAGATCGTGGAGGCGATCGGTCGGCCAAACCTCACGGCAGTACGGCTCGCCGCTGCCCGGGTTCGCATCCACCGCGAGAATCGTCATCTCGAACGCGCTGGCTCGCTGGGCGACGGAGCGGCCGATCGCTCCGTACCCGATGATGCCCATCGTCGAGCCTTTCACTTCCCTCGGCAGGCGGTACCCCTCGTCCCGGCCCCAGTAGCGGCGCTTCTGCCAATCCAGGCACATAGGGATGCAGCGGGTCATCGTCAGGAGCAGCGCGAAGACGTGCTCCGCGATCGATGGCCCATGCGCCCCTCGCGTGTTCGTCAGGATGATGTCGCTCTCGACAAGCTGGGGAAGGCCGAGCAGGAAGTCGACGCCGGCGCTCGGCGACTGGATCCAGCGCGCCTTCGTCACGGCGAGCAGTTCGGCGGTCGGCTTGCCATAAATGACGTCGGCGTCGGCGGCGTGGCGTAGCGCATCCTCCGGCTTGGTCGCGATCACGATCTCCAGATCCGGCACATCGCGCAACAGATCGAAGAACGCCTCACCTTCCGTCGAGGCGATCAGCAGCTTCATTCGCGTCTCCTCATCGTCACGCGCTAATACCGAACCGCCTCTGCCCCGACCTGTCGAGCGGGGACCTGCTCGCGCGGCGAGGCAGTCCAATTGAGGTGGGCGAGGGCGTCACGCAGGCTCGCCAAGAGGAAGCGGACCTCGCTCGCCATCGCCAGGAACTGGAAACCCTCCGCGATGCGCTGATTCACGCCCTCCGGGCCGGAGCAGTGAATGCCGGGGGCCACGCCCAGCCGCTTGGCCGTCTCCCGCACGTGCGCGATCGCTTCGACTAGCTGCGGGTGATCGCTCTCCAGCGGCACGCCGAGGCCGATACCCATCGAGGCGGCCATATCGTTCGGGCCGATGAAGCAGGCATCCACGCCGGGAACGCTCAGGATCTCGTCGCAGCGCTCGACGCCCTTGATGTGCTCGATCTGCAAGACGAGCAGGATTTCCTCGTCGGCGTTCCGGTAGTAGTCCGCGCCGGAGGTGCCGAAGCGCATCGCCGAGAGGCTGCCGCCGACCGACCGGGCGCCTCGTGGCGGGAAGCGCGTCGCTTCCACCGCCCGTTCAGCTTCCTCGCGGCTGTTGACCATCGGCACGACGATGCCCCATGCGCCGGCGTCGAGCACCCGCTTGAAGTTCTCCGGCGTGTTCCACGGGATGCGGACCATCGGCGCGACGCCACTCGGAGCGATGGCGCCGAACATGAGGGAGAGGGTCCGGATGTCGATCGGATTGTGCTCCGTGTCGACGACGAGCCAATCGAATCCCAGACCGGAGACGTACTCCGCGGCTTCCGGGCTTGGCAGGGCAAGCCAAGTTCCTACGGACGGCTCGCCGGCCGCCAGCCGCCGCTTGACGTGATTCGCGCGCATGGATGCACCCTTCCCCGAAAGCGTTCAACCATTTCGACTGCGTTATCTTCGCATGCATGCCGATTTGCCGTCACCAGCGAGGTGAGCGGCCATGGCGAGCGTCCGTTGCGGGCGGTAGTCACGTGGGACGAGCGGCGGCTCCTGGCTAGGATGACCAGTCGAGATCGCGCTCGGACTCGATCTTCGCTGGATCCAGCTCCACGCCCATCCCTGGACCCTTGGGCACCGTCACCATCCCGTTGACCGGCTTGACCGGCTCTTTCCAGAAGTACTGCAAGAGGTCGTTCCACCGGACCAGATACTCAACATAAGGCACGGCATCGATCGGGAGGGCGGCGCTGAGCTGGACGTTCGCTGGCACCGAGTGACCGTGCGGGATGACGGGAATGTCGTAAACCGAAGCGAGAGCGCAGATCTTGATCATCTCCGTGATGCCGCCGGCCCAGTAGGTATCCGGCTGCAGGACATCGGACGCGCCCGCGTCGAGGAGCTGCTTGATCCCCCAGCGGGTGTACTCGTGCTCGCCGGTCGCGATCGGGACAGGTGAGCAGCGGCGAATCTCAGCACAGGAGGCGATCTTGTCCGGCAGGACCGGCTCCTCGATCCAGCGCGGCGCGTACTCCGCGATGCGCTCCGCAACCTGGAGCGTGTACGGGATATTCCAGCTCATCCAGGCATCAAGCATGATGTCGACGTCCGGACCGACCGTCTCGCGCAGCGCCCGCATTAAGGCGACCGTGCGTGCGATCCCTTCCCGGCCGTCGCCCGGTCCCCAGCGCGGGAACCACTTCATCGCGGTGTAGCCTTGGGTCACAGCCTCCTGCGCGCGGCGCTTGACCAGGTCGAGATCGAGGGAGTAGCCGAGCATGCTAGCGTAGGCGGGCAGCGTATCGCGCACGGGACCGCCGAGCAGACGATGGACCGGCTGATCGAGCCAGCGTCCCTTGAGATCCCAGAGTGCGCAGTCGATCGCGCTGATCGCGATCATCGTCGGGCCCTTGCGGCCGTGAACGGCCTCCCGGTACATCGTGTCCCAGAGGCGCTCGGTCGCCAGCGGGTCCTGCCCGATGAGGAGACGACGGAACTGCTGGCCGATGATGAAGGCGATGTCGTGTGGGACCGGGCCGGCGATGCCCGTCACGCCTTCGTCTGTCTCGATCTGCAGGAAAACGGTTCGGATCTGGTACCGCCCTTCCTCGAGCTTGGCGGGCAACCAGAAACCGGCGGCAGGCGGCTCGGCGCGGTACTCCGGGTAGATGTCGAGCGGACGCGATAGCCGCTCCTCCCAGAACTCTCCCTCGTGCTCGAACGTTCCCGTTAGCTCCCGCAGCCGCAGAGCGGTGATCTTCACGCTGACCCTCCTCTCCGCTGTCCGCCTTCGCTAGCGCCGGCCGCTCATCCGAAGATCAGCGCGCGCCGCCAGCGCTGAACCAGAGCCATCCGCCACGTTTCGCTTCATGATACGTGAGCGCTTGCTGATATAGGCACGAGGGGGGAAACACCCAAGCGACACCGGGCATGACCCGCGGTGGACCGGACGCGTCGCGGTCCGGTGGGCGGCAATTGTTACGCGCGTGTCACATTCCGGCCCCGGCAAGAGTCATCTCTGTGACTTGATGGCGGTAGTGTCATCTACGTTAGGCAATGAGGCCGGCGTTGTCGAGTCCGCGGAAATCGCCCTGCTCCACGCGCCGGTCTTGGGAGAAGCAATGACAATGCTCGGCACACATCGAGCGGAAGTGTGGCCGGTCAGTAAAGAAGACGCCGGTGGACTGCCAATTCTCGAGAAGGTCATCCTTGCCAGTGACCACGCGGATGGGCGCAGCTTCGTCCACCTCCTGCCCGACCAGGCGCTCTACGTTCTCCATCGCCTTGCCCAGATCATCGCCGCCTACATTCCGCAACAGCGCGGAAGCGGCGACGCTGCTTCCGGTGTGAGCGCGAACCCTTCGCGTGGACAGCGTGGCCGTGAGCCCGATGTCTGCGGAGCCTCGGTCTGGCCAATCACCATCGAGCGCGAGGGGCAGCCTCCCACGCTGGCGGCGGTCGTCGTGGAAAGCGATCAGCCCGCCGGTCCAGGGCCTCTCTATCTCTCCCCGGATCGAGCCCAGTACATCTACGAGCGTCTCAGCCAAATCACCCTGGCCTTCCTGCCCGAGAGTGTCTGGGGCGGAGAGGATGCGCCGTGGCAACAGTGAGAGAGGAGCGCGCTTGCTCCCGCTCGTCGTGACGCTCACGCATAGGAGGAGGGAATCCGCGAAACGGACACAACCCCGAAGTGCGCTCACCCGTGCGTTTAGAGCGCGACGTTACACGTTCCTCATGGAGGATGAAGGATGAGTCCTATGTCGCCGAGGACCGAGACGATGAAGATCTCCGAGGCCCGCGCCAACCTCAACACCCTGGTCAATCGGATCTACCGCAAAGAGATGCGAGTCGTGGTGGAGAAGAGCGGGATCCCGGTGGCGGCAATCGTCTCGCTGGATGATCTCGAGCGGCTGGAGCGGCTGGAGCGGGAGCTTGCCGCGCGCGTGGCCGTCATTGATGAGTTTCGCAAGCCTTTCGATGGCGCGCTGGTAGAGGGATTGGAGCGAGAAGCTGACCGCATCACCGCCGAGATCCGGGACGAGAGCCGGCGGTGGCACGAGGAGGCCGCGGTGTCGCGGTGACGTGCGGCGCCGGACGCCAGACTTCTCGCTCTTGCTTTCGACAATCTAGCCGTATCCGCAAGCATCCTCACGCCGCTTCGGCGCGTGTGGCTCTTTGAGGTACGTGTCGGTCATCTGGCCGACCTGGCCGATGGCCGACTTCCCCCCTACCGATCACCTCTAAACGCGAGCATGGGAGAGGAGCGTCAGCGGTAGCCACGACGCATCGCTCGTCTCCCGGCGCCTGCTGTCCAGCGGTCAATGTCCCCTGTTCTCGCTGAGCTCCAGGCAACGCGGAAGATCCCATTTCTCGATAGGGGAAATAGCATTCGTATCCGGGCATACGAAACCATCAGCCCTATCTTGCTACTTCTTGCACAATGCAGAGATACCCTGCGGGGGCATAATGGAAGGTGAAGGAGTCTCGCCGCTGACCCGGCGCTTCCCCGACTGGAAAGGATGCCTCCGTGACCCACGACCATCACGCCGGTCACCAGGAGGTGGCCGATCAGCGTCACGACACCCTCCGGATCGAATCCCTCCATTGCGTCGAGTGCGCGGAGGCGCTGCAGCGGCACCTGGAGACGCTTCCGGATGTCGAGCGCGCCCACGTTGATTACCGCGAGAACGCCGTGCACCTGACGTATCGGCCGGGGCGGCGCAACCTGGAGGCGGTGGAGTCGCTGATCGCTGGATTTGGCTGCGGATGCACGCCGGAGCATGAGGGGCATCACCCCGTTCAGCCAGGGCCGCGCGCCGCGGCGAAGCACCTGTCGCACCGGGTGGCGATGGCTCCGGTCTCGATGGGCACGAAGCATGACCGGATGCAATACGAAGCGCCGCACACGGCGGCCTCCCATGCCCACCAGCAGCATCAGCACGGCATTCACCAGCCCTCGGATACCCACGGAGAATCCCATGCCCATCACGATCACGGAGCACTGATCTCGGATCCAACAGTCGCCGCGGCGATGGAGCGAGACATGCGCAACCGCTTCTTCGTCGCCCTCGTCCTGACCATTCCGATCATCCTCCTTTCGGCGCTCGGCCGGACGCTCTTCGGCATTGGCGACTGGCGGCCGTTCGGCCTTTCCACGAACTGGCCGATGCTGGCCCTCTCGATTCCCGTCGTCTATTGGAGCGGCTGGATCTTCATCGGCGGCGCGGTGACGTCGCTGCGACACCGCATGCTGAACATGAGCGTGCTGATCGCGGTCGGCGTGATGGCGGCCTGGCTCTATAGCGCCGGCGTGACGGTGGCGGGCTACGAGGATCGGGATGACACGTTCTTCGAAGCCGCGGCGATGCTCGTCACCTTCGTCCTCTTCGGCCACTGGATGGAGATGAAGAGCCGGCGCGGCACGACTGATGCCCTCCGCGCTCTCCTCGACCTCGTGCCACCGACGGCGAGGGTCGTCCGGAATGGTCAAGAGGTCGAGGTGCCGACGGCGGAGATCGTGCCTGGCGATCTGGTCGTGATCCGGCCAGGGGACCGCATCCCCGTTGATGGCGAGATCGTCCGCGGTCAGACGAGCATTGACGAATCGCTCGTCACCGGGGAGTCGATCCCCGTGGATAAGGGGCCGGGCGATCCGGTTGTCGGCGGGAGCATCAATCGCTCCGGGGCCGTCACCATGCGCGCGACGCGGGTCGGCGCCGACTCGACCCTCGCCCAGATCGTGAAGCTGGTAGAGACGGCGCAGTCGTCCAAGGCTCCGGGGCAGCGTCTTGCCGACCAGGCCGCGCAGTATCTCGTGATCCTCGCCGTCGGCTCCGGCGTCGTGACCTTCCTCGCCTGGCTGCTCTTCGGCGACGTGCGGGTGGCCGAGGCGCTGACCTTCGCGATCTCTGCCGTCGTCATCGCCTGCCCGGACGCCCTCGGCTTGGCCACGCCGACCGCTGTCGCCGTCGGGACCGGTATCGGCGCTCGCCACCAAATCCTGATCAAAGACGCGGCCACGCTCGAGCGCATCTCGCAGGTGAACGCGATCGTCCTCGACAAGACCGGCACGCTGACCGAGGGACGCCCGCGCCTCACCGACGTACGCTCGGCCGGCGATCTGGCTGAGAACGATCTGCTTCGCCTCGTTGCCTCGGCCGAGCAACCTTCCGAGCACCCGCTGGCGCGGGCGATCGTCGAAGGGGCACGAGATCGCGGACTGGACCTGCCGGAGGCGACCGAGTTTCAGGCGCTATCCGGAAGAGGCTTGGAGGCGACAGTCGAGGGGCACGCGATCCAGGTCGGGAACGCGACCCTGATGTCCGAGCGCGAGATTGCCATTGACTCGCTGCAATCGCTCACCGCCGATCTGGCCGAGGCGGGCAAGACACCTATGTACGTCGCGATCAATGGCCGGCTGGCGGGGCTGATCGCCGTCGCCGATACGGTGCGGCCGACCTCGCGGGAGACGATCCGCGTGCTCCGTGAGTTCGGGATCGAGCCGGTGATGATCACTGGGGACAACGAGCGAACCGCGCGCGCAATCGCGGCGCAGCTTGGCATCGAGCGCGTCTTTGCCGAGGTGCTGCCAGCCGACAAGGCGAAGCACGTCGCCGCGCTGCAAGGCGAGGGGAAGGTCGTGGCCATGGTTGGCGATGGCATCAACGACGCACCGGCGCTCGCGCAGGCAGACGTGGGCATCGCGATCGGCGCTGGCACCGACGTGGCGATCGAGACGGCTCGCGTCGTCCTGCTGCGCTCCGATCCTTACGACATTGTGCGAGCCATTCGCCTGAGCCGAGCTACCGTCCGCAAGATGAAGCAAAACCTCGGCTGGGCGAGCGTCTACAACATCCTCGCCATCCCTGTCGCCGCCGGCGTCCTGTATCCAGCCTATGGCATCCAGTTGCGACCGGAGTGGTCGGCGCTGCTGATGAGCCTCTCCTCGATCATCGTCGCCTCGAACGCGGTGTTGCTGAAGCGGGTCGAGGGCGAGCTTGGCGAGCCGAGCACCGGCGAGCGGCCGCGCCCGACTCCGCACCTCGCGCCGGGCGCCCAGCCGGGATAGCAGGCACCGCGGCACTCATTTCTCAGCGCATCGTGCCGGGGACGTCGGTTTCCCCAGCAGGGGTGCCGGTGGGCGCTTTGTCGGGCTGATCGGCCTTGGCACTCGCTGTGCCGGTGTGGGGGCCGAGGGTGTCGCTCGGGGCGGCGAGACTGGCGGCAGCGAGTCCCTGAAACGAAGGCGCATCTGCCTTGGACAGAGGGCAGTCATCAGCGGGGGCGCATTCGTCTGCTATCCTCGTCCAGGGAACGCGGCCCGGCTCCTTGCTTCGATCGGGCCGTGGCGCTGGGGTGAGCGGGAACGGCCGGAACGGGCGCGCGAAAGATTCCCTTGATGCTGGCATTGTCTCGCCGCGATGCACGGCCCGGGTACGTTGGGAGGCTATCGCCGATGGCTGATGAGAGAGGCGCAGGCCGGGGAAGCGAAGGTCAGACCTTTCTCGTCGGGCCGACGCTCTACCTTCGTGGAATCGAGGAAGGGGACGCGCGAACCGTCTGTTCGTGGCATCCCAATCCCTTCCCCTTGCCGCCAGACGTGGCACTCGAGCGCCTCCGCAAAGAGGTACCGAGCGACGGAGAGGACAATCACGAGTTTCGGCTGGTCGCCTGCCGGAAATCCGATGACCGGCCGGTCGGCTCGGTGACCTACGGCGTTGAGGGCTGGCGCATCGGCTGGACGAAAGTACACGCCGACCCGGCGCTCACCGAGGAACGACGCGCCGCGATCCGGGCGGAGCTTGTCGGGCTCATCGTCCCCTACCTCGTGATGGAGCGCGACCTGATGACCGTCGAGCTGATCGCCGAAGGGAATGAGCCGGCGATTGAGGCCGCGGCGACTGAGGTCGGCATGCGGCGGGCCTATCGGCTGCGGCAGGCGCTCCAAGTCGGTGGGCAACGGCGCGATCTCGTTGGCTACGAGGCGCTCCATCCGGCTTGGGTGAGCCGCCTCGGGATGCCGCCAACCGCGGAGGAGGGGCCGGTGCAGCGGGAAGTTCGCGTGCCGGCGCCGCGGACGTTCCCGGATGCGGGCGATACGCCGCCGGAGGGCGCCGTCATCGTCGGAGAGCGCGTCTACCTGCGCGCCGTTCGGACGGAGGATATGGACCTGCTGGCGCGCTGGTCGCGGCAGGAGACCGAGACCTTCTTCGACAACGGGCGTCCGATCCGCAGCCCGATCGCCGCCGCCCACTTCCACCGGAAGCTGGCGGAGGCCAATCCGCCGAACTGGATCCGCTTCGCGATCTGCCTCCGTGAGAACGATGAGCTGATTGGCTTCAACGGCATTGCCAATATTGACTGGGTGCACCAGGCGGCGGAGACGGAGACGGAGATCCCCCGGCCCGAATACAGAGGCAGCGGGTATGGGACGGAGGCGAAGCACCTCCTGCTTGCCTATGCCTTCGAGCGCCTCGGACTCCATATGGTCTATTCCTACGTGTGGGAGCCGAACACGCGGTCAGCCGCGGCGCTGCGCAGGCAGGGATACCGCGATGCCGGTCGACTCTCGTGGTCCGGTCTCAAGGACGGAGAGTTCGTCGGTTCCCTGCTATTCGATCTGCTGGCAGAGGAATGGCAGGCCGCGCGCCGCTGATCGGCTCCAAGAACATGCGTGTCGCCCGCTCGCACTCATCGCCGCGCCCGCCGGATCGGGCAAGACGACGATGTTGGCTGCCTGGGCCACGACGAGGTCACGCACGGTCGCCTGGTTCTTGCACGCTATCGCTCCCGCGCTGGCTCCGGTGAGGACCCATCCCCACTCGTGGGCCAGCCGCGCCGGCATAACGCCTAGCGCGCTTCAGCATGCATCTCATGCCGTGGCTTCGAGTGCGGAGGCGTTACGGCACCGCCTGTTCGTCGGCGAGCCAGGAGCGGATCGCCGATGGCGTGAGCTGGCCGACCAGCAGCAGGCGGAACCGGCCTGGGCGATCGATCACGGGAACGGCCTCCAGCCAACGTCCGAGCAAATCGCGGCCCGCGTGATACGTGAAGATATAGGCGCGCCAGAACGGATCGCTGATGAAGCGGAAGTTGTGGCGTGCTTGCTCCTCGCTGCGCAGGCCGTACTGCTGGAGATAGGCCAGCACTTCCGATTCCGACTTTCCTTCGACGTGGAGCATCAGCGCCGCGTTTGCGCTGACTGCCTGTAGCGCCCGTCGCGCCCGGGCGATGCGCGCCTCCCGCTCTGGATCGCCGGTCAGCCCGGCGAGCGGGTAGAGCTGCTCCGCCTGCCACTGCGGACCGCTGTCGCCGGGGAAGATGATCGTCTCGGCCAGCGTCGCGATCCCCTCGGAAATGACGCATTGCGGGGTATTGATCAGCTGGATGGTGTGTTCGCCGTAGCCTTGCTCCCGGTAGAGCAGGCGCTCCTTGAGGCTGTGCTCGGTGTGATGTCCTGGGTAGGCCTCGTGAGCGATCAGCCCCGTTAGCTCATGCGCGTGGATCGGGAGGTCGGTGTTGATCTCCACTCGCGATCGGTAGTTGCCCAGATACCAGTTGTACCCGCTCCACGGCTTGTCGGAGACGAACGCGAACTCCACCTCCTCACCGGGGGGAAGCTCGACGAAGCTTTGAGTCCGCTTCCGCGCCTCCTCGGCGATCGTGTCGATGAGGGTGCGAGCCGTCTCGACCGGGACGACGTAGCTGGATCGCCAGGCGAGCATCCGTTCCCGGACATCCCCATCCCCGGGCAGCAGCTCGTCGATCTCAGCGATGGCTCCTTCGAACACGGCCTCGGGAGTCTTATCCGCCTCGATGTCGAACATGCCGCGCACTTCGTCGCGGTAATCGAGCGTCTCGCCGCGGAGCTTGCGGCAGACGGTGATCATGGCCCGCACTTGGGCGGCGAGAAAGTCCTTGCGGGTTTCGATCAGGTCGGCGGTCTCGATGGCTTCAGCGAGCGCCTGGGCACGCTCCAGCAACGACTCTGGAGATGGCGCCTCTTCCCGCTCCGCCTCCTCTTTCAGCTCCGGAGGACCGAAATAGGCGTCCACAAAGCCAGGAAAGAGGCGCTCGATCCTGAACGCGAGCGCGACGTATTCCCGCGAGAGTGTATCGAGCGGCATACGCCTCCTTTCTGATCGAGGAGAATCCGGCCCGGTTCTGGCCGGCGATAGATGCCAGCATACCGCGCCCCGCCGCTCGGTGGTGGTGTCGAGCACCTATTGACCCGCCGCGCGTGCAGGGGTAACCGGCTGATCACCGGCCACGTTAGGCGCTGTGAAGAGAGACGCTAGCTTGTCGCGTGGCGCTCGCTAGGGGTAGGCGCGGCCGCGTAGAAATGGATCGAGAGCGGATTGGGCGCCGCTCTCGATCCATGCCCGGGTGAAGGTTGGGCGGGAGATGAGGAGGTAACTAGTAAACTTCGAGGTAGCGATCAAGCTCCCACTGGGAGACGTGGAGGCGGAACGCTCCCCACTCGGCTCGCTGAGCCTCGAGCAGCCGCTCGAAGACGTGATCGCCCAGCGCCTCGCGGACGACCTCGTCCTTCTCCATCTCCTCGATCGCCTCGCCGAGCGTGGCCGGCAGCGTCGGGATCTCGCGGCGCTTCAGGTCCTCGTCGGTGAAGTGGTACAGGTTCTCCTCGACCGGCTCCGGCAGCGGCAGGTTGCGCTCGATGCCATCGATACCGGCCGCGAGCATGACCGCGAACGCCAGGTACGGGTTGCAGGACGGATCCGGGCAGCGCAGCTCGATCCGGGTCGCGGCGGTGTGGCCACCGCGGATCGCCGGAACGCGGATGAGCGCCGAGCGGTTCGTCCGCGCCCAGGAGACGTAGACCGGAGCCTCGAAGCCGGGCACCAGGCGGCGGTACGAGTTGACCAACGGAGCGATCACGCCGCAGATGCCGCGAGCGTGGTACAGCTGACCGGCGATGACGCGCTTGGCGACATCGGACAGGCCATAGGGATCGTTCGTGTCGACGAATGCGTTCTTGCCCGTGTCGATGAAGGCGAAGCTCTGGTGGCAGTGCATGCCGGAGCCATTGATGCCTTCCAGCGGCTTCGGCATGAAGGTCGCGTGGAGACCGTGCTTCTGCGCGATCGCCTTCAGCACGTACTTGAAGGTCACCGCACGGTCAGCGGTGGCGATGGCATCGCCGTACTCGAAGTCGATCTCGTGCTGACCGAGTGCAACCTCGTGGTGGCTCGCCTCGACCTCGATCCCCATCTGCTCCAGCGCGCGGACCATGTCCTTGCGAACCGTGTAGGCGAGGTCGGTCGTGTAGTCGAAGTAGCCGCCCTTGTCATGCGGAACCGGGGAGATCCCCTCGCCGTTCCGGGAGAAGAGGAAGAACTCCAGCTCCGGACCCGTCTTGTAGGTGTAGCCCAGCTTCGCTAGGCGCTCGAGCTGGCGGTAGAGGACTCCGCGCGGGTCGCCTGGAAAGGGATCGCCGTTCGGGTTGTAGACCCAACAGATGACGCGCGCGGTCGGGAACTCATCGCGCTCCCAGGGAATGACCGCGAAGGTGGAGAGGTCGGGCATGAGGAACATGTCCGACTCCGCGATGCGGGTGAAGCCGGCGATCGAGGAGCCGTCAATCCACTGCCCACCGTCGATGACGTGCTCGAAGATGCTCGACGGGATGGTCACGCTCTTGACAATACCCATCACGTCGGTGAACTGGAGGTTGATGAACTGGATGCCCTCGGCCTCGACACGGGCGAGGATCTCGTCCTTGCTTGGCGATGGGCCTAGGATCGTTTCCCGACTGATCTCCTGCAGTACCATACCGTCGCTCACTCCCCGCCACGAAGGCAACACGATGCTGCGCACCGCAACACGGCCCAACCTCATGGCCGGCGATACGCGGATCGGGCTCCGCCGTGGCCGATCCACTGACTGTGGGCAATCTGCCGGTGACGTTCGGCGTCTCGCCCGGACACGAGCGCATCTCCGAAACCGTGCAGTCCCGTCAGGCAATCGTAGTGGGCGCTTTCAGCAGCGTCATCGTGCAGCGAGATACAGATTCGATTAAGCACATGTGCACAAAGCACAAAGGTTTGTCTAGCCGAACATGGCTATGAGGCGGCCAGTGCCGCCTCCGCGTCGCGTAGCCAGGTCTGGATATCCGGCGGCAGCGCCTCGCGGCCGATTAGGTCGGCCAGCTGCTGAATCCAGCGGTAGGAGTCCTCGTAGATCACCGCGTAGCCCTTGCGGTCGTAGCTGCTGAGCGCCGCATCAACGGCTTCGCCTCGCGCATAGGCGGCTCGCTGTCCCTCGAGCCAGTCGATGGCATGGTCGAACTGCGCGATCAGCGCCGCGAAGCGGTCGAGATTGATCTGGATCTCGGCGCGCCGTGACCAGGCGAACCAGCGCGCCTCGAACTCCCGCACCAGCGCCGGAAGCCGCGCGCGCAACTCGCGCATCGTGTCCAGCAGCGCGTCGAGCCGCGCCAGACCCGTGTCTCGCGGCTCGGGCCGCGCGGCCAGCTCGCTCAACGTGGCGCGAATGGCGCGGGTCGTCTCGACCTTCTGGCAGGCGAAGTCGATCAGCGCCACCGTGAAACCGAGGTCGCGGCGGATGTCGGCGTCGGCGAGCGTCCCCAGCAGCGGTGACAGCGCGAGGGCGGCTGCGCGAGTCTCCGCGACGGTCTCCGGCGGCGTCGACCGCCAGAGCCGGCCAGCGAGCGGCTCTTCGTAGAGCGCCATCGCCGTGTTCCAGGTGGTGAGCCAGGTGGGATCCGTCTGCGTCGTCGCGCCGAGCCAGCGCAGCGCGGCAACCAGGCGCCCGCTGCCATCGCGGAGGAAGAGCGCGCCGAAGGCCGCGTCGAACGCTTCGCTTTCCATCTTGCCGCCGGTCCAGGCGCACGCCGCGCCCCAGAGGAAGGGATACCAGGAGTGTGAGGTGCATTGATAGTGCCCGCCATCTCCCCAGTCGGTCAGGAGCATGCCCTGCGCGCCAGCGGCAACTCCCTGTCGCACGTAGTCGCGGATATTGGCGATCGCGTTCTCTAAGCGAGGGAAGAGAGCTGTCCAGCTCGATGTGCCGGGACAGACATAAAAGGGGCGGCCGGCGGCGGACAGGGCGTCGAGCGTCTCGTAGCGAGGCCGCGCCTCGTACCACCAGTCGAGAAGGAGCATGTCATCCGGCAGCGCATCGAGCAGCTCCGGGTGATGCTTGAGCATGTCGGCCCAGACCATCGCGCGCCGGCCATGCTTGGCGGCGAGGGCGTGCAGCCGCCGCAGGTGCTCCAGGTAGACGCCACCGATTCCCAATTGCTCCGCCAGCGAGGCCGATTGCCCGCGTCCCAAATCCCACGGCTCGTCCGCGCCGATGTTGAGCCAGCGTGAAGAGAACGGCGCGAGGAAATCCTCGTAGAGCTCGTCGAACAGCGCGAAGGTCTCCTCATTCGCGGTCGCGAACGACCATCGCCAGGGTGTCTCCGCAAGATGGGCGTAGCGCGGGAGGCTCAGCAGCCGGCGGTGATGGCCGAGCGACTGCAAGCACGGGACCAGTTGGACGTGGTTGGCGTGGCAGATGGCATCGAGCGCGGCGATATCGTCCGGTGTCAGCGGGTCGCAGCCGGCGCCGATCTCCGGATGGCGGGGAAAGGCGAAGGTGTGCTCGATGTAGAGCTGGAACTGGTTGATCTTGTAATGCGCCAGCGTCTGCACAAGGCGCGTCAGCGACTCCCGCGTCGGCACCTTGCCACGGCTGACGTCCAGCATCACGCCGCGAACCGGGAGCGCTGGCCGGTCGGCGATCGTCATGGCGGGCCAGTGGCGGCCAGTGAGTGTCGCGATCTGAATCAATGTCTGGACGCCATAGAAGAGCCCAGCCCCGCCGGCCGAGGCGATGACCGCGCCGTTGTTGGTCAGCCGCAGCGTGTATCCCTGCGGGCCCAAATCGTCCGGCGATTGCCAGCCGAAGTCTGAGACAGGGAACAGGCCCTCGTCCCTGCCAGTGAGGATGAGGGAGATCGCGTTGTCGGTCGCGGGCGCGGCGGTCGGTACGATCTCCAGGCGCAGGCCAAGCTCCCGGTCCAGCGCCGATTGGAGTGAGCGGGCGGTGTGGACCGTCTCCGCGGTCGGGGTCGCCGCGATCTGAATCCGTGTCGCGGCGTTTGGCGTGAATGCGCCGTCCTGGAGCAGGAGTTGCTCCGGCGGTGGAAGGAGCACGAGATCGTTCGTCACGGTCTCTCCCTCTCTCTTGACACACAGCTAGGCGCTTGCCGGTCCCGCGTCAATCCCGATCATGGATCCTGGCATCCGCGTACCGCGCTCGGTGGCGGCGTTAGGATACGGCTGATCGCGGTGAAGGGCTGACGCGCTCCTCCGCGTCAATCATCCAACGGTTCGGTCGGTAAGGTCAGGAAGATCTCGCCGCGCCGCGCGTCGAGCTGCGCCACGATCTCTGGGGAGACGTGCAGCGCGAACGACTCGGAGAGCGGCGCCTGCTCGATGGCGCGGTCCGCGACGATGGTCAGCCGGTAGTCTCCAGCTTCCCAGTACGAGGCGGTCGGGGCAGTGAAGAGACCAATTGGCAGCTGCGGGCTAGCTGGCCCGACGACGAGTGGCGCGGGATCGCCCACATACGTCCAGCTCAACGAGTTCGTCTCCAAGTCGTAAGCCCATTCGCCCTGCTCGCTCCAGATGAACGCGACCGGATTCTCCTCCTCGCCCCGCGTCACCAACACGCGGATACCGGTGATGACTTCGACCCGCTCCGTATGGCCGCTGCTGACGAAGCGCGGCTGGAGATAGAGCCAGGCGCCATCCTGTCCCTGGGCCAATCGCACGCGATCCGGCACGCTCAGCGTCACATCGGGCGGACGGTTACTGACGATGAGGGTGTAAATGGAGAGGAAGAGCGACGCGACCGCGACGAGCGCCGGCACACCGCCGGTCAGCCAGGGCGATGGTCCACGCTCCTTCGGCGGAGATTCCCGCGGCTGGATCGGCGCTGTCTCACTTGCGCGCGCCCCGGAGGCGAGCGTCTCGTCGCTCTCCGCCAGCGGCTGCGTGCTGGCAAAGGCGACAAGCGCCAACCGGCCCTGAGACCAGCGCACCGCTCCGCTGTGCATCGTGTCCTTTCGTGGCTGCGCAATCCACCCAACCGGCGCAGCATGTGGATGACGGCAGCATACACCGGCGCTCGCTTGACTGCACTCCGCAAATGGACCCGGCACTCAAGCCTCTCCTGGCAAGCTGCCGACTTTCTCCGGATAGCCGTCTTGTGCTACCAATTTCACGCCTGGCCGGGGGCGTGGCACATTCATGCCGGCAGAAGGGGATGAGGACATGGTATTGGCGCGGTTCCTCCCACGCGATGAGCAGTTCTTTCAGTTGTTTGCTGACGCCGCGCGCAACGCGACCGAGGTCGCGACACTCTTGTATGAAGTCCTGAAGGAACCGCCGGAAGTCGAGCGAAAGGTGCGCCGGCTGCGCGACTTGGAGCATCGCGGCGACGAGCTGACGCACCGGATCTTCAACGCGCTGAACAGCACGTTTGTCACGCCGCTGGACCGGGAAGACATCCAATCCCTCGCGAGCGAGCTCGACGACTTCGTCGACTATGTTGAGGAGATCGGGCGGCGCTGGTGGCTCTTCCGCTGCGGGCCAGCCCCGGAGTCGGCGGAGCTCCTAGCGCGGATCATCCGTGAGCAAGCGCAAGTACTCGAGCAGGCGATGCCCTTGCTAGAGAACGGCCGGTACACCGAAGAGATGCGGCGCCACATCGTCGAAATCCACCGGCTCGAGAACGAGGCGGACGACGCGCTGGATCAAGCGCTGGCGGCTCAATTCGACGGCGTGGAGGACATCCCCGCGCTCATTCAAGCCATCCGCTGGGGCGAGCTCCATCACCTGCTTGAGGACGCGACTGATCGGGCAGAGGCTGTCGCCAATACGCTCGAAGGGATCGTGCTGAAGCATGGTTGAGTCAGCGCTGCTCACGCTCATCATCGTCGTCATCCTCGGCATCGCTTTTGACTTCATCAACGGATTCCACGATACGGCAAACGCCATTGCGACATCGGTGGCGACGCGAGTCCTGACTCCGGGGCGCGCGGTGCTGATGGCGGCGGTGCTCAACGTGGCCGGGGCGCTGTCCGGAACGGCGGTGGCCGGGACCGTGGGCAAGGGCATCGTGCCGCCAGAAGCGGCGACGCAGACCTTGGTTATCGCGGCCCTGCTCTCAGCAATTGCCTGGGACCTCGTCACGTGGTGGTACGGCATCCCGTCGAGCTCCAGCCACGCGCTGATCTTCTCGATCGTCGGCGCGGGAGTGGCGGAGGCCGGTTGGGACACGATTCAGTTCCACGGCGTGCAGCGGGTGCTGGAAGGCCTCGTCTTCTCACCGCTGATCGGCTTTGTCGGAGCGCTCCTGCTCCTCTTCGGGCTGCTGTGGCTCTTCGCCAAGGCGCGCCCCCGCTTGGTGTCCCGTCTCTTCGGCCGGCTCCAGATCGTCTCGGCCGCGTACATGGCGTTCAGCCACGGGAGCAACGATGCCCAGAAGACGATGGGCGTGATCACCATGGCCCTGGCGAGCTATTACGGCTGGTCCGGTGATGAGTGGGATGTGCCGCTCTGGGTGGTCCTCGCCGCGGCGCTGGCGATGGGGACCGGGACGGCCGTCGGCGGCTGGCGGATCGTCCGGACAATGGGCTTGAAGGTGGTCGAGCTACGGCCGATTGACGGTTTCGCGGCGGAGACCGCGGCCGCGACGGTGATCGAGACGGCGAGCCGGCTTGGCATCCCGGTCTCGACGACGCATGTCATCTCCTCGGCAATCCTTGGCGTCGGCGCGACCAAGAGCCTGTCGGCCGTGCGATGGGGCATTGCTGGCCGCATCGTCTCCGCCTGGGTGGTGACGATTCCGGCCTGCGTGATCCTCGGTTGGATCTCGTTCAAATTCATCGAGCTTCTCCAGCGAATCTTCTAAATCTCTTCGAAGATTCCCGAGCGGGTTCGGCGGTCTCATGGGCGTCCGCGCCAGGCGTCGCGTTGTCCCGCGCGCGGCTTCCTGGCACGGACGTTGCGCGCAAGGTCGTCGGGCCGCCATGGCCGAAGGAACGAAGGGAGGTTGGACCATGGCAACGACGATGGGCGATCGCGATCGAATCCGGGAGCACATGCCGGTCGTCTGCTCGAACAACAAGCAGTTCGGCACGGTCGATCGGGTCGAGGGCGAGTTCATCAAGCTGACCAAGGACGATCGCGGACAGCACCACTGGATCCCGATGAGCTGGGTGACAGCGGTCGATGACCAGGTCCACGTGGATCGCCCTGGCGACCAGGCGATGCGCGAATGGCTGAGCATGCCGCCAATGGAGACGATGCCGGAGGAATCGCCGCCGCTGCCGATGTGACCCTCGGGTCGCGCGAGGCGCGTACTGGAGATTGCCGGCGATGATCTGAGACACCGGGCGGAGAGAGAGGTGCGCGATGGCCTTGCAGGTGATGAGCGATGCCTTCGCCGAGGATCAGCAGATTCCCTCAATCTACACCTGCGACGGCCGGAACATCTCGCCGCCGTTGCGCTGGTCGGGTGTCCCGGCCGAGGCTCAGACCCTGGCGCTCGTCGTTGACGATCCGGATGCGCCTTCTGGTCTCTTCACCCACTGGCTCGTCTATGACCTGCCGCCGGGAGCGACAGGACTCCCAGAAGGCGTGCCTCAGCAGGAGACCGTGGACGGCGGGGGACGACAAGGCCGAAATGACTTCGGCCGGATCGGCTATGGCGGCCCCTGCCCACCCAGCGGCTCGCACCGCTACGTCTTCACCGTCTATGCTCTTGATGCGCCTCTGGATTTGCCGCCAGGAGCGACGAGACGGCAACTCTTCGACGCGATGGATGGACACATCATTGCTGAAGGACGGCTGATCGGTCGCTACCAGCGCGGCTAACCTGAACAGGTGTTGAGGCGGCGCCAGCGTCGTCCGGCGGTAGCCTGAGGAGGTAGGGCCATCGTCGAGTCGTTCGTGGTGTTCTCCGGCACGGCCAACCCTGCCCTGGCCGAGGCTGTCTCGCGCGAGGCGGGGATGCCGCTCGGCAAGTGCGAGGTGGAGCGCTTCCCCGATGGGGAGGTGACGGTCCGCCTCGCCACGCCGGTGCGCGGCAAGGAAGTCTTTCTGTTGCAATCGACGTCGCCGCCAGTCGACGAGCATTTGGTCGAATTGCTGGCGTTTGCTGACGCCTGCCGTCGCGCGGCCGCGGCGCGCATCACCGCGATCATCCCCTATTTCGGCTATAGCCGCGCCGACAAGCGCGTCGGCCGGCGCGAGCCGATCATGGCGCGGGTCGTCGCCGACGTGCTCGCGGCTTCCGGCGTCCATCACCTGATCTTCGTTGATCCGCACACGCCACAACTCGAAGGCTTTTTCTGCGGCCCAGTTGACAGCCTCACCGCCGTGCCCACGCTTTGCCGCGCCCTGGCTGGTCGGCTGCCGGAGGGAGCCGTCGTCGTCGCGCCCGATGCCGGCCGCGTGCAATTGGCGACCGACTACGCGAACCGGCTCGGGATTCCGCTCGTCGTCCTCCACAAGCGGCGCGAAAGCGGCACCGAAACGCATGTGACGCACGTCGTCGGCGACGTCGCCGACCGCCCGTGCTTGATCGTTGACGACATGATCTCGACCGGCGGCACGATCGCCGGGAGTGTCGAGGCGCTTCTGGAGGCTGGCGCCCGGCCAGAGATGGTCGTCGCGGCGACGCACGGCTTGTTCGTGGGCTCCGCCCGCGAAAAGCTGTCTCACCCGGCCGTGCGCGAGATCGTCGTTGCCGACACGGTGCCGCCACCGGCCTGGGATCGGCCGCCGGTGCGGGTCGCATCGGTCGCGCCGCTGCTCGCCGAGGCCATCCGGCGCATCTTGTCCGGCGGCTCGCTGCGTGAGCTGTTCTGATGGTCGTCACGAGACGAGCGAGCGCGAATCCACCGCTGAGGCCGTTTGCAGGTGCCTCGGGAGCCGTGTCGCGGCGATCGCGCCGCCGATGAACCACATTGCCGCGCCGACGCTGACGACCGGCACGACGCCGAGCGCATCTATCGCCACGCCGCCAACCCCGAGCCCGATCAGCATCGTCACCGCTGCTACCGCGTCGAACGCGCCGAAGACCCGCCCGCGGTACGCGTCCTCCGCCTGCGCTTGTAGAAGTCCCATGCCGGCGGCGTGCATTGCGACGACCGGGAAGCCGGCCAGGACCATGACTCCAGCGGCGAGCGCGATTGCTGGTCTGCCGGGCGTGACCACCGTTGCGGCGTTGGCCACGGCGAGATCGGTGAGCCCGAGCCCGACCATGCCGCCCGCGAAGAGGAGATGCTGCGCCATCCTCGCGCCGGCGCGTGCGACCAGCGCGCCAGCCGCCAACCCGCCGATGGCTTGAGCCGATACCAGCACGCCCGCCCCGCTCGCCCCGCCGTCGAGAACGTCCACGACCAACGGCGCGAACCCGACACTGAAGGTGCCTTCCCCGACCATGCCGATGCCGAAGGCGATGAAAACGGTGGCGATGGCGCGCTCCCGCCGGATCAGCCGCAGTCCCGCCCACCACTCACTGACCATCTGCTCGAATTTCGAAGCGGCCGCCGGGCGTTTGCTGCTCGGTTCCGGCCGGGTGTTGGCCCGAATCGCCAGGATCAGGATCGCGGAGACGACGAACGTCGCGGCATCGGCGATCGCCACCGCCGACAACTCTCCCCACGCGTAGAGCGCGCCGCCCGCCGCCGGACCGCCTAGCCGGCCGAGGTTGTTGTTGAGGGCGTTGAGCGCGTTTGCGGCCACCAGCCGCTCCTCGCCAACGAGCCGCGGAAGCAGCGCGTTCTCCGCCGGGTCGAAGAAGAGCGCCAGTGTCCCGGTCAGTGCTCGCACGGCATAGAGGATCCAGATGAGATCGGCCGAGGTGACGGCGAGCATCGGCAGCAGCGCGAGCGCCCGCAGCAGATCGGCGCCGACCATCGTCCGCTTGCGGTCCCAGCGATCGACGAAGACGCCAATCACGGAGCCGAGCAAGACGCGGGGCAGCAGGGTGGCCGCGAATACGCCTCCGGTCGCGATGGCGGAGCCGGTGAGCTCATAGGCGTGGAGCGGGAGGGCGACCATCAAGGCATAGTCGCCCGCGACTGAGATCAGACCAGCCACCCAGAGCAGCGCGAAGTCTCGATGGCGTAACGTAGCGAGCACCGATCCCCCTGCCATCTGGCGAGCGCTTCTCGTCAGCCGCGCCGGGGAAGATAGCCGCTCGGAGAGCGAGGCGCCACGCCGGAGTCGAGCAGTGAGAGGTCAGGCGTCTCGTCTGTCATCAGCGAATGGCGGGGCGCTCCCCAGCCCGCCGGCGCCGCGAGGGGTAGGGGAGCGAGCTATGAGGCTATGTCTCTGCCGTGATATCGCCGCAGGCGACGTAGACGCCGATCTGCTCGGGCGAGAGGTGGACGTTGATCGCGAAGGGCTCGCTCGTCAGGTCTTCCAGGCTGGTGTCCACGGTCGTCACGCTCGACCCCTCGGCATCGACCGATGTCAGCGGGAAGGCGGGATTGGGATCGAGCGAGTCACAAGTCCCGGCGTGGATGTGCGCCGGATGATTGCCGGCCGCGCCGGTGATGGAGATCGTGACCTCCGTCGCGCCGCCGGTCTCGCGCAGCGTTGCCGTGCCGGAGATGCCCGAGTCGTTGAGCTCGCCGAGCTCGATCGTCACCTCCGCTCCTGACGTCTCCGGCGCGGAGACAGGAGCCACGGGGACAGCCGAGGCGGCGATGGCGACCACCGCGCGCGGCTCCGTCGGCTCGAGTCGCACGCCGACGCCGGTGAAGGAGACGCGCAGCCGGGTGTCCGGCTCGCCGATCTGATACGTCGTGCCGTTCAGGTCGAATGGGGTGGCGCTGGTGAACGTCATCGCGCCGCTTCCGTTCGTGACGCCGGTGTCGGGCGCGACGACCGAGAGGGCGTTGCGAATCGAGATCTCCGACTCGCTGACCGCCGTGCCGCTGAAGAAGGACTCCGGGACATCGAACGAAGCCCCTGCGTTGGGATTGAAGTAGACCTGCGCCGTCCCTTCGGCCGTGACAACGAAGAGCCGGTTATCAACGATCGCGCGGGATGTGAGCGTGGCGGAGCCGAAGTAGGTGAAGCGCGCGGTCGCCTCGCTCCAGTTCGTTGGATTGGGGTCGGTGAACAGCTCGGCAGGCTCCATGCCCGCGATGTACGTGACATAACCATAGACGGTAAAGGTGGCGCCGCGCTGATCGATCCTTCCGATGTACTCCAAGGCATTGCTGCCGTCGGTCGGCGCGCCAACGATTTCGGCCGGTCCGGCTGGCACTGTGGGAGTCGTTTCCGGCTCTGGTGTCTCTTCCGGCTCGCTCGTCGGCGTGTCTTCGGCCTCCTCTTCTGCCTCGGTCACGACGATCGTCGCCGTCATGTTCGGGTGGAACTCGCAATGGTAGGTGTAGGTGCCTGGCTCATTGAACGGGAGGCTGAAGCTCGCTCCGGATTCGATGGTGCCGGAGTCGAAAGAGCCGTCGTCAGCGGTGACGGTGTGCGGCGCCGAGTCGTTGTTCGTCCAGGTGACGACGGTGCCGGCGGGAATCTCGATCGTGGCTGGCGAGAAGGCGAAATCCACGATCTCGATCGCGACCTCGTCTGCCTGAGCGCGCACCGGAGTAGTTCGTGTCAGCGGGAAGGAGAGCGTGACGGCAAGGAGCAACGAGATGACCGAAAGCAGGGGACGCATGGCAACCTCCTTGGTCGGCACCCGACTCCGTGGACGGCGGGGCGGCGAAGGGCCAGAAAACCCACCTCCGCCGCAGGCCACAGAGCGTGACCAGCGGCGGAGAGCGGCGATCACCGGCGCGGTCGCATCCCCGATGCCGGCATCATCGCACGTTCAGTTGTCAAACGCATCAGGAAGGTTGCGGATATCTGCCGAGCGCGCCGGCGAACGACCGTGCCTCACCACGTAACCGGATGAGACTGATCGTCCGCCAGCGCGGGTAGGAGCGGGGAGAAAGGGTGGTCGCCGTATGGCTCAGGCGATGTCCCGGCGGCGGATCAGTCCGACCGTGATCGCCACGAACGCGATCAGGTAGGCAGCCATCGCCAGCGTCGCCTGAAGTCCGCTGACGAAGGGGCCGGAGAACATGCCGGGGCCGTTCTCCTGCGTGGCCGCGGTCGACACGCCGAGCGTGGCCGCAAGCGAGTAGCCATTCGCGCGCAGCAGGCCCTCGACGAGCGGCTGAACCAGGCTGATCTGATCGAACAGCGCGGCCATCAGCCCTTCAATGACCAACCCGTAGAGGATGCCGATGCCGATCGCCAGCGCCGTGCCCCGCGAGATCGCGGCGAGGAGCACACCGAGCGCCGCCCAGACCGCGAAGATCAGCCAGGTTGCTCCGATGCCTCGCAGCACGAGCGATGCCGAGGGCCAGGTCACCGGCGCATCCTCCAGCCACGCGATTACCAAGCTGGCGAGAGCCGATGTGGCGAACGTGGCCATTGCGAAGCCCAGCAGAACGATGCCGAGCGCGACGAGCTTGGCGCCCACGATCAGGGTGCGGCTGGATCGCTGCGTGAACAGCGTCTTCAGCGTGCCCCAGCCGTACTCTCCTCCCATGATCAGCACGCCGAGGATGAGGACCAGGACGCCCCCGAAGAACGGCACGCCTTCGAGAACGGCGCTTACGAGCTGGCCCGGCAGAAGGTCGGCGATCTCCGCCTGCCGTACCGCCTCCGGACCGTCCGGCGCGCTGACGTACGGCAGGATGTAGCCAAAGAACATTGCCAGCGCGATCCAAATACCGAGCAAGATCCAGGTCGCCGCGCGCTTGCGGACGATCATCAGCTCCGCTGCAATGCTGCCAGTCATGCGTGCACCTCCGTCTCGTGATCTCGCACCAGGTCCAGGAAGATCGCTTCCAGCCCCGGCCGCTCCCGGCGCAGCTCGTGGACCGCGATCCCTGCCGACACGAGCGCGCGGTTGATCTCCGCGGCGTGGCTCGGATCGGCGGTGACGTGCAGCGCGCGGCCATTCCGGGAGACCTGCTCGACGCCCGGCACCCGTCTGATGACCGACTGCGCCTGCTCCAGCGGCTCCGCGCTGATCCGCAGCCAGTCTCGCCCCCGTAGCTCGTCCACCGTGCCCTCCGCGACCAGCTTCCCGGCGCGGATGATCCCGACCCGGTCGCAGATCTGCTCGACCTCGCCGAGCAGGTGGCTGGAGAGGAGCACCGTGCGTCGTCCTTGGCCGAGGGAGCGGATCAGCTCCCGGATCTCCAGCATGCCTTCCGGATCGAGCCCGTTCGTCGGCTCATCCAGGATCAGCAGCTCGGGATCCTTCAGCAGCGCGGCGGCGATGCCCAGGCGCTGTTTCATTCCCTGTGAGTAGGCGCTGAATCGGTCGCCGGCTCGCGCGGCCAGTCCGACTTCCTCCAAGACGGTCTCGATTCGCGCCTCCGGCACGCCGGCATGCTTGGCGAGCACGCGGAGGTTGTCTCGGCCCGAGAGGAAGGGGTAGAACGCTGGAGCCTCGATCATCGCGCCGATCTTGGCGAGCCCCGCTGGCGAGCCCGCCGGCGCGCCGACCACGCGGGCGTCGCCAGCGGTCGGACGGACGAGCCCGAGGAGCATTCGCAGCGTCGTCGTCTTGCCGGCGCCATTCGGCCCGAGGAAGCCGTAGACCTCGCCGCGCCGCACGCGCAGGTCGACGTGATCGACGGCAGTCCGCTCGTCATAGCGCTTCGTCAGCCCGCGAGTCTCGATCACGAGGGTGTCGCCATCCATCTCATCGACATAAGCATCGTAGGCTGGGGCGCGGCGCTCCCGGTCGCGGCCGTTCTCTGGTGCCGCGGCGTTCACGTTTCGCTCTCTCACTGCGTTCATCCTTCATCTCCCTTCGTCACCGCGCGGCAATTGCTGAGCGGATGCCGCCCTGCCTAGACGAGCTGCTGCAGCCGCTCGCGGTACTCGTCGGTCGTGATCTCGCCACGGGCGTAGCGCTCGGCCAGCACGTCGCGCGCCCGCTCAATGCCGCTGCGCTCTCGTGGACCGCGCCGGCGAAGCACAACGAACCAGAACAGTGCAAAGACGGTCAGCCACAATGCGAAGAACACCAGCGGTCCTCCAATCCACCACCAGCCCTCGGCGTCTCGTCCGCCGGGACCCACGTGCGCCAAGGTCAGCGCGACGCCGTTCAAGACAGTCATTCGGATACCTCCCTATCGCGTATCGCCCGCTCATCGGGCTGCTTCTTCAGCCGCCGAACGCGCGACGGCGATTTCAGGTCGTAGCGCCATCCAGGCGCGCTGATTCCAGGCTAGGGGAGAGAGGTCAACGGAGAGATGGGGACAATCTCAACAATTGGTCAACAGCCGCTCACGTCTTTCTCCAACGGGCCGCTGAGCATGGATTGTGCGAGTGAGGTCGACAATAATGGCCGCGGAGGACCTCGGCGATGGACGGACAAACGACGATTTTGGTAGTGGACGACGAGCCGGACATCGTCGCGTTGATGCGCGATTTCCTGGAAGCGGAGGGATATGCGGTGGAAACGGCCGCCGACGGCTCCACTGCCCTCGCCGTGCTGGAATCGAAGCCGGTCGATTGCGTCCTGCTCGACGTAATGATGCCTGGCCAATCCGGTTTCGAGGTGCTGCGCGCGATCCGCGAGATGGGCGACGTGCCGGTCCTCTTCCTCAGCGCCCGCCACGAAGACAGCGACAAGATACGCGGGCTCGGTCTCGGCGCGGATGACTACATCGTCAAGTCGGCCACGCCGGCTGAGGTCGTCGCGCGCATCAAGGCCGTTCTGCGGCGCGTCCGGCGTGGCGAGGCGGCGCCGTCGGCGGTCCTCGACTTCGGCCGCCTCGTGATTGACGTGCGCGCGCGGGAGGTACGCGTTGATGGGCAACCCGTCTCCCTCACCGCCCGTGAGTTCGACCTGCTGCATCTGCTCGCCGAGCACCCGCGCCAGGTCTTCACGCGGGACCAGCTGTTCGAGCGCCTTTGGGGACCGTATGGCGACCGCCACACGCTGACGGTTCACATCGGTCGACTGCGGGAGAAGATCGAGGAGGACCCGGCCCACCCCCGCTACATCACGACTGTCTGGGGCGTCGGCTATCGCTTCGAAGGGGAGCGGCAACGATGACCGGATCGCTGCCTGGCCGGACGCTGCCGCTGCGTCGCTGGCTCGCGATCGCGCTGGTGACCATCGTCATCCTGCCGATCCTCGCCACGGGCACGGTCGTCTTTCATTTGGCGGGGCACTCGCCGGATGTTGACGACATCGATCGGGCGGTCGCGCTTCTCCGTCGTGATGTCGACCGATGGAGCGATCCTGCCTGGCAAGCTCAGACGACGACAACGCTGGCCTCGGAGGGCCTTGACTTCATCCTCGTCGAGGGGGACCGGGAGATTTACCGCAGCGTCGCCGATCCGCTTGCCGCCGGGGATGCATCGAAGCGGGTGGAGCGCGTCACGATCGCCGACTCCGACCCGCCGCGGACGGCCTATATCGTCGGGGACGAGATCATCGGGCCGCCGGAAGCGGTTCGGACGTGGCTGGTACCGGCCGTCGGGCTCTCTACCCTGATCCTGACCCTCGTAGGCATCGCCTGGTTCCTGGGGAGGACGGTGGTCATGCCGCTGGCTGCCACCAGTGCGGCGGCGCTCCAGGTCGCCAGCGGCAATCTGGACGTCGAGCTTCCCTCGTCGCGGGTACGGGAGGTTGCCGATGTGAACGCGGCCTTCGAGGCAATGAGCGGCGCGTTGCGCACCTCCCTCCAACAACAGGCCACGCTGGAGCAGGAGCGGCGTCTTTTCGTCGGCGCGGTCGCGCACGATCTGCGAACTCCGCTCTTCGCCCTGCGCGGCTACCTGGAAGGGCTCCAGCGGGGGATTGCTGACACGCCGGAGAAGCGCGCCCACTACCTTGCCGTCGCTCAGGAGAAGGCGGACGCGCTCGAGCGGCTAATCGCCGATCTCTTCGCCTACACGCGCATGGAGTACCTCAACCAGACGCCGAGCCGCGAGCCAATTGATCTCGGGGCGCTCATGAACCGGCTGGTCGAAGGGCTGCGGCCCCAGGCGGATACGAAGGGTGTCCAGATCGAGATCGATACGTCCGCCGGTGGGTGTACCGTCGAGGGCGATGCGCACCTGCTGACGCGCGCGGTGGAGAATCTCCTCGATAACGCGCTGCGTTTCACGCCGAGCGGGGGCCGGGTCGAGGTCGCTTGCCGTCCTAGCGCGGAAGGGGTCCGCTTCGCGGTCGCGGACACGGGTCCGGGCATCCCCGAGCAGGACCTGCCCCATATCTTCTCGCCGCTCTTCCGGGGAGAGACCTCCCGGAACCGGCGCACCGGCGGCGCTGGCCTCGGTTTGACGACGGCTCGTCGGATTCTGCGCGCCCACGGCGGCGACCTCATCGCGCGCAACCGCGTCGAGGGCGGTGCGATTTTCATCGGGACGCTGCCGCGATCCCAGACCAAATCCCTGCCGGCGGCGCAGGGAGGTCATGACTGAGCGTTGTTGCCAGGGCGTGGTAACCTGCTGAGGCACGCGGAACAGATCGGGGGCGATCAGCGCGCACGGTCAGGCTGTTTGCACGCGCTCGGCTTCCGTCACGGCAGAGCTGGCGCCGCTCGCCGTCGGCGCGAGTGCGGCGATCACCACGCCGAGCATCGCCACGACGCCGAGCGCCCAGCGTAGCGAGATGCCCTCCGCGAGCAGGCCGATCAAGGGCGGACCAGCCAAGAAGCCGGTGTAGCCGATGGCGGTCACCGCTGCGAGGGCCGGGCCGGTCGGTATATCGCGGACGCGAGCGGCGACGCTCAGCAGCACGGGGAAGAGAGTCGCCATCCCCGCGCCGACGCCGGCAAAGCCGATCAGCGCCGTGACGGGATGGGCGATCACCACGCCGAGGCCAAGACCGATCGCGATCACCAATCCCCCGCCTTGAATCAGGCGCACGGGGCCGAGATGCGCGGTCAGCCGATCGCCGGTGAGGCGGCCAATGGCCATCGTCGCGGAGAAGGCAGCGTAGCCGGCAGCGGCGAAGCCGGCGCTCGTCTCCAGCGTGTTGCGCAAGTAGACGGCGCTCCAGTCGGCCATCGCGCCTTCGCCGAGCAGGACGCAAAAGGCGATCACGCCCAGCCAGAGGATGCCGCGTGTCGGCCGAGCGAACGCCGGACCGCCTTTCGCTTCCGGCTCGACGGGAAGGAGCCAGCGGGAGACTACCAAGGCGGAGACGCCGAGGATCACGGCCGCGCCGGTCAGGTGGGCAACCGTGCCGACGCCCTGACCGATGATCACGATCGCGAGACCGGCGCTGGCCAGCCCGCCGAGACTGAACGCGGCGTGGAAGGAGGACAAGATCGGCCGGTGGTAGCGCCGCTCGATCTCCACCGCTTGCGCGTTCATCGCCACGTCGAGCGTGCCGTTCGCCATTCCGAGGAGGGCGAGCACGAGAGTGAGCAGGAAGAGGTTCGGCGCCAAGCCCGGCAACGGCAACGTGGCGCAGAGGACCAGCGCGGCGACGCGGGTAACGTGCTCGCTACCGAAGCGCGCGAGCAACCAGCCGCAGATCGCCATCGCGCCGAGCGCACCAACCGGCACGCCGAGCAGCGCGAGGCCGAGCGTGCCATCGCTCAGCTCGAGCTTGCGCTGAACCGCCGGAATGTGCGGGTACCAGGACGAGAGGGCGATGCCGTTGATGGCGAAGATCGCCACGACCGCGCGACGGGCGGCGCGAGGAGGTGCGCTCATTCGCTCGTGTCGCCGCGCAATCGCGCCATCAGCCCACGCCACATACCCACCCGTTCTCGCCCTTTGCTTTCCGCGCCTTCGCTTGACGTCTTGGCCCGCGATTCATGCCCGAACGGGGTTCCAGCCGGTGGTCGCGAGGCCGTGGAGCGCTGTCCTTGCTCGCCCGGATTCGGAACCCGTTGGCGGAGAGGATACACTGGCCGTTGATAGTCGCTCGCTTGTCTAGGTGCGGTGCGGAGCGATGCCGACGAGCCGAGACCGAATCCAAGAAATCTATGACCGAATCGCGCCCGACTACGACCGGACGGTTGGGCGTGGCGAGCGGTTGCTGCTCGGCGATCTACGTCGCGCGTTTGGCGCGGAGCTGCGCGGGGAGACGCTGGAGATCGGCATCGGCAGCGGGCTCAACCTGCCGTACTACTCGCGGAATGTGCATCGCGCCGTCGGCATCGATCTTTCGCTCGGCATGCTGCGCGTGGCGCAAGAGCGGGCAGTGACACTGGGGCTGCCGTTGGCGGTGGCACAGATGGACGCCGAGCGTCTTGGCTTCCGCGATGGCAGCTTCGACACCGTTGCCTTCTCACTCACCCTCTGCACCGTACCCGATCCTGTCGCCGCGCTGAGAGAGGCGGCGCGTGTCTGCCGCCCGGAGGGGAGAGTCATCCTGCTGGAGCATGTCCGCTCGCCCGTTTGGCCGGTCACGATGGTGCAGCGCCTGTTGGCTCCCGCTCAGGAGCGCGCGATGGGCTGCGATCTTCTGCGGACCACCGTGGAAACGGCGGAGCGTCTTGGGTTTACGATCGAATCGGAACGTCGGCGCTTGTTTGGCGTTTTCCGCCTCGTGGTCGCGCGACCGCCGGTCGTGCGGTAGGATTGCGCCAGAAAAAGGGCTGTGCATTTGCAGCCAGCAGGAGACGAAGCGTGACGGACCAACAGACCAGCCAAATGACCCAGCAAGAGCCGGTGCGCGCGGACCAGCGCCGGATTGACGCGCCCGTGCCGCCGCCCGCGCCGGGTGCGGTCAGGGCGCCTCATCGGCCAGGGGAGGTGCCGGATCGCTCGAGCGTGCCGGGATTCCGCGGCGTGAGCGTGCCGCCCGCGCGGCGGCCGATTCTGCGGCCACTCACCCAATATGGGACGGCGCAAGAACTCTGGGGCGTGTTCCCGAAGCCGGACGAGGAGGCGGAGCCGGCGGAGTTCGAGCAGGCGACCGCCGCGTTCGAGGAGCGGCGCAAGGCGTATCCCTGGCAGACACCGCCGCTGGAGCCCACTCCCTACTTCGCGCTCGATCAGGGAGTGTCGCCGGTCCCGCCCGCGCTGCCTGGAGCGGAGGAAACGCCGGCGTTGGCGGCGGAAACGAAGTAGGACGATTCGAGCGGCGATGTCGTGCTTTCGGCCTAATCGCCGCTCGCCAGGTTTGGGATAGTCGGAGCGGACGGCAGGGAGAGGGTCGGGTACAATTCGCCGGAACCCGGCGGGCAGTGTGCCCGTCGCCACGGCCGGCGCCGATACTGGCTGGTCGGGAGTCCGCCGTGGCAGGTTCTCCTCGTTCGCACCAATGAGCGCTCGGCGGTCAGTGACGACGCGCCGGGGCGTCGGAGGCTCGCTCATGGCAACCACACGGGGCTCAGCGAAGAAGCGGCGCGCCGATGGGCCAGGTGACACGAATCCGGACGGCGTACCCGTACTCGAGCGCCGTGACACAGAAAAGCTGGTTGGCTACTACCGGCAGATGGTGATCATCCGCCTCTTCGAAGAAGCCTCCCAGCGCGCCTTTCGCCAAGGAAAAGTCGGCGGTTATCTCCACGTCTATATCGGTCAAGAAGCGGTCGCTACCGGATTTCTCGATGCTCACCGGCCTGGCGATAAGGTGATCACCGCCTATCGCGATCATGCCCACGCGCTCCTCTTGGGCTCCACGCCGCGAGAGGTGATGGCGGAGCTCTTCGGCAAGGCGACGGGCCTTGTCAAGGGCAAGGGCGGCTCGATGCACCTCTTCGACGTCAAGAACGACATGATGGGCGGCTATGGCATCGTCGGCGGCCACATCCCGCTTGGCGTCGGCATGGCCTACGCTCTTCGCTATCAGGGGACAGACAACATCGTCCAGCTCTACCTGGGCGACGGGGCGATCAACAACGGCGCGTTCCATGAGGCCGCGAACCTTGCCGGTCTCTGGGGCCGCGACGGCATGAATCCGTGCCTATTCATCGTCGAAAACAACCAGTACGGTATGGGCACGAGCGTCGAGCGGGCGACGGCGATGACCGATCTCGCGCGCAAGTTCGACTCCTACGGCATCGAGCACGAGAAAGTCGATGGGATGGATCTCGAGGCGGTGATGGAGTGCGCCCACCGCGTCGCGGCCCGCGTCCGCGAGACCGGTAAGCCGTATGCGGTCGAGGCGATCACCTACCGCATCGCTCCCCACGGCGCTGCCGACTTCCTGGAGCGCTATCGCACCAAGGAAGAAGTGCGCAAGTGGCGAGAGCGCGATCCGATCGGCCTGCTCGAGCGCAAGCTGATTGACTACGGCGTGGAAGAAGAGCGGCTCGAGGCGATCCGCGCCGAGGCGAAGGAGGTCGTGGACGACGCGGTCCGCTTCGCCGACGAAAGCCCAGAGCCGCCGCTCGAAGAGCTCTACACCGATGTCTATGCGGAGGAGTCGGTAGACGCGAGCCGCGAGGCCAGCGCCGCTCGGCGTTAGCCAGGAATGCACGGGAGGCAAGCGCCGGCGATCCTCTTTGCTGAGGATGCCTGGCGGCGGGCCGCGCGTGGCTCAGAGAAAGGACGTCCATGCCCGTAACGACCTATCGCGAGGCGCTCCGGTCTGCGATGGCGGAGGAGATGGAGCGCGACGAGTCGGTGGTCCTCATCGGCGAGGATATCGGTGTCTATGGCGGCACCCACCTCGTCACCGATGGGTTGCTCGAACGGTTCGGCCCGAAGCGCGTGATCGATACGCCGATCTCGGAAGGTGGGTTCACCGGCGCGGCGATCGGCATGGCGATGATGGGCATGCGCCCGATCGTCGAGATGATGACCTGGAACTTCTCCTTCCAGGCCGCCGACCAGATCATCCAGAACGCCGCCAAGATCCACTATTTCTCCGGCGGTCAGGCCTCGGTGCCGCTGGTCATCCGCGGCCCGAACGGCGGCGGCGTCCAGCTCTCCGCCCAGCACACGCATAGCCTCGAAGGGTTCTATGGCCATTTCCCTGGCCTGAAGGTCGTCTCCCCGGTCACGCCGCACGACGCGAAGGGGATGATGATCGCCGCGATCCGCGATCCGAATCCGGTGATCTTCCTTGAGGCCGGCGCGTTGTATGGCACGAAGGGAGAGGTGCCGGAAGGCGAGTACACCGTGCCCTTCGGCCAGGCGCGGATCGCGCGCGAAGGCACCGACGTCACCTTGATCGCCTATGGGCGGCAGGTGAACCTCCTGCTGCGAGTCGCGGAGCGGCTGGCGAACGAGGAGAAGATCGAAGCGGAAGTAATCGATCTTCGCTCGATCCGCCCCTTCGATGAGAAAACGATCGTCGAGTCGGTCAAGAAGACGAATCGCGCGGTCGTCGTCCAGGAACAGTGGCGCTGGTTCAGCGTCGCCAGCGAAGTGGCGGCGATCCTCCAGGAGCAAGCTTTCGATTATCTGGACGCGCCGGTCGAGCGAGTGAGCGGCGCGGAAGTCCCGGCGCCGTACGCCCGCAATCTGGAGCAGGCCGCTTTCCCGAGCGAGCAACAGGTCATCGAGGCAGTCCGGCGTGTCACCTATCGCGCGCGGGGGGCGTAGGAATGTCAACCGTGATCATGCCCAAAATGGGCGATGCCATGGAGGAGGGAACGCTCCTCCGCTGGCTGAAGAATGTCGGGGAGGAAGTCTCCGAGGGCGATCCGATCGCTGAGATCGAGACGGATAAGGTGACGCTCGAGATCGAGGCGACGGAGTCGGGCGTCCTCACGCAGACGCTGGTCGCGGAGGGGCAGTCGGTGCCGATCGGCACGCCGATCGCCGTCATCGGAGCGCCCGGTGAGGCGGTCGAAGCGCCCGCGCCGGCCGCGGCGGCTCCGGAGAATGGCAACGTCCCGGCCCAGCCAGAAGTGAGCGCGGAGGCAGAGACGACAGCGGTCGCTTCCGCTCCGGCCGCGGCGCCCCCCGCGAATGGTCAGGAGCGAGCGCCCGTGCCAGCGCCGGCGGCTCCGGCCGAGCCGGCTGCCGTCACGCGGGCGCCCGGTGAGCGCCTGCGGGCGTCCCCGCTGGTGAAGCGCCTCGCCGCCGAGCACGGCCTCAATCTGGAGCTAATCGCAGGAACTGGGCCGGGCGGCCGGATCGTCAAAGACGATGTGATGCCCTACATCACCGGCGCCAAGACGCTGCCCGCCGCTCCAGCCGCCGCGCCGGAGACCGTGGCTGCCCCGGCGGCCGCGCCCGAGGCAGCACCCGCTCCGCAGGTCGCGGCGCCTTCTGGCCGGCCCGCTGGTCAGCCGCGCGAGCTGAGCAGGATCCGGAAGACGACCGGCAAGCGGATGGCGGAGAGCAAGGCGGTCATCCCGCACTTCTACGTCACCTCAGAAGTCGATATGGATGCCGCGATCGCCTTCCGCGAGCAGGTCAACGCCCAAGTGCAGGACGACGAAAGCAAGGTCTCGTTCAACGATCTGATCGTCAAGGCGGCGGCGCTGGCCCTGCGCGAGTTCCCCAACCTCAACACCACGATGGAAGGGGACACGCTCTACGAGCACTCCAATATCGACATCAATATTGCCGTCGCGATCGAGGGCGGGCTGATCGCGCCGTTCATCCCGGACGCCGACCAGAAGAGCCTGGGTACCATCGCGCGGACGGCGAAGGACCTGATCCGGCGGGCGCGCGAGGGCGGCTTGCAGCCGCATGAGTACCAGGGCGGCACCTTCACGACGAGCAATCTCGGCATGTACGACGTCGAGGAGTTCGTCGCGATCATCAATCCGCCGCAGGCGGCGATCCTGGCGATTGGCTCGATCACCGAGACGCCAGTCGTCAAGGACGGCCGGGTCACGGTCGGTCATCGCATGAAGCTGACGCTCTCGTGCGATCACCGCATCTCGGACGGCGCCGAGGCGGCTCGGTTCCTTCAGGCGGTCAAGCGCTACCTGCAGAACCCGATGCTGCTCGCGCTGTCGTAAACTGGCCGCGCCAGTAACGTCATCGAACGAAAAGGCGCCGGTGGGTTGGGGCTCGGCCCGATCACCGGCGTCTTTGTTTGCATGAGATTTCTGGCCAGCCGTGCCGGTCGTCACGCTCGGCGAAGATCGGCTACGATGCCGCCCGATGCGCCGCCGCTCCCGATTCCCTGACGCCCCGATGCCAGCCACGACGGCCAGCGGTCAACTCGTGCTGAGCGAGCGCCTGGCCACGTTCCGCCGGCTCTATCGCTGGTTGAACCTGACGCTGATCCACCAGGGGATCTGGCCGCTCCTGATCCTCGTGTTCGATGCGCCAGCGTGGTCAGTCGCTCGGACGCCGTTCCCCTGGTACCTGGCGCGGCTCGGCGCACCGCTCGCTGCCGCACTCCTAGCCTGGCTCTATCTGCGGCAGCGTCCCCTGGAGCAAGGTGATGCCGCGTCACCGGCGCCACCCCGAAGCGAGGCCACGTCCAGGCTCGCCGAGCAGGCGCGGCTTTTCCTCGTTGGCGTCCCGCTGATGGTCGCCGTCGCGCGCTTAGCGGTCGGGCCTCAGGAGCCGGTGGCGAAGCTGATTGTCTTCGGCCTCGCGGAC
>Ga0207874_1000565_pt1 | contig 52287 bp, 45 predicted proteins | sample HigsolmetaAR201D_FD_184833 | JGI IMG/M metagenome (GOLD analysis project Ga0207874, IMG submission 184833) | Ionic liquid and high solid enriched microbial communities from the Joint BioEnergy Institute, USA - AR20-1-D (SPAdes) (version 2) ...
AGAATAAGCTCTCTCAAGCGGCAGCGGCACCGGATGGATTATTGGTTTTGTTGCTCTTGGATGAATCGGCTTACCTGAAGGCGCGCGAAGCGCTCGTAGAGCGGTGGATGAGCAATGCGGAATGGCCAAAGAGCATTGCTTGTGTGGCGCTCGCTTACCCGCTTGGCGCTCCAACAATTGCTTCCTTAGTGCAATGCGCAGATGCTGAATGGGATCGCAAGGTGCGAACTCTATTGTTTCCTGATGTAGAAGTGCTGCAGGTGCGGAGGCTCGCTTCGGTTGGGAGGAATACATGTGTTGCGTGCGCGTCTGTCGTGCCTGATGCGGCTAGATTTTGTCCGAGTTGCGGTCAGCGACTTATAGGCGCGTCTGAAAATTAACCCTCTGGCACAACGATTCGTACATGACGATCCTTACAAACGAAGAAATTAAGAAGCTGGTTGCCGGGGGGAAACTGATTTCCAATGCGCATCCGGCTTGTTTCCAGCCATGCAGCTACGATCTTCGTATCGGCTCAATTTTCAGGGATGGGCAAGTCATAGACGATAAGCATGCACGGCGCAACGAACAGATAAGTCTTGCTCCAGGAGAAGTAATAACTATGACGACTCTTGAGGAGCTCGATCTACCGCCTGATATTGCTGCAACTGCCCATGCGATTAATGCGCAGAGTTCGGAAGGATTGCTCGTACTCAATCCCGGTCACGTTGATCCTGGATACCGCGGCCCCCTTACGGTAATGGCCATCAATATGAGGCGCGTGCCGTTTGTTGTCAGTAGAGAGGACAAGATTTTCACCGTTGTTTTTCAGCGACTTTCTGGTCCAGCTAACCCCGCTTACGTGAATAGGTCGGAAACTAGAGCCGACAAGGAGCGTGATTTAAACAAGAAGGTGGTGGAAAAGGCCGTGACATCTCTAGCCGACCTAATTTCGATAAACGCTCCATTCACTCGCCCCGAGGATGTGGACAAGAGAATTAGACAACATTGGTCTACAATTGCAACGATGATTCTAGGTGGGATTGCGGCGGGAGCTGCCCTTTTGGCTGCCATAGCTACGATCGCAAGCCTTTCTTCGGGAAATGGGATTCCACAAACTTCGAAGCTCACATTAGAGGTTACGAGAGGAGTGGAAGGTGTTCAGGGTGTGCAAATTCCGCGCGCGGCGACGGAACTCGCTCCATTGGGTCAGACAGAAGCTGAGCAACCGCCGGTAACGAAAGACGCTCGGTCAGTGACCGAGCGCTGATTCCTGCAGTACTGCACATGTCCGGTAGCACAAAAAGGCAACTTGATTCTTGGGACCGACGATTCATTGAGTTGGCGACGTTCATCGGGCAATGGAGTAAGGATCGCTCTAGGAAAGTCGGATGCGTAATCGTAGATCCCCGCAGGGCTGTGCGCTCCATAGGCTATAACGGATTCCCGCGTGGTATCGAAGACGATACTCCAAGCCGCCATGACCGCCCAGCAAAGTATCTCTGGACGGAACACGCAGAGAGAAATGCGATTTACGAAGCGGCGAGGGTGGGCGTGTCCTTGGAGGGGTGCACGATGTACTTGCCGTGGTTTCCGTGCATGGACTGTGCTCGGGCGATAGTTCAAGCAGGAATTAGGAAGCTTGTCGCGCAAAGACCGAACATCAACGAGCCCCAATGGGGACAACATTTCGTGGCGGCGTTGGAGCTGCTTCAGGAATCGAATATCGAACTCGTTTGGTTCGAAGCAATTGAAGAATGAGCCATCACGCTGTGTCGTGGCGGTGGTCTTGCGGCTTATTGAGCAAGCTGAAAACGGGTTGGACGCTGGGGCGTGAGATGGAACACGCTCGATCGGAAACAAGCGATAGAGCTTCTGGTACAACACGAGGCACAGCGTTGCATAGAGGCTGTGAACGAAGGGAGAGTCACTATTTCGGATAGCTGGCCGGTCGGGTCTTCAGATCTGTAGACGAGCCTGTTTGGGCGTTTAGGTTTCTATCGGTTACTACAGTAGGCGGGAGTCGAACTGTGGTGATCTCTCGGCGTACAGGTGTCGTGTTATTCGATGGACCTGTTGGGGAATAGAGCTGTCGTAAGGTGAGAGCTGCGCATTCTGCGCGCATACCTTCAGTTCTTAGTTCTCGGCCAATTGATCCTTGAGAGATTCGAAAAGAACACCCGCTGACCAGCGAGTCAGCGGGTGTTCTTTCTGTGGAAGTTACTTCTTCGGCCCTAGTAACACGTCCCTCTGCGCTTCGAACAGCTCACGCACGCTAGTCGCCGGGCGTCCGGTGAGTTTGACAAAGTCGTCGCTGACGATTTCGAACGCCGGACCGAAGGGGCGACGCGCCGGCGGTGCATTCGGATCCGCGGTTACCAACTCAATGTGCTTGCCGGTGACCGCGCTCGCGGCAGCTGCGATCTCGCGCGGGCCGATGAGCTCGGGTCCGGTGATGTCGTAGACCTTGTTCTCGTGTCCGCTCGTTGCGAGCGCGGCGGCAGCAGCGGCGGCGCAGTCCTCGCGCGTCACATAGCCGATGCGGAAATCGGATTCCGAAACGGTTGCCTTGTATGGGAGCGACTGGCCGAAGCTGACTCGAGAGCCGAATTGGCCATCGTGTGCACGTGAGCTGCTCAAGGCGATCCAAGAGGTGATTCCATCGAGCGTTGAGAAGATCTTCAGCGGAAACGCGAAGAAGCTCTTCAGAGTTGAGGTTAAGGCTCACTTAGGCATGGTTTGCATTGAGCGCCGTTGAAGCTTTGTCCGCATCGAATTCTTCACACGGGTACGCTTCGCTCTGCACTGTGCTCCGGCAGAAGAGGCAGAAAATTGCGCGCTCAGCGCGCACGACCTACAGTTTAAGCCCGAAGTCTAAAGGTTTCTGAGATAACATGAATTCGAAACTACTGTGTGCCGCTCTCGCCGCTCTTGTCTTGAGCACGCCAGCTTCCGCCGACGACCGCCAGGTAGCGAGCAGGGAGCTCGTGCAGAAGTTCGGTAGCGAGCTTATGCAGGCACTGACGGGCGCGCTGCAGGAGGGTGGGCCAACGCGGGCGATCGAGGTGTGTCGCGACACGGCGCCGAAGATTGCGGAGCGGTTTTCTGCCGAAAGCAGCGCGAAAGTGAGTCGCACGAGTCTGAAGGTGCGGCGGGAGAGCAATGCGCCTGAGCCTTGGCAGCGGGAGGTGCTCGAGAGTTTCGAGGGGCGGAAAGCGGCGGGTGACGATCTCGCTACGGTCGAGTATTTTGAAACGACCGCAGACGGCGGGGCGCGGTATATGAAGCCCATCGTGACGCAGCCGCTGTGCGTGACTTGCCACGGGACATCGATCGCGCCGGAAGTGCGCGATGCGCTTGCGAAGCATTATCGGAGGGATACGGCGACGGGGTTTCAGGTTGGGGATATACGCGGGGCGTTCAGTGTCGTTTGGCCCAGCCAAACGAGGCTGTAGACCGTAGGCTGTAGGCTGTAGGTAAAGCGCGAGGTCGCGCGTATTCTTTTGCCAGAGCCCGAAGCGGCCTCCGTCAGATCATTCGTGGCGTGAACGATCATCAGTCACGCCACGAAAACAATGCTCGTCTGCTGAGCTGAACGCTGCGACGCGAGGTAGAAGATGATCGATAAGAAAGAAGCGATCGAGCTTCTAGCAAGATATGAAGCGCAGCGTTGTATGGAAGCAGTACGCGAGGGAAGAGTCATTGTCTCGGATAATTGGCCGGACGGGCTGTACAGAAATGTGGACGAGCCGGTTTGGGTGTTCACATTTCTGTCGGGTTCCAGAGTGGGCGGTAGCCGGACCGTTGTCATCTCCAGAAGGACGGGTACGGTGATCTTTGATAGAGATGTTGGGGAATAGGTTCTGTTGCTGCGATTCGACGCCCGACCTTCAGCCTTGAGTCTTCAGTCTTAGTTCTATTGCCGCTGCCGAAATTTCGCGATCATCTCGTCCGTGACATCCTGCGGATAACACAGCGGTTGATATCCGCCTGGCTTGCTATATGCGCTTCGCGCGCCGCAGCGTCTGCCGGCGCGATCGACGTTGTACGGGCAGGGGCAATTGCCTGGGTACGAGGCGATAGACTGGCGAATCAGGATGTCGCGGATCTCGGAGCCGGAGAGCTCGGCAGCGCGTGCTGGGCACGCGAGTAACGTGGTGCACAGGAGACCGACGATAGCGATCGCTCTCATGGGTTTTACATTGCATTCGGAATGAGACCAGCGGTGCGAACTGGTCGAAAGAAACTCGAATGCGGGCGAAGCGCCGCATCTCTGGTGTGAAGCAGGTCAATTAAAAGGCTACAGGCCACAGGCGACAGTTGCTCGCTTTCGCGAGCTTCCCCTCACCACCACGCTGTGCTCTGGTTGCCTCTCCCCAAGGAGAGGCAGATTAGCGCGCCGTGCGCTTCTACCTTCAGCCTTCAGTCTTCAGCCTTCAGCCTTTCGTTCGCCGCTCGAGGATGGCATCCAGGCTGATTCGTCCCGCACCATAGGTCGCGAGATAAAGCCCAATGAGCACGAGGCAGAGCGAGGCGAACGCGCCTCGCAGGCCTCCGAAGCGATCGACCATCGTGATCGCGACAATGAAGTTCACCGCGCAGATGAGGCCGGCCCAGCGGGTCAGAATTCCTGTAATAAAGGAGATGCCGACGAAGAACTGTGCCCATACGGACACTCGTGCCATGAGCTCCGGCGCTGGGAAATTGAACTTCGCAAGAAAGGCGACGAACTCGTTCATGCGCTCGATGCTGACGATGTTGTCCAAGACGCCCCAGACCAAGAACGCACCGACGACGACCCTCAGAAGAAGCAGCGTTACATCGGAAAAGCGGGCGAGCGGTGAAAGAGAGAGCCAGGTAGGCATACGCAATTCGAGGGGGTTGTTGGGCGGTCAAAGGGTAGCGCTGAGAGAGTAGCGAGGCCAAGCAAGGCGAGAGGACTGTTAAGGGCGCTGGGGTGTAGAAAGGCTACGGGCGACAGGTGATCGCTTCGCGATCGACCCCTCACCCGCACGCTTCGCTCTGCGACCTCTCCCGCAAGGGAGAGGTATGTTGAGCGCTTCGCGAGATCGCCTTCCGGGCTACGGGGGATAGATGAGGCGCGCAGCGCGCTTCTACCTTCAGCCTTCCGTCTTCAGTCTTCAGCCTTCGATCGTCAGCCTTCAGTCTGCAGCCTGGCGACGCGGGGAATTCCTTAAGTCTCGCGTCGCTGCGGCTACTACGACTTTCGCTCATTCGCCGCTCCGCAAATGGCCGGAGCAGGCGGAATTCCTGGGATTCTGCGTATCGATTCAGGGCATGTCGCATCAAGCGCAGCAGGTGAGGGTCGATAACCGGCTGACGCTGGTGACTGTGAAGGCTGACGATCGAAGGCTGAAGACTGAAGGCTGAAGGAAGAGCGTGGTCCGCCGGTCACTGCGTTGGCCGAACAACTAGGGCCCAACTTACTGCAATGAAATTCAAACACCGCATTTGGATGCTGCCGATCATGACGGCAGGCATCGTTATCGTTGGCCTATCGGTCAGCTTTCAATTGACGTCGCGTACGTCGGCGGCATTGGTGCGTGTCAAGGAAGTCCAGTATCCGACGGTCGAAGCGTTGCGTACCGTGCGTGCGCACGTTACGAACGTCGAGGAATCGTTGCAGCGTGCGGTGACCGAGGGCGATCCGCAGGGGTTGAACACCGCGGAGCACGAAGCTGCGGAGGTTCATGCAGCGCTCGATCGGTTGCGATCTGCGCAGCGCGAGGAATCTCGGGCGAAGGAGCTGAAGTCGGTTTTCGACTCCTATTTCTCTGCGGCAAGTGCAGCGACCAAGATCATGCTCGGCGCGGACGGCGACATGAGCGCCGCGGTCGCTGAGATGCAGAAGAGGTCTGCGGCATTGCAGGAGCTTCTCGACGAGTCGCAAGGGGCGGCAATCGACGAGTTCCATACATTGTTGACGAGCGGTACCTCGAACATTCAGCGCAGCATGACGGCGAGTGTGATCATGGTTCTCGCCATGATGATCGCGCTCGGTGTGGGATCGTGGGTGCTCATCAGCAATATTTTCCGAATCTTGGGCGGCGAGCCCGAGGATGCGGTCCGCACGGTCCGCGCCATCGCGGACGGCGACTTCACCACCGCGATCGAATTGCGTACGGGAGACGATTCGAGTGTGCTGCACGGAATCGAGACTCTGCGTCGCAAGCTCGGCACATTGATTCGCGATGTGCGCTCGGCTTCCATCAACGTCGATAGCGCCGCGGCAGAGATCAATACGAATATCGATCGTCTGAGCCTGCGCACGTCGGATCAGGCTGCGAGCCTCGAAGAGACGGCAGCGAGCATGGAAGAAATGACCGAGTCCGTGAAGGGCAATGCCGACAACGCCCGACATGCGACGAAGCTCGCATCGGAAGCTCGCGACCGCGCAGAGCTCGGCGGACAAGTTGCCGCACGTGCAGCAGAAGCGATGACCGAGATCAATGCTTCGAGCCGACGCATCGCCGACATCATCGGTGTGATCGACGAGATTGCCTTCCAGACCAACCTGCTTGCGCTCAACGCCGCAGTCGAGGCCGCGCGTGCCGGAGAGCAAGGGCGTGGATTCGCTGTCGTTGCCGCTGAAGTTCGCAATCTCGCGCAGCGCTGCGGCACCGCGGCCCGTGAGATCAAGGAGCTGATTCAGGACAGCGTTTCCAAGGTCGATGACGGCGTCAAGCTCGTCGATGAGTCAGGCCGGCATCTGAACGACATCGTTGCTGCGGCGAAGAAGGTTGCCCAAATCATCGGTGAGATTTCGGAGGCGAGCTCGCAGCAGGCGAGCGGACTCGAGCAGGTGAATGCGGCTGTCATGCAGATCGATCAGCTCACCCAGCAGAATGCCGCGATGGCCGAGGAGACTTCATCGGTGGCGGTATCGATGAAGCAGCAGGCGAATGCGCTGACGAACTTGATCGCGCTCTTTCGAGTGGAGGGCAATTCTTGTGTTGCACCGGCCAGCACCGCTTACGTCGTTGAAATGAAACCCAAGACGGACGTTGCGAAACCGGCGAGAGCCGCGTCGGTCCGCGCTTCGCGCAAAGTCGCCAACTCCGATATGGAGTGGCAAGAGTTTTGATGAGAGCGCGCGATGTTTGTAGTCGCACACGCTTTCAGGCCCATAGCAGTTCTTCCTATGTCGACTGAGGGGTTGTACCGCAGCTGACTTCCGGGACGGCCTCGTGCACCGAGGCCGCTGCCGGTCGATACAGCAAGGAATGCGGACAGCTCCGCACGACGCCAACACCGGAGTATTCATGCGATTCAGATTCCCCAGCATCGCGCTGGCTGTTGCGGCCGCCGTGCCGACGTTCGCCAATGCGGTCGAGTTTTCGTATAACAGTTTCGCGACGGCTGCCTATGCGCAGACGGATAAGGACGAAGCGCGAGTCGGTTACGTGGGTCAGCCCAATGGTGTCGATTCGAGCGGCAGCTTCGAAATCGATTCCAAGTTCGGTGTGCAAGTCACTGCCCGATTCAACGACATGGTGTCGGCGACGGTGCAAGGCGTTGCCTATGCCGATCTGACGGGCGATTGGGAGCCGCGTCTGGGTGCCATCGTGAAGCTGCAGTACGACCACATCCGTGCAGATCGTGGTACCGGCATGTTGAACAACGCCACCGCCGACTTCGACGGCAACGTCAACATGATTAGCCTTTCACTCGACTGCATTTTCTGAGGATGCGAATCATGAGCAATCGGAAAATGAAGTCTTGGATGCTCGGCTGGGTCCTATCGTTGGGAGCGCTGAGCGCCCATGCGGAGCTCGTCGTCATCGTGAATCCCAGCAATTCCGTCAACCTGACGCAAGAGCAGATTGCGGCGCTTTATCTCGGCAACGCGACGTCGTTCCCCGACGGCAGCAGCGCCGTGCTCACGGACCAGCCGGAATCTGCAGGCGTGCGCAACGATTTCTACCAGAAGGCAACCGGACGCTCTGCGGCACAAGCGAAAGCCACCTGGGCGCGCATCACCTTCTCCGGCAAAGGCACGCCACCGAAGGAGTTGAAAAGCGATGCGGATGTGAAGGCCTTCGTGGCCGGCAATCCCAAAGCGATCGGCTACATCGATTCGAGCGCTGTGGATGGATCGGTGAAGGTGGTGCTGAAGTTGTAGCTCGTGCGGTGCACGAGCAGGCGACAGTTGCTCACCTCGCGGGCGTCCCCTCACTCCCACGGCAGCAGTTTGTAGAGCACTCCTGCTCGTGCGCTCAGCTCTTCGTCGACGTCGCCGCGAAACTCCGGTCTTGTGGCGTACACGGCGCCGAACGATAGGAACAAGCCGTTCGCGGCAGGGAAGGTCAGAGTGGCGGAGGCGAGGCCGCGGCCTTGTCGGTTCGGGTCGTCGCTGAAGTCTTCGTAGCCGAACGTTACGTCCAACCGTGTCCGTGCGGCGCCCTGATTCTCGCCGCCGAGATAGCGTCCGAAGCCCGCGGTGAGGCTGAAGCGCTCCGACGGTTCGGCGTAGTAGCGGAATGCGTGGCTCGGCAAGGCAAAATCGATGCGGCCGAGCTTCGTGTACTCCGCCTTGATGCTGACTCGCAGCGACTGCTCCAGCGTGGCGACAATGCTCGGTTGTGCAAGATAGCTTGCTAAGCAATCCGTGACGGAGCGGCCGTTGCAGCTACGCTGCTGGTACTTGCGATAGGCGTTGACGTTCGCCCAACCCTTTTCGTAAGAGAACGACACTTTGATCTCGTCCGGACCCACGGCGTCGTCGCGCAGCCGGTATTGCGCCGTAAAGCTCCATTGCGGTTGGTTGTTGACGAGGTCGAGAAAGCGATAGAAGCCGAGCTGGCGCAACTGCTCGCCGAACTCCCGCATCGAGCGATGATGGCCGAGGATCGATTCCTCCACCAAGCGCATGTAGGTCGTACGTTCCTCAGGTGTCATGCCGTTGCTATCGAACGGCGCATCGAGATCGATTTCCCGATCGGTTTCGGCAGCCGCTTCGAACACCCGAGCCTCGAACTCATGCAAAGCGGAGTCGTCGGTCTTGGGCATGCGCACCATCCGCAGCAGTTGATCGACGATGTCCGAGTGCAAGCGAGGGTCGCGCCCGTGACGTGTGGATGCGCGCGACCAACTGAATCCGATACCGATATCGTCCGCCTCGCTGATCTTGTCCTCGAGCGCATCGATCTGGTCGGCTAAACCCGCTTCGCGCAGGCTGTTCTTCATCGGTTCGTGCAGCTCGGGTCTCGAAAGCTCGATGACGAGCTTGTTTTGTTCTCGGGGTGGCAGCCGCAAGGGATTCGACCATTCGAACCCGAGCGTCCCGTCCGCGCCCCCAAGTCCGTGCGACTCGACGATGGCACGCAGAGGAGGCAGGAAGTCCGCGATGGTCGACAGGGTGCTTGGACCCGTGTTCTTCGCAGCAACGCCCGCCAACAGCGCATCGTTGGCAACTTCGGTCAATTGGCCTGCCAAGCGGGCAGCGCAGGAGTTGTAGGTATCCGACTCTTCGCAACGTAACTGCGCATGCGCAGGGCTGGCGAGCACGAAGACCAGCGTCAGTGACGCGAACCATCTGACACTATGCATTGTGCTACTCCCTGCGGACTACTTGACGATCACGACAGCGAGTCCTTTGCCGATGTCCGGCTGCTGACCTGCGAGCGTGATCGTTTTCGTCTTGTCGTTGATGCACACCGTCAAGTCGACCGTCCCACCTGCGGACGCGGTGAACGGCACCATGAAAGTTAGGGTGTAGGTTCCTGTGTCGGCGAGTACTCGCTCGATCTGCTGGCCGTCCTGCAGATCGGCCCACTCCCAAGTGCAGATCTCGTTCGAGTCGCAATTGAGCGCCGCTTTCACCGCCGCACCGGAGGCGGCCTCGACTTTGAATGCAAGCGCACTTCCGGTGGGCGCCACACCGAAATGAACACGCTTCAACTGCAGTTGCATCGTTTCGGACACTGATGACCCTCTTGGGCGCTGAGCTCTACTCGGATCGAGCGGACCTCGCTCTCGGTTCTTTTCTCGCGGATCGAGTGCGCGGGCACGCGCTCGAAGGCACGATCTATGACCTGAAGTTTACAGCGGTCCGCGAAGCATAACCGTGGTTCGAGATATCGGCTTGTTTACGCCGTGAGCACGTGATGTGCTATGGAGGTAGAAGCTAAAGGCTGCGAGGAAGCCGATCGGAGCACGGTATGAGATCCGCAATTCTTTTTGCCGCAATTGCCGCTCTAGCAGTGAGCGCATCAGCTTCTGCCGACGATCGACAGGCGACGAGCATGGAACTGGTCCAGAAGTTCGGGGGTGAGCTCATGCAGGCGCTCACGAGCGCGCTGCAGGAGGGCGGGCCGACACGCGCGATCGAAGTGTGCCGAGACAAAGCGCCGAAGATTGCGGAGCGGCTTTCGGCCGAAAGCGGAGCAAAGGTCAGTCGCACGAGTCTCAAAGTGCGGCGGGAGAGCAATGCACCTGAGGCGTGGCAGCGGGAAGTCCTCGAGAGTTTCGAGCGACGTAAGACTGCAGGCGAGGATCTTGCGGCAGTCGAATATTTCGAGACGACGGATGATGGCGGCGCGCGCTACATGAAACCCATCGTCACGCAGCCGCTTTGCATCGCCTGTCATGGGACATCCCTCGCGCCCGAAGTTCGCAAAGCGCTCGCACAACACTATCCGAACGACACGGCGACGGGCTTTCAGGTCGGAGATGTCCGCGGAGCGTTTGTTGTCGTTTGGCCCAGCCAGGAGAAGCTGTAGGCACTAGGCTGTAGGCTGTGGGTGGCGCGCCCGAGGCGGGCTCTACCTTCAGTCTTCAGCCTTCAGCCTAATTTCTCGCTGTATTCCAGCTCTCAGCAATTGCGCGAATCTCCCTGATGAGGGCGATGTAATGCTCGGCCTCATCTTTGACCAATGCCGTCTTCTTTGCGGATGAGCTGAGCGAATCGGACAGGTAGGCGCTCTCGGTCAGGGTTTCATAAGAAATGAATTTGTCGCCCTGTCTGAGCCCGTCCACGCCGAGGTAGCCGGCGCCGAAAAAGAACGTCGTGCGGTTGTCGATGCCTTCGTGCCAGATCGGCGCGCCCTGACGAGGCATCTTTGAGTCCCCGGCGCCGAGAAGCGTGAGAACGGTCGGGGCAATGTCGATGTGCGACGTGAGCGCCCGAATCTCCTGGGTCGTGCGTGCAGCAGCGGGCGAGTAGATCAACAGCGGCACGTGATACGAATACTCGGATATGGCGTTGGTCTGAAACGCAGGATCCTCTGTCCGAGTGCGCACTCCGTGGTCCGAGGTGAACACGATGATTGTGGATTCCAGAAAGCCTTCTTGTCGAAGCTCATCGACGAGCTCGCCGAGCCACGCATCCTGAAGGCGGACGGCTGCAGCGCCTCGTTCGATGGTTTCCGTCGAACCGTAGAGATCGAACCAAGGTGCGTGCCCGATCTGAGGAAGAAACGCCACGACGAATCGTTCCCCGGCACGCTTCATCCGCAGAACGTCTTCCTTGAGTTGAATGTACGCCGCCAAATCGTGGCTCAGGCGGTCTTTGAGTTGTGCGGCGCGTGCGGACTTCGTGTCGCTACCGGTGAAGGAAGCGAGCTCGGATTCGATTCTCTGTTGGACGTCCTGACGCGATCGAGCAGCGCTGTCAGGGATGTAGGTGGTGCTGGCGCCCATGATCTTGAACATCTCCATGTCCGCTTCGAAGGTGTCTGCCTGCGGTGCGTACACACCGAATCGATATCCTTCGGCGATCAGTTGCTGCGTGAGCGAGTCGGAGACTTCGAGCCGCTTACTGGCAAGCAAGCGTTTGCGAGCTGCCGGATATTTTCCGGTAAAGATCGAAAGAAGCGCATCGCTCGTATACGGGTACGTCGAATGATGGCGCGTGGCGACGAATGAATTGGGCAGCAAAGAATCCAACGTCGGCGTCCAGCCGAGCTCGCGAGCGCGATCGAAGGTGCGATAGGGGGCGGTTTCCAGTATGAAGAAGATGACATCCTTGCCCTGCTCGGCTCCGTAGTACGGATCGGTGTCATGGTGCGAAGGAGCGCCAGTCAACTCTCCGTATCGTTTTGCCATTTCTTCGATAGTTTCGATCTCGCTTGCAACCGAGCGCTCGGAAAGCAGCCTGGCAAGCTGCAGATGCAGACCTGATTTGTGGTGTCGCAGTCGCTCGAGGTCAGTCGTGGCGCTCAGCGCCGGAACGATCAGAGCTATGGCGAACAAGACGCACGCGCCGGCGGCGACGGCGACTTTGGCCAGTCGCACGAACGGTATCTCGGCAGGCCAAACGGAGAGCGTCGCGAGTAGCAGGGCGGCGGCGACGACGAACGAAAACTTCACGAGCGCCGACGTGGAGACGTATTCATTGGCGCTGTCGGGATGAGAGAGTCCCCACCTGATTGCATCCTTCAGCATTTCCCACGTGATGAAGTTGCCCACCGAGCTCGCAGTGATCATTTCCGTGAAATGAAATAGCGCGAGCAGCACTGCACAGACGGCGACGAGGACGAAGCCCGTGCGACGAGCCAAGCCGATGGCCGCAGTCGCGATGACGACGGGAAGGGCGATCAGATTGAGCAATGCATCGGCGGCGAAGAACGACAGGCGCTCGAGTACAGTCAGGTCCGCCGGGCTCATTCGTCCCAGAAAACGGCTAATGGCAAGAAGGCCGCTGGACGAGCTGAGGAAAACGTATTTGACGTAAATGCCGAGCAGACCGATGAACTGTAGCGTGGCCACATAACCGGCCCATGTCAGCAAGGTGTCGAACGCAAAGAAGCGCGGTAGGACACCGCCCCGAAAGCGCTGACGCATGTGTGGAACGGAATCGACCAACGACGCACCCGCTGAATGGCATGCAAGTTTTACACGTCGCAAGCAAGCGACACTGTGAACTTAGTCCTATACGGAAAGCAAGCGGCCGAAGGGGTGGGGCCGATGCCGGGGTGGCCGGATCGCTAGGTCTAGGTTTGCACCGCAGTGCAAAAGAATCTGCTGCTGATCCTGTTGCTGACCCTGTTTCGCGAAGACAGTCGGAAGCAGGGCGCAATCAGGCGGGCAGCGCTAGCGCGTTTCGCGCTTGAGTTTCATTTCGAAGAATTGCTGCCAGCCGTTGGCGGTTTTCATCTCGCCTTTCTCGATCCATTCGTCGTCGACGACGCGGATGACATAGCGGATGTCGCCGCGGGGATTCGGCATCTCCCATATAAATGCATCGTCTTCGACTCGGCCGCGGAAGTTGCCGGCGGGAAGGCCCGTAACTTGGGATCTGAATAAATAAGTGTCGGTCGCGGAGTCGTAGGACAGGATGGCGAGCGCGTTGTGAACCAGTCGCGTACGGTCGGCCGTCCAATGCTTGCCCTCGATCAAGAGCGCACGGCCTTCGAGGCGCGATTCGACAGTTTCCTGTCCGACGAAGCGTTCGGGCTCGCCGGGCCCCCTTCGCATCCAGCCTTCACCTTTCCAGGTGCCAACGAGCGGCGGAAGCTTCGCCATTGCGGCGAGCTCGGGGTCGGTTTCTTGAGCCGCGGCGGTCGATACTGCAGCGACGAGCGACAGCACACCGAGCAAGAAACGACGCAGCATTTTCCGAGCCCTCAGACCGTTCCAAGCGGAGGCAGTGTACTCGCGCTTCGCATGCGGTGTCTTGAAAGAAACGGTCACTCAGTCGACCAGTCGATGCAGGATGCGCTCGGCATGGGCGCGAAAACCGTCGGGCGAAATCCCCAGCATTTCCCGGAACTCGCGGACGAGGTGCGATTGATCTGCATAGCCGCCGCGGCTTGCGAGCTCGATCCAGCGGTCCGCCTGCAGGACGGCTCCCGCGGCGGCCGCTCGCACGCGGCGGATACGGGCGAGCTCCTTCGGCGAAAGTGCCGACTGAGCAGCAAACCGCCGGCGAAGTTGCCGCGGCGAGAGCCCAGCTGCCTTGGCGACATCCGCGATGGGCTCGGTGCCTGCTGTCTCGATGATTCGAAACACGGCGGTCATCACGAGCGGATCGAGCGGCTGTGCATGCGCTGCCAGCTCGCGAAGCAAGTCATCGATGCGGGCGACGATCTGCGTCTCGTCGTGCGTGTCGAGCACGTTTCGCCAGCGATCGCACCAAGCGGCCGGCAAGCGCAGCCGCGCCGGTCCGATCCACTCGCGCGACAGACGCGGTTCGAGGCCAAGAAACGCGCGCGCCGCAGCAGGCCAGATGTGCACACCCCAATAGACCTCGCCGCCGGCCACAGTGGTGACGAGCGGCGCGATGCGCTCAGCGGTCAGGGTCAATTCGCCCCCGCGATCGATGCTGAGGATGGCACCGCCCGTGAGCGGAATGTGATGCGTTGTCGGCGGAAGGGATGGTGCGCGACTGAAGGTCCAGATCGATGCGACCCACGGGCGCAGCTCCGGCAGCGGCGCAAATTCCATGTAGCGCATCGGGGGTTGGGACATAGATAAGGCGACAGGCTACGGGCTACGGTCGACAGACGGGCAACAGCTGAGGGGCACGTTTCACCCACCATTCTGACGCCTGCAGTCCGAATCGTGTACGCGCATTTTTCGTATCCATCTGTGTCTGTCGCCCAAGGCATGCGGGCTATAGCCTCACTCTTGTCGAGCCCCGAGCCCCAAGCCCTCAATGACTCTTCGCCAATCTCCAGCTTTCCGAATCGGCCTTTCGATTGCGGTCGCAACCGGCCTTTACGGGGTTTCGTTCGGAGCGCTCAGCGTTGCTGCCGGGTTGACGGTCGCACAGACGATCGCGCTGAGCCTGCTCATGTTCACAGGCGGCTCTCAGTTTGCGTTCGTCGGCGTCATCGGGGGCGGCGGGACGGGCTCGGCCGCCTTCGGCGCGGCCGCGCTCTTAGGCGTGCGCAATGCGGTGTACGGCATGCAAATGAACCGCATGCTGAAGCTCGACGGTTGGCGGAAGGCCATGGCTGCGCAGGTGACCATCGACGAGTCTACGGCGACAGCCGCAGGACAGAAGGACCTCGACGAGCAGCGACGGGGCTTTTGGACGGCGGGCGTGGGCATCTTCATTCTGTGGAATGTGTTCACGGCGATCGGGGCCGTTCTCGGCGACGCATTGGGCGATCCGCGAAAGTGGGGACTCGATGGAGCTGCGGTCGCGGCATTCCTGGCGCTGTTGTGGCCACGATTGAGTGCGCGCGAACCGGTTGCTTTGGCGGTAGCGTGCGCTCTCGTCACTGTGCTCGTTATTCCGGTCGTGCCGCCCGGTGTGCCGATCCTGATTGCGGCGTTCGTCGCGGCAGTGTGGGGCTGGTTCAGCCGCGGTCCGGAGAGAGAGGGACTCGAGCCGGATATCGATCCGGCGAAGTACGAGGATGCAGCGCACGATCGCGAGCGCAGCGTAGAAGAGAGTGGAGGGCAGGCGTGATGTCCTGGTCGCTTTGGACGTGGATTCTGCTCGCAAGCGTCGTCGCATACGCGACGAAGGCGGTCGGTTACCTCGTACCGCCGCGATGGCTCGAAAACGAGCACATGACCCGCATCGCGGGCACGCTCACGGTTGGACTGCTCGCCTCGCTCACAGCCATGAATGCATTCAGCGCGGGGCAAGCGCTTGCTTTCGATGCGCGCTTTGGCGCATTGATGGCTGCGGCCGTCGCGCTCTTGTTGCGGGTATCGTTTCTCGGCGTCGTAATCATTGGCGCGGCCGCGGCGGCGGGATTCAGGCTCGTCGCAGGCTGAAGGTAAAGAAGCTCGCGCCGCTTGCGCTTTCGTTGCAGCGGCAATCAGAATTCTCTCCGTTCGAAGAATCGCTGGCACGTGGCGGGTGTGTGCCGGCCGGACGAGGTAGTCCGGAGCAAGAACGAACAAGAAGAGCAGGGGGATTATGACGAAGCACCTCTATGTGCTGGCGCTTTGCGCGCTTCTCGGTGCTTGCGCGACGGCACCGATCCAGCAATCGGCTTCTGAGCTCGCGCCGACTCACGGCTACGTCTATGTGAACTTGCCGAAAGGCGGTTCAGGGACGTTCCTGACGCTTCGATCGCTGAGCGACCAGAAGAAGTACACGTTACTTGCGCGAAACGATCCGGGCGCCAACGCATACGGGTTGTGGGTACCGGCAGGCGAGTACGAGGTGTATCAGTGGGGTGCGGAGTTATGGGGGCCTTACCCGTCCGTGACCGTGAAGCCCGGCCAGATCACGGATCTCGGCAGCCTCGTGCAGATCTCTCTCGGCGGTTATGAGTTCGTGATGCTCCCGCTGTAGGTACCGGAGTTCAGTCATCACGTGGAGGCGGCAGTCTCCGAGTATCGATCGGTGCTGTCGACGACGACGCTCATCGAATGGCAACCGAGCGCACCGCCGCAGCCGATGATCATGCGTGCGCCTGCCACCGGGCTCGGTTTGATTGGCGATCTGCTCATCGAGTACTCGCGCCGAGTGAACAAGCCTTCGTTGAACAGCCAGCTCAAGGCTGCAAAGACGATTCCCGAGTTCTTGGCGATTGCGAAGACGGCGGCTACGCCATTGGTCGATGACGTCGCGAGCGACGGGCCAGGTACGCTGTACTACCCCGCCGACTACGGCCAGATCCGCGTGCGGAACGCTGCGGGAGAGTGGAGCGCGATCGACACGGGTACGCTGCATCGGCTCACGGCGGCCGAATACGTATCGGGGCGACTCGTAGCAGGCGCGCACGATGGCTCGATCCGAATCAGTGAGGATGGCGGCAAAACGTGGCGCAAGGCGGCGAGCGTTCCGAACAACGACGCCGTGATCGATATCGATCGCGTCGGGTCGCGCTGGTTCGTAATGGCGGCGCACCCGTCCATGCGTTTCGGTCTGGAGATGACCGATCGGCTCTCGTTGTACGTCTCGGAATCCGATGACTTCAGCGGGCTGAAGCTTCTGAAGGAGGCGACCACGGATCCGAACTTGGTAGCCCTGAATTTCCAAGGCGAGCGTGCCGAGGCCGTCGGTAACTACTACTTTGTCTTGATGTCGCCGGCGCTGCTACGTCTGGATCTGAACACGATGGAGTTGCGCGACATCAGTCCTCCGGTACGCATGGATGGATTTCGCACCTCGCGTACATCCAACTTGATCACGGCGTGGCGGCAGCAAGGCATGTTCTCCAAGCTTTTCGTGTCTTCGGACTTCGGCGATTCGTGGCGCGAGTACGACGCGCCCCCGTACATCATTCATCAGATCTATTTCGAGACGCCAAGCGACGGGCGCGCGGTCCGCATGGCGGCGGGAGCGTTCACAGGCACGCTCGAAATGTTCAAGTACGATTCCTCGAAAAATAATTGGACAAAGACACACGAAGCGCCGCGCGGCTGCAATTTCATGTTCCACGACGATGCCGGCATCGCACGCTTCTGCATCACCGCCGGCGGCAGCATTCTGAGCTACGTCGATGACAAGTGGAGTATGGAGTTCTCGGCGGAGTGAGGCCTTTACCTCCCTGCAACGCAAACGCAGGCGACAGCAGGCGCGCAAGTTCGCCTCTCTCCAAGGAGCCTCCTTGGGGAGGCCGCTCCTACGCATCCTGCGTCCGCGGCATTCGTGCATCCATGCACGTCAAGACAGCGAGAGCGAACGTGTCGCGGTGAGGGGATGCGCTAGCAAGCCTTCTTAGCCCCCGAGTTGCTTCAGCAGATCGCTCAGAACCCCCTCGAGGTTGGTCAAGACGTCTGTGTTCCAATAGCGCACGACGCGGAAGCCGCGCTCGGAGAGCGCGGCGGTTCGTCGCTCATCGTAATCTCGCCGCTCCGCGTGCTGTCCGCCGTCGATCTCGACGATGAGCTTGCGCTCGATACAGACGAAGTCCGCGATATATTCGCCTAGCCAGACTTGGCGTCGAAACTTGAGACCGCCGAAGTTGCGGTTGCGGACTGCCTGCCAGAATTTGCGTTCCGCGTCGGTCTGATTCTTGCGGAGTGCTCGCGCGCGGCCAGTTGGGTTGTCCATGGAAATAGATTGCGCAATCCGCTGCGCTACCAGTGCGCGAATTTCCGGTGACCTGAGGAGAAATATGTGCGAAGTGCTCGCCCTGCGAGCATCCCCTCACCACCACGCTTCGCTCTGGTTGCCTCTCCCCGAGGAGAGGCGGTCTTGCGCTCTTGGCGCTAGCTTCCCCCCACCGCGACGCATTCGCTTTCGCTGCCTGTTCCCAGGAAGAGGCGATTTAGTTCGGCCGTCGCGGGAGGGGGTATGTTCCCGCGACGGCCTGACTGCCTTTGAGCAACAAGAACAGCAGCGTTGACGCCACCGCTGCTCGCACCGCAGATCGGAACTGAACCCAGACGGTGCGTATTCCAGCGTAATTTGGTACTGGTGCTGTAGTCAATAATGGGGTTAAATGAGTCCGGATTGCGGCACGACCCGCCTCGCCCATGGCCGCAATCTTGTATCGATACCGAAAATCCGAGGCGTGCAATCGAGGGGGAGGTGCCCATGGCTATGGGTGCGCATCGTTGCCGACACCACCGCTATTGGTGGCTAGGTCAACGAGCAAGCACGAGCGCCATGGGCGATGGCACGACCGTCGACTCATGGGAGACCACATGAAGCTGAAGTTCGTTGTCGGCGCTTTGCTGGGCGCGAGCGCAGGGGGCCTCGTTGTCAGTGCGCATGCGCAAGAAGCCTTTGTGCTCGAAGAAATCATCGTTACTGCGCAAAAGCGCGCGGAAAGCATTCAAGACGTGCCGATTGCCGTGTCCGCACTATCGGGCGATGCGCTCGAAGAGCAGCGGCTCGACGGTGCTTACGATCTGCAAAACGCCATCCCCAACCTGGTCTTCTCCGGCGGTACCGGCTCGACACCGAACTTCAACATTCGCGGCGTCGGCTCCGCGAACGGCATCGGCTCGACCGGCGATACGGGCGTGCTGCCGCATCACAACAATGTGCCGCTGACCGTGAGCCGCATCGGCGTTTCCGATTTCTACGACATCGAGCGTGTGGAAGTGCTGCGCGGTCCGCAGGGCACTCTCTATGGCCGCAATGCGACGGGCGGCGTGATCAATGTGATCACGGCAAAGCCCGATACGACGAAGTTCAGCGCTTCGACGGCGGTCGAAATCGGCGACTACGACACGCGCAAGTTCAAGGGCCACGTCAACATCCCGATGGGGGGGATGTTCGGTTTGCGTCTTGCGGGCAACTATCTCGAACGCGACGGCTATACCAAGAACGTCGCGACGGGCAACGACATCGACTCGCGCGATTTGTGGTCGGCACGTGCGACGTTTGCATTCGAGCCCACCGACAACTTCCGCGCCTACGTGCTCTACGAGCGCTTCGAAGAAGACGACTCGCGTAGCGGCGGCGCGAAGACGCTGTGTATCAAGGACCCGGGTCCGGACATGGTCGGCTCCACGCCGGTCAACAACCTGACCGCGAAGAACTATCTCAGCCGCGGCTGCTTGCAGGGCTCGATCTATCAGCCTGCTGCCTTCGGTACGGTCAACAGCGTCGCGACGTTCGGCGGCATGTTCTCGAATCTGTTGGGCCTGACGACGGGCGACACGTTCGCCGGCCAGTCGGCCGATCCGGATCTGCGTCGCGCTTCGGCGTATCGCGATCCCTCGTACGAAGCGACCAACGAGCTCATCGAACTCGATGCGCAATGGGAAATCGTGGATGGACTGACGCTCTCGCTCCTGGCGTCATACACGAGCGATGAGGCGATGGCGGCAGGCGGCAGCCAGGAGTCGCATATCGGCTTCAACGATACGGCGATCACTCCGGGCGGCGTATTCGTCGATCCTCAAGGCGGTCCGGGCACGGGCGTGCGTACGCTCTCCTATTCGACGAACGACGACATCCAGCGCACGGGCGAGTTGCGTCTGCAGTCGAGCTTCGATGGCGCGATCAACTTCAACATCGGCGTATTCGCGATGAACCTCGATCGCTATACGACGACGTTCACGTCGACGAACGCGACGAACGCTTTCCACCGCGCAAACGGACACGTGAGCTATTACGATGACACGCCGGGCATCCCCGTGAGCGGCCTCGGCCACAACTACTTCTTCGTCAAGACGCCGTATGAGCTGGAATCGCAGGCGGTGTTCGGCGAGTTGTATTGGCGACTGACGGACACGCTCAAGTTGACCGTCGGCGCTCGCTACACGGAAGACGAGAAGAGCCGCGTGTACTATCCCGTCAATCTGCTTTCGCCGGTCGGGGAAGGCGGGCTCGTGGGTGCGCCGGGCTGGAACGAGTCCAGCATCATTCCTGAGAAGATCAAGTCGAACGATACGACCGGCCGTGTGACGCTCGACTGGAAGGTGACGGACAGCTCGCTGCTGTATCTCACGTTGGGCCGCGGCTACAAGGCGGGCGGCTTCAATACGCCGACGACAGCCGGCTCGCAGCCTCCGTACGATGCGGAGAAGGTCGATGCGATCGAGATCGGCTCGAAGAACGTTTTCTTCGACGGCCGGGTCGGGCTGAACGTCACCGCGTTCGTGTATGACTACCAGGACTACCAGTTCAGCAAGCTCGACGGCTTTGCGAGCCTCGTCGACAACCTCGATGCGGACGTTCGTGGTGTCGAGATCGAGGCCGTGTGGTCGCCGATCGATGCGCTGCGCCTGAATGCGCAAATCGGCTACCTCGATACGGAGATCAAGAAGGGCAGCTCGATCGATCCGTTCGATCGCACGCAAGGCGACCCGACGCTGCATTACGCAAAGGCGCTGGAAGGCGGCTGCGTCGTCGATCGCGCTGCGCTCGAGGCCGTCATTGCGGCTATCAACGCGACTCCAGCCCTTGCGGCGACGCTGGCACCGCTCCCGAACGCAGGCTTGTGCGGTCCGCATCCATTGTTGGCGGGCTACGGGCTCAATCCGAGCGCAGGCGTGCCCGTGAACCTCAAGGGCAACCAGTTGCCGGGTGCGCCTGAATGGACGATGTCGGTGGGTGCACAGTACACGGTGGCGCTGGGTGGCAACTGGGATGCGACGCTGCGTGCCGACTACTACCGGCAAGCGAAATCCTACGCGTCGCACTTCAACACGCCCGACTACGAGATCAAGAGCTGGGATAACTACAACGCCAGCTTGATCTTCAGCAATTCGGCGTTGGACCTCGACGTGCAGATCTATGGAAAGAACCTCGCCGACGACGACGTGATCGTCGGGCTGACGGTGCAATCCGAGCAGCTCGGCCTCACGCGCGGCGTTCAGTTGCTCGAGCCGCGCCTGATCGGTGTAGCGATCTCCAAGCGCTGGTAAGCGACTTAGCGATCGAGCGAATGGCGCCCGCAGCTTCGGCTGCGGGCGCTTTTTTTAGGCTACAGGCGACAGGCTACAGGTGACTGCTGGGCGCGCGATGCGCGTAGAGCCTACCTCTCCCCTTTGAGGAGAGATCTTGCGCGCTCTGACTGTCGCCTGTGGCCTGTCGCCTGTAGCCTTTAGGCATGTGGTCGATCTTCACCGCCTTCCTCAAGCTCGGGCTGACATCGTTCGGCGGGCCGATTGCACACATCGGATATTTCCATCGCGAGTTCGTCGAGCGGAGGCGGTGGCTCGATGCAACGCAGTACGCGCACCTTCTCGCTGTTTCTCAATTCCTGCCTGGTCCGGCGAGCAGTCAGGTCGGTTTCTCGATCGGGTTGATTCGCGCCGGATGGCTTGGCGGATTGGCGGCATTCTGCGCATTCACATTGCCGTCGGCGATATTGATGGTGGCATTCGCGCACGCGTTGCCGCACTTGGATGCGCCGCTCGGGCAAGCGTTGCTGCACGGTTTCAAGCTGGTCGCGGTTGCTGTCGTTGCGCACGGTCTCGTGACCATGGCGCAAAGGCTCACGCCGGATTGGCAGCGCGGCGCGATTGCTGTGGCGGCCGCGGCAGCGATCATCGCGAGCGGGTCGGCAGCGATGCAGGTCGCGGTTGTCGTTGCGGGAGGTTTGCTCGGGTTGTGGTTATGCCGTCACGTTGCAAACGTCACGGATGCCGGATTCGAGCTGTGTTACGGCGTTCGCGCAGGCATCGTGCTGCTTGGGATCTTTTCCGTGCTGCTCGTCGTCGCGCTTGCGATGCCGCGTTCAGCACCCGAGTCATTGCAAGCGGCCGCAGCCTTCTTTCGAACCGGCGCGCTCGTGTTCGGTGGAGCGCACGTCGTGCTGCCTTTGCTCGAGGAAACCGTTGTCGGGCCGGGGTTGGTGACTCACGAAGAGTTTCTCGCCGGCTATGGCGCGGCGCAGACCGTGCCTGGACCGATGTTTTCGGTCGCTGCGTTTCTGGGCGCGCGCTTGGATGCTGACGCGTCTGCGGTAGGTGCGACAATTTGCCTGCTCGCGATTTTCCTGCCTGGATTGCTCATGGCGGCGGGTGTGTTGCCGCTTTGGCGTTGGATCACGAGCCACAAAGCAGCCGCAAGCGCACTCGCAGGGATCAACGCTGCCGTGGTGGGGTTGCTCGCTGCAGCGTTCTACGATCCGGTGTGGACGACTGCAGTCACGAGCGTGAGCGACGGCATCACTGCGTTGGTCGGTTTCGCGTTGCTGCTCTTTCGGCGCACGTCGGTGCTGTTCGTGTTGCTTTGGTGTGTGGCTGCAGCGCTTTTGCAGTTGATAGTTGAAAGTTGATAGTGACAGCGAAAAGCGCGTGCTCGAGTCCTCTGCACGAGTCACGAGTCACGAGTCACGACTGGCGCTCCGCGAGAATCCCCTCACCGCGACGCGTTCGCTCTCGCTGTCTTGACGTGCATGGATGCACGAATGCCGCGGACGCAGGATGCGTAGGAGCGGCCTCCGCAAGGGGAGCCAGTTCAGCTGTCGCCTGTGGCCTTCAGCCATTCAGTCCAACGGCGGGTCGTGCTCGCAAAAACAGTTCTGCAACCAAAAGGTTCGGCACCCAGGCCAGCCAGGCGATCGCTGGATACGCGACTTCGAAGGGTATCGCCAACATCTCGGTGAGAGGCACGTAGATACGAAGCGTGACCGCGGCGAGCGTGAGCGAGTAGCTGCGGAGCATCCATGCGCGATGTGCGAGCGTGTTCTTGTTTCTGATGTGCCAATAGCCGATCAGCGTCGTGCTGAGCCAAAGGACGCCGAGAAGCCCGAAACCGACGATAGAGACGGCACCTCCGAAAGCGTGCACGGCCAACGCGAGACCTGCGGTTCCACCGAGAATCACGGCGAGGACATACAGTCGGCCGAGCCAGCGATGGACAGATACAGATCGCATTCGAAGCTTGCGGTTGATTTGCAGTGCGCCGATGGCAAGCGCGAGACCGCCGCCCAAGAAATGAAGCAGCGCCGGGACAGGGCGTAGTGAAACCAAACTTCCCGCGAACGGCGAGCGCATCGCGGGCACGCCGATCTGTACGATTGCGTACGCCGCGATAGAGAAGGCAAGCATGGCAATGCAGAGCCAGCCGAAACCCGGGATCGGGGTCGAAGAATTGTGGCTCATGAGGTTACGGGCTACAGGGGACAGATAAGAGCTCGCACGATTCTACCTTCAGTCTGCAACCTTCAGTCTTCAGTTTCTCCGTACGCGCATTCGCGCGTTGCGCAGGTGCTCGTACGGCAGCATGATCGCGCTATGAAACCTCAAACCTTCTTGCAAGTCTTGCAGGTGGCGGCGCAGCGTTGGCTGGATCGAGATGCGTTCCAGCACGCGGGTGCATTGGCATTCTTCACGCTGTTCTCGCTCGCGCCGCTGATCATCATCGTCGTTGCGATCGTCGGATTCGTCTTCGGCAAGGCTGCCGCGAGCGGACAGATCTCCGCAGCGATCGCCGATCTCGTCGGAGCGCAAGCAGCGACGGCCGTCGAGGAGGCGGTGCGGCGGTCGCGGGTGGAGGAGGCGGGGCTGCTGCCGACGGTGCTCGGTATCGGTGCGATGTTGTTCGGTGCGACGACCGTGTTCGCACAAATGCAGAGCTCGCTGAATCAATTCTGGGGTGTGAAGGCGAAGCCGACGCGCAGCGGCATCATCAAGTTCCTGACCGTGCGCTTGCTGTCGCTCAGCATGGTGCTGATCATCGGTTTTCTAATGCTCACCTCGTTCGTCGTGAGCATCGCGATCACCGGCTTCATCGAGTACGCAAGAGATTGGATTCCGGTCCCGCCGATCGTGGTTTCGGCCATCGATCTTGCGATTTCCTTGTCTGTCACGACTGCGCTGTTCGGCATGATCTTCAAGATCCTGCCGGACGTGCACTTGCAGTGGAGCGATGTCTGGCGCGGCGCGTTCATTACGGCGATTCTGTTTGCGATCGGTAAGTACCTCATCTCGCTGTATCTCACCCATGTTGCACCGGCGTCGACGTACGGCGCAGCCGGATCGCTCGTGCTCGTTCTACTGTGGGTCTACTACTCGTCGTTGATCCTGTTCTTCGGCACGTGCTTGACGGTGGCAACCATCCAGCAACGCGGCGTGGAGATCACGCCCAAGAAGACGGCCGTGCGGACGAGGGTGGTGGTTGAGGGCTAGGCTGGAGGCTGGAGGTCGAGCGCGCTTTCGCGCGCAATCCTTCTTGCACAGGTCCCAAGCCCACGCCCCGAGCCCCAAGCCCTTTGCGAACGAATTCGTGCTCGGCGAGAGGAGGAGGTGCGCGCAGCGCGCTTCTATCTTCAGCCTTCAGTCTTCCGACGAGTTGCGCATTGCGCGATTGAATCGATCCAACATGCGCTCGGCATCCGGCATGATTCCGGTGAAGAGCTCGAATGCCTTTACAGCCTGAAATACTGCCATGCCGCCGCCGTCCAAAGTGCGGCATCCTTTGGCGCGGGCAAGCGCAAGGAGCTCGGTCACCAAAGGTACGTAAACGACCTCGGCGACCCACATCGATGGACGCAACGAGTCCGCAGGAATCGGCAGTCCCGGCAGTTTCGCCATGCCCGTGGGTGTGGCGTGGATCATGCCGTCGCACTGGGCGAGCGCCTCTGCGAGTTGAGTTGTTGCCTCGACGCGAGCGGACGAATGCAGCGCAGCGAGCCGTTTGGCGAGCGTCTCTGCCTTCGCGGCATCGATGTCATGAATTTCGAGATGCTGCACGCCGAGCTCCAACGCTGCATAACCCACGGCTGCACCGGCACCTCCCGCGCCGACGAGCACGACCCGACGACGCGATACGTCCGGCAAGCCGCGGCGGAAACTCTCTGCGAAGCCCCAACAATCCGTGTTGTAGCCGATGCGCTTACCGTCTCTGAAAACCACGGTGTTGACCGCATGCAATGCACGAGCTTCGGGTGACAGCTCGGTGAGCAATGGAATCACGGCCTGCTTGCACGGATAAGTGATGTTGAGGCCCGTGTAGCCTTGGGCCTCGCAGTCGTCGAGGAGCTTCGGCAACACCGTCGCATCGTTGCCTAGCTGATCCAAATCGAGCAACTCGTATTTGTATGTGAAGCCGAGCGCCTTGGCTTCTTCCATGTGCATCGACGGGCTGGCCGACCGTTGGATGCCGGCACCGATGAGCGCGACCCGATGACTACGGCTCGAAGATTCCGACATGTGCTTGAAGTCCTGCGTATTCGCTACCGCGCGTCCCGTCATATCGATACTTGCTACCGTTGTGTCTACTCCGCAGGTGCGGACTTGTAGCGGGCCTGAGCTGCCAGTCGGATCGGCTCGTTCGGCACGCCATAGCCTTGGTAATTCGTGCGCTGCACTACCTCGAAGAAGAAACGTTTGGCGAACGCGCGCGTGTAGTAATGAAAGAATTCACCGCCGTCGTCCCGATCGTAGAGGATGTTGGCTTGCATCATCCTTTCGACCAGCGAAGTCTCGAGGCCGAATCGCGCCTGAAGATCGTCGTAATAGTTGTGCGGGATGGTGAGCACATCGATTCCGCGCTTCCGCATCTCGGCAGCAGAGCGAAAGATGTCATCGGTGCGCATGGCGACATACTGCACGCCCGCACCGGTATAGGCGCGAAGGAAGCGCGCGGAGAGCGTCTGGCTCGAGACCGAAGCGTTCAATGTGATCCTCAAACTGCCGTCCTGAGATTCGATGGCTTGGCTTTGAACCAAGCCGAGCGGATCGGCGAACTCGACCATCGGCGTCTTCGCGACATCCAGCCAGGAGTAGTAGAACAACAGCCACGAGAACATTTCCTCGTGCTGCATGACTTGCGCGAAGTGATCGACTTCGGTGAGTCCGGCGTCCGCCGCGGATCTCGACACGAGCGGCACGAACTCGCTTTCCCATATGGACTCGGCCGAGTCTGCCGGCATCAAATAGATCAAGCTGCCGCCGACGCCGCGCAGCGCGGGAAGCTCGTACTCGCCGGGCGCGACGGGTTGCGAGTAGGTGTCGATTTGCAATGCGCGTGCTCGCGCCATCGCTGCGTCGACGTTGTCGATGCGCAAACCGATGGCGCAGACGGATGCGCCGTGCGCGAGATCGTGTCTGTGCGCAAACCCTTCGGTCTCGCTGTTCACGACGATGTTGATGTTACCCTGACGCCAGCGCGAGACGGCCTTGCGCCTGTGGCGAGCGACTTCGGTAAAGCCGAGCGTCGAGAGCATGCGGCCGATCTGCGGCGCTTCGATCTCGTTGGCTGCGAACTCGATGAACTCGACGCCGCGGCAGCTTGCGCGCGGCGGAATGGCCAGCGGCGTGCCGCGGCTGCGTCTGACCTCGTCCTCGAGATGCGTGAGAGAGCGTTTGCCGTCGAGCGCAATTGTGTTTGCCGATGCGGCGCGGAAACGGTCGTTGAAGATCTCGAGCGAATATACGCCGTTGTAGCCGATGTCGTGCAGCGTGCCGACGTAATCGACGAGCGGGAAATCGCCTTGTCCCGGCATCGTGCGGTAATGACGGCTCCAGGAGAGCTCGTCCATGTGCAGCTTCGGTGCATCGGCGAGTTGGACGAGCACGATCTTCTTCGGATCGATCTCGCGCAGACTCTCGACGGGAACCTGACGCGCAAAGCTGTGAAAGCTGTCGAGAATCAGCCCGACGGAGGGATGATTCGTATCGCGCACGATGGCCCAGGCGTCGCGATGATCGTTGACGTACCGGCCCCAGGCCAACGCCTCGTAACCGATCAGGATGCCGCGTTTGGCTGCGCGTTCGCCGAGCTCGTAGAAATCTGCGATGATCCGCTCGCGATCTCCGCTCGCGGCAGGCGAGACGTTCGAGCACACCAACATTACTTGTGCGCCCAGCTCGTGCATCAGATCGAACTTGCGTTCGGCTCGATCGAACGTCCGCTGCCGTAGCGAATCGGGCATGCCTTCGAAGTCCCGAAACGGCTGATAGCACGTGCAGACGAGGCCGAGATTGCGCATCGTGCGTGCGATATCGCGAGGCGAGCTGGACGAGGAGAGCAGGTCGTTCTCGAAAATCTCCACGCCCCAGAAACCGGCAGCTGCGATCGCTTCAAGCTTCTCCTCGAGGCTGCCGCTGACCGAAACCGTCGCGATGGATGTGCGCATAAACCCTCTACGGACGTTTCGCTTTCACTGTCGCATCGATGAACTCGAGCGTTTTCTCCAGCGCTAGCAGGCTCGCGTGCCGAGTGGTTTGTCGATCGGCGCCGAGGAAGCTGTGGTCCACATCCGGAATGAGCAGCATTTGGACCGATACGCCAGCCTTCTTCGCCGCATCATGGAAAAGCTGCGACTGAGCGACAGGGACGACTCGATCGTTGATGCCATGGATCAACAGCATGGGCGGATCGTTTGCGTCCAAGTATTGGATCGGGCTCGCTCGGCGCACGGTCTCGTCGGCGCACTTTGCTTGCGCGCAGTCGAGGAATCGTGCGACTGGGCTGACGCCGTTTCTTTCCGCCACGGCAACCGTGGAGAAGTCGAACACGCCGTACCAGGCGACGACACCTTGCACGCAGTCGCTTTCGGCAGGAGCCATCGGCGGTTCGAGGTCCGCGGAGCCGCAGCTCGTCGCTGCAAGCGCCGCAAGGTGCCCGCCGGCGGAGCCGCCCCAGACGACGACACGATTTTTGTCGATGCCGTATTCCTGCGCGTGAGCGCGCAGCCAGCGAATCGCAGTCTTGACGTCGTGAATGGCCGCGGGGAAGGGCGCTTCGCCGCTCAACCGATAGTTGAGCGAGCTGACGACATAGCCGCGCGAAGCAATCGACGCCAGGACTCGAGGCCAATTTTCGAACGCGCCGGAATGTCGAGTGTGACCGGACGACCAGCCTCCGCCGTGAATGTAAATGACGAGAGGATGGCGTTGAGTCTTCGGGTCGCCGGCAGGCACGTAGACATCGAGAGTCAACGGACGAAAACCGTCCAAGCGCGCAAAGGTGACGTCGGCAAAGCCGGTGACTCCGCCAGGGAACTCGACGGCGCGCGTCGGGTAACGATCCTCGAGGACCGCGCTGGCTGCAATCTCGGGTTCGGGTTGAATCGAGCTAGCAGCGTAAGCTGGCGACGAAACGCCTGCAGCCCATGCGAGCGAGCAAAGGACTCGGACGGAAAGACGGCGGGATCGATCTTGCGGCACTGTCGTCCTCCTAATCGCGTGCACCGCCTGCCGGTCGCGACACTGCGACGGCTGGGCGATTCTGGGCATGGAAATCGAAACGCTTCGTGTTGAGCGTCTGCACACGGAAGCTCTCGTCGATCTCGAACACCTGCTCTTTGCGCGGCGTCCACTCAGGCCATTCGAGTCCGTGAGCGTTCGGCTTGCCGGTGTTCGCGAACGCGATCAACAGATCCGTCATCTGTCGCGCGAGGCGGCGATCGTCGTCCGTCCAAAGCCGCGTCGGCCGGAACATGTTCAGCGCATCCAAAGTCTGCAGCCAGAACGGAACGTCGGAGGTGTGATATGCGCCGATCCGTTCCGGATGATCCGCGGCTGTCACATTGGGATTGAACGGATGCACGCGAGAGAACACGAAGAGGTACACCGGTTTCGTTCCCCAACGACGCTGTGCGATCGCCCAGTTGCGCGCTCCCTGGGCGAATATTCCGCCTTCGCGAGCGGCCGCGGCGCCGGCTGCGGCAACGTCCGCATCGCTCTTCGCCGGATAGAGGCGCAACAGCTGTTCTGCCTTGTCGCCATACAGGCGTTGTGCGGCCGCTCGGAACTCTTCGAGCGTCGTGGCCGTGCGCAAGTCGTTCGAGCTTTCGTCGCGAGTAAAGCCCGTGATCACCGGCACGTCATTGTGTTTGCCTTCCGCGAACAGCTGCGCAGGAGAGGCGGGAAGGAAATACCCGTCGATGTTCGCGCCGCCGATCCGGATCGATCCGGAGCAGCCGAGCTGACAATCGTGTTGTACGGCGAGGATGCGATCGGCGGGAACTTGGCGTAGCTCTTCGATGCTGCTCACTCCTAGCGCCTTCGCGACTTCGAGACCGATTTTTTCGGCTTCTGCGAGCGTCGGGTAGTCCTCCCAACCCGGGCCCCATGCGCTGCCGCTCATTCCAACCACGCCGGAGAACAAGCTCTTTGCGAGCGGGCTTGCTTGCAGCAAGGAGGCAGACCTTCCACCGGCGGATTGCCCGGTGACGATGACCTTCGTCGGATCCCCGCCGATTCGAGCGATGTTTCGTTGAATCCACTCGAGCGCTGCAATTTGATCCAGGTGCGCGTAATTGCCGGAGGCGCGATGCGGTGACTCTGCAGTGAGCTCGGGATGCGCCATGAACCCCATCGCACCCACGCGATAGTTGAAGTTGACGAACACGGCGCCCCTGCGCGCGACGTGCTCCCCGCCGTACAAGGCCATGCCGCTCGAGCCGATCGTGTTGCCGCCGCCGTAGATGTACACAATCACGGGCAGCTTGCTGTCGGGACGCGCATCGGCAGGCGCCCACACGTTCAGATACAGGCAATCTTCGCTGGTCGCTTCTTCGCCGAAATAGTGATTGATGTTCTTTGCACGAAGCACCTGAATGCACTCGGGCATCATGCGGTCGGCGTTGTAGACGCCTTTCCACGGGGTCACCGGTTGCGGCGGTTTCCATCGCAGCTCGCGTACGGGCGGCGCAGCGAACGGAATGCCGAAGTAGGCCTTGACGCCCGATTCGAGCACCTTGCCGCGCACAAGTCCGCTGTCGATGCGGATCGGATCTTCGGGAATCTCTCGCTCGATGATCTGCGCTTGTGCGGTTATCGCGATGAGAAGGGAAGCCGTCAGCGATGCACGAAGCGCTGCAAGTGCGCTATGTGAAGTCATGCAAACCCCCGGAACAATGCCGCCGAGCCTATAGTGTACGAACTGGTTCGTCAATCAGCGATACGCAGCAATACTGCGGCGGATCGCGATCCCGCGAGTTTCGTCGATGTTGAAGAGCGCTACGCTGGCTTATGTCTCGACCGACATCTCCACTCGGCGGACCTCGCCGACGATGAAGATGTATGCAAGCGCGCCGATTGCGGCGACAAAGCCGACGTAGCCGAGCGCATAGAAGAACGATCCGGTGCGATCGACGATGATCCCGATGACCAGCGGCGTGAGAATGCCGGCGAGGTTGGCGCAAAGATTGAAGACACCACCTGTCAGACCGATGAACTGTCTTGGTGCAACGTCCGTGATCAGCGTCCAGCCGAGATTCACCATGCCCTGGCCGAAGAACGCAACGGATAGGATCGCAATGACGGCCGTGTTGCTGTCGACGAAGTTGGCGAGAACGATCGTAGAGGCAAGGAGCAGTCCGGACAGGATCGGAAGTTTCCGGCCTAGCGTCGCCGATCCCGTGAGTTTGATGAGCTTGTCCGAGACGTAACCGCCGAGCAACACGCCGACGGATGCTGCGATGAACGGCAGCACTGCATAGAACCCGACCTGAATCCATTCCATCTGGCGTTCCTTCGCGAGGTAGGTCGGAAACCAAGTCAGGAAGAACACGAGCGTGGAGTTTCCGGCGAACTGTCCGATGGAAGCGCCGAGTATCTGTCGATATCGAAGGAGGCGAATGATGTTTCGCCATTGAAAAGGCGTGCGCGCAGGCGGCTCGGCCAGGCCGCCACCGGCTTTGATGTAATCGAGCTCCGCTTGATTCGCATTGGGGCTTTCGTGAGGCTCGCGATACAAGCGCAACCAGAGGATCGCGAACACGATGCCGATGAGGCCCGCAGCAATGAACAGCGTGCGCCATCCGAACGTTGCCACCGTCCAGAACAACAGAGGGCTGAGGAACGCCAAGCCGAAGTACTGGCCGATCGAATACACGCCCGTGGCTCGGGCACGCTCGTGCTGAGGAAACCAGGTGTTCAGAATGCGGCTGTTCGTCGGAAAGCACGGCGCTTCGGCGACGCCGAGCCCAAGCCGAAAGCCGAGCAGGGACAGCAAGCCGACGGCGAGGCCCTGCAGCAGCGTGAACGTCGACCACAAGCTGACCGACCAGAAGTAGGCGAGGCGTGCACCGACGCGATCCAGGAATGCACCGCCTGGAATCTGTGCCGCGGCATACGTCCAGGAAAACGCAGAGAAAACCAATCCCATGAACACCGGATCGATGGCGAGATCGGCCGTCATCGCAGGAGCGGCGACGCCTAGCACGGCGCGATCCAGGTAATTGAGCATGGTGCCGAAAGTGATCAGGCCGAGCACCATGAACCGGACGCGAGTGCGTTTGTCGGCGGTCGCGTTCGCTGTCGCAGCGGCTTGCGCGTTGTGCATGCGGTTCCCCCTGTTTTCAATCGACTATGTACTGGACAGTACATTCGTGTCAAACGAACGGAGAGTCGGTCTGAATGACGGAGGCGCGGCGACCGTTCGTGCATTGGGTGACGGTCGGCTCGTGCGGAATGCACGAACAACTGCCGTTGCGACGTGGTTAGCGATTGTGCCGTGTGATATTTTTTCCAGCAGCTTAGGAACGCCGTTCTAGGGCGCTTCCGACGAAACCTAGAGAAGCTGGAATGGCAAGATCCAAGAAAACAAGCAAGACGCAAAGGGCAGCCGTATCCGAGGAGCTTCCGCTGAGCGATGCGGAGCGGTCGAAGCAGGACATCCTGACGATCGCGACCGAGGAGTTCGCCGTCAAGGGCCTTTCCGGCGCGCGCGTCGATCAGATCGCCGAACGTACGCGCACGTCGAAGCGCATGATCTACTACTACTTCGGCGGTAAGGAAGGGCTCTACGAAGCCGTACTGGAGAAGGCGTATTCGGACATCCGTTCTCTCGAAGCGAGCGCCAATCTGCTCGATCTGGAACCCCGCGAGGCTTTGCGCAACCTGATCGAGCTCACTTTCGATTACGACGAGACGCACCCGCACTTCATCAGCCTGGTCAGCGTGGAGAACATTCATCGAGCAAAGCATCTTTCGCGCATGAAGAAGATCAAGGAGATGAACGCGACGGTCATTCGCACGCTGACAGCGATTCTCGAGCGCGGCGCGAAGGAGGGCGTCTTCCGCAAAGATCTCGATCCCGTCGACGTGCACTTGTTGATCAGTGCATTCTGTTTCTTCAGGGTTTCCAACCGATTCACGTTCGGAGCGATCTTCAATCAGGATCTCTCGGATCCGAAGCTTCGCAAGCGTCACAAGCGCTTGATCGTGGAGGCGGTCGAGAGCGTCGTGCTCGCCCGCTAACTTTTCCCGAACCGATTTCCTCGATAGTCGCAGGATGCGCGCGCAATCCGTGCGCGGTGCATCGTCGTCATCCCGCGTTGACATGTACGAACTGGTACGTGTAGGCTCAGTCTAGGTTCGTGCCGGCCGAATGTACGAACTGGTACGTATAAATCGAAGCGCAGCCGCTTGAGGCGCTTCGGAGCACAGTAATGACGTAGGGGCGTCTAGGGGGAACCGCGGCGTCCGGGAGGGCACATGAATAACCACGAATCCCGTTGCTTGGGCAATCGAGTTCTGCGCACATCGATGAAATCGATTCTCTGCGGAGCTGCATTGGCATCGATTCCTCTGGCGGAAGTGCTGGCGGCTGGGTCCGAACAGACAGTCGTCGAGGAGATCGTCGTCACCGGATCGCTGATCCGCAGTCCCAACCAGGTGTCGGCGAGTCCGATCGTCTCGACCGCTCTGGAGAATCTCGAGCGCAGCGGCGACGTCTCGCTGATTGCGAACTTGAATCAGATGCCGCAGTTCGCCGCGACTTCGGGTGTATTCAGCGGCGGACAAGGGACGGGCGGACGCGTGACGATCGATCTGCGTGGCCTGGGTTCCAACCGCAATCTCATCCTACTCGACGGTCGCCGCCTGCCGCTTTCCGATATCAACGGCAACGTGGATGCGAACGCGATTCCCGATGCGGCGATCGCTTCGATCGACGTCATCACGGGCGGAGCTTCGGCAGTGTACGGCTCCGATTCCATGTCCGGCGTGGTGAACTTCCTTACCCTTCCGTTCTTCGATGGCGTCAAAGCCGACGTTCAGTTCGGTGCATCGACGCACGGTGACGTCGAGAAGAAGTCCGCGTCGCTCGCTATCGGCTCTTCCTTTGCGTCGGAACGCGGGCACGTCGTGTTGTCGCTCGGCTATGCGGAGCGCGAAGGTCTGTACGGCAGCAAACGAAAGTTCTTCGAGTTCGTAACGCCTTCGTCGTTCATCGGGCAAAGCACATTCGTGCCGTCGGCGGACAATCTGCCGGATCCGGCCATCCTGAACGGCTTGTTCGCGAGCTACGGCATCACCAGTTCCGTCAGCAACACGTTGAACCTCGGCTTCAACGACGATGGAACGTTGTTCACGCAAACGGGAGCGCTGAACTACAAAGGGCCGACGACGAACGGTTACGCGATCCTGGGCGGTAACGTCCGCATGCCTGTGGGCCCGCAGTTCCTCGTCGTCACTCCGACCGATCGTCACTCGTTGCTGACGAAGTTCGACTACGAGGTCGCCGATGGCTTCACTCTGTATGGTCAGTTGATGTACGTCGATTCGACCGTTTACACCGAGAGCGGCGGCAGCCTTACGCAGTTCGGCAGACTCACGACGATTCCGGTGACGAATCCGTTCATTCCGGACGATCTGCGGACGTTGCTGGCATCGCGGCCGAGACCCGAGGAGCCGTTCGTGTGGAACGGCCGCTATGTCGGCGTTCCATACAAGGGTTGGGACGAGCAGTACACCACCACACAGTACATCGTCGGTGCAAAAGGCGATTTGCCGTTCGGCGATTGGTCGTACGACGTGTACGTCTCGTACGACGAAACGGATCACCATCAGACGATGCATCACGCCGTGCTCAAGAGTCGTGTGCAGACGCTGCTCGATGCACCGGATGGCGGAGATTCGATCTGTGCCGGGGGATTCAATCCGTTCGGTATCGCCAACAGCTCGAACATTTCCCGAGAGTGTCTGAATTACATGACGACACGTGCGAACAGCAACGAATGGCTCGATCAGACGATCGTGCAGGGCACGATTCAAGGCTCGCTGTTCGAGCTGCCCGCGGGTCCGGTTCGTGTGGCGTTTCTCGCGGATTGGCGCAAGAACACGTATGACTACAGTCCGGACACTGCGCTCGCAGCACAAGACATCGAGGCCGTCCTGGCATCGCTGCCGACGAGCGGCGAGATGGACGTGAGCGAAGTGGCGGCGCAGATCGAAGTGCCGCTGATCAATCGACTGACTCTGGGTGCGGCGTATCGCTATTCGGACTACAGCACGTCGGGAGGAGTGGATGCCTACGAGGGAGACTTGAAGTGGCGACCGGTCGATTCGCTTCTGATTCGTACGAGCTATCAGCGTGCCGTGCGTGCGCCTAGCATCGGTGAATTGTTCTCCGCCGCCGTCGGCAGCCAGGTCGCGTTCGGTACGCCGCCGGGAGCGATCGGCGATCCTTGCGACGTTCGTTCGACGGCGCGCACGGGCGCAGGTGGGGCGAGCGTCAGGCAGCTGTGTCTGGAGCAGGGAATTCCGGCATCGGTGATCGATACGTACGTCTTTCCGACCACCGCGACGGCGGGTGTGTTGAGCGGCAACCCGGAGCTGGATCCTGAGACTGCCGATACGTTCAACATCGGCATCCAATGGACGTCCCAGGCGGATTCGGAGCTTCTTCGAAACATGTCCGTTTCCATCGACTACTACAACATCGAGATCAACGAAGTGATCTCGGTGGTGCCTGGTCTGACCACGTTGAGCAAGTGCTACAACCTCGACGGATCGAATCCGAACTATTCGAACGACACCGTATTCTGCCGGCTGCTGCATCGCGACTCGAATGGCTTGCTCGAGTTGATCGAGACGCCGTATTTGAATCTCGGCAGCCTCGCAACGTCGGGTGTCGATCTGCAGTTCAGCTGGCGCCCGAGCCTCGCGGCTTTCGGGATGGGCGCTCCGGGTAACGCATTCCTGAACGCCTACGTCAGTTATGCAGACTCGTTCGAGATTCAGACGATCAAGGGCGAGCCGAAGGTCGACTACATTCACACCATCTCGGTGGGCAACGCACACCCGCGTTGGAAGTCCATGATGGACATCGGATACGAGAACGACCGATTCATGGTGGGTCTGCGGTGGCGCTTCTTGGAATCGATGGATGACGTGACTTCGATTACGACGCCGGCGGCGCCTCAACCCGGCACGAAGGCGTACCACGTGTATGACCTCTATGCCACGTTCTCGCCGACGGATCGAATCAAGATCCGTGCGGGTGTTCAAAACCTGAGCGATGAAGGTGCGTACACGGTGTCGAGCTCGCAGTGGAGCACGGATCCGGCGATCTACGATCCGACCGGTCGGCAGTGGTACGTCGGTCTCAACTTCTCCTTGTAAGTGCGTAAGAGGATCGGCGGTTCATCGCCGCCGATCCTTCATATCGGCCGACGATGAGAATGCGTTTCGCAGCGCTCGCTACGGTGCTGTTGGCCGCGTCCGGGCTGATTTCTTGCTCGAAGGAAAACGCGGCTTCCACCGCCTGCAGTGGCGGTCTCGATCTACTCTGCGGTCAGCCTCGACCCGAAGATCTTGCTCGTATTCCTGAGACCCGTTGGCTGATCGCGAGCGGGTTCAGCGGCGGTGCCGGACTGAAGCTCATCGATACGCGGCGAAGGGAATTCAAGCCTTTCTATACCGGTGCGGCCGAGCAAGTCGGTCCGCCCGATTCGAAGTTTCCTGATTGTACATCCGCACCGGATCCTTCGTTGTTCAATGCGCAAGGCATTCACTTGCGCCGAGCCGAAGGGGAACAGCAGTACGACTTGTATGTCGCCAATCACGGCGGGCGCGAGAGCGTCGAGGTGTTTCGCGTCGATGCGCGGCAAGACGTCCCGCAGATTCGTTGGCGCGGATGTGTCTTGCTGCCGGAGGGACTTGCGGCCAACAGTGTGGCGACATACTCCGACGGAACGATACTGATCACCGTGCTCGTGCACCCGGGCGATACGTTCGCCGACTTTGTCGAGGGCCGAAATACCGGAGGCGTTTACGAGTGGAAGCCTGGTGGCGAGGGATTTCGACTCATTCCAGGTACGCAGCTTCCCGGAAATAACGGTCTCGAAACGGCAAAGGACGACAGCGGATTTTTCGTTGTGGCGTTCGGACGGCACTCGGTACTGCGCTATACGAGGAACGATCCTTCCTCGTCTCCGCAAGAAGCTGTTGCTCCGGGGTTCATGCCCGACAACATTCATTGGGACGGGGATCGGCTCATTGCGGCGGGGATGATGTATGACGAGCCTGCATGCGGCGGCACGCGAAAAATCATCGACGGTAAGGCCGATGACATGCGCTGTCACCGCGGAACGGTGGTCGCGGAGCTTCATCCGGAAACGATGACGTTCAGTCTCATTGCGTACACGACGCCGAATCCGAAGTTCAACGGCGCATCGACGGCGCGCATCGTGGACGATGAGATCTGGATTGCTTCGTATCAAAAGGACTGCGTTGCGCGACTTCCTCTGCCGGGGCGCTAGGGGTTTGCGCAGGCGGGCTGGCTGCTCACTTCGGTTTGGATGTCCGTGCTCTCGAAGGCCGTGCAGGGAATGCCGTCTTCGAAGAGTGCAGATTGATAAGCCTTTGCCGCCGGATGGCCGTTCGGCTCGAGCACGAGCTCGAGATCGTCTGGGCCCGAGCGGGACCCGCAGGCTTTCCTGTTTTTTCCGGAAGTTGAGCGCTTCGGTATAGAACCGGAGCGCTTTCTCTTGATCGTCGACGAAGATGCTGCGAGCTCGAGTTGTACTTTTCATTGTCAGAGCCTAGGCAGGAGTGCGCGTTTGCACGCTCCACCCTGCGCCAGAGCCCGTTTGCTGTAGCCTGTAGCCAGAAGCGCAATGCGCTTCTCCTGATCTGGATCAAAGCCTCCTACTTCCGAGACGGCATAATGCGAGCGTGGAGGACCTCGACGAATGCAGGAATTGACCGACGAAGAACTGGCCGAGCGGGAGGCCCGCCGTGCGCGGATCGTTCAGTCGATGCGCGAGCAGACCGGCGTGGACGAGGACATGATCGAGCGCCTCGTGCACACATTCTATGCGCGGATACGCGCGGATGCGCTGCTGGGGCCGATCTTCGAATCGCGCATCGAGGACTGGGGGCCGCACCTGCAGCGCATGTGCGAGTTCTGGTCATCCGTGATTCTGTCGAGCGGCGTGTATCACGGCCAACCGATGCGCGCCCATTTGCCGCTGCCCGTCGATGCGGAGCATTTCGATCGGTGGCTCGACATTTTTGCCACGACCGCACGCGATCTTTTCGAGCCGCGAGTGGCCGAGCTGTTCATCGATCGTGCGCAACGCATCGCGCTCAGTCTCGAGATGGGGATCGCCAGCTCGCACGGCGTTCTACTTGGACGCGGAGAACGCTTCAAGCGCGTGATTCGTGATCCGTAGGGAAGAAGGGAAGGGCGCTGCGCGCCTACCACTCACTACTCACCACTCACAAGGGAACAGAGTCACGAGTCACGGCCGGTGCCGCAACGCATTCGCTCTCGCGGCCTCTCCCGCAAGGGGAGAGGCGAGCGTTCGCGAGTCTACGCTGCTTTCTTCACGAGTCCTTCGGCAACGAGCGCAGCGTTCACGGCTTCGCGTGCACGGACGCGATTCATGAATGCTTCGAGTGCGGCAAGGCCTTGCAGATCCACATTGACACGCCGCGCCCAGTTGGTGACCGTGAACAGATATGCGTCGGCGGCAGTGAAATCCGAGCCGGTGAGATAATCGCTCTTCTGCAAGCGGTTATCGACGAACTCGTACTTCTTCCGGAGCAAGCCTCGGAACCATGCCTTGCCATCTTCGTTGAAGTCCGGGTTGAACAAGGGCGAATACGACTTGTGCAGCTCGGACGTGACGAAGTTCTGCCACTCCATCACCCGATAACGAGCCATCGTGCCTGCGGCCGGCATGAGATCGGTGCGATTCGCGCGGTCGCAGATGTATTGCGCGATCACGGGACCTTCCGTCAAACGCTCGCCGTCGTCCAGCTCCAGCACCGGCACCGAACCCTTCGGGTTGATCGCGTAGTAGTCGTCCTTTTCGTGCAGCTTATGGTTCGCGAGATCGACGCGAACGAGCTCGAAAGGCAAACCCGTCTCGCGCAAGAGGATGTGAGCGGCAAGCGAACAAACGCCAGGCGAGTAATACAGCTTCATGGAATCTCCCGAAGTTGCACTTGAATGGGACCCGCAAAGAATATGCGCGCGTCCACCGGGAGTTAAGTACGCAACTTCAGAAGTTCGAGGTGGGGGTTTTGCCGACCGTATGCGCGCTCAGGATCAATACGCAACCGGTGCAGCGAGTCGCCGAGCTTACTTCAGCGCGGAGTACTCCTTCGGACTGAATCCGACGAGCAGCGTCTTGCCGCGCTCGAGCACGGGGCGCTTGATCATCGAGGGCTGCTCGATCATGAGCTGAATGGCTTTCGCCTGAGTGAGATTGGTTTTCTTCTCGTCAGGCAACTTGCGGAACGTAGTGCCCGCTCGGTTGAGCAACGTCTCCCATCCGACCGTCTTCGCCCAGCGTTCGAGGGTCGCCTTGTCGATTCCCGAAACTTTGTAGTCGTGAAATTCGTACGGCACGCCGTTCGAATCGAGCCAGGCGCGCGCCTTCTTCATCGTGTCGCAGTTCTTGATGCCGTAGAGGATGGTTTTCATGGATGTTGCTTGGAGTCGTCCCGTGGTTTGGCGAAGAGTATATCGATGCTCGGCAGCGTCGGCAGAAAGAATCTGCCGTTAGTTGGACGCGTTTTTCTGCGCAGAATGCCCTCGATAGTCGACAGCAATTGTTTCCGAATGAGAGGCTGCGGAGTCATCCGAAGTTTTTATGGGGATCTCCTAAAGGTATCGACGATGTGCCGCTCGCATACTGCCGACGCATCGAATGCTCTAGGAGATTCACGTGAAAGTTTCGCATGCTTTGTTTCTGACGCTGGCTTTGGGTGCCGTCCCGCTTGCGGCTCAGGCGCAGGACTCGGGTGGATGGATCTGGCGCGCCGGCGTGCACAACGTTGCGCCGAAGTCGAACAACCATGCCGTCGTGAACGTCGATGACGGTGCCATGTTCACGTTCAGCGGCACGTATCTGTTCACGCCGAATTGGGGTCTCGAGGTGCTGGCGGGATTGCCGTTCAAACACGATATCAATTTGAATGGCGGCGGCAAAGTCGCCGAGACGAAGCATCTGCCGCCGACTATCAGCGTGCAGTATCACTTCAACCCAGCCGGTACCGTGCGTCCTTATGTCGGCGCAGGCGTGAACTACACGCTGTTCTTCGATGAGAAGACGACCGGCGCACTGGCAGGCGGCAAGTTGGAGCTGGATCCGTCTTTCGGGGTTGCTGCGCAGGCCGGCTTGGATGTCTCGATCGGCAGCGACTGGTTCATCAACGTCGAAGCACGCTGGATGGACATCGACACCGACGCGAAGCTGGATGGCGCGAAGCTCGGCACGGTCGAGTTGGATCCGTGGGTGTACGGAGTGTCGATTGGACGGCGGTTTTAGGGAGTAGGGAAGAATAGGGAAAAAGGGAATAGGGAAAAGGGAATAGGGAAAGGGGAAAGGGGAAAAGGGAGAAGGGAAAGAGGGAAAAGAGGCGCATCGTGCCCGTGAAGGATCCTGCTGCAGACACGGCGCACGGTGCGGCTTCCTCGCTATCGCAGACAATGCCGGCGATTGATCCGGAGCGCGATCACTGCGAGTTGTTCGGGAACTCCGGAATGACCTGGTTCGGATACCAGAAGGCCAGGTGACACGATTCGCAGGCCGCGTCGATGGCTTCCCCGGCATCGAGCATGCCCTGGATGTTCTTGGTTTCGATCGCTCGCAACATCTGCTCGCTGACTGAGTGCAGCAAATCGGCGAATTGATTGAATTGCGCGCGGTTCGTATCGATCCTCGCCTGGATTTCTTCGGCGGCTATTACGCCTTGTACGCCCTCGTCGGCCATTTGTTGTCCGGGTGTCAGGAGAGGGCGATCTTCGGATTTCAAAAGCCGTGCGGCTTCCATCAGAGCCATCGCGTGTGCTCGGACTGCGGCCCATTCCGCGTCGGTTTCCGGCCGCTTCTCTTCGACCCCGTCGACGGTCACGGTTGTGCTCACGGATTCCCAAAGCGCCTCAGCGGCCGGTTCGATTTGGTCCAACATCAGCGCCTGAATGGATACGGCCGCCGATTCGGTGTGAACGTCAGAGGAGCCCGTTGGCGTCTTACTGCCGCAAGCCGAGAGCAACATCAGCGCAGCGAAGCAGGAAGCTTGGCGATATAAATGTGTCATAGGATGTGAGTCGTTGCTGGGCCAAGGCCCTAACCTAACGCGTAACGGGAAATTACGCTCGTTAACCGCGCGAGAACAATTCCAAGAACGGTTACTTGGCTCCATGTTCCAAGCCGCCTCGATCCGCGCCGTCCAGGTTCGTTGATGCGCACCGGATTCGAAGAGGGATCTCAAGGACGTACTCCTTTCGGCGTCGAGTTGCGCTGTCTGATTTACACCGGCAGGCGTCGCCGGTGCGTGCACGCTCGAGCGGGGCCAACGTTCGGGAGCGTTCGGCGAACTCACTGTTGCGGCATGTCCCGTTGACACTGTGCGGCGTCGGGACATAACGTTTGGTTAAATCACTTGATTTATACGAGTGATTTACACGGAAACGGACCAGTGCTGCGCGCCTTGCACATGCACGGTTCGTTTCCCAACGGCCGAAGTCATCCAGAAGGTCGGCGCTCGGCCGACTCGGGGGTATCACCGAAGTTCACGCACTCGACCCCTCGACCAGGGCGTTGGTGCAACTTCAGTGTGTCGATGGAGCGCGCAACTACTAAACGAGGCTTACGATATGACCACATTGAGTTCGATGACGCGTAGAGCACGCCTTCCGCTGATCATGCTGGCGAGTGCACTGGCCGTATCCGTCTCGCACGCGAAGCCGCCAGAGCCGAAATCGCAACCGGCAGCGATGGAGCAATACTTCGATGTCGTACGCGAACAGGCACCGGGTTTGCCCGGCTGGACCGTTTATCGTCCGGCTGAATTGCACGGACCGAAAGGCAAGTTCCCGGTCGTGGCCTGGAGCAACGGCGCATGCACCGCGAGCAACGACGGTCACTTCTACTTTCTAATGCAGCTCGCGGCGCGCGGTTTCGTCGTCGTTGCCTACGGTCCGCCCGATGCCATCTCCGCGCCCGGCTCCGTGGCGACCGAGGATCGCTTGAGAACCGCCATCGATTGGGCGATTTCCCCGCCGGGCCAGGGCGGCTCGCCGTATCACAATCATCTCGACGCCAAGCGCATTGCGACGATGGGACACTCCTGCGGCGGTATCGATGCGCTTTGGACGGCCACGCACGATTCGCGCGTGCAAGCCGTGGTGAGCCTCAACAGCGGCTGTTTCCCCGATGACAGCACCGGCGGTCAATCCGGCCCGCTCGCGGTGTGCCGCATGTACCTGAACAATCTTTCCGGTCCGGCACTGTTCGTCGCGGGTGGACCTAGCGATGTGGCCTATCCGAACTCGATCGGCAGCTACGAGCGCACCGAGGCCGTCCCGGCGATCTTCGCCTCGCACGCGACAGCTGGTCACGGCGGCTTCTTCGGCACCGCCCCGAAGAACGTTCAGCTCCAACTCGTGCAAGCCGTGGTCGAGTTCCTCGATGGCACGCTGAACGGCAAGACGGAGCGCCTCCAGTTCCTCGTCGGGCCGGACAACGAACTTGGTCAGTTGCCGAACTGGACCGTCGAGTCGAAAGGATTCTGATGTAACTCGTGGAGAGGGCGCTCGCCCTCTCCACGCTCGATCGGACACCCGCCCGCCGGCATCGCACGACCACGAACATCTCGATGAACGACTGAACATCGCGGGTAACGCCGATCTCGGTTATCCGGCAGAAAGTGTTGCGGCGGCGACCTGCGCCGCAGAAGCCACTACGTACAGTTCCGCTGCGCAAGAACGCAGGCTGTGCGGTCGTCAACTTTCTTTAAGTCATCCCGACGATTTCATTTTGCGACCGCGAAGGCGAGTAAGCTACGCGCTTTGCTAGCCGTTCAGGCTGGCAATCTTTTGTTGATCTCGGGGGAATAATGATCCTTCTTCGTGCTCGCCTGACGGCGTTGTGTCTTGTGGCAATTTCGGCCTCGCTGGCGGAGGCGGCGGAGTACCGCGCACCGCGGACCTCATTCGGCCATCCCGACCTACAGGGTGTCTGGACGAACGCGACGCTCACGACGCTGGAGCGGCCGGCGAACCTCGGCGATAAGTTGGTGCTGACGGAACAGGAAGCGCGTGCCATGGAAACAGCGATGGCAAGGCGGTTGTCCGCTGCCGATGCGCCGAGCGATCCGAATGCCCAGCTCAGAGCGGGCGGCGACCCCGGCGGCTACAACCTGTTCTGGATGGATCCAGGAACGAAGATCGCGTACATCGATGGGCAATATCGCAGCTCGCTGATCGTCGAGCCTGCCAACGGTAGGTTGCCGCCGTTCACGCCATTGGGGGCGCAGCTCGCAGCCGAGATCAACGATGCGGCGCGGCAGCGTGCCTTCGAAGGTCCGGAAGGGCGCCCGTTGGGAGAGCGCTGTCTGGTTGCGTTCGGGAACGTGTCGGGTCCGCCGATGCTCCCGGTCATTTACAACAGCAACTACCAGATCGTGCAAACCCGCGATCACGTGATGATCCTGGTGGAGATGGCGCACGACGCGCGCATCATTCATCTGGACGGCAAACCGTTGCCGAAAGCAATCCGTCCATGGTTCGGACATTCGGTCGGACGGTGGGAGGGCGACACGCTGGTCGTCGAGACCACCCAATTCAATCCGCAGCAGTATCTGCAGATCGGCGCCGGTGCTGTCTATCGACGGGCACCGACTTCCGAGAAGCTGAAGGTGATCGAGCGCTTCACACGGACGGGTCCGACGACCATCCGCTACCAATTCACGGTCGAAGATCCTGAAATCTTCACGACCCCGTGGAAAGGCGAGATCCCGTTCAATCAAACACCGATGCCGATCTACGAATACGCGTGCCATGAAGGCAATTACGCGCTGCCGGGCATCCTCGCCGGCGCGCGCGAAGAAGAGAAACGGAACGCCAATTAGCGCACGAGCGTCAACGATGCGTGCCGACGACGCGGCACGCATCGTTTGATGCAGTCACTCTCTCGAAACTTTGCATCGTCTCGTACTCAGACCGTCCGCGCGTTCGAGCGGACCGTTTCGCATGCGTCGCTCGACGCCGATGCAGCCGTCCATCCCCGCCAGTCGCAAGCAAGTTCTCCCTTCAATCCGTAATTTGCCGGCTCGCGGCAGACCGTGCTCTGCTGCGCGTGTGCGGGGCGAGCTCGAGGACCGTCAACGAACAACTCGTGCCGCATCGCGCGCAGTTGCGCTCGCAACGCATCGGTCGTCGTGAGCGAGCGGCGTGACGAACGCTGACGGACGCATCAGCAGACTGCAGGAATGCACGATGCGTCGCCGGCGAACGTTCTGAAGACCCCCGAAGACGGCGACATTTGTGCGCCGTTTGTCAAATATAAGTGCTTGAATTGTCTGTAGAAATCACCGGGGCGACGGCTCCGTGTCGATCGTTTTGCGCTCGCAAAAGTCATTCACACACACGTGAGTGAGTGTTGACATTGGGCGCGGGATGGATAGTAATTGCGCGCATCCGGCAATCAGACCGGCATTTGGGAAGGGGGACCTTTATGAGTCGCGAGCTCATTGTGTCCGCAACAGCGGTCGCACTTCTTGCTCCGTCAGGCGCCGCTCTGGCGCAGGAGCGATCAACACCATCCGCAGACAGGCAATCCGGCGTCGAGGAAGTCGTCGTGACGGCAACGCGTCGCGAAATGCGTTTGCAGGACGTGCCGCTCAGTGTCACAGCGTTTTCTCCGGACGAGCTCAACGAAAAGGGCATCGTCGGTTACGAGGGGCTGGCGTTCGAAACGCCCGGCGCGATCCTCAACAAGCCGACGTCGAACTTCAACACGTTCTCCGTGCGCGGCATCGCGACGAACGGCTACGGTGCGAACCTGCAGAACACGGTGGCGGTGTACATCGATGAGCTGCCGATCTCGGCGAACGGCAACTCGACGCAGCTCGATCCCACGCTGTTCGACATGGAGCGCGTCGAGTTCCTGCGCGGGCCGCAGGGCACGCTGTTCGGTTCGGGTTCGCTCGCGGGCGCGGTTCGTTTGCTGACCAAGAGCCCGGACCTCACGGGATTCGATGCGGCCGCGCTCGTGGATTTCGGTATGACGGACGGCGATTCGTTCCGTCAGCGCTATCACGGCATGATCAATGTGCCGCTCGTGGACGATCAGTTGGCGCTGCGCGTCGTCGGGTTCTATCGCGACGAGGAAGGCTGGGTGACCAACATCGGAACCGGCCGGAAGAACGCGAACTCGTTCGAGAACCTGGGCGGCCGCGCGATCATGCTGTGGCAGCCCAACGATCGATTCTCGCTGCGCTTGATGTGGCTGCACGAGGAAAGCGATCCGGAGGATTCGCAGATGATCAATCCTGCGCTCGATCCTCGTCGCAAGACCCGTAACACCAGAAAGCCGGACAAGTACGGCGGCGAGCTCGATTCGTACAACGCGACGATCAACGTCGATTTCGGCTTTGCCGACTTCACGAGCTCTTCGACGTATTCGCGCTACGACCAGTCGTTCATCATCGATCTCGACGGTACGTTCAATCACCTGGTGCCGTTCGCGCTCGATGCGTTCGCGTACGACGACGCGTTCGTCGAGGAAATCCGTCTGGTGTCGAACACGACCGGAAACCTGGAGTGGGTCGTGGGCGGCTTCTATTACCGCAAGCGTCGAGACGTCGACCTGTTCTACCGTTCCGATGAGGCCTTCCTCGCCGCCCGCGGCATGACGGGTCTGCCCGATGAGTACTACCAGCGCGCCTACACGTATGCTGTCTCGCATGAGCTTGCGGGATTCGGCGAGCTGACGTGGCGCTTCAGCGACAATTTCTGGCTCACCGGCGGTATTCGTTACGGCAAGCTCGACGTGCAGGGTTTCCAGGAAGGCGGCTACAACAGCAATTACCTGGTCAACGCACTCCTTGGCATCAACGGTCCGCTGACGGTGGTGCCGCTCGAATATTTGGAAGGCGCGAAGGGCGAGGAAAAGGGACCGTCGTACAAAGTGAGCGTCTCGTACAAGCCGGCGTACAACACGACGATCTACGCGACGTACTCGACGGGTTTCCGCACGCCGATCGTGAATGCGCGTGCAGGTTTCCCGAGCGCAGTCGATCCGACGGACATCGTCATTCCGTACGGTGCTTCGTCCGACGAGATCGACAACTACGAGGTCGGCCTCAAGGGCACGTGGCTCAACGGCAAGCTGAGCGCGAATCTCGCGGCTTACCTGATCGACTGGAGCAACATCCAGGTGCAGGCGAATCGCCGATCGGATTCGATCCAGTTCGCCACGAATATCGGCAAGGCGCGCAGCAAGGGCATCGAGTTCGAGCTGTACGCAATGCCCATTCTGGGACTGGAGATCGGACTCAACGGCTCGCTCAACGATGCCAAGGTCACGGACTTGACGCCTGAGGAAGCCACGGTTTCTGGCGCGGTCGTGGGCGCGAAGCTCGCGTTCCCGGAATTCCAGGGCGGCGCGTTCGTCCGCTACACCACGGATGTCACGCCGACGGTCAAGGGGTTCTTTGCAGCGTACGTGCAGCACGTCGATGGGTTCCCCAACCAGTTCCCGAACGTGCCGGGCAATCCGAACCAGCAGGCAGCGACTTACGGCCACACAGAGTCGTTCGAGAACGTGAACGTATCGTTGGGCGCGCAATTCGGCTCGCACTGGAAGGCGATGCTGTATGCCGAGAACCTGTTCGACGATCGCTCGATCACGTATCTGCATCCGGAAGCGTTTGCCGATGCGCGTGCAAGCACGATGCGTCCACGAACGGTCGGCATCCGTATCAACTACGACTATTAAGCCATGCGTCGAATCGAGACGGTGAATTCGATCGACGCAGCAACGCCATCCGCCCTCCGCCCCGCCGAAACGGCGGGGCGGCCGGGCGCGCGGGCCTGGTGGGTGCTCGGCGTTCTGTGCTTCGTCTATGTCCTGAACTTTCTCGATCGGCAGCTCCTGTCGATCCTCGCGAAGCCCATTCAGGACGATCTCAAGGTCACTGACGGGCAGCTCGGTCTGATCTCTGGGCTTTACTTCGCGCTGTTCTATACGTTCATCGCGATCCCGGTGGGTTGGTTTGCCGATCGGACGAATCGCGTCAAGCTGCTGTCGTTCGCCTGCGGTTTGTGGAGCGCTGCGACTGCCGCATGCGGATTGGCGAAAAATTATCCGCAGCTCGTCATTGCGCGCATGACGGTCGGGATCGGCGAAGCAGGCGGCGTTCCGCCTTCCTATGCTGTGATCTCCGATTATTTTCCTTCCGGTATGCGTGGCCGGGCGCTCGGTATCTACAACATGGGGCCGCCGATCGGCATGGCGCTCGGCGTCGCGTTCGGTGCCTCCGTCGCGGCGGCGTACAGCTGGCGCGATGCGTTCGTTGCCGTCGGCGTGATCGGCATCGTCGTGGCGATCGTCGTGTTCTTGTTCGTGCGCGAGCCGAAACGCGGCGGACTGGACGTGAAGCACCGCGACGACGCAAGTGCAACGGCCCCCACCGCGCCGTTCTGGCCCACGTGTCGCATGTTCTTCACGCGCCGCGTGTTGCTCTTGATCGCGCTGGCGAGCGGTGCGACGCAATTCGTGACTTACGCTGTGCTCAACTTCACGACGCTGTTCTTGATGCGCGAGAAGGGCATGACGCTGACGGAAGTGGCGATCTATTACTCGGTGCTCATCGGCGTATGCATCAGCGCGGGCATGTACGCGTCGGGACGGCTGGTCGATCGGCTCGGCGCAAAGTCGAAGACGGCGTATGCCTATGTTCCGGCGCTGGGGTTGGCCGCGGCCGTGCCGTTGTTCGTCGGTTTCGTCTGGGCGCCGAGCTGGCCATTGGCGCTGGCCTTTCTCGCCATTCCGACGGGACTCAACTACTTCTATTTGTCGCCTGCGGTCGTGTTCGTGCAGGAAGAGGTCAAGCCGAATCAGCGCGTGCTGTGCGGCGCGCTGCTGCTGCTCGTCATGAACTTCATCGGCTTGGGGCTCGGTCCGACGTATCTCGGTGCCGCGAGCGACTTCTTCCGCGCCAACTACCCGGACAACTCGCTGCAGATGGCGTTCTACACGCTGGTTCCGTTCTATTTCATCGCGATCGGTCTGTTCCTGTGGCTGGCGCGCGCGATTCGTCGCGAATCCGCCGGCGAAGGAGCACACGCATGAGGCGGTCGATGCTGCGTGCGGGTGCGGTGCTGGCCGCGATTCTCTGCGTTCAGTCGGCAGTGGCTGAAGAGCGCGACGTCATCGTGAACGCACCTGTGGGAATGTTCAAAGGCGTGGAACGCGACGGGCTCGAGATCTTCAAAGGTGTCCGTTATGCGCTGCCTCCCGTCGGCGATCTGCGCTGGAAGCCGCCGGTGCCTGCGCCGCGTTTCGAAGGCGTCATCGATGCGCGCAAGTTCGGTCCTGCGTGCGTGCAGCTGCGTGCCGATCCGAACAGCATCTACGCGGAGCCCTTGGATTTGGTCAGCGAAGACTGTTTGTTGTTGAACATCTGGAAGCCCAAGGATGCGAAGGATGCGCCGGTGTTCGTTTGGATTCATGGCGGCGCGTTGCGGACGGGTGCGAGCAGTCTCGAGATGTACGACGGCGAGGCACTGGCGCGGCGTGGACTCGTCGTCGTTTCGATCAATTACCGGCTCGGCGTGCTCGGCTATCTCGCCCATCCGCAATTGAGCGCCGAGTCGCCGCAAGGCGTTTCTGGCAATTACGGTCTGCTCGATCAGATCGCAGCGCTCGAATGGGTGCGCGAGAACATCGAGTCGTTCGGCGGTAACCCGAAGAACGTCACGATCGCAGGCGAGTCGGCCGGTGCCTTGAGCGTGATGTATTTGATGGCCTCGCCTAAGGCGCGCGGTTTGTTTCACAAGGCGATCGCACAAAGCGCCTACATGGTCTCGACGCCTGCACTCAAAGAGCCGCGGTTCGGCATGCCGGCCGCCGAACAGGCCGGTGTGTACATAGCGAACATGCTCGGCGCTAAAGACATCGCCGCTTTGCGTGCCATGGACGTTCGCGTACTCGTGAGAAGGGCGAACGACGTCGGTTTCGTTCCATGGGGTGTCGTCGACGGTGTCGTGTTGCCCGATGAGATCGTGAACGTGTTCGATCGCGGCGAACAGGCGCGTGTGCCGATCATCGCGGGCTTCAATAGCGGCGAGATCCGGTCGTTGCGCGTTCTATTGCCAAAGCCTCCGGCCAACGAGAAGCAATACGAGGCGGCGATTCGTAAAGGCTATCGCGATCTCGCCGATGCGTTCCTCGCGCTCTATCCGGGCGACGAGATCGAGGAAAGCATGCTCGCGACGACGCGCGATGCGATGTACGGCTGGACGTCGGAACGGCTGGTCCGCGCGCAGACAAACGTCGGCGCGCGAGGGTATCTCTATTATTTCGATCATGGCTATCCGGCAGCGGACGAAGCGGGCTTGCACGCCTTCCACGCGAGCGAGATTCCGTATGTGTTCGGCACGCTCGACCGAACGACGCCGACGTGGCCGAAGATTCCGGATACGCCTGTGGAAAAGAGAATGTCCGAAGCCATGCTCAATTATTGGTCGTCGTTCGCTCGCGACGGCGTGCCCACTGCTGCGGGAGAGCCCGAGTGGCGTCCTTACTCCGCGGATGAGTCTTATATGAAGTTCTCGGCGGTGCCCGAGGCAGCGACCGACCCGCTTCCCGGAATGTTCGAGCTGCACGAAGAAGTCATGCGCCGACGTCGGGTAGCAAACATCGGTTGGAACTGGAATGTCGGCGTTGCAGCGCCGCCTTTGCCGTCGAAAGTGCCGGAGCGACGATGATCGACGGCGAAATGCAACCCTACGCGCTGACGCTCGACAAGTTCATCGACCACGCCGCCAAGTGGCATCCGAATGCGGAGGTCGTGACGGCGGTCGAGCACGGCGAGCCGAAGCGCATCACGTATGCAGCTCTGCGAGACCGAGCGAAGCGTGTGTCGGCTGTGCTTGCCGAACGCGGCGTGCGTTTCGGTACGCGCGTCGCGACGCTTGCCTGGAATACACAAGGCCATCTCGAAGCCTGGTACGGCATCATGGCGATGGGCGCGGTGTGTCACACGCTCAATCCGCGTCTCACCGCGGCGCAGCTCGCTTGGATGCTGCGGCAATCCGAGGCGCACATCCTGATCGTGAGCGCGGATCTCATGCCGCTCGCGAAACAGATTGCCGAGGAAGTGCCGAAGCTGACGCACATTCTGACGATCGACGGAGCGCCGTCGACGGACGGCGTCCGCGCCGGCTGTACGGTCGTGGCGCTCGATGATCTGCTCGAGAAAGCAAGCGGCGATGTGCCATGGGGCGAGTTCGACGAGCGCTCGCCGTGCGGACTGTGCTTCACGTCGGGTACGACAGGCTCGCCGAAAGGTGTCACGTACACGCATCGCGCGAGCTTTCTGCATACGCTGCGGCAGCTCCAGGCGGATGTGATGGGGGTGACGCGCGCGGACGCGATCATGCCGGTCGTGCCGATGTTCCATGCGAACGGCTGGGGATTGCCGTTCGTCGCGCCCGCCTGCGGTGCAAAGCTCGTGCTGCCGAGCCGCAAGACCGATGGCGCCAGTCTCGCGAGGCTCATTCGCGCCGAGGGCGTGACGGTCGCTGCAGCCGTGCCTACCGTTTGGTTGGGGCTCGTCGAACATCTCGAAACGAACGGCGGCGATGTGCCTTCGCTCAAGCGCGTCATGGTCGGAGGCGCGTCGATTCCGCAGGCGCTGATGGATCGGATCGAGCACAGACTCGGCGTGACGGTGCAGACCACTTGGGGCATGACCGAGCTGTCGCCGCTCGGGACGAGCGCACCGCCGAACGATCCGAACCGTAAGGCCTATCTGTCGGGACGGCCGGCCATCGGTGTCGACCTGCTGCTCACGGATGCAAGCGGCTGCCCTTTGCCCCAGCAGCGCAATACTGAAGGTCATTTGCGCGTGCGCGGGTCATCGGTCGTTTATCGATACTTCGGCCAGGAGACGCCTGCAACCGATGCGGACGGCTGGTTCGACACCGGCGATCTCGCGCGTATCGACGACGAGGGCAATCTCATTATCACCGGTCGCGCCAAGGATTTGATCAAGTCGGGCGGGGAGTGGATCAATCCGACCGAGATCGAAGCGATCGTCGGCGCCTTGCCGAAGGTGGCGCTCGTCGCGGTCATCGGCCGCGCCGATCCGAAATGGGGCGAACGGCCGATTTTGCTCGTCGAGCTTCACAATGGAGCAGAGATCTCGGACGAGGAATTGCTCGCACCATTGCGCGGACGGGTGGCGCCTTGGTGGATACCCGATGCGATCGTTCGCCTGCCGGCCATGCCGCTTGCCGCAACCGGGAAAATTGACAAGCAAAGGTTGAGAGCTGACTATGCGCGCGCATGATTTTTGCTGTCATTTCGTCGGCGAAGAGTCCACATGGAAGGCGTCAAGCCGCCTGTTGAGGGGGGAACCCCGCGCAAACGCGTGAGAAAGAAGAGTGCAAAGACCGCCGCGGGCCGTCGCACGGGTACCGCGCGCCGTAAGAACGCACAGAAAAAGCGTTGGACCAAGGCGGAGCGCCGTGCCGAGACCATGGAACAGATACTCGATACCGCCGAGTATCTGTTTTCCAAGCACGGCTTCTACGGCGTGACGCTCAAGGATGTCGCCAAGCAGGTCGGCGTCCACCACACGCTGCTCAACTACTACTTCGAAGACAAGAAGAAGCTGTTCGATGCCGTGTTCGGTCGTCGCGCCGTCGTGACCAGTGAACGGCGCATGCGCGTGCTCGACGAATACGAGAAGTCCACCGGCGGCAAGCCGACCGTCGAAGGTGCGCTGCACGCCTTCCTCGATACCGACCTCGATTTGTACATCGAAGGCGGCGAGGGCTGGAGAAACTACGCGGCGCTCGGTGCTCAAGTCGCCAACACGCCGGAGTGGGGCGCCGAAATGATGGACAAGCATTTCGATCCCGTCGTGCTGCGTCTGATCGAGCTGCTCAAGAAGGCGATGCCCGATTGCGCCGAAGAGGACATTTTCTGGGGCTATCACTTCGTGACGGGCGCTTTGATGCTCACCCTCGCTCGGACGGGCCGCATCGACAAACTCTCGGGCGGACTGTGTAAGTCGGACGACTTCCGAGCCGTGAAGGAGCGTATGGCCACTTTCATGGCCGCCGGGTTTCGGGCGGTATGCGCTCAGCAGAAGGCAAAGCGCGAGCAAGCTGCGCGGCAGAAAGACGACGAACCCGATGGGTCGACCTAGACCCTACCTATAAGAAAGAAAAGAGCGTCGATGCCGAAACCAGCGCGGACGTTGCTCGCGCATCGCCCGTCGCTGGCTTCGAGTCTCTAGAATTAACGGTTCGGCGTTTCCTCTTGCTCGGAGTATTCGCGTTGCGGATTGGTGCGCCGCTCCATGCCTTCACGATGCTCCATCTCTCCGCGATTCCTCATTTGGTCCATACACATCCTTTCTATCTGCGAAGTCGAAAGGGTCGTATTGCGCTGCTGTTCCTTCTGCATGCACTCGGCCATCATTTGATCGCGCTTCGTCTTACCTTCCGCGGCCGCCAGCTTCTTGCGTTCATCGCTCATTTCGGTGGTTTCGCGCTGATGCGGTGACGAAGCCGAAGAAGGATCGGCTTCTGCCGTCGTCGTCGGCGCTTCCTGTGCTTCGGTCGATGTGGCATCGCGTTGATGCGGGCTCGAGGCCGCCTTCGGCGCCGTGTCGTCTTGCTCCGGTGCTGGGGTCTCGGCTGCCATTGCCGTTGATATCGCAAAGGCGGCGGATGCAAGCCATGCCACGAGCGAAATTCGATTGAGGGTCATGTGTCTCTCCGGTAAAGCCTGGGTAATTCCTGCTCGAGTAAACGCCTTCGAGACGAGAGCGGGTCCATGCCGCATCGGTTCAGGCTGTGATTCTTGGAGA
>Ga0207874_1000567_pt1 | contig 52263 bp, 43 predicted proteins | sample HigsolmetaAR201D_FD_184833 | JGI IMG/M metagenome (GOLD analysis project Ga0207874, IMG submission 184833) | Ionic liquid and high solid enriched microbial communities from the Joint BioEnergy Institute, USA - AR20-1-D (SPAdes) (version 2) ...
GCTCTCGACGCTGGCCTCGAGGCTGCCGCGGACGCTGCTGACCGAGGCCTCGATCAAGGTCCTGGCCTACGCCATCCGGCGTTAGCCCCGACCCCGCCGCCGTCGGGATGGACTCTACACACCAGCTGGAAGCCCGTGGCACGGGGGGGGACCTAAAGTTCGGCCGCATGGCTCAAAGAACGGTGTACCTGGAGACGTTCGGCTGCCAGATGAACGAGCTGGACTCGGAGCTGGTGTCGGGGCAGCTGCGCGCGCTGGGGTACCGGATGGTGAACCGGGCGGAGGGGGCGGACGTGGTGCTGTACAACACCTGCTCGGTGCGGGAGCACGCGGAGCAGAAGGTGTGGTCGCGGCTGGGGGAGCTGAAGTTCCGAAAACTGTCGGAGCCGAACCTGGTGGTTGGGGTGCTGGGGTGCATGGCCGAGCGGGACGGGGAGGACCTGATCCGGCGGATGCCGGTGGTGGACGTGCTCTGCGGGCCGGGGGAGCTGGACAAGCTCCCCATGCTGCTGGACAACGCGGTGCGGACGCGCGAGGCGCTGGCGGCGGAGGCCGCGGAGGAGGGGGACGGGGCCGGGGAGTCGGAGCACACCCGGGCGCGGACGCGGCTGCGCTCGGCGGGGCAGGTCGCGCTGCAGGGGGGGGCGTCGAGGCGGAGCGGGACGCTGGCGGCGGCGCAGGACACGCTGGAGATGCTGGACCTGTCGCGGGCGGTGTCGCCGGAGGACCACTCGGGCTCGGCGTACGTGCGGATCACGCGGGGGTGCAACAAGTTCTGCACGTACTGCGTGGTGCCGTTCACGCGCGGGGCGGAGATCCACCGGCCGCCGGAGCACATCATCGACGAATGCAAGCGCCTGGCGGACGCCGGGGTGGTGGAGGTGACGCTGCTGGGGCAGACGGTGAACCACTACCGCTTCGAGCACGGGGCGGCGGTGACGATCGGGGGGGTGGTGCAGCCGCAGAAGGGGAGGAGCTACCGGGGCGGGCACCGGCGCGACCCGTTCAAGAACGAGACAACGACGACGTTCGCGGACCTGCTGGCGCGGATCCACGAGGAGGCGCCGGGGATCAAGCGGCTGCGGTTCGTGACGAGCTACCCGCGGGACTTCGGGGACGACGTGCTGGAGGCGATCCGCGATCACCCGCGGATCTGCCGGTACCTGCACGTGCCGGCGCAGTCGGGATCGAACCGGATCCTGAAGATGATGAACCGGGGGTACACGGTCGAGGAGTACATGGAGTTCCTCGACCGGGCGCGGGCGCTGCTGCACCAGCCGGAGATCGGGCGGCCGCTGACGGTGGCGGGGGACATCATCGTGGGGTTCCCGACGGAGACGGAGGAGGACTACGAGGCGACGGCGGCGCTGCTGCGGCGGGCGCGGTACAAGAACTGCTTCATCTTCAAGTACTCGCCGCGGCCGGGGACGGTGGCGTTCGACAAGCTGCCGGACGACGTGCCGGACGAGGTGAAGCGCCGGCGGAACAACGAGCTGCTGGCGCTGCAGCAGGAGGTGAGCCTGCAGACCAGCCGCGAGTATGTCGGCTCGACGGTGGACGTGTTCGTGCAGGGGATCAGCCGGCGCGAGCAGAAGCGGCAGCAGCGGCCGGCGTGCGGGGGCGGCGGGGGCGTGGGGCTGACGATCAACGGGAGGGCGCTGGGGGCGGCGCCGGCGGCGGTCGAGGAGCAGACGCCCGCGGCGGAGCCGGTGCAACTGAGCGGGCGGACGGACGGGGACCTGATCGTCTTCTTCGACCTGCCGGCGGGGAGGTCGGCGGCGGACCTGGTGGGGCGGATCGTGCCGGTGAAGATCCGGGAGGCGCAGCCGCTGGCGCTGCATGGGGATCTGGTGGCAGGGGCCTGAGGCCAGAGGCGCCTCGTCGATGAGAGACCCCGGGCGTGAGCCCGAGGGTGTGCGGTTTCGTGCGCCCCCGGGAAGGGGCCAGAACGCGGGGGAAAGAAGAAGGCGGCGCCCTTCTTCGCGGTCTTCGCGCCCTTCGCGTTGAACGGTCTTTGTCTTCCTCCATGCCCTCCGTGAACTCCGTGGTGAGGCGCACGACGAGAGAGGCTCGCATGGCAGCATCCCGCCCGAGCTTGCGCTCGGGGCTCCCTTGGACGTGAGTGATCCTGAAAGCGAGTGCTTCTGATCGGGCAGGTCAGGCGGAAGGATCGGCGAGGTAGAGTTCGGTGGTGTAGACGAGCGTGACGGCGCCGTCCGGATCGGCGTGGCGCGCGTGGAGGGCTTGCAGGTCGCGCCGGAGTTGGTCGGCGGCGGGGCCTTCCTTGGGGACGTAGGAGGCGCTCATGGCGCGGCGGAGAAGGTCCTCTTCGGCGTGGCGCTGACGGTACGGGAAGCGGAGGGCGCGGACGTTCCTGAAATGAGGGCTGGCCCGGAGCGGGGGGACGTCGTGCTTCCACGATCGGCCCCAGTCGATCGTCGAGACGCGGTTGATGGCCTCCCCGTAGAGGCGGGTGAACTCGTCGGCCTCATCGCGGATGTTCCACATCAGGGCGAGGCGGCCGGTGGGGCGGAGCAGGCGGGCGAACTCGGCGAGGGCGTCCTCGGCGCGGAACCAGTGGAAGGACTGGGCGCAGAGGACGACGTCGAAGGCGTGCGCGGGGAGGCCGGTGGACTCGGCCGCGGCGGAGACCCAGGCGACGCGGGGGTGGGGATCGGCGGCGCCGCGCATGGCGGCGTTGGGCTCGACGGCGGTGACGGCGACGCCGCGGTCGGCGAGGAGACGGGCGGAGATGCCGGTGCCGGCGCCGACGTCGGCGGCGGAGAGGCGGGAGGGGTCGCCGAGGCCGCTCAGAATTGCGTCAATGGCCTCCGGGGGATAACTGGGACGGGAGCGGGCGTAGTCGGCGGCGCGGTCGGTGAAGCGTGTGGTGGGGTTGAGGGCGTGCAGTGGGGCGAGGGGATGATCGGGCATGGGGTCAGCTCCCCTGGTCGTCCTGGTTGAACCGCTGCTGGGCGCGGCGTTTGGCGGCGAACAGGCCGGAGGTGGGCGGCTCGTCGGCTGAGGGCTTCTCGCCCTGGCCGGCCGGGGTCGGCGGGGTCTGCTGCGGGGGACGCTGCTGGGGGGCGCTGCGGCGGGCGGCCATGCGCTCGGCGCGTCGGCGTTCGGCCTGCTCGCGGATGATGCGCTGGGCGTCGTCGCGGGAGAGGTGCTGCGGGGCCGCGGCGGGGGAGGAGGAGGTCTGGCCGTTGGCCGCGGGCTCGCCGCCCGCGCCGCGGAGGCGGGAGAGGGTGCGGACGGCCTGCTCGCTGCGGTCGCGGACGGCGTCGGCGGCGCGGCGGCGGAGACCGGGGCCGAAGCGAGCGGAGACAAGGCGGTCCCACGCGATGCGGCGGGTGCCGACGTCAAGGAGCATGACGACGATCGCCCAGGCGAGAAGGGTTCGCCAGAGGGGGACGCGGGCCTCGGTGGGGCGGATGCGGGAACGGTCGAAGAGATCGGCGGCGTCGGGGCGGGAGAGGTCGTGATGCTGACCGCCGGTGGCCTCGGCGAGGCGGCGGAGGAGGGTGATGTTGGAGCGGAGGCGGCGGTACTCAGCGCCCGTGGCGCGTGAGACGCCGCCGATGACGGGGGGAAGCAACTGGTCGCCCTGGCGCGGGGTGAGGAGGATGACGTAGTTGCCGCTCGCGCCGGCGGGGACGGCGCCCTCGTAGACGCCAGGGCCGGTCTGAACGAGTTGGACGTCGACCTTCTCGCCCTGCGGGGTGTAGACGGAGCCGGGGACGGTGAGGAGGTCGAGGGGGCGGCCGTCGTCGCCCATGGCGTCGAGGCGGATGCGCAGTTCGTCGCCGACGATCTCCGTGGCCAGTTCGGCGCGGCGGTCCGCGGGGGGACGGGCGATCTGGCGGGCGAGCTGCGTCCAGAGGCGGGCGTAGCCGGGCCAGGGGATCCAGGGCTCGGCCCACTGCGCGTGGGCGTCGGAGGTGAAGGCGGCGACGCGGCCGAGGCCGGCGTTCCAATAGGCGAGAAGGGGCTCCTGTGGCCCGGCCTCCATGACGTAGGTGACGGTGGGGTCCTCGCGGGGCTGGGTGAGGACCAGGCCGCGGAGCGGCGGGGGCTGGCCGACGCCCTCGACGACGGGGGAGCCCGTGGAGAGGAGCGTAGGGGTGAAGGGGGCCTCGCGGATCATGGGGGTGCGGACGACGCGGACGGCGCGAAGGAAGATGCGGGGGAGGAGGTGGGGATCGGTGACGCGGTAGAAGGCACCGCCGCCCTCCTTGGCCAAGGTGGAGAGAGCCTCGATGTCGGCGCCGTCGCCGACGGCGATGGCGGAGACGGTGATGCCGTCCTCGACCATCTTCCTGGCGATCTCGGGGAGGCGCTCCTTGTCCACGGAGATGCCGTCGGAGAGGACGACGACGTGCTTGACGGAGGCGTCCACGGCGCGGAGTTGCTGGTGGGCGTCCTCGAGGGCGGGGGGGAGGATGGTGCCGCCGTCGGGGTAGATGCCGCGGATGATCGCGGCGGTGGCGTCGGGATTCTCGTTGGGGCCGAGGGGGACGATGGTCTCGTGCCAGGAGTTGAAGACGATGACGCCGACGAGGTCGGTCTTGTCGAGGGTCCGGACGGCCATGGCGGCCCCCTCGTTGGCGATCTCCTGCTGCATGCGCATGGAGCCGCTGACGGGGAGGCTCATGGAGCCGGAGTTGTCGAGGACGAGCATGATGGCGGCGGCGGGCATGACCAGCCGCTCGGGGAGGTCGAGGCGGACGGGGAGGATCGGTTCGAGGGGGGTGCCCTTCCAGCCGCCGGCGCCGAAGGAGCCGGGGCCGCCGACCATGATCAGGCCGCCGCCGAGCTGGGAGACGTAACTGGCGAGCAGTTCGTGGGCGGTGGTCGGGACGGCGTCGGCGGCGACGCTCTGAAGGATGATGAGGTCGTAACTCTGGAGGGAGAGGAGGTCGGTCGGGAGGCCCTCAGGGGCGATGGTCTCCACCTGCATGCCCGCGGCGGAGAGGGTGCGGGGGAGGGTGGCGCCGAGGCCGCTCGGGTTGCCGCCGCTGACGCCGTCCACGACGAGGACGGTGCCGGAGCCGGGGGTGAGGGTGACGGCCTGGGCGCGGTTGTTGAGGGTGATGGTGTCGCCGGCGAAGCCCTCGGCGCCATCAAGGTAGCGGACGGGGTCGGGCTCGAAGATGGCCTCGAAACGGTGGACGCGGCCGGCGTCGAGGGGAACCTGGATGGTTTCGACGTTGCGGCCGGGGGCGAGGGAGAGGCGGCGGCCGAAGCCCTCCTGTTCGCCGTTGATGTCCACGGGCTCGCCCTCGCGGGTGAGCAGGAGGGTGCCGGTGGCGGCGTCGGTGGCGTCGAGGACGACGCGGACGGTGATCGTGGCCTCGCTGGGGGCCTGCGGGGGGACGTCCACGGATTCGAGGACGACCTCACGGCTGAGGTTGTAGGGGATGGGGACGACGTCGATGGTGACGCCCCCACCCCACCCCCCCACTGCTCCCCTCCCCCCCACTGCCGCGACGAGCGAATCCGGGTCGCCGGACTCGACGTGGACGCCGGGGCCGGCGATCTCCAGGGCGGCCTGGAGGGCCTTGCCCTGGGTTTCGTTGCCGTCGCTGAAGATGACGAGTTTTCGCGCGGCGTCGGGCGGGAACATGGCGGCGGCGAGGCGGATCGCGCCGGCGAGGTCGGTCCCCTCGGTCATGGAGAGGTCGAGGGGGCGGTCGAGGATGTCCACGCGGGTGGGGGAGGCGACGACGGCGGCGGAGCCGTCGAAGACGACGACGCCGAGGAGGTCGTCGGGGCCGCGGTTGCGGCTGGCGGTGCGCAGGAAGTTGCGGACGGCGTCGGTGACGCGGAGGCGCCGGCCGTCGGGGGTACGGCCGACATCGGCGAAGCGCTGGACGGAGCCGGAGATGTCGATCAGGGCGATGACGGCGATGCGGTCGGTGCGGCGAACGGCGGTGGCGCCGCTCAGCATGCCCGCGATGAGGGCGATGAGCAGGATGCGGGCGGCGACGACCGTCCAGCGCCGGGCCGGGCTCATGGCGACCATCCACCTCCAGGCGATGAGCGCGATGGGGATGGCCAGGAGGATGAGCAGCAGCCACTCGGGTTGCTCGAATCGCAGCGTCACGGGTAGAAGCCTACCCCCCCAGGGGCGCTGGGCCGCGGGGCGTGAGAGGAGGGGCGGCCCGGGCGGATCATTCGACGTCCTTCGCGGGAGCGGCGGGGGCGTCCTCGGCGGGGACGACCTTCTCAGGGAGCCGGCGGAAGTACCGGCGAATGACGGAGTCGTAGCGCCCGGGAACGACGCGGTCCTCGACGGCGCGCTCGGCGCTCCTGGCGGCCTCCACGAGACGATCCTGAACCTCGCGCCGCGAGACGGGCTCGCCGCCCTTGCCGTCGCCGAGCCACTCGGCGACGACGCGCTCGCGCGGGGCCTCGGCGGTGGGGCTCACGGTGCGGGGGCGAGCATCGACGATCTCGGTGCGGGCGCCCTCCATAGGGAGCGGGGCGTACGGGGCGGAGGGGTCGCGGGGCTCGGCCTCGTCGCCCGCGCCGCCGCCACCGTCGCGGGAGGTTCCGCCGGAGCGGCCGGACTCGCGGGCCAGTTGCTCGGCCCACTGCTTCATGCGCTCCCGGGTTTCGGGGTCGGCGCGTTCGAGCATCTCGCGGGCCTGTTCGCGGAGACGCTGGGCGTCCTGGCGACGCTTCTCGGCCTCCTGCCGCGACTTCGCGATCTCGCGGAGTTGCCTGGCGAGGCCCTCGACGCCGCCGGGGCCGTTCTGCTGCTCCCCGGCGCCGCCGGCGCCGGGTTGCCGCTCCTGCCGCGGCTGATCGCCCTGGTTCCCCTGACCCGCACCGCCGGATGGCTGTCCGGGCGTCTGCTCGGCGGCGGGGGCCTGCTCGGCGCCGCGGCCGGGCTGGGCGCCGGGCTCGTTGCCGCCGCTCTGGCCGCCTCCGGGTTGCTGGCCCTGGTGCGAAGGCTCAGCCGGGCCGGGTTGGTCGCCTTGGCCGGGTTGCCGGCCTTGCTGCTGGTCGCCCTGCTGTTGTTGTGGATCCTGGCCGCCTTGCTCGGACCCTCCCGGCTCCTGTCCTCCCGGCTGCTGCCCCCCCTGCTGCTGACCGCCGGGTTGCTGGCCGTCCTGCTGATTCTGCTGCTGGCCCTGCTCACCGCCCTGCCGGCCGCCCTCGCGCTGCTGGCCCTGCTCCCCCTGCTTCTCGCCGGCTTGATCGGATCGCTGACCGGCGGGGGACTCGGCACCGGGCTGTGAAGAGGGTTCCTGGGACTCCTGATTGCCTTCACCGGGCTTGCGCTCACCCTGTTCGGAGCCGGGTTGCCGGCCCTGACCCTGCTGGCCTTCCTGCTGACCTGGCTGCTGGTCTTGTTGCTGGTCCTGGCGGCCCTGCTGCTGCCGGCTGTCCTGTTGTTGCGGCTGCTGAGGCTGGGAGGGACGCGACGGATCCTCGTTTTTGAGTGAATCGGCGGCGTCGCGGAGCGAACGGCTGAGTTCCTCGGCCTGGCGCCGGGCTTCCTCCTCGGCCTGCTTCTGACGATTCTCTTCAGCGATGCGGTCGGCGAGGCGGCGGGCGGAGGCGGGGTCCACGCCGCGGTCTTCGAGTTCCTTGCGGATGGGCTCGGGGTCGGTCTGCCTGGCGAGTTCTTCGGCCTTCTGGCGGTCGATGCCCTGACGGACGAGGTCCTCCTCGGCGCGGGAGCGCTGGGCGTCGGCACCGTCGGGGGCGGACGCGGGGGCGCCCTGCTCGGCCGTCTGACGGTTGAGTTCCTCAAGATCCTGGGCGAGTTGTTCGAGGGCCCGGGCGAGTTCGGCCCGCTCCTCGGGGGACATCTCGTCGAGGCGGCTCATGAGGGATTCGGCCTGCTCGGCGGCCTCGGCGATGTCGCCGCGGCGGAGGGACTGGGTGAGGCCGGAGGTCGCAGCGCCGTCGCCGGAGCGAGAGCCGGCGCGGGCGAGGCGCTCGCGGAGGGCGTCGCTCGCTCGCTGGGCCTGCTGCGCGGCGGACTCCATCGAGCCGGCGAGTTGCTGGAGGGCGTCGGCGGCCTCTTCGCGGGCCTTCTCGGGCTCGACGGCGCCGGCGGCGAGTTCCTTCTGGAGTTCTTCGAGGGCCTCGAGGCGGCGGGCGGCGGCGGTGTCGAGGGTGGGGCTCTCGGGAGTCGGGGCGACGGTGCGGAGGGCGGAGGCGATCTCGTCCGCGAGGTCGGTGCGCTGCTGCTGCTCGGCCGCGGCGAGGATCTCGGGGCTCTGGTCGCCGCGTCCCAGGAGCGACCAGGCGGGGAGGAAGAGGCCGAGGCCGACGGCCAGAGCGCCCAGGATGGGCCAGGCGATCCACGAGCGGCCGAGGCGGATGGGCAGGGCGCGGCGGATGTCGGCCTGCCTGGCCGCGGCCTCGGCGTCGGCGACGGCGGCGTGGACGAACGCGTCGTCCGGGAGAGGGCCGGAAGAGGCGAATGCGACGCCGGTCGTGAGGCGGTCGCGCAGGCCGAGGGAGCGGTCCACCTCCACGGCGGCGCCGAGGGGCGTGGGGAGACGGACGATGGCGAGGACGAGCGAGAGGATCGCGGCAAGGACGATGGGGGCGCCGGCCGCGACGGGCCACGGGATGCCCAGGCCGAGGACCTTCTCGAGAATGACGAACGCCATGCTCACGCCGGCGCCGAGGGCGAGGGCCGGACCGAGGGTGGCGAAGAGGCTTCGCCAGAAGACCCGCCGCCGAGCGGCCGCGCTGACCCGCCGGATCGCGTTCATACCTTCAGTCTACGGACGGGGGACGGGCGGGGTTGAGCCGGGCGTGGGGGATGGAGGGTGAGAAGGGGCTCAGCACAGTGGAATGAACGGTGGGCGTCGGAGGTGAGGGGGGGGTGGTGTTGTGGAGGTGAGCAGGTGTGGGGATGAAGAGGTGAGGGAGCCTGCCTCACAGGAAGAGGGGATGGAGGAGGATTGGTGATCCGAAATTGGAGAGTTGAGAGGGGAGGAGAGGAAGAAAGCACGGCCGGCCGGGGACGGCCGGCCGTGGCACCCGGAGGGGGAGAGAGGGGCTGGGGGACGGTTGAGGCGGAGAGAAGAAGTAGGGGAGGAGAGCACGGGCTGGAAGCCGTGCCACGGGAGGGGACTACTTTCGGACCACGAGTGCGTCGTGGGCGAGGGCGGGGAGGCGGGGGTCGATCTCGCGTCGGCTGATGATCCAGGATTGGGGGGTCTCGCCATCGCCGCGGCCGATCCAGAGGACGAGGGGAAGATCGTCGTGGGCGGCGAGCCATTGGCGGATGCGGTCGCCCGCTTCGGTCGAGAGGAACGGAAGGACGCCGACGGCGGCGCGGAGGTCGGCGACGAGGGCGTCCTGGCGGGCCTGCTCGTCTGGATCGGCGGGAGCACGGTCGGTGCTGCCGAGGAGTTCGAACCCGGCGGCGCGGAGATGGGCGAGTTGGTCGTTGACGATGGGGGCGACGGCGGGATCGAGGGTGAAGGGCTCGCGGATGACGAGGACGCGGGGGGAGGAGGCGAGCCAGGGCGCGGCGGGGGCGTCAGTGGAGATACTGATGCTGGCGCTGGCGGAGACGCCGCGGGCGCGTGCGTCGAGGTCGCGGACGCGTGCGGCGAACTCGTCGGCGGCATCGGCCAGACGGGCGGCGGCGCGGGAGGTGCGAGCCGAGCGGTCCACCACAACCGTGGGCGTGGAGACGCGGTCGGTGGCGAAGGCGTAGACGAGCGCGACGAAACCGGCGGAGACGGCGAGGAAGGCGAAGAGCGCCGCGGCGACGCCGCCGTTGATGCCGGCGACGTGCTTGCGGTCGCGTCGGCGCATGCGCTCGCGGGCGCGGGAGCGGGCCGCGTGGACACGCTCGCGGGCGGAGCGGAGTTGATCCGCGGCGGGAGCGCTGGTGCGGCGGACGAAGGGGCCTGGAGGTGGCGGGGGCGGCGGGGGCGGAGGCGGAGCGGGAGGGACAGGAGGGACAAAGGGGGCGCGGGCGGGCGCGGCGTCCACCGCGTACCGGCCGGTCCACCAGGAGACGACGCGGATGTTGGGGCGAGTGCGCTCGGGGGCGTAAGCGGGAGCGGGGCGGGGGCCGGCAAGTCGCGGCGGGGGCGTGTAGGAAGCGGGGCCGGCGGCGTAGGCGGGCGCCGGCTCGGGGGATGAGGGGGAGGACTCCTGCACGGGGCCGGAGTCGTGGTCGCGCAGAGCGCCGCCGACGCTGGGGAGGTCGGCGGGCTTCATGGCGAAGAGGTCGGGAGCGGCGAGGAGGGCTTCGAGGTCGGCGAGCATGGCCGCGGCGGACTCGTACCGCTTGTCGTAGTCGGTCATCGCGCGGCGGACGATCCAGCGGAGGGCCTCGGGGCAGCGTTTGCTGATGTGGCTGAGGCCGCCGTGGGCGGGGAAGGAGTTCTCGATGACGGAGTAGAGGACAGCGCCGGCGGCGTAGACGTCGAAGCGGGCGCCGTCGACCTGGTGGACCTTCACGCCCTTGAGCGCCATGCGGACCATCTCGGGGTCACGGAAGTACTCGGTGCCGTGCGTGGTCAGCGTCATGGCGCTGCGCAGGGGCGTGACGAGGCCGAAGTCCACGAGGTGGGCCCGGCCGTGGGCGACGATGATGTTGTCGGGCTTGACGTCCTTGTGCCAGAGGCCGCCGGCGTGGTAGTGGCAGAGAGTGCGGAGCAGGTCGCAGGCGTACCCCAGGGCCTCGCGGAGGTCGCGGTCGGTCAGGCCGGCGCTGGAGCCCGCGGCGTGGAGGCGCTGGGTGACCAGGCCGAGAGGGTCGCCGGGGACGTAGCGCATGACGTAGTAGAAGCGGTCGGCGGTGAGTTCGTGCTCGAGGATGAGGCCGAGGCGCTTGGCGGCGTCGAGGGCGCGGCTCTCGCGGACGATCTGGGGGAGGCTGCTCCCCTCGCGGAGGGAGAAGGACTTGATGACGACCTGGTCGACGTCGGTCAGGCCGGCGCGCTCGAAGGCGGCTCGCTTCTGCGGGCCGGGGTCGGCGACGTAGAGCCTGCTGCCGGAGCCGCCGCCGGGGAGGGAGCCGACGATGGTGTAGCCGTCGAACTGGTTGGCGCGGCCGCGGGGGCGGTCGGCGCCGGGGGCGGCGGCGACCGCCTCGGGGATGCGCTTCTCGAGGCCCTCGGTCAGCGGGGTGAGGCAGAGGAGCCGCGCGGGGTGGCCGATGAGGACGCGGTAGAGGCAGCGGAGCGCGGCGTGGACCTCGGCCTGGATGGCGCGACCGAAGTGCGCGGAGGCGGACCACCGGCCGAGGGCGACGTTGCCGATCACCAGTGGAATGAGCACAAGGGAGGTGATGAGCGCGCCGATGACGCGGAGGGTGTCGGAGACCATGCCGACGACGAAGCGGACGACCTGGCGGACGAGCCAGACGACGGCGCGGCAGCCGGGCACGATGAGGTAGATGAGCGCGACGATGCCGAAGGGGATGGCCAGGACGGCGAGCAGCATCAGCAGCACGGAGAAGGCGGCGCTCATGGGTCCTCGTCCTTTCGCGCCCGGGCGCCGGGCCCGGGCGCGAGGCTGGGGTCAGTCCGTCAGCACCGATCGGTCGGCGAGGCGGAGCTGGGTCTGACGATGGAAGATCTCGGCGATGGCCTCGTCGAAGATCGCGTCGTCGGCCTTAGTGGGATTGAGCTCCAGGCCGTTTCGGGCGGCTTCCTGGCGTTCCTCCTCCGTGAAGGAGTACGTGGCGATGACCTCGGCGAGGCGGGCGCGGAGGAGTTCCCGGACCTTGGCCAGGCGGCGGCTGACGGTCGGCTCGCTGATGCCGAGGGCGGCGGCGACGTCCTTGCCGCTCTGACCGTCGAGGACGCGCATGCGGAAGATCGAGAAGTCGGTGAAGTCGGACTCCTTCTCGACCAGGCGGATGGCGGCCTCGACCTTGGCGCGGAAGACGGCGGCCTCGTACTCGCCGTCGGCGCCGGGGCCGGCGGCGGCCTTCATCCAGGTCTCGTCGAAGTCGGCGTTGCGGCGGTTGCCGCCGCGCTTCTGGGCGGTGCGGCGGTCGAGTTCGTCGCCCAGGACGTGCTTGGCGATGGCCAGAAGCCAGGTGGAGAAGCGGGCGCCGCGGGCGGGGTCGTAGCGGTCGATGGAGTCGGAGAGGGCGGCGAGGGTCTCCTGGGAGAGGTCCCGGACGGTCTCGGGGCCGATGCGGCCGCGGCCCCACTTGGTGAGCTGGGCCCGCAGCACGGGGCCGAAGGTCTCCCAGAGCTCGAACCAGGCGGCCTGGTCGTTGGCGCGGAGGCGGGAGATGAAGTTGGTGGTCAGCGAGTTGAGCATGGCCCGGCGTCTCCGCACCCCGCGCCCCGATGATCCCCGCGAGCCTCCCCGCTGCGGCGTCCTGAATCTTCCCCCCCGGGCGGGCGAGGTCCGCGCCGCCGAGCCCGGCTCAAGCACAGACGAATCGACGGGCCATGGTCGTCGTGCAGCAGCGTTGTTCCGCCGTCGCGGCCCTTCATTCCACGGGGCGTCAGGGGGTTGCTGCCGCGAGAAAAAGGATACCCCCGCCCCCGGGCCGGGCCCTCTCCCGGGTCGCATGATCCGCGGGGCGCCGACCGTGCGAGGACCGAGAACTCCGGCCGTTCTCCTTTATGAAAGGATCGCGGCGCCGGCGCGGCGGGCGGGGTGAAAGGGGGCGCGGGGGATTCCCAACACCTCCCATGGACCCCCGCCTCCAGCCGTGTGACGAGGTGCGACAGGGCCCGCAAGCGAACGCCACAGCAACAACACGCCAAGGAGGTAGACCCATGGCAGGCATCGTGAAGCGCACCGTGCAAGTCGGAGTCGTTCTGGCACTGGTGGGGACCGCGGCGACCGCGGCGATGGTCGGGATCGCGGGCAAGGACCGCGCGCGGGCCTTCTTCACGCAGACCCGCCACAGCATCAATGACCGGATCGACGCGAGCATCACCGACCCGGTGGTGCTGCGGAACCACCTGCGCGACCTGGAGGCGCAGTACCCCAAGCGGATCGCCGAGGTGCGGAGCGACCTGGCGGAGCTGCGGGAGCAGATGGCGCAACTCGGGCGGGAGCTGGCGATCTCGGACCGGGTGGTGTCGCTGGCGGACCGGCACTACGACCAGCTGACCAGCGCGCTGGAGCGTGCCGCGGAGGCGCGGGTGCAGACGGCGAGCTACGGGGGCGACCACGAGATCGTGATCGTGTTCAACGACGAGCGGCTGCCGGTGGAGTCGGCGCGGACGCGGCTGGACCAGATCACGGCGACGCGGAACGCCTACGCGGCGCGCAGCGCGGACATCCAGAAGCACATGGGGTACCTGCAGCAGCAGGAGTCGCGTCTGGCGGGGCTGCTGGCCAAGCTCGAGACGGAGCGGGCGCAGTTCCAGGCGCAGCTGTGGGACCTGGACCGGCAGGTGGACGCGATCGCCCGCAACGAGCGGATGATCGAGATCATGCAGAAGCGGCAGAAGTCGATCGACGAGCAGAGCCGCTACCGGGTGGCGAGCCTGGACCAGCTGCGGGCGCGGCTGGGGGAGCTGCGGGCCGGGCAGGAGTCGCGGCTGGAGGCGCTGGCGGGGGATGATGCGCGGGTGAACTACGAGGAGCAGGCGAAACTGGAGCTCGACCGCGACCTGCTGACCAACGCCGGACGGGCGAGGAAGCCCCTGCCGGAGCCGACGAAGAAGGTGATCGAGATCCGGCCCGCGGATGATGCCGGAGGCGGCAAGAGCGAGGAGACCGTCGGGAACAGGCCCGGGGTCCTCGCGGGGCCGGTGCGATAAGGACCGGGGGCGGCGACGACGCACCATCCGATTCGATTCCGCTATCACGGCCGCCGCGTTCCGCAAGGGACGCGGCGGCCGTCGTTTGATCTGTTCGTCGCGGCGGCGCGGAGGTCTACGGCGGCGGGAGCCTTCGGATCCGCCTCAGGGCTCGCGTAGGGCTCGTACTCTCGCTTACTCTGTTTGAAGCCGATCGGCCCTGAAACGACGCCTCCTGATCCGGCGTACGCCGGCGTGGAGAGCCGGTGAGGGCAAGGCCGTGGCGCTCGGGTGATGCCGGCGCCATGAAGGCGTGCGACGGCCGACGGATCGCCGGATCGACGGATCGGCGAGGCCGGCTCGGGGCGCCGATGGGGGCATCGATGACAAACAGGGCGGGCCGGATCGTGCCGGCCCGCCCTGATGACCGCTGGGGACGAGTGGTTTGATCAGCAGCCCTCGGTGACGGCCGTGAGCCAGGCCGCGAGGAAGGCCGAGATGTCGTTGGAGTTCACGCTGCCGCTGCCGTCGAAGTCGGCGACGAGCGTGCCGGCGCCGATATCGGCGAGCCAGGCGTTCAGGAAGGCGCTGATGTCGTTGGAGTTGACCGTGCCGTCGCCGTCGAAGTCGGTGGCGCAGCCGCCGGCGGCGGCGGGGGTGAGGGTGAGGTTGTCGATCATGGCGCGGGGCATGGAGAAGTCGTCGCCGTAGGTGGCGTAGAAGTGGAGCTGGTCGAAGGCCTCGGCGGCGACGGAGAGGGTGGCGAAGGCGATGTTGTCGCGCCCGCCGAGGTCGGAGATGGTGAAACTGTCGCTGGCGACGACGACGCCGTCGAGGAGGGCGTCGAGGTGGTAGACGATGCCGCCCCAGGGGCCGTTCTCGTAGTAGACCATCTGGAAGGAGGCGGCGGACATGAGCTGGGGCATGTCCATGGTGATCGAGGAGACGCGGCCGATGGAGAGATTGTCACCGGGAATGTAGGCGTTGGCGAAGGTCAGGGCGTTGACGGGGCTGCCGAACTCGGGGTAGTCGTTGTAGAGGAAGGTGGCCCGCTCGACGATGACGTTCTCGAACTCCTGGGGGCCAAAGGTCTCGCCGGAGGGGAAGACGCCGGAGACCTGGTTGATGTCGCGGTAGGTGACGCCCATGTGAGTGAAGGAGGCGCCCTTGAAGCCCTCGTCGAGGTCCTCGTAGGTGATGACGATGTCCTCGGCGACGGCGAGGGGGGCGGCGGCGGCGATCGCCAGAGCCGCGGCGGCGAACGGGGCAAGGGTGGAACGCGGGGACAAACTCATGGTCACTTCCTTTCCAGACGCGGGAACAAACCGCGCGGGCGCACCCCGCCCGCCGCGAGCAATGGGCTATGCATCGGCGACCTCCGCCGACTGGTCAGGGGGCGGGGGGAGGTCGTGCCGGATCATGACCGAGGCCGGCATGGGCGGGTAGGCCATGCGAACCCGGTGGTGTTCGAAGGCATCGGGGTCCCAGCCGAGACGTTCGAAGAGGGAGGCGAGGACCTTGGCGTGGCCGGGGAGTTCCGGGCAGCGGGCGCGTGCGAGCCCGTAGCCGAGGCGCTGGACGCGCTCGCTGGCGGGGAGGCGGTCGCTGGCGGCGTGGGTCGCCGCGGAGTGGAGTTCGCCGAAGACGCACAGCTCGCGCTGGGTGATGCCGGGGAAGAGGTCGCGATGGACGAAGTGGTCGTAGATGAGGGTGCGAGCCGGAGTGCGGACGGCGGAGCCGAAGTAGGCGGCCTTGTTGCGGTGGGTCGCGTAGGCGGCGCCGAGGGCGCGGATGACCTCGCCGGTGTAGATGGTCTGCTGGCCGGTCTGGCCGACGGGGGCCTCGAGGAGTTCGTCGTTGAGCAAACCGCCCGGCGCTGGGGAGCGTCGCAACCGGGGCATTGGCTGCGAACAAAGCTCCGCCAGCACCGGGACGCCGCCCGCCGCCGCGGCGCCCTGCGGATCAATCGGGGACCTGGAGGGCGACTGCGCAGCGGCGTCGTCGAGGATGACCGACTGGTTGACGAGCCAGCGGATGTTGGGGCGGACGCGGGTGAAGTCGATCAGGCCGCGGACGATCGCCATGTCGATCCAGCCGGGGCGTGAGTCGGACCGGTTGAGGATCATCACGGAGAGGAGGACGCGGACGTTGGCGCCCCAGATGAAGCTGTTGCCGCGGAAGGCCTGCTCGCGCCAGCGGACCTCGGCGCCGTCGTCGCCGGCGGCGGCCTCCGCGAGCATCTCGAGCCAGGAACGGTCCTGGGCGTGCCGGGAGACGAGCTCCTCAAAGGAGGCCGCGGCCATGCGGACCCTCTCGATGAGGGGCTGGGCGCCGGGGCGGCCGGCGATGGCCTCGACGAGGGTCTCGATGCCCGCCCGGGTGGGCATCATGCGGAGGGTCTTGGAGGGGTCCGTGGCCTGGGCGACGCCCCGGATCTGCCAGGCGAGTTTCCGGTGGAGGCCGAGGGTCTCGCAGATCTCCCCGATGGGGGCGTCGCTGCCGCAGTAGGCCTCCAGAACGGCGGCGAAGGCCTCCTGGATCTCGGGGAGGCGTGTGTCGAGGTCCTGTTCGAGGGAGGGAGCCATCGTCGGGGAGAGATTACCACGCTTGGCGGAAATTGCCAGAGCAGTTTCGGAAACAGGAACAAAAACAAGTGCGATCAAAATACGGACGTCGGGCCTATTCTCAATCAAGCCCCCCGGATCTAGGCATCTGACCGGTGGCGGGCCCCTTCCGCTGGTGGCACCACCCGGCGGATGCCGATAATCTCCTCATCCGTGCGGAGAGGCTGGGGGGGATGCCGGGTGCGGGGCGGGGATTGGAGGGGGTTGTCGGGGGAACGACTGGCCGGGGGGGCTGTTTCGTTGCGCGAGCCGGCCCTGCCGCGGCGGACCACCGGGTCGTGACGGAGAAAGTAGACCCTCGTGCTCAACCGGTTCCTGAGCTTCCTCAGCGTCGATATGGGCATCGACCTCGGCACCTGCAACACGCTGGTTGCGGTGCGGGGGCAGGGGATCGTGCTGAACGAGCCGAGCGTGGTGGCGGTGTGGAAGGGGACGAACAAGGTTCTGAAAGACGGGCAGGCGGTGGGGTGGATGGCGAAGGAGATGCTGGGGAAGACCCCGGGGAACATCACCGCGATCCGTCCTTTGAAGGACGGGGTGATCTCGGACTTTGAGATCACGGAGGCGATGCTGGGGTACTTCATCCGGAAGGTGAACGCGAGCCGGTTCGTGGGGCCGCGGGTGGTGATCTCCATCCCGTCGGGGATCACGGCGGTTGAGAAGCGGGCGGTGTTCGACTCGGCGGAGCGGGCCGGCGCGAGGCGGACGTACCTGATCGAGGAGCCGGTGGCGGCGGCGATCGGGGCCGGGCTGCCGTTCGCGGAGCCGACGGCGTCGGCGATCGTGGACATCGGGGGGGGGACGACGGAGGTGGCGATCCTGTCGCTGGGGGGGATCGCGGTGTGCGAGAGCGTTCGTGTGGCGGGTGACGACCTGGACGAGGCGATCATCAACCACATGAAGAAGACGTACAACCTGATGATCGGGGAGCAGACGGCGGAGCGGATCAAGATCGAGATCGGCTCGGCGGCGCCGGTGGGGGAGGAGACGTCGATGGAGGTGCGGGGGCGGGACATGATCTCGGGGCTGCCGCGGAAGACGATCATCACCAGCGAGGAGATCCGCGAGGCGCTGCAGGAGCCGATCAGCGCGATCATCGACGCTGTGACGCGGACGCTGGAGCGTGCGGAGCCGGAACTGGCGGCGGACCTGGTGGAGAACGGGATCGTGCTGGCGGGGGGCGGGGCGATGCTGCGGGGGCTGAACGTCGTGATGCAGAACGCCACGGGGCTGGATTGCAGGATCGCGGACGACCCGCTGACGTGCGTGGCCCGTGGGACGGCGATCTACCTCGAGCACCTCGAGGAGTGGAAGATCACGCTGGAATCGAACGTGGACTCGATGTAGGCGTGGCGGGGGGCGGGGAGACGCGGGGCGCCGGCGGGGGCCGCACCCCTTCACCTGAGCACGTGACCGCATGATGGCCCGGTCTCACGCCAGCCGGATCACCTCGAAGAAGCTGCTGGCGGCGGCCGCGGCGACGCTGCTCGTGCTGGCGCTGCTGCCGACGCCGGCGAGCCGGTGGGTGCGGGAACTCCGGGGGCCGGTGGAGGTGATCGTGGGGCCGATCCAGAGCCCGATCGCGTCGCTGATCCGGGCGGTCCGGCCGCGGCCGAACGCGGACCCGCTGGAGACGGCGACGGTGGAGCAACTGGCGCGGGAGCGGGACGAGTTCCAGTACCGGTACCACCGGGCGCAGGCCGAGATCGAGCAGCTCAAGCAACTGATCGCGGACCTGTCGAGGGGCCTGAGCCTGAACCCGGAGCTGCCGGTGCGGCAGGTGTCGGCGGCGGTGATCGGGGGCGGGTCGGACCCGGCGAGCACGCTGCTGAAGGTGAAGGCGGGGCGGAACGCGGGGGTGGAGATCCAGTCGGTGGCGGTGGTGGCGGGGGTGCACCTGGTGGGGCGCGTGACGGCGGTGCACCCGGTGCACTGCGACGTGCGGCCGATCACGGATCGGGCGATGGGGCAGATCCAGGGGGTGATCTACCTTGACGACCTGACGCGGGGGCCGATGTGCGCGCTGCGCCCGAACCCGGCGGAGCGGGGAACGCTCAGCGGGGACGTGGAGGCGATGCCGGAGACGGGCGTCGGGCCGGCGCCGCCGGAGATCCGGCCGGGGATGGTGGTGCGGGTGATGGACGGCGCGTGGCCCGAGCACGCGCAGGGGCTGATCATCGGAGAGGTGGAGCGGGTGGAGCGGAAGGCGAACCAGCGGCTGACGGTGACGGTGCGCCCGGTGCACCGGGTGGACCGGGTGAGCCAGGTGATCCTGCGGGTGCTGGGCGCCCCGCCCTCCTCCCCCACTGCCGCCGCGGCCGCTTCGGACGGCGGAGAGGGAAGGCGATGAACTGGCCGGTGGTCGTGGTCTTTGCGTACGTGATGCTCGGGCTGGAGCTGGCGCTCAAGCCGGCGCTGGCGATCGAGACGCCGGGGATCGCGCCGAGCTTCGTGATCCCGCTCGCGGCGTTCATCGCGCTGCATGCACCGGCGATGCCGGCGCTGTGGGTGGCCCTGGCGCTGGGGGCGGCGCTGGACCTGACGAACCCGATGCTGTCGGCGGACGGGCGACAGGAGGTCACGGTGCTGGGGCCGATGGCGCTGGGGTGCCTCGGAGCGGCGTACATGGCGCTGACGATCCGGGGGATGCTGGTGCGGCGGAACCCGCTGACGCTGATCATGCTGGCGGGGCTGTTCGCGCTGGTGGCGAGCCTGGTGGCGGTGGCGCTGCTGTCGGTGCGGTCGATGTACGACGGGGCGCTGGTCTTCCATCCCGTGCAGGAACTGGTGCGGCGGTCGGCGAGCGCGGTGTACACGTGGCTGGTGACGATCGCGCTGGCGGCGGTGCTCATGCCGCTGTCGGGGCTCTTCGGGTTCCAGGTCGAGACGCACGGGCGGCGGATGGTGCAGCGGACGTATTGATCGGGGCGCGGGTTGCCAGGCGGTGATGGCGTTCCGGGGGCGGTGATGGGGGTCGCCGCGGGCGGTCGGGCGACGCGTGAGATCGGTTGAGGCGGGGAGGAGGGGGAGACATGGGCTGCCCCCCCCAACGCCCGTGCCACGGGGCGGCCGGGGGTGTCGCTACACTGCGTGCATGCGCCCCGCGATCATCTTCGACGACGGCCTTGGGCAGCTCGCGCCGCTGACGGACCTGCGCGCGGCGTTTGATGTTCGCACCGGAGCGCTGACGACGTACGAGCGGCTGCGGCGTCTGCTCGACCTGGACGTCGTGGCGGTCTGCGTGCCCGATGGCCTTCGGCAGGTCGCGGAGGAGCGGCACGGGCAGCGGGTCAACCGATTCACCCCCGGCGGCCACGACCCGGTGCTGGTCATCAACGGGCGGTGCGTCGATCCGCCCGAAGGAGTTTCCGACCTTCAGCGGAACGAGGCGATCGTCGATCCGGAGTCGGGACACGTGATCGCCGTCTGCCGCGACCCGGAGCACGCGTGGACCCGGACGCCGACGGGGGAGTTGGCCCTGACGGGGTCGGAGAAGACGCGCGCCGCGCCGCGGCCGTGCCTGATCTCCCGGCCGTGGCACGTGCGGACGTTCCGCGACCGGTGCCTGGCGCTGGACCTCGACCTGATCGCCGCGGCGGGCGGATTTGACCCGGCGCCCGAGCACGCGGCGGTGATGGGGACGGCCAACCGCGTGAAGGTGCACCCGGGCGCGAGGGTGTGCCCCGGGGTCGTGCTCGACGCGGAGGGGGGCATGATCGTCATCGACGAGCACGCGACCGTCCGCCCCGGGGCGATCATCACGGGGCCGGCGTACATCGGGCCGCGCGCGACGGTGCTGGACCGGGCGGTCATCCGGGCGAACACGAGCATCGGGCCGTGGTGCAAGGTCGCGGGGGAGGTGAGCGGGACGATCTTCCAGGGGTACGCCAACAAGGCGCACGACGGGTTCCTGGGGGACTCGTACGTCGGGGAGTGGGCGAACCTGGGGGCGGGGACGACGAACTCGAACCTGCTGAACACCTACGGCGAGGTGCTGGCGCGGGCGACGCCTGGGAGCCCGATCGAGCGGACGGGGGAGACGTTCCTGGGGTGCGTCATCGGGGACCACGCCAAGTTCGCGATCTGCACGCGGATCATGACGGGGGCGGTGGTGCATACGGGGGCGATGTGGGCGGCGACGGCGCCGGCGTCCGGGTGCGTCGCGTCGTTCGCGTGGGTGACAGACTCCGGGGCGAAGCGGTACCGGTTCGACAAGTTCGCGGAGGTGGCCAGGACGGTGATGGGGCGGCGGGGGGTGACGCCGGGCGAGGCGTACATGGAGCGTCTCAGGACGCTGCACGCGGAAAGCGAGTAACGCAGCACGCGAACGGGCGGCGGGTGCGCGGGCCAACCGGGGCCGCGGCCCCTGCCGGTTGCAGGAGCACGCGATGTTGGACCCTCTCGCCATGTAGGACTACCTCGCGCTCGCCCGCGGGCGGATCCTCGGCGCCGCCCGCGCCCTGAGCCCGGAGCAGTATCAGCAGCAGTTCCCGATCGGCCCGGGGACGCTGGCCCGCACGCTGACGCACATCCTGGTCGGCGAGCGGCGCTACGTGCAGAGGATGCTGGGCCGGGAGGCGCCGCCCGACGAGCAATGGCCGTTCCGCGTGGAGTCTCCCCCGCCGCTGGCCGCGCTCGAATCCGCGTGGAGCGATCAGGCCGCGGCGACCCGCGAGGCGATCCGGCAGGTCCGGGACTGGACCGCGCCGCAGGAGTACCGGGACACCGATGACGACGGCCGGCCGGTGGTCATCGCCGCGACCGCCGCGGGGCAGTTCGTGCAGCTCTTCCAGCACGAGGTGCACCACCGCGCCCAGGCGATCAACATGCTCCGGCACCTGGGGATCGGCGTCGGCGACCTCGACTTCAACACGCTGATGTTCGAGCGGCGTCCCGGCTGAGCGGCCCGGGCGGTCGGCGCGGGGCGGGGCATCGGCCCCGGGAGCCGGATCCTCACATCCTACGATCCACCACGATGCCCACCCTCTACCTCATCGACGGCTACGCCCAGTTCTTCCGGGCGTTCCACGCGATCCGGACGCCCATGACCTCGCCGGTGACGAAGGAGCCGACGAACATGACGTTCGGCTTCGTCGGGATGCTGCTGAAGCTGCTGCGTGGGCAGGGGCCGAACCTGGCCGCGGCGGGAGGGAAACCGGACTACCTGGCGGTGGCGATCGACGTCTCGGGGGACAAGGAGACGTTCCGCTCGGAGCTGTACCCGGAGTATAAGGCCAACCGGCAGTCGCCGCCAGAGGACTTCGGGCCGCAGGTGGAGCGGTGCCTGTCGCTGCTGGAGGCGATCGGGGTGCCGATCGTCGGCGCGGCGGGGTTCGAGGCGGACGACACGATCGCGACGCTCGTGACGCGGCTGCGGCGCCAGCACCCGGACCTGCGGATCCGGCTGGTGAGCAAGGACAAGGACCTGAAGCAGTTGCTGGAGCCGGTGGGAGGGGAGGGCGGGGGGGTGGAGATGTACGACGTCCACACGGACACGGTGATCGACGCGGCGGCGCTGAAGGCCGAGTGCGGCCTGAGCCCGGAGCAGGTGATCGACGCGCTGACGCTGGAGGGGGACACGGCGGACAACGTGCCGGGGGTGGAGGGGATCGGGCCGAAGACGGCCGCGGAGCTGATCTGCACGTACGGGTCGCTGGAGAACCTGATCAAGCACGCGGACGAGATCAAGGGGAAGCGCGGGGAGCGGCTGCGGGAGGCGATCCCGCGGCTGGCGCTGACACGGTCGCTGATCGCGCTGCGGCACGATGCGCCGGTGGCGCTGTCGCTGGAGCAGGCGGCGACGGAGCACCTGGACCTGAGGGCGCTGGTCCCGATCCTGAAGGAGCTGGGGTTCAATCGCTACCAGGACGAGGTGCGGGCGCTGCTGGGAGAAGGCGGGGAGGGAGAGGCGGGAGGGAACGGGGAGGCGACGGGGAATGCAGCGGCGGGCGGGAAGAACAAGGGGAGTGAGGAGACGAAGCGAGCGGGCGGGGACGGCTCGTTCGGGGGCGGGCTGTTCGACCATCTCGCCGGGCCGGCGGGCGACGGGGCGGCCGCGGGGGGAAGAGAAGAAAGGGAGCGGGGCCCAAGGGCGATCCACTCGACGTACCGGGCGGTGACGACGAAGGAGGACCTTGAGGCGCTGGTGAAGCGGCTGAAGGCCGCGCCGATGTTCGCGCTGGACACGGAGACGACGAGCCTGTCGCCGATCAACGCGAAACTGTGCGGGCTGTCGTTCGCGCTGCCGCCGGAGAAGCCGGGGGGAGAGATCGAGGCGGTGTACGTGCCGGTGCGGTCGCCGACGCCGGAGGCGCACCTGGACGAGCGGACGGTGCTGGAGGCGCTGCGGCCGGTGCTGGAGGACCAGGCGAAGCCCAAGACGGGGCACAACCTGAAGTACGACCTGCTGGTGCTGCGCGGGGCGGGGGTCGCGCTGCGGGGGGTGTCGGCGCCGCCGACCGGCCCGAAGAGGCAGGGGAATGAGGAGGAAGGGGGGTTCGACTCGATGGTGGCGTCGTTCCTGATCGATTCGTCCCGGTCGAGCCACTCGCTGGACAACCTGGCGCTGGCGCTGCTGAACCACACGAACATCTCGATCAAGGAACTGCTCGGGACGGGGAAGGAGCAGAAGAGCTTCGACCAGGTCCCGGTGGAGCAGGCGACGCCGTACGCCGCGGAGGACGCGGACGTCGCGCTGCGGTTGCACGGGGTGATGCTGCCGCAGCTGCGGGCGATGGGGCTGATGGACCTGTTCCGGGATGTCGAACTGCCGCTGGTGGAGGTGCTGGCGGAGCTGGAATGGAACGGGATCACGGTGGACCCGGCGGAGCTGGACCGTCAGCGCGAGCGGCTGGCGGGGCGGATCGCGGAGCTGCGGGCGAAGATCGAGGACGCGGCGTACGCGTCGGTGGGACGCGGGTTCAACCCGGACTCGCCGAAGCAGCTGGCGGCGATCCTGTTCAACAAGAAGGACGCCGCGGAGCCGGGGCTGGGGCTGAAGGTGATCAAGCGGCTCAAGACGGGGCCGTCCACGGACACGGAGGTGCTGGAGCAGCTGGCGGGGGACCCGGCGGTGACGACGGAGATCCCGCGGCTCATCCTGGACTACCGGCAGCTGGCAAAGCTGGTCTCGACGTACCTGGTGGCGCTGCGGGAGGCGATCAACCCGAAGACGGGGCGGATCCACGCGAGCTTCAACCAGACGGTGGCGAGCACGGGGCGGCTGTCGTCGTCGGACCCGAACCTGCAGAACATCCCGATCCGGACGGAGGTGGGGCGGGAGATCCGCAAGGCGTTCGTGGCGGCGCCGGGGTGCGTGCTGATCTCGGCGGACTACTCGCAGATCGAGCTGCGGCTGCTGGCGCACCTGTCGAAGGACCCCGCGCTGACGGAGGCGTTCCTGCGGGGGGAGGACGTGCACCAGGCGGTGGCGGCGGAGGTGTACGGGGTGCCGCTGGAGAAGGTGACCAAGGACCAGCGGGCCGCGGCGAAGATGGTGAACTTCGGGATCGTCTACGGGGTGACGCCGTACGGGCTGGCGTGGCGGCTGGGGGTGGAGACGAAGGTCGCGCAGGAGATCATCACGAACTACAAGAAGCGGTTCGCGGGGATCGCGACGTTCCTGGAGGAGTGCATCGCGCAGGCGCGGCGGTACGGGTACGTGGAGACGATGCTGAAGCGCCGGCGGCCGATCCCGGAGATCGAGTCGAGCAACCCGCAGCGGCGGGCGTTCGCGGAGCGGATCGCGATCAACTCGGTGGTGCAGGGCTCGGCGGCGGACCTGATCAAACTGGCGATGATCGACCTGCACGGTCGGCTGAGCGAGAACGCCCCGCACTGGCGCGGCGGCAAGCCCCCGGCGTTCCCGGGGGTCAGGATGCTGCTGCAGATCCACGACGAGCTGGTCTTCGAGGCGCCGGAGGAGATCGCCGAGAGCGTGCGGGCGCTGATCGTCGAGCGGATGGAGCGGGCGATGACGCTGTCGGTGCCGCTGAAGGTGGATTCGTCGATTGCGAGGAACTGGTTTGACGGGAAGTAGGGTCGAGCCGACGTGAGCGATCTCGCTGCGCTCGGGCATCCGGTCACGGCCGGTGTCGCCTCGCCGCTGAGGGCCGGGTCGAGCGGACCAAGCGGGGCGCCACGGCGTACACCATCATCTCATCGTCGCCATCATCTCATACTCGCATCCATACTCGCGTGCCGGGATTGCGCTCGGTTACACTTCTGGTGTGCTCCACCCGCCAGGGCCGACCTTCTTCCAAACCTCGCCGGTTGCCGCACGTATGTCCGACGTGATCAAGACGCAATCCGACGCTTGGACGACGCGGAGGCTGCTCGCCTGGATTTCTGATGCGCTGACGAAGAAGGGGATCGACTCGCCGCGGCTGTGCGCGGAACTGCTGCTGGCGCACGTGATCGGGTGCGAGCGGCTGCGGCTGTACATGGAGGCGGACCGTCCGGCCTCGCCGCTGGAGCGGGAGCGGCTGCGGGACCTGGTGGGGCGGGCGCTGAGGAACGAGCCGGTGCAGTACCTCGTGGGCGAGGGATGGTTCCACGGGCTGCCGTTTCATGTGGACCGGCGGGTGCTGGTGCCGCGGCCGTCGAGCGAGACGATCATCGAGCAGTTGCTGCTGCACGCCCGTGCGACGCCGGGGTTCGGCGGGGGGCCGGGGCTGCCGGCGTCGAGCGTGAAGGGGGAGGGGATCGTGATCGCGGACATCTGCACGGGGTCGGGGTGCATCGCGATCGCGCTGCTGAGGGCGCTGCCGGCGGCGCGGGCGGTGGCGGTGGACATCTCGCCCGATGCGCTGGACGTCGCGCGGCTCAACGCCGAGCGGCACAAGGTGGCCGACCGGCTGGACCTGCTCAAGGGGGACCTGACGGCGCCGCTGGAGGACCACCCGGCGGGGCGGAACCTGCACTACATCGTGGCCAACCCGCCGTACGTGCCGGACTACGAGTGGGACGATGTGCCGCCGAACGTGAAGGACTACGAGCCGCACCTGGCGCTGCGGGGGGGACCGGACGGGCTGGACCTGGTGCGGCGGCTCATCAAGCAGGCGCCGGCGCACCTCCGGGAGGGGGGGCTGCTGCTGATCGAACTGGCGAGTTCGAGCGCGGCCAAGGCGCTGGAACTGGCCAAGGCGGAGCCGACGCTCGGCTCGGCACGGATCGTGACCGACCACGAGGGGCTGGACCGGGTGCTGGTGGCGGTGAGGGTGTGAGGGGAGAAAGAGGAGGGGGAGAGGTGAAGAGCACGGCCGGCCGTGGACGGTCGGCCGTGGCACCCGAGGGGAGGAGCGGGGAAGGAACGGATGAGGCGAGGAGAAGGGGTAGGGGAGGAGAGCAGGGGGCTGGAAGCCCGTGCCACGGGGGGGGCCGAACCACAAAAACAAACCAAGGCGCCGGAGCGCCTCTTGCCGTCTTTGATCCCGCGTTGTCTTACCGCCCCGCGCTGGCCTTGGGGCCGATGGCCTTTCGGACCTCCTCCAACAGCCGCTCGATCTGGAACGGCTTGAAGAGGACGCACTGGAGCCCCTCCTGGGAGGCCCGCACGATGGAGTGGTGCGGGTCGTAGCCGAAGCCGGTCATGAGGATGACCGGGACGTCGGGGTTCATGCGTTTGGCGACGGAGAAGACCTCGTAGCCGTTGCGGTCGGGCATCTTGATGTCGCTGATCACCAGGTCAAAGTCGGCGTCCGGGGCTTCGAGGGCGGCGATGGCGGCGTTGCCGTTCTCGCAGACGGTGATCTGACAGCCGCGGCCGCCGAGGACGTCGCGGATGACCTGGCGGATGCGCGGCTCGTCGTCGGCGACCAGGACGCGCTTGCCGACGAGGGTGGGGTCGATCGCCAGGTCCACCAGGGCCTTCTCGACGCCGAGGATGTGCTGGGGGCCGGAGGCGGCGTCGCTGAGGCGTTTGCGGATGGCGTCCACGCTGGCGAGGATGCGATCGACGTGGCGGCGCAGGTCGGCGTCGCGGGCGGCGCCCTCCTTGAGGCGGTCGGCCTCGCGGACGATGTCCTGCAGGGGTTCGGAGAGTTCGCCCTGGACGGTCCCGGTGACCGTCTCGCCGGTGGCGCAGCGCTCGACGACCAGCAGGTCGAGGATGTGCAGGGCCAGGGCGATGTGGTTGGCGAACATCTCGGCGAACTGGCGGTCCTCCTCGGTGAAGGCCGCGGGCTTCTCGCTCTCGACGTTGAAGACGCCGATGACCTTGTCGTGCAGGAGCAGCGGGACGGTCATGCTCGAGCGGGCGCCGCTGAGGCCGGCGACGTACCGGCGGTCCCTGGTGACGTCGGCGCAGAGGTAGCTGCGGCCGCTGGAGGCGACGTAGCCGCTGATGCCGCTGCCCTCGGGCTCGGCGTAGAACTCGACCTCGAGGGCCTCGGCGGGGAGGCCCGAGGCCATGACCAGCTCCAGCTTCCCGGTCCGCTCGTCGAGCAGCCGGATGGTGAAGTGGTCGAAGTGCATGAGGTCGTGGGCGAACTTGACGATCTTCTCCTCCAGCAGCTTGAGCCGCTGGCCCACGTGCATGCGGCGGATGCTCTCGGCGTCGAGGCGGACGAGTTCCCGCCCGGCGCGGTCGATGGCCTCCATCTTCATGCGGGCGCCGTGCGTGGTGGTGACGTCCCAGACGACCGCGGCGACGAGGGCGGAGCCCCGGGCGGCCCCGTCGGGGGTTCCCTGGGCGGGGCCGCTGGCGACCGCCATGGCGGCGTCGTCAAGGGGGGCGTCCACCGGGCGGGGGCCGATCAGGGGGATCGCGTCGGGGCCGACGGGGGAGACCAGGACCTCGAAGAAGCGGTTGCCGTCGGGGCTGGCGACCTCGAACTTGCTCCCCTCGGGCCATCCGTCGTCGCCGCCGCCGGCGCGCTGCTCCTCGAAACGTTGGGCGCCGCGCCGGCAGACGGCGGCGATCCTCGCCCGCGTCTGCTCGTCGTAGCCGCGGAAGCGCTCGTTGGACCAGATGATCTCCCCCTCGGCGCTGGCGAGGCAGACGCCCTCGCCGATGGCCTCGAGGATGGCGGCGGCCTGCTGACTCCCCATGCCGCGGGCGGCCTGCATCGCGCTGGGGGATTCGACCCGCAGAACGAGGTCGTCGGGGCCGGTGACGAACGCGCTGGCGTCGGCGCCGGGGGGCACCCGGACGACGTCGAAACGCTCCGCGAGGGCCGCGGTCACCCCGTCGGCTTGGGCCTGCGAAGCCCCCAGCAACACCACCCTGGGCCGTCTCATGGTCATTGGTGCAGAACGATCACATCGCCGCCGGCCAAGTCTAGCGGCCCGGACCGTACCCCATCCATCGGCATACGCGTTCCTCGGCCATCACCCGGACGCGGCCCGCCCGAGCCCCTATTGTCCTCTCGCCGATGATCCGAGCCTCCGGTATCTCCAAGTGGTACGGCCCCGTCCGGGCGCTCCACAACGTCTCGTTCGAGATCCCCCGCGGGCAGATCGTGGGCCTGCTCGGCCCCAACGGCGCCGGGAAGACCACCACCATCCGCATCGCCACGGGTTTCCTTCCGCCGACGAGCGGCTCCCTTTCGATCAACGGCCACGACACCGTCGAAGATTCCATCGCCGCCCGGCGGTGCATCGGGTACCTGCCGGATACCGCCCCCTTGTATCCGGAGATGGGGGTCCGGGCCTACCTGGACTATCGGGGGAGGCTCTACGGCCTGGCGCGGCAGGCCCGCCGCGCCGCCGCGGAGAGGGTGATCGACCGCTGCGCCCTCGGGCCGGTTCGGGATCGCCGGATCGGGCAGCTCTCGAAGGGGTACCGGCAGCGGGTGGGCCTCGCGGCGGCGATGCTGCACGACCCGCCGGTGCTGATCCTGGATGAGCCGGTCTCCGGGCTGGACCCTGGGCAGATCCTGGAGGTGCGGACGCTGATCCGGGAGCTGTCGGAGGACCGGACGGTGCTGGTGAGTTCGCACATCCTCTCGGAGGTGGAGCTGACGTGCGACCGGGTGATCATCATCGCCGCGGGGACGATCCGGGCCGACGGGACGCCGGAGGACCTGCTGGACGCCCTGCGGGCGGACGCCCCGTACGTCGCAGAGGTCCGCGCGGGTGACCTGGCGGGGGAGGAAGTGGCCTCGATCCTGCGGGCGACGCCGGGGGTAGCGGGGGTCATGGTGAGCCCGGTCGCGGACGCCCCTGGGTACGTCCGGTGCCTGGTGACCCCGAATCGGGGGGCCGGGGATCTGCGTGAACCGCTGGCCGCGGCGCTGGCGGGGGTCGGCGGCGGGGGGCTGCTGGTCCGCGAACTGCGGCGGGAGCGGCCGACGCTGGAGCAGTTCTTCCTGACGGTGACCGGAGAGGGGGCACAGGCGCAAGGGGCGGGGGCGGCGGTGGCGGAGGCCGCGGCATGATGCGCCTGTGGGCCGTCGCCTCGCGGGAGTACGCGTCGTTCTTCCGCACGCCGCTGGGGTGGGTGGTGATCGCGCTGTTCCTGGCGCTGTCGGGGGTGTTCTTCTCGTCCCGGGTGCTCCAGCCCGGTGAGCCGGCGACGCTGCGGCCGTTCTTCAACATCTGGTGGGGCCTGCTGCTCGTGGTCGCGCCGGCGATCTCCATGCGGCTGTTCAGCGACGAGCTGCGGACGGGGACGATCGAGCCGCTGATGACGGCGCCGCTGTCGGAGGCGACGGTGGTGGCCGGGAAGTACCTCGCGGCGGTGATGTTCCTGGTGACGATGCTCGCGCCGAGCCTGACGTACGTGGCGGTGCTCTCGTCGCTGGCGCCGATCGACCCCGGGCCGGTGGTGGCGGGGTACCTGGGCATCGTGCTGCTGGGGATGCTGTACCTGGCGGTGGGGACGCTGGCGTCGGCGCTGACCTCGAGCCAGACGCTGGCGTTCCTCGGGACGCTGTTCGCGTTCATCATCCTCGACCTGGCGACGGCGGTGGCGGCGAGCGCGATGCCGCGGCCGATCCCGGAGATCCTCTTCGCCATCAGCCCCAACGTGCGGATCGCGGACTTCGCCAAGGGGGTGATCGACACGGGCAACATCGTGTACTTCCTGGCGTCGTCCTTCTGGTTCCTGGCGGTGGCTGCGGTGGTCCTGCAGTCCAGGAGGTGGCGATGACCTCCCCTGCCTCCCCCACTCTCTCCTCCCCCACTGCCGCCGGCGCGGGCGGGCGGGCCGGCCCCAACGGACGGCGGTTCCGCTTCGCGCTGCGTTCGGCGGTGCTGCTGCTGGCGGTGACGGCGACGTGCCTGTTCGCGGCGCTGATCGCGTCGCGGACGAGCGTGCGGCTGGACGTGACGGCGACGCGGGAGCACCGTCTCTCGCCGCGGACGGCGGCGCTGCTGGAGCGGGTGACGGAGCCGCACGAGATCGTCGTGGCGGGGAACCTCTCGGCGCTCGACCGGCTGACGGCGCAGCGGAGCCAGGACGTGCTCGATGCGTTGGCGCACGCCTCGCCGCACATCCGCGTCACGACGATCGACACGGCGACGGCCAAGGGGCTGGAGGAATACGACGCGCTGCTGCTGCGGCAGGCGGAACTCTCGCGGGGCGCGCTGGAGCGGATGGCGGGTCAGGTGGGCGGTGCGGCCGAGACCGCGGCGGGGCTGGCGGACGCGCTGGAGGCGCTCTCTCCCGCGCTGATCAACGCGGGGCAGGAAGCGAGAACCGCGGCCGCGGAAAACCCGAGCCTGGCGCCGTTGCCGACGTACTTCGAGCAGCGTGCGGCGATCGCAAGGGTTCAGGCGCAGGACCTTCGGACCGGGGTGGAGAACGCCAGGGCCGCGCTGGATCGTTCCATCGGGCGGGCCCCGATCCCGGCGGCGGATGATGCGGCCCGCGTGCTGCGGCCGCTGCTGGCGTCGGCCGCGGAAGAGGCCGCGAGGCTGCACGGTGACCTGCGTGAGGTCACCGGCGCGGAGCACCTGCCCGAGGCGGTGCGAGGCGCGTGCCGCTCGCTGCTGTCCGCGGCGGAGACGATCCGTGACCGGGCGGCCCGGGCGGTGGCCTCGCTGGATGCCGTGCGCTACCCGCCGATCCTCGCGGCGGCCAGGAACCTGGAACGGGCGGGGGGCGCGCTGGTGATCGGCCCCCCGGCCGCGGCGGAGACCGATGGGAAAGGAGGGCCGCTCCAGGCTGTTCCGGGGCTGATCAGCATCAACTTCGAGGCCCTGTTCCCGGCGCGGACGCCCGGGGCCGACCCGGCCGCGGCGGCGCCGGACCAGCGTTTCCGCGCGGAGGAACTGCTGGGGACGGCGATCGCGTCGCTGAACAACCCGGTGGCGCCGATCGTCGTGCTCGTGCACGGGGCGCCGATCCGGCTGGCGCCGAACTACACGATCATGTCGCTGCTGCGCGACCGGCTGAGGCTGCGGGGCATGGACCTGGCGGAGTGGGCCCCGGCGCTGGACCCGCAGCCGCCGGCGCTGACCGAGTTGAACCCAAAGGGCGAACGGCCGGTCGTCTACGTCAGCATCAGCACCGACGCCTCCACCGCGGACGGCGCCGTGCGGATGGGGCGGCTGGCCTCGGCGCTGGAGCGGATCGTGGCGGACGGCAAGCCGCTGCTGCTGGCGGCGGTCCCCTCGACGCTGCCGTCGATCGGCGAGGCGGACCCGATGGTGTCGTTCCTCGCGCCGCTGGGGGTGCGGGTGGATACGGCGCGGCCGTTGATGCGGCAGTACCAGACGCCGCAGGGGCGGGTGGTGCTGCCGGAACTGCTGATCGCCGATGCGGCGGTCGCCGTCGCGGGAGACGGGACGGAGGAGCACCCGATCGCCTCGATCCTCCGCGGCCTGCCGACGCACCTGACCTGGCCGGTGCCGATCCGCGTGGACGAGGGGGCGGAGGTGACGGTGACGCCGCTGCTGGCGGTGGCATCGGGGCAGGAGACGTGGGCCGAGTCGGACTGGATCGATTTCAGCCGCGTGCCCGCGGAGCATCGGTCGCGTGTGGCGAACCCGCCGGCGCCGGACTCGTCGCGGGACGACCGCCAAGGGCCATGGACGCTCGCGGCGGCGGTGGAGCGGCGGCTGCCGAACCGGGCGGAACCGCAGCGGCTGGTGATCGTGGGGTCCAACGGGTGGTTCTTCGACGACATCACGGCGCGGACGGCGGGGGTGGTGGACGGGCGGACGGTGCACCAGGCGCCGGGGAACCTCGAACTGTTCGAGGCGGCGGTCTACTGGCTCGCGGGGCAGGACGAGATGATCGCGGCGAGCCCGGCGGCGCGGGCGGTGCCGCTGATCCCGACGCTGTCGGCGGACCAGTTGAGCATGATCCGGTGGCTGCTCGTGCTGGGGCTGCCGGGGCTGACGCTGCTGGCGGGGGTGGCGTACCGGCTGCTGCGCGGGTGAGGCGAGGGCGGGCGGGCTACGCCGCGCCGAGGTCCGGGCGCGGGCGGGCCTCCTGACCGATGCCCCGGTGCCCCGGCCCCTCCCAGGCGGTGCAGCAGTCGGGGCACTTGAGCCCGACGGGGGCAAGGCCGCTGAGGTCCCTGCCGCAGGCGAGGCAGCGGTACTCCTGAGGCAGGCCGCACTCGGGGCAGACGAGCCCTTCGGGGTCCATGGCCGCGAGGTCGTAGTGGCAGCGTGCGCAGTGGGCCTCGCTGGGGGCGGACCTGGGGAGGCAGGCGATGAAGAGGCCGACGGCCAGCACCATGGCGGTGTAGGGCCAGAGGAGCGCCTCGACGACCGGGTGACGAAGCCGGCCGGAGAGCGCGGGGGCGCCGGCGCCGAGTTCGGCCATGATGTCGGCGGAGCGGAGGAGGATCCCCAGGACGCAGAGCAGGACGACCGCGGCGGTCACGGCGGCGAAGGATGGCCAGCGGCGGCGCCAGCGCATCGCGGCGTACCAGACGACACACGCGTAGATGACGGGGAAGATCACGTCTCTTGCGCCCAGGCCGCCCCCGCTTCCCACTCGCGGCGGCGTGCACCGGGGGGATGATACGCGGGGGCGCCGGCGCGGCCGATGAGATCCGCCGCACCGACCGCGGGGCCTACTTGCCGGACTTGAAGAAGGTGCGGAGGGACTCGTAGATGTCCTCGCGTCCGTTGACGCGGCTGGTGACGACGCGCTGGGAGTCGTCGCCGTCGGGGCCGGCGGGGAAGGCCTCGCGCAGGACGTTGATGAAACTGCCGCTGCCGTAGGGGCTGGTGACTTGGCAGTAGCCGAACATGTTGACGATGGGGACGAGGTGCTTCTGGAGGATCTGCACGCAGAGGCGGTTGTCGCTCTCGGAGGAGTTGTCGCCGTCGGAGAAGTGGAAGAGGTAGATGTTCCAGTCGATCGGGTCGTAGTGGGCGTCGAGGAGTTCCTTGCAGCACTGCAGCGCGGAGCTGATGCGGGTGCCGCCGTCCTCGCGGATGGAGAAGAAGGTCTTGCGGTCCACCTCGCTGGCGACGACGTCGTGGACGATGTAGCGGCTCTCGATCCCCTCGTAGTTGCGGCGGAGCCAGGTGTCGATCCAGAAGGCCTCGAGGCGGACGATCTCCTTCTGCTCCTCGCCCATGGATCCGGAGACGTCCATCATGTAGACGATGACGGCGTTGGACTGCGGCTTGCGGACCTCGGTCCAGGAGCGGAAGCGGAGGTCCTGCTTGATGGGGATGACGACGGGGTTCTCGGGGTCGTAGGTGCCCAGGGCGAGCTGGCGCTTCAGGGCCTCGCGGTAGGTGCGCTTGAAGTGGCGGAGCGACGCCGGGCCCTGCGGGCGGATGCCGGAGTACTTGTCCTTGATGGTGGTGATGCGGTGCTCGCCCTTGGGCTTGATGCGGGGGAGCTGGAGTTCCTCGCCGAGGATGTCGGCGAGTTCCTCCATGGAGACGTCCACCTCGAGGATGTGCCGGCCCTCCTGCTCGCCGCCCTGGCCCGCGCCGCTGTCGCCCTGGCCGACGGGCTGCCCTTCCTCGCCGTCGCCCATGCCGACGCCGCCGGAGTTGTCGCCGTAGCGGAAGGTGGGGATGTCGATGTCGTGGATGGGGATGGAGACGAAGCGCTTGCCTTCCTTGCCGATCAGTTCGCCGCGGGCGATGAACCGGCGGAGGTCGCGCCGGATCTTTCCCCGGACGATCTGGCGGAAGCGCTGGTGGTCCTGCTCGATCTTGTTGACCATGGTCCCCGTCCTTGACCATACCGCGCCCCATCGGCGGGGCCACTTCATCGTCCGGCACGGGCGGCGGCCGCTCCCTGGGTATCGGCACCCATTCGGACCCCGCTCCCGCGCACTCTATGGCCGGCGGGCCGCGCAGCCGCTCTTACCCGCGCAGACCTCAAAGGCCGCACAGACGGCGACGATTGAGATGTGATTCACGCCCTCTCCCGAAGCCCCGACTCCTCGCCCTCCTGGGCCGCGACCCGGCGGCCCGCTCCTCTCCGCCGCCCGGCGAGCCATGCGCCGGCGATGATCCCTACAGGAAGCGCTACGACGATTTCGGCCGCGCGGTTCACGAGATCCGCCAGAAGGCCCGGGGCAACCCCTATGCCGGTGGGGCTCATGGACGCCTCGCTCATCGCCGCGCCCGCATCGGCGCTCCGCGACCACAGACCAGGGGGGAGGATCGACGCCGCGACGCCGACCATCCACTCGCGGACGCCGAGTTGCACGGGGACGAGCATGGCGCCCTGACTGGCGGCGGCGATCACCGCTGCCCCCTCGGGCCCGACGGGCGCGCCGACGAGGCGGAAGACCAGCCAGTAGCGCACGGCCCAGACGAGCACGTCGATGTAGCGGAGCCCGGCCGCGGCCGCGAGGCGCCGCGCGAGGCCGGCGTGCGCTCGCCCGGCCCGGGCGCCGGCCGCCATGCCAAGGGCGCCGCCGATCAGCAGCGGCGAAGCCGCGAGCGCTGCGAGCCACGGACCAGAGACGCGAAGCCATGCGGCGAGCATCGCCAGCGAGAGCGCGACGCCGGCCGCGGCGGCGGTGCACCCGGCGGCGCTGATGAGCACACGGATCGAGTCGGCGACGCGGATGCCGTTGACGGCCTTGTGGTACGCCACGCGGCCGACGAGGCCCGGGCGCATGGGCAGGTTGTTCAGCAGCCATGCCGAAGCGATCAGCGCGGACATCTCCCCGAGGCCCACGCGGCCGTAGCGGTTGGTGAGCGTCCAGAAGACCAGAACCGAGATGAAGCAGTTGACCAGCGGGAGCGCGAGCAGGAGGGCGATGGTCGCGGGCGAGGCGTCCCGCGCCGACTCCCACGCGGTCTGGAGAGATTCGCCCTGCCGGACGACCGTCCAGACCGCCGCGCCGAGGAGCGCAGCGCCGACGGCGTAGAGAACCAGGCCGCGGAGCCGCCCGCGGGAGGGCGATGGGGACGCGGGCTCGGGCCGGGCGTCGGTCACCGGTTCCCCGCCGGAGCGCCGCCGGGTTGGGGCTGGATGGGCCGGGCCATCGTCGGAATACCGGCGGCGAGCCGGTCGGCGACGGCGGCGGCGAGGTCGCGAAGAGCCTCGTCGCCGGAAGCGGCGGCGGCCTTGAAGATGGGGTCGTCCGGGTCGGTGATACGCGTGACCAGCACGAGGGCCATGGCCGCGGGGTCGCGGTCCTCCCTCGCGGCGGCGTCGATGGGGGACGCGGCCGGGACGCGGCCGGCCGCGGGAGTCATGGCCAGGATCATCAGCCGCTCTGGGAGCGTGGAGCGCTCGTAGCGGTCGGCGATCGCGCTGATGACCTCGCCGAGGTCGGAGTCGGAGAGGCCGCCGCGGTCGATGGGGGCGGCCCAGCGCCATCCGAGGCCGGCGAGGGCCTGGTAGAGCCGCTCGCCGTCGCCGGTGCGGATCGCCTCGAGCAGGTCGGCCGGCTCGGCGGCGGCCATGGCGAGCGGCCTGCGGGTCTGCAGCGCGCTCTCCACCGAGAGGCTCAGCGGCCCGGCGGTGAAGATCCCCTGAGGGGTCATGCGGAAGCCCTGCAGCGCCCGCCAGCGGAGGTGCACGTTGCGGTCGCCGAGGCTGTTGAGGACGTACCAGAGGGGGCCGAGTTCCGGCCGCACCGTCACCTCCAGCGCCTCCTGCGGCAGGAGCCGCAGGCGGCGGTCGAGGGAGACCACGGTCATGGTGTGCACGCCGGCGGCGTGGTTCAGGCCGTACTCGATGGTGGGAGAGAGCAGGAAGCGCGAACTGATCGGCCCGCCCGGCCCCAGCGCCAGCGGCAAGGGGGAGATGTTGCGCAGGCGCAGCCGGACGGCCATGCGTCCGCCGGGCGGAACTTCCAGAGGCTCCGGCTCAAGGGAGAGGGCCATGAAGGAGCGAGGGTCCTGGACCATGTCCTCGGCCCAGCGTGGGACGCCGGCCCGCACCATCGCGGTGAGGCGCTGGGCCATCTCCGTCGGCGAAGGGACGGGAGCGTCCATCGCTTCGAGACGGGTCGCGGCGAAGGCGGAAACGACCGAGCCCGCCTCGCGCCGGTAGAGGTCGGCGTACCACGCCCGCGCCGCCTCGGCGTCGCCGGAGGCCTCGGCGCCGACGGCGAGACCGAGCAGGGCGAGAGGATCCCGCTCGACGAGGGGACGGAGTCGCTCGCCCGCGGCCTCGTGATCTCCCCGGCGCATGAGGTACCACCCTTCAAGACGGGCGAGCGCATCGGGATTGATCCCTTCGGTGGCGCGAAGGGTGTCGAGCTGCTCGGCCGCGAGGTCGAGGTCCTGGCCCGACCAGAGGCGCATCCAGAGCATGTCGCCGAAGACCTCGCGCTGCGTCGCCTCATCGGGGGGAACAGGCTGGCCGCCCTGCTCGGCGGGGCCGGGCTGGAGGAGGGCCTTGGCCGCGATGTCGAGTTCCCGCATGGCCCAGGCGACCGCCTCGGCGTCGCCGGTGGCGACGGCGGCGATGAGCACGACCTTGGCCACAGGGAGACTGAGCCGGACATCGGTCAGGGAGGGGAGCTGCGAGGGGGCCGCGCCGGCGGCGATGGCCTGCTGGCGCCGCAGTTCGAGCATCTGACGCTGATTGGTGATCGACTCGTGGGCGGCTTTGACCAGGGCCGCCGCGCCGCCGGTGCGCCACGTGAGGATGTGCATCTCGGCCTGCTCGACGTCGGCGAGGCCGACGCCCAGGAGCTGGCGGAGGACGCTGCCCATGGCGAAGGACCTCGCCGCGGCGTCGTAGGCGCCGGCGCGGGAGAGTTCGCGGGCCATGGCCAGGTGCGTCTCCGGGTCGAGCGGATCGGCGCGGAAGAGCGTGATCAGGAGTTCCATCCGCCCCACGGGGTCGGGCACGCGCTCGGAGTAGAACGCGAGGGCGAGGGAGGCTGCGTCCTTGTTGGTAGGGTCAAGATCGATGGCGGTGGCGAGGCGGTCGGCGAAGCCTCGCTCGTCTCCCTGCTCGCGGAGGAGGAGGGCTGCGTCGAGGGCGAGGCGGCTGCGGACGGCGGGGTCGAGGCCCGAGCCCTGAGGACCGAGGAAGCGGTCGTAGACGGCGAGGCGCTCGTCCACGCTCTGAAGATCGAGGATGCGGCCGGTGATGAGCCGGAGTTGGGCCAGGGTGTCCGTGGGAGCGACCGCGAGCAGGCGGGGAAGGAGGGCAAGGACCCTGGTGCTGTTGTCGGCGGCCTCGTGGGCCTCCAGGAGGCGGCGGAGGATCTCCTCATCGCCGGGGGCGAGGGCGTGGGCGATCTCGAGGATGCCGGCGGCGATGGCGTAGTCCTGAACGGAGACCGTGGGCACGGAGGCGAGGTCCAGGGCGGCGATGCGGGCCACGGCGGCCGCGGCCCGCTGGACGCCGGTCGCGTCGGCATCGTCGCGTGCAGAAGCGCGGCGGGCCTCGACCGGCGGGAGGGGCTGGTGCGCCGCAGTCGCCGTCGGCACGGCCGCCGTCATCGCAGCGCCCGCGATCACCATCACCGCCCCCGCCGCGTGCCGTCGCTTCGTCATGTCGATCTCGCCTCCACGTTCAGCCGAGCCATCCCGCCGCCGCCGCCGCGACCAAGCCGATCGCCACCGCCCCGGAGGCGGCCTCGACCCCAACGGAGAGCCGCCGGTCGGCGCGGGGGAAGAGCCGGTCGGCCACCAGGGCCGCGCCGACGAACTGCCCCCCGGCCAGGAGCGCCGCGCCGAGGACCACCCCCCAGCCGCGGAGCGGCGGCATGCGGGCGGACCAGTCGGTGATCAGCAGCAGGCCGACGACCAGCATGAGCCACGCCCAGGCGGCGGCGAAGACCAGGAAGAACCCGCGCCACATCCATCGAGACAGCGCCACAGGTCGTCTCCGGGAGGGGTCGGGCTCAGCCCATGTTCATGGTCATCAGGAACTCGGCGTTGGTCTTGACCTTGCTGAGACGGGACTTGAGCAGCTCCATGGCCTCGACGACGTTCATATCGCTGAGGACCTTGCGGAGGCGGTAGACCAGCTCGAGCTCCTTCTTGTCCATCAGCAGCTCCTCGCGGCGGGTGCCGGAGGCGGCGACGTCGATGGCGGGGTAGATGCGCTTCTCGACGAGCTTGCGGTCCAGGTGCAGCTCGCTGTTGCCCGTGCCCTTGAACTCCTCGAAGATGACCTCGTCCATCTTGGAGCCGGTGTCCACCAGGGCGGTGCCGATGATGGTGAGGCTGCCGCCGTTCTCGATGGCGCGGGCGGCGCCGAAGAACTTCTTGGGACGCTGGAGGGCGTTGGAGTCCAGACCGCCGGTCATGATCTTGCCGGAGTGCGGCATCTCCGCGTTGTACGCGCGGGCCAGACGCGTGATGGAGTCGAGCAGGATGACCACGTCCTCGCCGAACTCCACCGCGCGCTTCGCCTTCTCGATGACCATCTCGGCGACCTGCACGTGGCGGCTGGACTGCTCGTCGAAGGTGCTGGCGACGACCTCGACCTCCGGGGAGGTGTTGCGGCGGAAGTCGGTGACCTCCTCGGGGCGCTCGTCCACGAGCAGGACGATGATCCGCACGTCGGGGTAGTTCTGGTGGATGGCCTTGGTCATCTTCTGGAGCAGGACGGTCTTGCCCGTCCGCGGCGGGGCGACGATCAGCGCCCGCTGCCCCTTGCCGATCGGGGCGACCAGGTCCACGACGCGCATCTCGATCTGGTCGGGGGTCGTCTCGAGGATGTAGCGCTCCTCGGGGTGCAGCGGCGTGAGGTCCTCGAAGTTGCTCAGCCCGTGGATGACCGAGGGGTCGCGCCCGTTGACGCTGTCCACGCGCAGCAGGGCGAAGTACCGCTCGCTCTCCTTCGGCGGGCGGATCGCCCCGCGGACGACCATGCCCTTCTTCAGGCCGAAGCGGCGGATCTGCGTCGGGGAGACGTAGATGTCGTCCGGGCCGGCGAGGTAGCTCTGCTCGGGGCTGCGGAGGAAGCCGAAGCCGTCGGGCATGATCTCGAGGGTCCCCTCGCCGATCATCAGGCCCTGCTTGGCGGCGCGGGCCTTGAGGATCTTGAAGATCAGTTCCTGCTTGGGGACCTGGTGGTAGTCCTCCAGGCCTTCCTTGCCGGCAACCTCATGCAGCTCCTCGATCCCCATGCGCTGGAGCTGCGAGATGGAGATGGCGTTCTGCAGGGCGGCGGGGTCGGCGTTGGCCGCGATCCGCTCCAGTTCCGCCGCCTCGCGCTCGAGTTCCTCGTCGCTGGGGAGGGCGAAGTCGAAGCCGCCCCGGGGCTCGTACCCGCCGCCCCCTCCGCCGAAGGAGGAGCCGCCCTTGCGGCGCTTGCGCTTGCGGCGGTGGCCGCGGAGCCCCGTGGCCCCATCCCGCTCCGGCTCGCCGCCGCTCCCGCCGCCGCTCGGTGCGGCCGCGCCGGGCGCGGGAGCGGTGCTCGTGGCCGCCTGGCCGTTGGCCTCCGGTCGCGGAGCGGACGCCGGCCTGGTCTCTTCGGCGGCGCGAGACTCGCCGCGGGACTCGCCCCTGGACGTCCGTGTCTGCCGGCTCGACCTGCTTTCGCCCTGTCCTTGCTTGGTCTTCGTCTCTTCAGCCACCGCTGGCTCCTGCAACAACGCACACCGTGACCGATGCACCGATTCTGGAATGATGAGGGGGAAAGGGGGGAGAACTCACGCCCGGCCTGCCCGTAGGGCCCGACCGCCCCCCGCCGACGCCCGCTTGAAACACCGTGGAAGTTGGGTCCCGCGGCGACTGCTGGACCCGCCCCGTCCCCCCGCCGCGCGCCGCTCTCTCATCCGCGGCCTGTGCGGCCGGACCCGCCGACGCTCTGGCGCGTCAACGCGGCCCCAACCGCCCGTACCTGTCCTTTACCATCAGCCCTGTTCCGAGGGTCACCTCGAAGCCCCTCCCACTGACCCGTCGGCTGTTCAGTATATCACCCCCGTGTACTGGGCGACAACCGGCGGATTTTCTCACAAACCGGGGTCCGGCTCGCCGCTCGCCCCGGTCGGGAGACCGCCGGCCTCGATCCGCCTGAGCACCCCCTCCACCTGCATCTCCAGATCGGCGATTGAGCCGGTGTTCATAACTACATGCGCGCTGCGGGCCCGCTTCTGTTCCAGCGGGAGCTGGGCCGACTCGCGGCGGGCCAGTTCGGCCTCGTCCCATCCCCTGGCGGCGACCCGCGCGAGCCGCGCCTCTCGCGGCGCATCCACGAAGACGACCGTGTCGCACTCGCGGTCCACGCCGGCCTCGAAGAGGAGGGGCGCATCGATGACGATCGCCCGCGGGGGGGGACCGTCCGCCGACTCGCCGCGCTGCGCCCGGTCGATGATCTCGCGGCGAGCGGCCTTCAGCAGCGGGTGCACCAGCGCCTCCAGCCGGCGGCGCTGCTCCTGGTCCTTGAAGACGATGTCCGCCACGGCGGCGCGGTTCACACGCCCATCGGGAGCCAGGATGGCCTCGCCCCACCAGCGGACGAGCTCGTCCCGCACGTCCGGACGGTCGAGCATGGCCCTGGCCTCCCGGTCGGAGTCGATGACCAGGCACCCCTTGGCGGCCATGATCCGTCCCACCTCGCTCTTGCCCGCACCGATCCCGCCGGCGAGGCCGATCACTGGCGCACGCCTCGCGGCCCGCCCCTCCCCGGCAGCCTCGCCGGGTTTCGCGTCCATCGTCCGCCTCCGCTGGGCCACTTTCACCGCGTCCGTCACCGCCTGCACAACGGCCGCCGGCCTGGACACCATCGGCCAGACGACCTCGAAGGTATCCGTCCCGGCCGAGGCAAGCCCGACGGTGCCCAGGCCGAAGATCCGCTCGCGGAGGGAGCGGTAGGCCGCGATGTTCTGCACCCGATCAAGGGGGATCTGCACCACGAAACGGGAGATGACCCCCGAGGCCCAGATCGCTCGCTCCTCGGTGAGCACGAACTCGTGGTGGGACCAGACGAGCGCGGACCATGCCAACACCCCGGCCGCGGCGGCGACCAGGCCCAGCACGACCGCTCCCCGCCACCACTCCAGCGTGGCCGAGTATCCTCCACCCCCCACTGCCGAGAGCGCCCACGCCACGACTCCGGCGAGCGCCAGCAGCCCGATGATCGCCCCGGCCCTCCAGAGGAGGATGAACAGCGGGTGCGGGCGCGAAGACCACAGCACACGCTCCCCCGGCGGCGTCCAGCGGCCCACATCACCCATCCACCGGGGCCTCCTCGAGCGTGAGGATGTCGGGGAGATTCCGGAAATAGCCGTCGTAGTCGAGCCCGTAGCCGACGACGAAATGGTCGTCGATCTCGAAGGCGGCGTAGTCCACATCCACTTCCTCGCTGCGGCCCGCGGGCTTGTGCTTGCGCAGCAGCACGGCGATGCGGAGGCTCGCCGGCCCCTGGGCCTCCAGCATCCGCTTGATGAGCCCGAGCGTCCGGCCGGTGTCGAGGATGTCGTCCACCAGGAGGACGTGGGAGCCGGCGAGGTTGGTCGGCAGTTCCCCGCGGATCTCGGCCCCCTGCGAGGCGGTGGCCCTGCCGGGGTAGCTGCTGACGGTGATCGGGCGGATGCTCATCTTCACCGGCATGTGGCGGATCAGGTCGGCCAGGAAGACGAACGAGCCCGTGAGGATCGGCACCAGGACGACCGGCGCCGGGGGCGCGGCGGCGAGGTCGGCCGCGATCTGCTCGCCAAGCTCCCGGACCCTGGAGGCGATCTGTTCCCGATGGATCAGCACCCGCTGCGCGTTCATAGCCGCAAGCGTACCGCGCCCGCCGGGAGGGGGCCGGGGGGCGGTCCCGCTCAGCGCCGGCGGGAGGAGACGGGGGCGAACGTCCGGTTCAGCACCCTGGTGAACTCGCTGACCCGCTTTGCGTGGATGTTCGCCCAGCGCCCCGCGCGAAACGCCCGGCTGGGAATCGCGCTGACCTTCCCGCCGCCGGCGCGGGCGTTGTCGGGCACGGCGATGCGGCCGCCAGAGGCGACCAGGGCGGTCGCGAACGCTCGCTCGGCCACTGCAGGGGCCGGGGTTTCGGGACGCCAGATCTCCGGGCTGCTGCTCGCCCACTGGATCACGGCGGCGACCTCCTCCGGATCAACCGCCGGCTCGGTGACCACCTCGGTGTCGGCCTGCTCGGCTCGCCAGTCCCAAACCGACCAACCGGCGAGGATCACGCCCGCCACGCCCAGACCGATCGCCACGGTTACCCGGCCGATGCCCAGTCCCATCGTGTCTTCTCCTGTTGCCGACTCGGCGCTCGTCGTGAGCGGCCGTGTGAGTCAACGTACCGCGGGACAAGACGGCGACCAGCGCTGGAAGCCCGCAGGCGCCGATGCCCCCGCGGCGGCGACGGCTGCAACGGCTGCGCCGGTCGTGGGGGCGGTTCTCGGACGGCGTGGGGCCGCTCAATGCACTCGGGTGGGGCGAGGAGTACGCTCCCGGGCGGCGCCTCCCCCGTGTCCCACTCGCGCCATGCCGGAGCAGGCCGTGATCATCCTCGTCATGGGCGTCAGCGGCAGCGGCAAGTCCACCGTCGGCGGGCTGCTCGCCGAGCGGCTCGGGTGGCACTTCATCGAGGGCGACCGCTTCCACCCGCGAGAGAACATCGAGAAGATGCGGCGCGGACAGCCGCTGACCGACGAGGACCGCGCCCCCTGGCTGGAGGCTCTGCGGGAGGCGATCGAGCGGACCATCGTGGGGAGAACCAACGCGGTGCTTGCATGCTCGGCGCTGAAGCGGGCGTACCGCGAGCGGCTGACCCGCGGCCATGAGGGGGAGTTCGCCGTGGTCCACCTGCACGCTGACGCCGCAACGATCCGCGCCCGCATGGAGCGGCGCGAGCACTCCATGAAGCCGGCGATGCTCGACAGCCAGCTCGCCACATTGGAGCCGCCGGGGCCGGACGAGGCCATCACGGTGGACGTGACGCAACCGCCGGAGGAGGCCGTGGCGGAGATCCGGCGGCGGCTTGGGGTCTAGGCGGATCGTCCCGATTCACCGACGATCACTTCTCGGGCGGATTCGCCCGCCCGCTGGGGACGGCCCGACCCATCCAGCTCGGCGGATCGCTGGCGGGGAAGGAGCCCTCTGATCCGATCTGCACGATGTCCTTCCCCTCGATGTCCGCGGCATCGTCGGCGCGGGCCTGCGGGGGCGTCGGCGGGACGGGGGACGGGCCGCGGCGCTCCGCGTCGCGCCTGGGCACCGGCTCCGTGCGACCGGGGGCGACGCGCCCAGCGTCGGTCCGCGCCGGGCCTGTCTCCGCTCTCTCACGCTTCTCTCGCATGACGGTGTCTCCTGCAACCCGGGATTGTGTGGCGCTCACCACGGCCCGGCTCGGCCTGAACCGGAATTCAGGATGAGACCGGGTCGGCGGCGTTGAATGCCACGGCCGCGGCCAGCGGCCACGAGGGAGGCGCCCGGATGTCGGAGCACATGGACGGGGACCGGGAGTCCGTCCGACAGGCGAGGATGGACGACGCATCCCGTCCCACCGGCGCGGATGCGTCGCCGCGCATGAGCGTGCGCCGCGAGGGGCGGCGTCCACCCGAGCCGGGTCTGGGGACCGCGCCGACGGGCGTGCCGGACGCCAGCGGTCCCGACGAGCCGGAAACGCTCCCGCCGGAGTCCGAGCCCGGCAAGGCCGCGGCTTGGGCGATGATCGGAGCGACGATCCTCCTGATCGGCCTGGTGACGCTGCCGTTCTTCGTCTTCTCCCTCATCGTGGCGATCCCTGTGGCGCTGGTGCTGCTGGCGATCGCAGGGGTTCTCGTGGCGGCGAGCCGTCAAGACCCGCGTTCCGGCGCGCGCTAGCGGCCCCCGGCCGGCCCGGTGCTGAGCGAAGCCCCTGCTTTGAACCAACGGGCGGCCGCTGGAATAACGCCGGTCGAATGCACGATTGATCCTGTGTGGACGTCTTTTACCGGGCGTACCGGGCGCATGAAATCGTGGATCCAAGCCGGTCCGAGCGGCGAAGAGACTGGTGGGCGAGGGGCAGGCGGCGGTCGGGGCGACCGTCGATGGGACGGCGGGGGAAACTGACGTGCACGGCTCCCCAAGAACCTGGGAGTCACGGAAGGAGGGCATCATGGGGTCGCCCGCAGAAAGCATGAGCGCTGAACGGCTGTGCGAGGCCGCGGAGGCTGCGCTGAGGGCCGCGGCGGACGTCGCGGAGTACACCGGCGGCCCCTGGCCGTACCCGGCGGACCTGATGGGCTCGCCGCTGCAGCCCGACATTCTCGCCTCGTTCACGAAGTGGGAGATCGAGCAGGCGAGCGAGTTCCTGGTGCGGATGGGCGTGATCGAGCCCCGCCGGCCGCAGGGGATGAAGTAGCCGCGGCCGACGCATCCGGCGGTCACGACACCTGGAACTTCCCGTGCTCGCCGGGGTTCTGCCGCCCCGTCACGGCGGCGCGGACGAGCCCCGCGAGGCGGACCATCGCCCCCGAGGGCGCATCCCAGTATTCGGCGTCGGTCACATCGACGCGCAGGAGCGCGAGGTCGGGGTCCTCGAGCCCGCGTGGGAACCACGCGCGCAGCTCCGGCCTCCAGAGTCTCTCGGCCAGGTCGCGGTCGCGGACGATCGACGCAACGCCGGAGATCGAGACGTACCGGCCGCGGTGGTGATCGGTGTAGGTGAGGCTGACGTGCTCGTCGCGCTGGATCTCCCGCGACTTGCCGGAAGGGACGTCGGTGAGGAACCAGAGCGTGCCGTCGAAGGGCGTCTTCTGGGCGACCAGGGGGCGGCTGCGCAGCGAGCCGTCCGTGGCGACGGTCGTGAGCATCGCCACGTCGATGTCGCGGATGAGATCGTCGATCTTGCGGAGCGTCTGCTCGTGCGTGGCGACCATGACTTGAGCCTCCGTGAACAAGTTCTAGTCCCGCTGGAGGCGCAGTCCAGTGAGAGTCCGCTGACCGTGCGCACCGCGGATGCACGGTGCTGTGGGCGCTGAGCGAGGGCACGCCCGGCCGCGAACGCCCGGTGAGGCGTCGGTCATGGAAGGTAAGCCGAGATTCGCGCCGCGCGGCTCGACGTCGGTCGCGGCCGCGCCTTCGATGATCAACGAGAGACACCCGCAGGCCGAGTAGGCGCTGCAAGCCGGGCACGGGCGGGGGAGGACGGGCCGGCGACGTGGGCTGGTGAGCGCAGGAGCCCGCCATGGTCGAGACGTACGACGCGACGCGCAGCCGTCCGGTCGAGTCCGAGATCCAGAGCCGGATCTGGACGGCGATCATCATCACCTCGCTCGCCGCGGGGATCACGGGCGCGGTGGTCCGGCACATCTTCGACGAGGACCGCGCGGCGACGACGACGCCCAACGCCGTCGATACGACGCCGAACCGGACGACCACGACACCCAACAGGACGGCCCCGCCGTCCGAGCCCGCGCTGCCCGGCGAGTAAGCCGGCGGCTCACGGCGCGAGGGCGGGCCGGTCGCCTTGCCCGCGATCGGACCTCAGCGGCACACAGGCGGGGCCATGGCACGCAGTCGCCGCATCGCCAACGCGATCAAGGACACCGGGGCGAGCAAGCCGACGGCCCGCCGAGTGGCGGACCGGACTCGCCCCGGCGAGGAGCGGAAGCCCGTGCGGGCGTCGGCGACGGGGCAGGGCGGCTCGCGCCGCAAGGGCGGAACCGCCGACACGGCGCACCCGTCGCAGCGCGGCGGGGTGAAGCCCGACGCCGCGGGCGAGGAGCGATTGGGCAACCGCCCGCGGACGCGGCGGAGCGGAGAGAAGCGGACGCCGGGGACGGGGCTGGTCAAGGGGCCGAGCCGGTCGCGGCCGGGGTCGCCCTCGACCGTCGGCGGGCGGACGCCCACGGGGAGCGACCGCGGCGGCCCGCAACGACGGGGGCGGGCTCGCTCCCGGAGCCGGACGAAGGGGCGGGGCTGAACGAGAACGGAAGGCGAGCGTGCGATGACCCTGGGGTCGGCCTGGCGGCTGCTGCGAACCTCGGCGGAGAACTGGATCAACGACCGCGCGACGGAGCTCGCGGCGGCGCTGTCGTTCTACATGATCTTCGCCATGGCGCCGATGGTGACGCTGCTGGTCGCGATCATGGGGTTCGTGCTCGGCGAACGGGCGGCGCGCGGCGAGCTGGAGTCGCGGATCGCGGAACTGGTCGGCCCGGAAGGGGCGACGGTCGTGCAGACGATCATCGCCAACGCCGGCCGACGGGGAGGAGGGGGCGTGGCCAGCACGGTGATCAGCACGGCGATCCTGATCGTCGGCGCGACCGGCGTGCTGGCGCAGCTGAAGACGTCGCTCAACCGCGTCTGGGACGTGGAGCCCAAGCCGGGGCGGAGCATCCGGAACCTGATCCGGACGCGGCTGCTCTCGCTGCTGCTGGTGGTGCTGGTGGCGGTGCTGCTGATGGCGTCGCTGGCGGTCAGCGCGGTGCTCAGCGGGGTGACGCAGTGGCTGGAGCAGCGGGCGGGGGTGCCGTCGTCGGCGGCGGGGTGGATGAACTTCCTCGTGACGCTGGCGGTCCTGACGGGGCTGTTCGCGGCCGTGTACAAGTGGCTGCCGGACGTGCGGATCCGCTGGAAGGAGGTCTGGGTCGGCGCGCTGATCACGGCGCTGCTGTTCTCGGTGGGCAAGTCGCTGATCGGGATGTACCTGGGGCGGGCGGCGCCGGGGTCGGTGTACGGGGCGGCCGGGGCGCTGGCGGCGGTGCTGATCTGGATCTACTACACGTCGCTGGTGGTGCTCTTCGGCGCGGAGATGACGCAGGTGTACGCGTCGATGTTCGGCGAGGGGATCCGCCCGTCGGCGTACGCGATCCGGGCGGGGGGGACGGGAAAACCGGCGCTCAGGGGTGAGGGACCGGCCCGGGCGGCGGGCTAGACTACAGGCCCACCGCGCACGCGGACCCGCGGTGGGTGGTCGCGCCGGCGTCTCCGGCGCAACGCCTTGGCCGGGAGGGCGGGGTCCGACGAGAAAGCAGATCCGGAATGTCGGGAACGAAGAATGCGACGGGTGCGGGGAGAGGGGCCGAGGCACGGATGACACGTTCGACGGGCGGAGGGGAGGGGATCTCGAGGCACGACAGCCACCCCCGGCTGAGTTGGCGGGGCCTGGAGTGGAAGACCACGCTGGCGATCGGGCTGCTGCACCTGGGGTGCATCGCGGCGCCGTTCACCTTCTCGTGGAGCGCGCTGGGGATCGCGGCGCTGCTGTGGTGGGCGTGCGGCGGGCTGGGGGTGTGCCTGTGCTACCACCGGCTGCTGACGCACCGGAGCTTCAAGACGCCCAAGGCCGTCGAGTACGGGCTGACGCTGCTGGGGACGGCCAACTGGCAGGGGGGGCCGATCAAGTGGGTGGGCGAGCACCGGCTGCACCACAAGCACTCCGACGGCGACCTGGACCCCCACTCGCCGCGGCACGGGTTCAACTGGGCGCACGTCTTCTGGTGCCTGATGAAGCCGCGCAACGGGCACAACCCGCGCGACGCGGCCAAGGACCTGCAGCGCGACAGGGTCATGGTGCTGATCGACAGGTACCACTTCGTGCCGCAGTTCGTGCTCGCGGGCCTGCTCTACGGGGCGGGGGAACTGCTGCTGGGGCAGGGGCTGGGATGGCTGGTCTGGGGGGTGTGCGTGCGGACGGTGTTCACGTTCCACGCGACCTGGTTCGTGAACTCGGCGGGGCACACGTGGGGGTACCGGAACTACCAGACGCGGGACGACTCGCGGAACAACTGGTGGGTGTCGATCCTCGCCTTCGGCGAAGGGTGGCACAACAACCACCACGCGTCGCAGCGCTCGGCGGCGCACGGGCACCGGTGGTACGAGATCGACCTGACGTACCTGACGATCCGCGCCATGGGGCTCATGGGGCTGGCGACGAACATCGTCAAGCCGGAGCGATGGCGGTAGCGAGCGGGGAACGGATGGCGCCCGAGGACTGAGGCACGGTGCACACGCGGCCCCCGTGGGTCGTCGGTGTCGCGGGCGGCCTCTCGGCCCGCTCCGCCCGGCGCCCTCTGCGGAACCGCGCGTCCGAGCCGAGCGGTCATCAGGAAGACGAGCGCTGGATGAACAGTTGCGCGGGGTGTTCGAGGCCGAACGGGCGCGGATGGGTGGTCAGCGAGGCGGCGATGAGGACCGCCCCGGCCGCGGCGTGCGGGACACGGACCTCGTCGCCGAAGCCCAGCAGCCAGGGGGACGCGGCGAGGAGGATGCCGGTGAGCAGGTCGAGGGCGAGGTGGACGGGGACGGGGATGCGCCGAAGCAGCCCCCACTCGTAGTTGGTCAGCAGGGAGTAGACCGTGACGACGATGGCGGCGGCGACGGCGCCCCAGGTCTCCGCGCCGCCGCCGGCGTAGCCGAGCACCGGGCCGGCGAGGATCAGCGTGAGCGCGACGAGGTAGTCGATCGCCGCGTGGAATCGCGTGGGAACGAACTGCACGTCGATCTCCTGGAAATGGGACTGCGGACCGGCTGAGGAGCGGGTTCGCCCCCGGCGCGGCGTGCCGGGAGCGGGGTGCGGCGGATCAGTCGAGCGCGCCGCGCATGGCGGCGCCGATGGGGGGCCGGCGCGCGCCGGTGAAGCGGACGCCGCCGGGGGGCGCGGGGCGCTGGTGCGCGCCGGTGACGAACAGACGCGGATCGGCAGGCGGGGGCTGCGGAGCGCCGGCGGGCGAGGAGGCGCCGCCGCTTTGGATCGGCGGCGGGATCGCGCCGGGGGGCCGGATAGGGAACTCGCTGAAGTACTCAAACCGGCCGCGACCGTCCGGCGCCGGGCCGCGGGCCCATCGGCCGGCGCGGCTGTCGCCGCCGGTGGAGAAGTTCCAGTAGCGGTAGGCCAGAGCGCTGTGCTCGTGCTCGTCGGGGAAAGAGCCGGGGGCGGTGACGTCCTCGAGGCCGTCGGCGTAGAGCTCCTCGATCGCCGCGAGCCACTGGTTCTGGTGCGCGCCGGAGCGGGCGATGAGGAATCCGAGCAGGTCGCGGAGACCCGGATCGATGGTGAAGTTGTAGAGCCGGGCGGCGTGGAGGCGCAGCGCGGTGTCGAGGGCGACGTTGGCCCGCAGGTCGGCGAGCAGGTTGCCTGTCGCGACGACGGGATCGGCGGACCACGGACGGCCCGCGGCGTCGGCGAGCGTCGGGCCAAGGCCGGCGTGCAGGAGGTGGTGCGGCGCCGGATCCGGCGCCGTCGGCGCGCCGGCGCGTGCCGCGGCGGCGGGATCGGGAGCCGCCCCGTGGAGGAGCCCCGCGGTCGCGTAGGCCAGGGCCTCGACATGACCGAGTTTCTCGGTGCCGATGTCAAGGAGAAGATGACGGTACTTGGATGGGGCGCGGCAGTTCCAGGCCTGCATGAGGCACTGCATCGCGCCGGTCATGACGCTGATTCGCCCGGCGAGGAGTTCCTGGAGGCAGGCGGCGGCCGCCGCGTCGGCCCTCTCGAACCGGGCGCGAAAGACCAGGGCTTGGGCGTGAACGAACATGCTTCCCTCCGGCGCACTCGCCCAAGCGAAGACGACAAGTGCAAGCGCAAGGATGGTGACGCCCGATGAGGCATGGCTGAGCGATCAGCGAAAGGCGCCTCACCGAGCGGAGCGACGCTGAGCATCACGGGGCGCTCGATGCGACGAGCCGATCACGATCACGCGACGCGGCGCGGAAACCAGACGCAAACGCTGAAGTCGTGCACGTAATGCAGGAGCGGCCACCGGCCGGGATCGACATCGAGCGCGGCGAGGTCGATCCCAAGCGGAAGAGTCATCGTGTTGACCTCGACCTCCGCTTCGGCGGCCTGGAGGGGCCACGGGTCGTGATGGATCTCGGCGCGGAACATGCGGCCGCGGCGGTCGGCGGCGTAGAGGCAGTAGCGGTCGGTGAGAAAGGCGTCGAGCGAACCGGGAGCCGCCGTGAAGACCGGGCCGGTAGCGGGCGCGGAAGGCCGCACCCGGAGCGCGGCGGTCGGTGCGCTCGGAGTGGTAGCGGGTCCACGAGCCGTGAGGTGATGGCGAGGGCTCGGCGTCGCAGCGCATCGACGCGTGGAAATAGGGAAGGTGGAAGACGGCACGGGCGGTCTCGACGGCGAGGCGGCTGGCGGCGTCGAGGCTGAAGAACCAGACGCCGGGGCGGCCGGAGCCGTCGCGGACGTACGTGCGGACGTTGAGTTCGGGAAAGTCGGAGACGCCGGGGATCGGGGGCGTGAAACGGGCACGCGTGCCGGCCATGCGGAACGGGACGACGCCGATGAAGGCCTGCTCGGCGAAGGAGCCGCCGGCGTACGTGTCGATCGTGAGCGCGGGTGGAATGTGCGGGCGAAGAAGATCGGCGGGGACGGGCCAGTGCATGAAGAGGAGCCGGCGCCAGGTCATGGCCATCGCCCACGGGGTGCGCGGGGGCGGGTAGGGGCGGTTGGGGTGGTGGCGGGGGGCGGGAGGCATGGAGGAGAAGAGAAAGTGGAAAGCGGGCAGCGGCGAGCGCGGGGTGGAGGGTGCTCGGCGCGCGGCGCTAGACGCCGAGGTCGGCGGCGCGGATGGCGTCGATGCAGGTCTGGATGTGGGAGGTCTCGAACGCGCCGGGATCGGCGCCGAGGAGGGCGGCGAGTTCGGCGGCGCCGGTGGCGATGTCCTCGCGGCTGACGGCCGCGGCGAAGGCGCGGTCCTTGAGCTTCTTGCGGACGCTCGAAGGAGCGAGGGAGGCGATGCCGTCGGGACGGACCTTGGCGCACGCGACGATGAAGCCGGAGAGTTCGTCCACGGCGAAGAGGGCCTTCGCCATGGGCGTGGAGCGGGGGACGCCGGTGTAATCGGCGTGAGCGAGGATGGCGGTGCGGATCTCCTCGTCCACGCCGAGGGACTCAAGGTGAGCGACGCCGACGCGGGGGTGCTCGTCGCGCGAAGGGTGGCGCTCGTAGTCGAAGTCGTGGAGGAGGCCGGCGACGGTCCAGCGGTCAACCTGATCGGGGGCGAGGCGGGCGGCGTAGGCGGCCATGCAGGCCGCGACGGCCTCCATGTGGAGGCGGAGGGCGGGGCTGGCGGTCCACTCGTGCATGAGCCGGCGGGCGTCGTCGGGGGTCATGCGGAGAGTGTACCAGGGTAGCGATGGGTTCAGCCGCCGCCCATGTTCGCGAGCCAGTAGATCAGGATGATGGTGCCGATGACCTTGACGACGCCGGTGAGGAGGCCCGCCATGAGGGCGTCCTCGAAGTCGAGCTCCATGTAATGCATGAGGAGGGCCGCGTAGCAGAGCAGTGGGAGGGCGATGCGGCCGCCGAAGGCAAAGATGCTCATCCGCACGCCGGAGAACCCGATGCCGACGAACAGAATGTCCACGAGCGCATTGACCGCGGCGAGTCGGACAGCGACGATCGGGAGCGGGGCATCGAAACCGAGCCACATCCAGCAGCAGAAGAGGAATCCGACAACGGTCGCCGGGAGCGCGATGGCGTAGACCAGAAGGTACTCCGCGAGGCTGTCGGCGCCGCCACGGTTGAACACCAGCGTGCAAGTAATCCCCAGGCCGACGACCATGGCGATAAGCGGCTTGATGTACTCCATCTGCGTGGCCAGGGTCTTCTGGCGGCGGCGCTCGTGCCTGCGGGCTTTGACGAGGGGATCGTCGTCCACGGCGATGTCGGGGCCCGACGCCGACGCCTTTCTGGTGGTGACGGTCTGGCCGGTCCGCGGGTTGTAGCCGCAGGTGGTGCAGATCGCGGCGTCCGCGGCCAGGGGGTGGCCGCAGCCGGGGCATGGGGAAGTGGTGACGCGCGCCTGATCGCGGATGGCGTCCTCGAGCAGGAGCGCGTAGATGCCGCCGTCCGCCTCGGCCGAGGGCTCGGCCTGGTGCTCGGCGTGCTTCTTCGACGCGGGAGGAAGGGCGATCGCGGGCTCGCGCTGCATCGCGTCGTAGCAGTCGCGGCAGGTGTAGCGACCCTGGAGGTCCTTCGTGCGCGGACGATTGGAGCAGTCGAGGCCGCAGCGGATGCAGATCTTGCCCTGGGCGGGCTGGCGGGACGATGGAGGCGTTGTCATGACCGTCAGGCTCCGATGGCGGCGGTGAGGACGAACCCGGCGCCAAAGAGCGTCGCGGTCATGGCGACGCCGAGGAGGATTGCGTCGAGGATATCCAGATCAAGGAAGTCGTACAGCAGCCCGATGCGCACGCCGAAGGGGAGAACCAGGCCGATTCCCCCATGGCTGAAGGCATCGAAGCCGCCGAAGAGCCGGAGTGGGATGCGGACGAGGTCGCAGGCGGCGACGACGGCCGCGAGGCGAAGCCCCCCCAGCGCAAGGGGGTCGCGGAAGCCGAGGCGGAGCAGGCAGAAGAAGGCGTAGACGGCGGTGCTGACCACGATCGAGAGGAGATAGACGGTGAGGTACTTCGGGACGGTCAGCCCGGTCATGTTCTTGTGGATCGTCAGGAAGCAGCAGACGCCGGGGACAGCCAGGGCGACGACGACCATGGGCTGGAGGAACTCCATGCTCTCAAGGCGCCTCGCCTCGGCGGCCTCGACCTCGACCATGCGGGTCTGGATCGCAGCGCCGGTGCGCGGGTTGTAGCCGCGGGTGATGCAGATCGCGGCGTCGGCGGCCGGGGGATGGCCGCAGCCGGGGCATGGGGAAGAGACCGGCGGAGCGGCCTGCCGCCGCAGGGCGTCGGCGAGGAGGGCGTCGAGCAGGCCGGAGTCGGATTGCGCCTCG
>Ga0207874_1000570_pt1 | contig 52147 bp, 47 predicted proteins | sample HigsolmetaAR201D_FD_184833 | JGI IMG/M metagenome (GOLD analysis project Ga0207874, IMG submission 184833) | Ionic liquid and high solid enriched microbial communities from the Joint BioEnergy Institute, USA - AR20-1-D (SPAdes) (version 2) ...
CCGGAGCGGCCCGGGTCCCCGTCCTTGCCAGGAAGAAGTGGCGCGATGCGCTCCCATTGCTCGTCAGTCAGAACCATGCGAATCAAGGCTGATCTCCATTTTTCAGCCTTGAATCAAATTTCGGCCCCTCACGGAATCCCTTCCGTCATGAATGTCTACAGGCCCTAGCGCTCGGCCGACTGACCCAATCTTTTCGATTTCTCTGCCGGCCTCCATTAGCGTATCGCCGCTACACGTCTCCGTAAGCCCATAGGCATCGATGTAACGCCCTCCGGTAAAGTAGGCGGAAAACGCGCGAATGCGCGGTTCCGGCGTTCTTTCGCCACCACCGATTACCCATCTTATGCTCGAAACGTCGTGTTTGTCGCGATCTGGATGAGAGAGAATGGCGCTCGTCATTACCGGCGCCAGCCACGCCCCAGTAAGCCGTTCCCGCTCGATTGATTGAATTGCCGCAAGCGGATCAAACTCGCGGTGCACACAGAGCATTCCCCCGACCCAAAGCACCGCCATACCTGGCAGGTCAAACGCCCCCACGTGATACAAGGGGCCGGTGACCAGGAGGCGATCCTCAGCAGTCAGCCCCAGCGCGATGACGTGGTCGGCACATTTCCAATAGAAGTTCGAGTAGGTATGTATAACCCCCTTCGGACGATCTGTCGTTCCCGATGTATACATCAGGCGGAAAAGATCGTCAGAGCCTCGAACGTGCATGGGGGCCGGTGAAACGCCTAACCCCAATTGTGTCGAATTAGACTGCGCTTGTTCGTCGACGAAAATCGTGTTCGGCAGACCAGCGACGGATTTGGCGAATTCGGTGTCAGCGAACAGAAGCTTAGCGCCCGCATGCTCGACGATGTAGCGTACCTCATCGTTCGCCAACCGGAAATTGATGGGTAGGAATACAGCGCCGATATGGCTTGTCGCAAACGCAAGCTCAATGAAAGCCAGGCTGTTTTTCATCAAGACGGCGACAATATCATCCGGGCCTATGCCACGCGCCGCTAGCATTCCGGCTGTCGTCTCAATTCGATCTCTGAGGGCTGCGTAGCTGACCCGCGTGTCGCCGTAAACGATTGCCGTCCGATCAGGTGTCCGCTTAGCGTGGAAGCGAATGAAACTTGTTAGGTTCAGCACGGCGCCCTCCCTATTCGTTCAATAGGATTTCGGCATCCCAAGATTCTGAGTGGCGATAAAATTCAAGATCATCTCTTCTGATATGGGCGCAAAGCGAAAAAGTCTTGTATCTCGCCATAACCGCTCGAGGTGCATTTCCTTTGCATAGCCCATACCACCCATGGTCTGCATCGAACGTTCGATAGCAGCCGAAGCAGCTTGCGAAGCAATCAGTTTCGCAACGTTCGCTTCAGTTCCATAAGGCTGACCGCTATCGAACAGGGCGGCCGCCTTGAGGTTCATGAGGCGTGCACAGGCAATCTCCGCCCAATGCTGCGCTATGGGAAACTGGATGCCTTGATATATTGCAATAGGCTTGTTGCTGAAAACGCGCCGTTCTTTCGCAAATTCGACCCCAAGTCGGATTGCTAGATTAGCTCCTCCAACCAGAGCTGCCGTCGTGACAATGCGTTCGGTATTGAGGACGTCAAGCAATTCGTACCATGCGTTATCGAGTGTCCCAACCAGCTCGCTATCGTCTACATTAACGTCGTCAAAAAAAACGTTGCAGGACGAAAGCGTGTTGGTGCCCAATTTCTCAATAGGTGCGTACGTCAGTCCCTTACGATTGACGTCGATGAGGAACATCGACAATCCATGTGTGCGTCGCTGCGCGTCCTCGAGTTTGGTCGTGCGGGCGACGACGAGCATCTTCTGAGCAGCGTCAACACCGGTAATCCAAATTTTGCGACCGGAAAGGCGCCAACCGTTACCGATTCGCGTTGCGAAGGTTTTAATTTCCAGGCTGTTGGAGCCTGCATCCGGCTCAGTAAGCGCCATACAGCAGTTGATCTCACCAGAAATGATTTTGGGCAGCAGCTCCCTTTTCATGTCGTCGGTGCCGAAGCGTGAAATGGAAATGCCGCCGAAAATAGGATTAATCATAAAGAGCTGACCGACAGTCGCTCCGCCACCTGCGGCCGCAAGCTCTTCGACGATAAGCGCAACCTCCACCATGCCCAGCCCGCTCCCGCCATACTCTTCGGGCAGGGCTACACCGCACAGACCAGCATCGCAGACAGCTTTCCAGAATTCCGTTGGGAACGATTTGCGAGCGTCGAGTTCGCGCCAATACTCAAGACCGAAGCGCTCTCCGACCTTCCGAGCGCTTTCGGAAATCATTTTCTGTTCTTCAGTTAGCGAGAAATCCATTATTTTCCGTCCGATCTAGCTCGCAAGAAGTAATAGTGGCTCTTCGAGAAGCTCTTTGATCCTTCCCAGGAACTGCCCCGCAAAATGGTGGTCACGCGATGCATCGTCATAGGAAAGGGAGACGCTCAATTCGTGCTGCGCACCATCCGGTTCTACCCGACGACGGCGGATAGAGCCGATTCCCAGTGCCATTTGCCAGCCAGCGGGTACTGCAGGAACGAAAGCGTGAAGCGGCCCATCGCCCGGAATGAGTACGATGTCGCCTTCAGAAGCATGGTTCTCTCTTCTATCCGTGCCTTGCTCCACCCTGCCACATTTGCTCGCAATTGACGACAAGGTTTCGTTTGCTTGTGCAAGAAAACACGCAGGCTTGTCGAAGCCCCGCAATCGGATACCCCAACGAACGGAAGACTGATCGGAAGCAAGGGCTCTGATGCAAGCGAGCGCCATAAAATCACGGAGTTGATACGCCAAGCCTGACTTGGCAAGATTGCCCTGAATTGCAAGTAACGCGTCGACTTCGATGTCGATGGTAGCGAAGGACAATCGCGCGAGCTGACGTCCGTAAATCTGCTGAGAAGGAGGGGTCGAAGAATTCTTTTTTGGCAACGTTGTCGTAGCACCACGCAGCGCCAACGCTCTCTCAACATCGGCGGCCTTGATCCGGCCACCGGGCCCGCTACCTGTTAGCCCTAAGAGATCTAGACCGGCTTCTTTTGCCAATCGCCGCGCAAGGGGAGTTGCAACAATTCGTTGATCGCCACTGCCTTTCGATTCGAATTCGGCAGTGCCGTGCTGAACGTCTGAGGCAGGTGCATTGCTAACAGCATTCTCGCTCTTCGATTTTGCGAGCTTTGTATTTGCCCCACACTCGAGCCTCCATTTTCCGATCACCGTACCGACCGGGACAACGCCGCCTTCTTCGACAAGAATTTCGACAAGATGACCTGCGGCAGGCGCTTCTACGTCATTTGCGATCTTGTCTGTCTCTATAACGACGATAACGTCGCCCTGATTGAAATTTTCACCAGGCTTCACCATCCACTGCGCGACGCGTCCCTCGGTCATAGTCAGACCGAGCTTCGGCATCACGAGTTCAGAAACGTGCGTCATAAATGTCTCAGCGACCGGCGAAATTCGGGAAGCGCTTCTCTAGGAAAGCACCGCAGCCTTCCTTAGAATCCTCTGTATCAAGTACCAGTCCAATCATCGCTTGTTCATGAGCCAAAGCGGCAGATAGCGGCATATCGGCGCCACTGTTGAGCGTCCGCTTCAAGAGCTTCAGAACTAAAGGTGATTTCGAAGCTATTTTCCCCGCCATGTCACGAGCCGCGGTTAATACCTCTGCTTTAGGCACAACCTTATTCGCCAAACCGATGGCGACTGCCTCGGACGCGGAAATATGTTCTCCCGTGAACATAATTTCCTTGGCTCGGCAAAGTGGTATCTGCCGAATGATCCGCTGAGTTCCTCCTGCGCCCGGAAAAAGGCCCAGCGTAATCTCAGGAAGGCCAAGCTTCGCGGTATCAGCGAGAATGCGAATGTCTGTCGCCAGGATTAGTTCTGTCCCACCCCCCAATGCCCAGCCATTTACCGCTGCGATCGTAGGCTTGTCGCACAGCTCGATCCGCCGGAAGACACGATGAACGACTTCCGCAAATTCAAGATAGTGGGCTAGGCCCTGACGTGATTTGAGATCTACAATATCACCGCCAGCTACGAAGGCCCGATCACCAGCGCCAGTAATAATGATTACCTGGACGCGACCATCGTTCTCGAGTTCTGTCCATGCGGACTCAAGCTCCAGCAATGTCGGAACATCCAAGGCATTGAGAACTTTTGGTCGATTTACCGTAACAACGGCAATACCCTCCGAGATATCCGTCAAAATACTGCTTTCGCTTGTCACATCCTAATCCTTTATCTTAAGCCATGACGCGGCGAACCGCGGCGATAATGCGCTCAGCGTTCGGGCGAAAGTGTTCTTCCAGATTCTTGGCAAACGGCGGCGGCATGAAAGGTGCTCCGACTCGCACGATCGGTGCGTCCAACTCATCGAAGCCAATATCTATTACGCGCGCCGCAATTTCGGCGCCTGGACCAAACGCTTCAACTGCTTCATGCACAATGACGAGACGGTGCGTTTTGGCCAATGAACCAAGAACTACCTTCTCGTCCCATGGCTGCAGCGATCGCAGGTCAATCACCTCAATCTCTATACCTTCGCGTGCGAGGGTTGCTGCTGCCGAGATTGCGACCGGGACCATAGCGCCATATGTTACCACCGTCACATCACGACCATTTCGGACGGTTGCCGCCTTACCAATAGAAACTTGTGGTGGCGTATCGGGTAATTCACCTTTGACCGCGTAAAGGCTTTTATTCTCAATAACAATAACGGGATCAGGATCAGCGATGGCCGCACGCGTCAACGCATAAGCATCTGAAATGCTCGACGGACAAACTACCTTTAGACCCGGCACATGAGCCAGCCATCCTTCAAGGCACTGCGAATGCTGCGGCCCTGCGCTAATACCTCCGCCGTGCGGCATCCGCACGACCATGGGTAACGAGAACTGACCGCCAAACATAAAGCGTGCCTTAGCAGCCTGATTGACGAGCGCGTCCATGGCGAGGGTAACGAAGTCCATGAACATAACTTCGACCACAGGCTTCAACCCGCTCATGGCCGCGCCAACCGCAGCACCTACAATAGTTGCCTCAGAAATTGGGGTATCGCGCACACGCTGAGGGCCAAATTTGTCTAACAGCCCGCGCGTAACGCCGAACGGACCTCCTGCAACAGCCACATCTTCCCCAAACAGGACCACTGCAGGGTCGCTCGCCATCGCATCTGCGAGGGCACGGTTTATAGCCTGCCCAAAACGCACCTCAGGCATGCTCTTGTCCTACTGCGGTATAGACGTCCTCAAGCGCGGCGTCGAAGCGAGGCTCACTGCCTGCGCGCGCCCGGGCCACTGCCGCCTCAACACGCTCCGACGCACGTCGAGCAGCGGCCTTTATTTCATCCACTGAAACACCTTGGTCGATCAGGCGCCGCTCAAGTCGCACGATAGGATCGTTCTCATCTCCGAGAGTCAACAGATCACCGCCCTGTCTGTATTTTTGGGGATCCCCTTCGAAATGCCCTCTTATGCGCACAGTGCGACATTCGAGAAACCTCGGACCGCTGCCACCACGAATTTCTGCGACGTATCGTTTGGCAACCTCACAAACTTCCGTGACGTCATTACCGTCGACTGATTGCGCCGGAATTCCGTAGACGGTCGCTAACGCGCAAGGGTCACTTGCGACTTGCCGCACAGTGGGCGAAAACTCGGACCAACCATTGTTTTCGCACACAAACAAAACTGGCAATTTCCAAATGGCCGCCAAATTCAGACTTTCGTGCATGACCCCCTCGGCAACAGCGCCATCACCAAAGAAAACTGATGATATCGCTCCCGTGCCGAGAACCTGATGCGCCAGGGCGCTACCAACGGCAATAGGCAAACCAGCCCCAACGATACCGTTAGCCCCGAGCATGCCAACGGAAGCATCAGCCACGTGCATGGAGCCCCCACGACCACGGCAAGCACCTTCTGCCTTCCCCATAATCTCGAGGAAGAAACGATCGAGATCGAGTCCTTTTGCAATAGCGTGCCCGTGGCCGCGGTGGTTGGAGGCGAGGGTGTCATTCGATTCCAGCACCGCCCCCACCCCCGCGGCTACAGCCTCTTGCCCCACCGACAAATGAATGAAACCGGGGATCTCGCCTTCAGCAAAAAGCTGAGCAAGCCGCATCTCCGCCGTGCGGATCAAATGCATGATCCGCAGGAGCCCGAGAGGAGAAGATCGTTCAACGTCAACCAAGCCAATCTCCTGAGCGCCCCAAATAAGCTCCAATATTCTCTGAGCCCTGGTCGGCGCACTGTCAAGATAAATGAACGGTGAACCATGATTCATTTTTGTTGACCATGAGGCGTCTCCGCGCTAATGGTCGAAGCGAGGCGGAAAATGTTTGACAAGAAGGCCCAGGTACCGAACGGCAAGCCGCAGGAGGCCAATTCAGGCCGGCGAACACGCGCGGACCGGGCCCTCGAAACACGTCGCAAGCTAATTGATGCGGCTGCGAAGGTTGTTGGGGAGGAGGGTTATGCCAACGCATCGGTGGCAAAAATTACGGCGCGGGCCGAAATCGCGCAGGGCACCTTCTACAATTATTTCGCATCGCAACAAGATCTTTTCGATCATCTCCTACCGGAGCTTGGCCGGGAGGTCCTTGATTTTATCCGGATGCGCCTAGCCGGTGAAACGGATAGCTTGCGCCGCGAAGAAATTGGCTTTCGCGCCTATTTCGATTTTTTGGCCCAGCGGCCCGAGTTTTATCGAATCCTCAATGAGGCCGAGACTTTTGCGCCTAAAGCCTTCCATGATCACATGCGGAACATGGTTGAAGGCTATATGCGAGCACTGACGCGTAGCCAGGCAAAAGGGGAGTTAACAGGTTTCGAGCCGCGGGAACTCGAGGTTATCGTGTATATCCTGCTCGCCGCGCGCAACTACCTAAGCTACCGTTTTTCAATACGAGGTGGGCGTGCGCGACGCCTGCCGCCCTGGGTCGACCGTGCCTATATGAAATTCATAAGCGGGGGAATGCTCTATGGTGGCATTACAGCCGAACCCGCTTCTCGACGTCGTCGAGCAACGTCAGTCAATTCTTCTGTAGTCGGAGCGCGAACGGCAGACATTCGGGTGGAAGTAGGGCCTTCCGACGAGGCAATCCTGACGGCTCGATTGACCGCCGACGACCATGACGAGTGCGGTAGCATCCGCCGGTCCGTGCTCCTTGATCTGATAGAGCGTGCTGCAAGCACGGCTGCCGGCAGCTATGCCCGTGGGCCGTTGACGTTGCAAAGCCTGTCAACCAGCTTCCCCGCCCCCACCTCCTCGGACATGCTCGTTGCAATAGCTAGAGTAGCGCCGGCCAGTAGCATCATTCATGCCTCGGTCAGTGTTCACGAGGAGACACGGACCGGCTCTACCATTGCCCAGGGTCAGGCAGTTTATTCGTTGAGCTCGGATGATGAGCGAAAATAATCCAACGCTTCGTTTAGAGGTGGATAATGCTATTCAACCACTGTTGTTTGAGCCGATCACCTTTCGTGGCCTGACGCTCCGCAACCGCGTGGTGGTATCACCAATGGCTATGTACAGCGCCAACGAAGGGCAAATTGGGGATTTTCACCTCGTACATTTGGGTCGATTTGCGCTGGGCGGGGCGGGCCTCGTCTTCATGGAGGCGACTGCGGTCAATGCTGCGGGTCGCATTACATCGGGATGTGCAGGCCTCTGGGACAGTCCTCAGGTCGACGCGCTGCGGCGGATCACGAGCTTTCTGCATGCACACGGCGCGGCCGCAGGCATTCAACTCGTACATTCAGGGTTCAAAGGTTCAAGTCAAAAACCGTGGGAAGGCGGCGGGCCGCTTGCGAAAGGTGCCTGGCAGACGGTGTCTCCATCCGAAGAACCGTTCGACAATGGGTGGCCGGCACCCCACGCTTTGGATGAGGAGGAGATCCAACTTCTCATCGAAGATTTTCGCACCGCTGCGCAGCGCGCAGCGTGGGCTGGTTTCGATGTCATTGAACTTCATTGCGCGCACGGCTATCTCCTTCATGCGTTTCTTTCGCCTTTGTCAAACCGGCGTACTGATCAGTACGGCGGCTCACTCGAAAATCGGATGCGCTTTCCCTTCGAGGTCGCCCAAGCGATTCGGGAAGTCTGGCCCAAGGATCAGCCTGTATTCGTTCGGATTTCCGCTGTCGACGGCGTCAATATTGGTTGGAGCATTGAAGACTCAGTCACTTTCGCTCAGAAACTGAAAGTAATCGGGATTGACGCCATTGATTGTTCGAGTGGCGGCTTGCGCATCGATCGAAGTCGGCAGGTGCCGGCTCGTAGTCCGGGTTTTCAAGTTCCCTATGCGGCACGCATCCGTCGTGATGCCGACATTCCGGTTATCGCCGTTGGATTGATACGGGATGCAAATCAAGCGGAAACCATTTTGACGGAAGGACACGCTGATCTCGTCGCGCTGGCTAGGGAAATGTTGTTCAACCCAAACTGGGCTGCTCAGGCTGCGGTTGAGTTAATGGGACATTCCGGCTGGGAACTTTGGCCTCAACAGTTCCGCTATTGGCTTCAACGTCGAACACGCCAGCTAGCGAAGAACTGAACCTGTCTTGGGGAGGAAACAAATGTATAAGATTGCCTTGCTGTATAAGCGCCGCCTCCCGCTTCCTGTTGAGACCTTTCAGCAACGTTGGCTTAGTGAACATTCAGTCCGAATATGCAAAGTCCCCGGATTGCTGAAATACGTACAATCGCACGCCCTCCCGCAGGGCTACAGGAAAGGTGAGCTACTCTTTGACGGCATCGAGGAGCTTTGGTTCGCGGACGAGGAGGCTGGTCGTCGCGCTCAGACCTCCGAAGAGTGGGCTGCGGTTGCGAAGGCCGGTGATGACCTCTTTGACACTGAGCGGACTGTCATACTTCCTATTGAACTTCATGTTATCAAGGATGGCCCGATCCCAAAAGATGGCGTCAAGAACATCGAGTTCGTGACTCGGCGCCCTGGATTGGATCTCGCAGAATTTCGTCGATACTGGCGAGAGATCCACGGTCCTCTCGCCTCGAGAATTCCTACCATCTGCCGTTACGAGCAAAATCACACCGTTCTCAGCGCCTACGTCGAGGGTAGGCGGCCAGCCTACGACGGCTTGGCCATCACATGGTTCGAATCGACCGGGGCGATGAAGGAAGGCGCTAAGACGCGCGAGTATGCAGAAACACGCGCTGATGAAGCGGCATTCCTGCCGGACGGTCACCTGCCCATCATTATTACACGGGAGCACACAATTATCGGGGCGAGCTTTCCCTGAATCGTGACTCACAAATCACCTTGACGATTCCCGCGGGCCTAGCGCAGAGTCTCAACGCAGAAAAACGTTGTCCCTGATAAGGCCGGGCTGGAAACCCTAGGAGGATTACTGAAATGTCTCGCAAAAAAATTTATGTCGATCGCCGGACAGTATTGAAAGGAGCCGCAACCGGCGCTGCGGCGATCCTTTTTGCGCCGAATATTGTAACCGCTCAGTCCAAAAAAATTCGTATCGGCATGCTCACGATCCTATCGGGGCGTGTCGCTCAACTCGGCACCTCATCCCGCAACGCGGTGATGATGGAAGTGGAAAAAATCAACGCCGCAGGCGGGCTCGTCGGTCGTGAAGTTGAAATGGTTATTCGCGACTCAAAAGGCCAGCCCCAGGAGGCCGCCCGCGTAGCGCGCGAGCTCGTGAATAGCGATGGCTGCGAAATTTTATATGACGCCGAAGCTTCATCGGGAGGCTTTGCTGTTCACGAAGTAGCAAAAGATCTCGGTGTTCTGTGCATCCACACGAACTCGGAGACATCATCTTTGACCGCGGATCCCAAAATACGCATCCCAAATGCGTTCCGCGTGTGCAGGCAAGGCATCCATGACTCAATTGCCGGCGGCGCTTATGCCGCGGAAATCGCTAAAGCGAAAAATTTGCGGAATTGGGCGACATGCTCGCCGGATTATGCCTACGGCCGGGATTCGACCCAAACATTCATGGAGTATTTGAAACACTTTTATCCGGAAGCCGAATTAAAGACTGAAGCATGGCCAAAGCTGTTCCAGCCCGATTACACTGAGGTCATCACGAAGGTAATTCAAGCACGCCCGCAAGCGCTTTACACCTGTCTCTGGGGTGGCGATCTGACATCGTGGATCGACCAGGGCAACATTTATGGCATGTTCAGTCAGAACCAGGTCTTTGCAGTTAACATGGCGGACTATACGGCACTGACCACTGTCAAGAACCTGCCTCAAGGAATTCATTCGGGTAACCGCTACATCAAGACGTTCCCGAATACACCGCAGAACGCCGCATGGGCTGACGAGTATCGATCCCGTTATGGAGAGTATCCAACCAACTGGTCCTGGCAAAATGCAGTCGGGATTCATTTCCTTGCAGCGGCTGCAAAAAAGGCTAATTCTGTCGACGGCAAGAAGCTTGAAGAAGTTCTGCGTGGCCTGACGATCGAATCGCCCTTCGGTACTGACGGAACGGTTACCATCCGGGCAGAAGATCAGACGATCGTAAACTACGCCATTGGATGGGGCACCACAATACCGCAAGAACCTTACGTGCCAGAAGTGAAGGCCATTTCCTGGGAAACAATCTTCGAGCTCGAAACCGAGTGGAAGAAGAGGAATAACTATCTGTGACCGGGCCTCGCTCTTCCGTGGGGTGCGGAGTACCTGCACTCCACGGAAGACGCGTCTACTTCTCTCCGAGGTGCAACTTGGATCTCGCTGCGCTAACTGACTGCTTCTCGTCGGCCTCCTGTATCGTCACACAGACGACCAGCGGGCTTATCATCGGGCTGCTACTGTTCTTAGTCGCCGCAGGATTGACTCTCATATTCGGCGTGCTGAAGGTGGTAAACTTCACGCACGGTTCATTCTATATGTTGGGCGCTTACTTCGCCTACACCGTTAATAATTTGACGAGTAGCTACGCGCTGGCCGTCCTCGCAGCAGCCATCGGGGTTGGACTGTTCGCGCTTTTCTTCGAGCGCTTTTTCATCAGCAGAGTTTATGGCGCCAACGTCTTGATGCAATTGTTGGTATGTTATGCGTTTATTCTAATCCTGGATGACGCAGTAAAGATTATCTGGGGCCCAGAGTTTAAATCGATGGGCATGCCCGACATCTTTCAGGCGCCGCCGTTTTTTGTCGCTGGTGGAATTATACCAGTTTTCTATCTCTTTCTGATTATCGTCACACTTTTCATTGCAGTTGGCCTTTGGCTGATCATTGCATACACACGCTTCGGAACGATCGTCAGGGCTGCAGCTGTCAATCCCAGCATGGTCAGCGCCCTCGGCATCAATACGGGTCTCATCTATGCTGCTGTCTTCGCCATTGGTGGGATGCTTGCTGGGCTCGCCGGCGGACTTGCGGTACCTGTCCGCTCGCTCACAGCAGGGATGGGCTTCTCCATCTTGATCGAGTCTTTCATCGTAACCGTGATTGGGGGAATGGGGTCCATTGCAGGCGCGCTCATTGGTTCAATTCTTATCGGATTGGTGCGAGCGTTTGGCTCCATAGGATTTCCCTTGTTCGTAGAGGGTCTGATGTTTGCGCTAATGGCAATCATCCTCATCCTCAAACCCAGCGGCTTGCTTGGCAAGGAGGGCTGATTTTATGGCGCCCAAGCAAACGACCCTGTCGCGGGATTTGTTGATAGCCGGCGTGGCCCTCCTCGTGCTTCTAATATTGCCTGTGCTGTGGCCGAGCAAAGCGCTGTCTGATCTGATCATTCGAGTTTCGGCGTTTTCACTTTTCGCGACATCTCTCAATCTGCTCGTCGGCTACACCGGAATGGTGTCCTTTGGCCACGGCATGTTTTTCGGTTTCGGCGCTTACTGCTTTGGGCTGTCGATGCAGCGATTAGGCGTCTCAATCCCGACAGCGCTTCTTCTAACTATTGCGCTAACCGCTGTTCTCGCTGCGGTGGTAGGCGCCATCAGCATCCGGCTGAAGGAGATCTACTTTGCCTTTATTACCCTTGCCTTTCAGATGCTTCTCCACAGCCTTATCATTGCCTGGGTGCCCTTGACTGGAGGAGATCAAGGGCTGATGGGGGGCATCCCGCGCCCAGAGTTTTTGGGCATCGACTTCGGGCTCGAGTCAAATCGCTATGCTTTTAGCGTCTTACTGATGATCGTTGGGCTCTTGGCGCTAAGGCATGTGGCAGAGTCGCCCTTCGGTTATACCTTACGCATGATCCGGGACAACCCAGAACGTGCGAGCTTCTTGGGCGTCAACGTTTTTAGGACGAAACTTACAGCTTTTATCATCGCTGGGATATTTGGCGCCGTCGGCGGCGTGATCATGGCGATGTTCGTTTCGGGTGCCTATCCTGAGTTTGCGAACTGGACAATGTCTGGCGAAGGCATCTTCATGGTGATGCTTGGTGGGATAAGCACGTTTCTGGGGCCGACAGTTGGTGCTGTCATTCTCTCACTGCTTAATGACCTGATTACGCGGCGCACAGAACATCACGGCATCTTCCTCGGTGTGATCATCCTCGTATTTGCGCTAGGGCTACGGAAAGGCGTAACAGACTTTATCGCCGATTGGTTTCAGGCACGACGCGAGTCTGCAGGGGCGCAGCTGAAAGGAGGTCGGCAATGACTTCACCAGCACAACACGGGGTAGCGGTCGTGACGGGTGGCGCCAGTGGTATTGGGGCGGCATGCTGTCGGGTTCTGGCTATGCGTGGCTGGCGGGTGGCCGTTCTTGATCGGGATGTAGATCGCGCTCATCAAGTTGCTAACGAGGTTGGCGGCAAGGCATGGATCGCCGACGTAGGAGATGAGGCAACTCTCGAGAAAGCAGCTGCCGAAATCGAAGGGAACTTCGGTGAGGTGGAGGTGCTGGTAAATAGCGCCGGTATTATCCAGCAACCGAAAAGACCGACCGAGCTATCAATGGAAGCCTACGATCAGATCGTGAAGATCGATCAACGTGGAACATACCTTGCTTCCGTTGTATTCGCGCGGCGGATGCTTCCACGCCGGCGGGGTGCAATCATCAACATCGCGTCCATTGCCGGGATGCGACCGCTTCCATTACATGCCTACTCGCCTGCAAAAGCGGCCGTTATTTCGATGACGGGGTGTCTTGCAGCCGAGTGGGGCCCGAACGGCATCCGCGTCAATGCTGTTTCTCCGGGATACACGCGCACTCCGGCCCTGCAGGAAGCAATCAATAGAGGCGAGCGTGATGTTTCCTTGTTGGAGCAAAATTCGGCGTTGGGACGACTTGTCGAGCCCGACGAAATCGCTCGAGTCGTCGCTTTTCTAGCAAGCCCAGAGGCTTCGGCAATTACAGGCGCGAATATTCCTGTCGATTGCGGTTGGCTCGCCGCAGCTCCTTGGGGCACTTACGGGGGACTTCGGTCCTACGAGGAGTAACGCCGATGCTCGAAGTCAGCAGCTTGCGGAAGTCGTTCGGCGGCGTCGTAGCGATCTCCGATGTTTCTTTATCCTTTCCCACAGCTTCGCTTACCGCCATTATTGGTCCGAATGGCGCGGGGAAAAGCACGTTTTTCAACCTGATCAGCGGTGGCCTCCGACCGGATTCAGGCAGCGTGCGACTTAATGGTGTAGAGCTCGTCGGTCGCTCCCGAAGCGATATCATCGACGCAGGTATAGGACGGGCATTTCAAGTCGCGCAGATTTTTCCAACATTTACTGTCGAGCAAAGTTTGCTGGGCGCTATCACTGCACATCAAAAACGTGCCCAAAATATCCAGCGCAGGTTTCCGCTTTCGGAGATGCGCGATCGCGCGCTGGAGGTGGCTGAAATGCTCGGGCTTATCGACAAGCTCGGCGTGACAGCGTCTAATCTCTCCCACGGCGATCAAAAGCTTCTCGATATCGCGCTGGCGTTGGTTCTGAACCCCAAAGTCCTATTACTCGATGAACCCACGGCAGGCATGGGGCCTGATGAACGTTGGCGGATGATCGATCGGGTGCATGAGCTCTGGGAACGAGAAAAAATTACGCTGATATTTATCGAACACGATATGGACATTGTGTTCAAAATCGCTCCGAGGATTTGCGTTCTATGCTATGGCAAGCTGTTAGCCGAAGGAACGCCTGCGGAAATCCGCGACAACCAAGCTGTGATTGAAGCCTATCTCGGCACTAGCCACGAGGGTGCAGTGGCATGAGCGGACGACCTATTGTCCGGGTAGATAACCTCGACGTTTTTTATGGAAAAAGCCAAATTCTTTTCGGAGTTGGGCTTGAGTTGTATCAGGGGCAGACATTAGCCCTGCTTGGCCGAAACGGCGCCGGTAAGAGCACTACTATGAAGGCTATTGCCGGGATTGTGTCGCCGAAGCGGGGGCTCGTCGAAATCGCCGGAGAGGATCTCACGGGCAAACCGCCCTATGTCATTGCGCGGGCTGGCATAGGGTATGTGCCCGAAGATCGGCAAGTATTTCCCGATCATACCGTCGAGGAGAATCTTGAGATTGGTTACAAAAAAGGGCCAGAGGGTCAGGACAACTGGTCACTGAAGCGGATTTTTGAGGTTTTCCCCTTGCTGGAACCTTTGCGCCATCGGATGGCTGGCCGATTATCCGGCGGCGAACAGCAGATGCTCGCGATTGCGCGTACGCTCATGGGTAATCCCGTCGTGTTGTTACTGGATGAGCCCAGTGAAGGCCTGGCACCTATCGTGGTTCAGCGGATCGGGGAGCTACTCCGCAAATTGCGCGAAACTGGCGCCACAATTCTAATTGCTGAGCAGAACATGCATTTCTGCCTTGGGGTCGCAAGTGATGCTGTTGTGATCGACAAGGGTGCGAGCGTGTATCGAGACACCATTGCTGGATTGAAGGCGAACGAGGAGGTCCGCCGCCGGTATCTGGCGATGTGAGACTCAGGGAGGAGGATGCCACAATGACCCTGGCGACCTATATTGGCCGGTTTGTTGCCGAATTGCATCCGGCTCGGCTTCCGCCCGAAGTCATTGAGAAAGCAAAAGTTTGCCTTCTCAACGCCTACGGCATGGGGCTTGACTGCCATGATACGCCGTATGCCCCCGTTGCGCGTGCAGCTGCGATCGCCCTGGATGGTGAGGTCGAAAACGGTGCGACGATCCTTGGGGACGGGCGCCGCACCACTATTGGTGGGGCTTGCTTAGCGAATGCGGCTCTTTTTCATGGCCGCGCGCAAGAAGATACCTCCGGCGCTGCCCACTTTGGCACGATCCTCGTTCCACTGCTGACGGCGATGATCGAGGTTCGAAAGTATCCGCTATCGGAACTCATTCCTGCACTCGTTGCAGGCTACGAAGTTGGGGGGCTGCTTGAGGAGGCTTATGCTGGGCAGACGACGCCCGCAGGATTTCGCTCCACTGCTACATATGGAGTGGTTGCCGCTGCCGCATCAGCGGCTCGCCTCATGCGTTTGGACGCGGAGAAAACCGCTGCAGCCGTTTCGAATGCCGTTTCATTTACCGGGGGTGTCCTGCAGTCATTCGCTGACGGAACTGACGAATGGCGGTACCAGCCGGGAGTTGTCGCACGAAATGGCCTGGTAGCAGCAGAGCTTGCGAAAGCTGGATCGGTCTCAGCACCACGTGCCTTCGAAGGAAAGGCCGGCCTAGCAAAGGCGTTTGCCCGCGTTGAGTGCGATGTCGAGCGGCTTTCATCACAGCTCGGAAAAACCTGGTTTATTCACCGGGTCACTTTCAAACCATTCCCGGTGTGCGCCTTCAATCAGACACCAGTAACCGGTGCCTTGGCCCTCCGCGAGGAGATCGGGGACGCAGAAATTCAAAACGTCCGTGTGCGCATGAATCCCTACGAATGCGGTTACGCAGGCATGGATTCAAAGGGGCCATTCAGCACGATTTCGGGAACTCTTATGAGTATCCCGTTCTGCATTGCCGTGACCTTAGTACACGGTATTCCAAATATGCGCCTGATGACCACGTATGACGATCCAGCGGTGAATGGCCTGGTCGAGCGCATTGAACTTGTGCCTGACTCAGAGGTGCCGATCCTGAGCGCAGTCATCGAAGTGAAAACGGTTGATGGCCGTCAGTTCATGCGCGATCAGCGGATGACTACGGAGGATTACAACTACGATCGGGCGACCGTATCGAAGCTAGTGCGCCGCATAGGTAACGAACAGAATGTACCGCAAAAGGCGTTCGATCTTATCGAGCAGTTCGTCGACAAGCTGCCCGATAGTTCGCTCGACGATGTTCTTGAAAGCTTCCGGATGGTAGAGCCGCCGAGGGGTGGTGTCCGCTGACATTCCCAAGACGGCCAAGTGCGCTGCCATCGCCGGCTCTAGCCTTTCTGCTTAACTGGCGGATTGGTTCGACCCTCCAGATAAAGCTGCAGCCGCGCTGCAGCGTTGCGAAGGTGTCGTTCTGCTGCCGCCTTAGCCGCTTCGGGATCCCGGGCTGCAATGGCCTCGAAAATTGCGACGTGTTCCTCCTGCACCTTGTAGGCTAGTCCCTCGTAGCGCGCCGTGTTGGTGCGGGCAACGCGGATCAGATTGCGCACGCGACTTTCAAGGAACGCTGTTAGCGCAATAAAGAAAGGATTGCGCGTCGCTTCGACGATGGTCCGGTGGAAGGTAATATCCTCATCAACGCCGTTCCGGCCTTCCTCGATTGCTCTCGCCATCGCGTCAAGCGCTTTCTTTATGGCCTTCAACTCGTTCTCGCGCCTGCGTGCCGCAGCAAGACCAGTCGCCGAACCCTCAATAGCCACCAACAATTCGAGGATATGCGCCAGCTCCTGCTTGTCGTTCAGGTTTGGCTCATCGAGGCGAAATGACGAGCTGCTGCCATTCGTCTTTACAAATACGCCCCGCCCCTGGAAGGACTCCAGAACACCGTCGTATTTCAGGCGAGAAATGGCCTCACGTATCACAGGACGCGATACACCGAACATTCGGGAGAGCTGTTGTTCCGTAGGAAGCTTATCGCCGGGCTTCAGGGTTCCATTTGAGATTTGATTTCTAAGGAGTTTGGCAATTTCGTCCGGCAGGCCCGACGGCCGGTTCAAGACAATCGGATCTACCCCGCCGAGGCTCGTAGATTTCTTGATTTTCATTCTGAATTATCAGCTTGCAATATAGAGGCCGCCATTAATATGCAGCGTCTCGCCTGTGATGAAACTGGCCCAATCGCTGCAGAGAAACGCTATCGCTCGCGCTACTTCTTCAGGTTGTCCAAGCCGTTTCAGCGGCGTCGCCGCAAGAAGTTCGTCCCCTCGGGCAGCCAAGAGTGGCTTAACCATAGGTGTGTCAATGAGGCCAGGCGACACTGCATTGACACGAATGCGGGGAGCGAGCTCAAGCGCGAGGCTGCGAGAGAATGACAGCACGGCACCTTTGGCCGCCGCGTAGTGGGCGTGCTGATAGCTTCCGCGATGGCCCGCCATGGACGCGATGTTCACGATTGCACCGCCGTCGCGCAACAACGGTGCAATCGCCCGACAGGTATAGAACACGCCATCCAGATTAATACCGATCGTTTCCCGCCACTGCTCATCCGTCATGGTAGCGGCGAGCTGATCGCGGTAAAGACCGGCGCCCGTTACCAGATAATCAGCTTTGCCGAAGCGTTCCTGGCACGCGGTCGCAAGGGCAGTCGCGTGATCTGATCGACAGGCGTCTTGCTGCACTACAAAGACGCGCGCACCGCTTGGATCCAAAGAACTGGCGAATTCGCTCAATCCTTCGATATCGATATCACTCAAGAGGAGGCTGGCGCCGAGATCGAAGAATGTCCTCGCGACAGCCCGTGGGATTCCCCCATTAGCGCCCGTCAGAACGAGAACCTTTTCCTGAAAATCGAACATCCACCCGCCTCCTTCCTCCGCCTCCAAAGACCGCTACCAAAGGGCGCTTGATTTCTTCTCACAAACTTGTCAGATAAGCAGATAAGTGGCAACATGATGCCGATATTGGCGCGTTGCCGCAACGATAGGCGGTGAACTTCCGCTGTCTGCAGAAAAATAACGATGCGCTAGGGAGGCTAGATGATCACCGGCACGACACGGGTCGTGGGCATTATTGCTGATCCGGTGGCGCAGGTCCGCTCACCTCAGGTCATGAATGCCTACTTCGCCAAACATGGCATAGATGCCATTATGGTGCCGATGCATGTTCCTCCCGACGGCGTCTCGTCGGTTCTTGCTGCTGCAAGACAACTCCGTAATCTCGCGGGCCTCATCGTCACAGTCCCCCACAAAACGCGAGTCTTGGAATTTTGCGACGATGTCTGCGAGCAGGCACGCCTCGTCGGTGCAGCCAATGCCATCCGGCGTACGGCGGAAGGGCAGCTTGTCTGCGATATGTTTGACGGACAAGGCTTTCTTGGTGGCCTCCTGGCAAATGGCATTGATCCGCGAGGTCAAAAGGTCTTGCTACTCGGGGCAGGAGGCGCAGCTTCGGCAATTGCGTTCGCGCTTGCGGCTCGCGGTGCCAGTGCGCTGACAATCGCTAACCGCACGCAGGAAAAGGCGCGCGCACTTGCTACCCGCGTTGCCTCCGCTTTTCCCGCTTGTCGCGTACAGGATGGCCCACCCGATCCCAAGGGTTTCGACCTGGTGGTGAACGGCACCTCATTGGGACTTAAGAAGGAAGATCCGATTCCTGTTGACCCGAAACTTTTAGAACCGACCATGACGGTCGCCGAGGTCATCATGAAACCGGAGCGGACAGCACTCATAGAAGCAGCGGCATCCAAAGGATGTCGAGTCCATCTCGGGCGTCACATGCTCGAGGCGCAAGTACGGCTCTTGGCAGAATTTCTTGGCGTGGCGCCCGAGGGCGCTTGAGATTGCACGCAGATAGGGAGGACTCAATGAAAGGAAAAACTATCGGCCTCGTCCTCGGCGCGGCCGTCGCGTTCGGCCTTCCAGCCGGAGCGGCGCAGGCAGAGGCGTTGAAAATCGGGATTATTGAGTCATTGTCCGGTCCACAGACCTCGACCGGCCGGTTGTTCGCTGCGGCAGCCAAATTCGTCGTCGATGAAATCAATAAAAATGGTGGCTTCAATGGTGCGCCAATTGAGGTCATCGAATACGACAATGCGGGCGGAACAACAGGCGCGGCCGACAAGTTCAAACAGGCCGTTGCGGATGGCGTCCACATCGTTCTTCAAGGCGCCTCATCCGCAATCGCCGGGCAAATTACGGAAGACGTGCGCAAGCACAACATCCGTAATCCTGGAAAAGAGGTGATGTTCATCAACCTCGGTGCAGAGGCCCTGGAGCTCACCGGGGACAAGTGCCATTTCTACCATTTCCGCTTCACAACTACCGCACCGATGCGCGTAAATGCGCTCGTAAACGCGATGAAGAAGGCGGGTGAACTCGGCACGCGAGTCTATTCCATCAATCAGAACTACTCGTGGGGCCGCGACATGGAGGAGGCCACCAAAGCGGCTGCTAAAGTTGGCGGCTATGAGGTGGTGGCGACTGTTCTCCATGAGGTGAATAAGATTCAGGACTTCTCGCCCTACGTGGCCAAAATCAAGGAAGCCAATCCTGACACGGTGGTTACCGGAAATTGGTCGAATGACCTACTGCTTTTGATGAAGGCTGCGGGTGACGCTGGCCTCAAAGTCCGCTTTGCCACAACGTTTCTTGACCAGGTTGGCAACATTGCCAATGCTGGCAACACCGCCCTCGGCCACTACGTAGCCCACCCCTATAACATCGAAGCTGATAACAGTGATTTCCCTGAGGCCTATAAGGCGGCAACGGGCCACTATCCCGTTTATATTGAGCCGCAGACGGTTAATGCCGTGCGGACCCTTGGCCAGGCTTTGAAAACCGTTGATTTCGGCGGCGGCGACATCAAGGTGAGCGAGATCGCAAAAGCCCTCGAAAAGGCTTCTCTTGACACCCCGATGGGCAAGATCACGGTCCGCGCCGAGGATCACCAGGCCGTCATCCCCGTCGTCGTCTCGAAGGTGATTGAGAATCCCAAATACCCAGTGGACGGCACCAAGTACGGATTCGGCGTGGTCGAAATTATTCCTGGCCCGGATGCGATCTACCCTGTCCAGGAGGCCTGCAAGATGGAGCGGCCGGCCTAATCCTCTTCTCGTGAAGTGGTGAGAGGCGCGAGGCGACGGACGTTGCCTCGCCCTCCCCTGTCCGAGGTTTGCTGATGGAATTCTTGATTATCTCGACCCTGAACGGCGTCACCTACGGGCTGCTGCTGTTCATGGTTTCTGCGGGCTTAACGCTCATTTTCGGAATGATGGGCGTACTGAACTTCGCACACGCCAGCTTCTACATGCTTGGCGCGTATATTGCCTACACGGTGGCGACGACCATAAACTTCTGGCTCGGTCTTCTCGTAGCACCGATTTTGGTCGGCTTGCTCGGGATTTTCGTCGAACGCAACCTCCTACGTCGAGTTCACGCCTATGGTCACGCACACGAATTGCTCTTGACCTTCGGACTAGCCTTCATTTTCGAGGAGCTCATTAAACTCTTTTACGGCGATTTTCCAGTGAACTATTCGATGCCGGATTATCTGCGCTTTCCGGCGTTCACGATTTTCGGCACGGATTACCCCTTTTACCGAGTTTTCATTGGCCTGGTAGCCGTAGGAATGTTCGTGTTTCTTTATTTGCTTTTGTCCCACACCCGCGCTGGACTAGTTGTGCGCGCTGCCGAGCGGCTACCTGTCATGGCGGAATCTCTTGGACATAACGTGCCTTTGGTGTTCATGGGCGTCTTCGGCACGGGTGCCGCGTTTGCTGGCCTTGCTGGCGCCGTGGCCGGCGCATTTTTCCCCACCAACCCGAATATGGCAATCGAGCTTGGCGTCATCGTCTTCGTAGTCGTGGTGGTTGGTGGATTGGGCTCTCTCGAGGGATCGCTCGCGGCTTCCCTGTTGATCGGGTTATTCAGCTCGTTTGCCGTAGGTCTCGATTGGTCGCTCGCAGGGTTGCTGTCGTGGGTTGGGCTGGGTGATTGGGCTCGCTCTGTGGGGGGGCTTTTCACGCTAACCTTGTCTTCGATTTCGGGAACTGTTCCGTTCCTGCTGATGCTCATTGTTCTGCTGGTTCGCCCGGCAGGGCTTATGGGTGAGCGGAATTGAGGGGGTATAGGCGGTGCTCGCCCGAATTGCATTGATCGCCGGTCTTCTGATTGTCCTCATAGCCGTCCCGCCGTTTCTTGGCATAGGCTGGCAAAATGCCTTGACCAACATGCTCATCGCTTCCCTTTTTGCGATGGCATTCAATCTTCTCGTCGGCCAAGCCGGCCTTCTGTCTTTCGGCCATGCCGCCTTTTTCGGCGTGGGCGCCTTTGCGACTCTCCACCTAATGGGAGCTATCGAGGATCGCATCATCGCGTTTCCGACGCCCCTTCTTCCCTTAGCGGGTGCCGTTGCAGGGATCCTTGTCGGCGCTTTCGCAGGCTATTTTGCGACGATGCGATCCGGCGTCTACTTTGCGCTCGTTACGCTCGCAATCGCTGAGCTGTTCCACTCACTCGCGCCCCATTGGGATGGATTATTTGGCGGTGAAGCCGGCCTTTCTTCGATGCGGATGCCATGGGCTGGCTTAACGTTTGGCTCACCGCTGCAAGTCTACTACTTGGCGCTCGGCTGGACCGTTGTGTCGATCTTTCTGCTATGGGCTTACACGCGCACAGCTTTTGGTCGCCTGACTCTCGCTCTGAGGGATAATGAGCAGCGCGTGCGCTTTATGGGCTATAACGCGCACACGACGAAGGTTATCATCTTCTCGATTTCGGCCATGTTCTCGGGCATCGCTGGTGCACTTTTGGCGGTGTCGAACGAAACGGCGAACTATTCTCTCTTTTCCACTCATGTTTCGGCTCAGGTCGTGCTACATACCTTCGTCGGGGGCTCGACCGTGTTCTTCGGCCCAGCGATTGGCGCTAGCATCTTCACCTTGTTCGCCTTCTACATCTCCGAGGTCACACGAACCTGGCTGCTTTATCAGGGGCTCATATTTGTTCTTGTTATGCTTTATGCCCCGCAAGGGATCGGCGGATTGGTTCAGACACATATCCAACACTGGTCGAAAATTAGCTGGCCAGAACTGGGGCGAGCGTACGCAGTCGCCGCGGCGGTGGCCGTCTGCTTAACCAGTGCGCTCGTATTTGTCGTCGAATCTTTTGCAATCATTTTCTCGCCGGAGTACGCCGCCGTACGTGGGCGACTGGACGGTGCTTGGCCACCTTTCAAGCTATTCGGTCTGGAATGGGAGGTCTTTTCACCGTTTACGTGGATTATTCCGCTTGGTCTGCTCGCCGTAGGTCTGTTGCTGCTGCCAACCGCGCGGCGCATGCTTCGCGAGACCTGGAACCATATTCTCGAGAGGGCCGAGGCTGCTCGCATCGCGAAATCTGAAATTCAGCTTGCGGGAGCCGTGGAATCATGAACCGGGAACCCGTGCTCGAACTGGAAAACGTCGGCAAGCACTTCGGTGCGTTGAAGGTGATGGAAGGCGTCAATCTCACCATCGCCGCCGGCGAGCGCCATGCCCTGATCGGACCAAATGGGGCCGGCAAATCCACCCTGTTCAACATGATCTCGGGGATGTTTCCCCCGACGGCTGGAGAAATCAGGTTGCGTGGACAGCGTATTTCCGGGCTTCCACCGCACGAAATAAATCGGCTCGGCCTATCACGATCATTCCAAATCACGAATATTTTTCATCGCCTCTCCGTCTTCGAAAACCTTCGCATCGGCGTCATGGCCCGGCACGGTATCCGGTACGGGCTATTCACGCCTGTCAGCAGAATGCGGACCGTCAACGAGGAAGCGGAACGGATCCTGCAACGTGTGCGCCTGACACAGCGGCGCGACCATCCTGCAGGCGACCTCACGTACTCAGAGCAACGCGCTTTGGAAATCGGCATGACGTTAGCCACAGGCGCCGACGTCATTCTGCTTGACGAGCCTACAGCGGGAATGTCGCGTGAGGAGTCCCAACGCGCCGTTCAGCTCATTCGCGAGGTCACCGAGGGCAAGACGCTATTGGTGGTAGAGCACGATATGAACGTTGTGTTCAGCCTCTGCGATCGCGTTTCCGTGCTCGTCTATGGCCGAATTCTTGCAACAGGAACACCGGACGAAATTCGCAACAACGCGGAGGTGCAGGAAGCCTATCTCGGTGAGGAGGTGGCGTGATGCTGCTCAAAGTCGAGGGCCTGCACGCGCATTATGGCAAGAGCCATATTCTCCACGGTGTCGATCTGACGGTTGAGGAAGCCAGTATTGTGAGCCTGCTCGGCCGCAATGGCTCCGGCCGTTCCACGACTCTGAAGACGTTGATGGGTATTGTGCCGGCGACACAAGGCAGCGCGAAGCTGGCCGGACAAGAACTCACAGGTTTGCGGCCTTTCGAGGTCGCGCGGGCCGGATTAGGCTACGTGCCGGAAGAACGACTTGTATTTCCCAACCTGACTGTTGAAGAAAACTTGCAGATGGGACTGCAGCCACCGCGTAACGGCGGTACGGCCTGGACCATCGAGGATATGTATCAATATTTCCCCCGCCTGAAGGAACGACGTCACAACAAGGCAGGCACCCTTTCCGGCGGCGAGCAGCAGATGTTGACGATCTGCCGGTCCTTGCTTGGCAATCCCCGCGTATTGCTGATCGATGAGCCGACGGAGGGCCTAGCACCGAAGATCGTCGAGGTCGTCATGGAGGTTATCCTCGATATCAAGAAGCGCGGCGTTGCCGTTGTGCTCGTGGAGCAGAAACTCACTATTGCGCTTAAGGTCGCGCAAAAGATTTTTGTGATGGGACATGGAGAAATCGTCTTCGAAGGAACGCCGGACGAGCTCCGTAGTCGCCCGGACGTCCGCCGAAATTGGCTAGAGGTGTCATGAATAGCGAAGCTGCACCTCACACCACAGAAGTCATCTATCCCGATCTCACACAAAAACGCGTGCTCATTACCGGCGGCGCGGCCGGTATCGGCTATGCCATTGCCGAGGCTTTCGCGAAGCAAGGATGCCGGATCGCCCTATTCGATGTCGACGAAGCGGGATTAGAGCGCGCTCTGAACTCCCTGCGGGGCGCAGTCGGAAAGCATGGCTCCGTAACTGATCCCGACGCCGTCAACGCAGCCTTCGCGCTAATGGACGAAGCCTTCGGTGGCGTTGACATCGTGGTCAACAACGCCGGCATTTCGATGAATAAGCCAACGCTCGAGCTCAGTCTTCAAGAATGGCAAAAGGCGCTTGATATCAATCTCACCGGCGTTTTCCTGTGCTGCCAGGCAGCGGCGCGGAGGATGGTACCACAACGCTCGGGCGTCATTCTCAATATTTCCTCCATTTACGGAGTCGTTGCCGCGCCAAATCGCCTTGCCTATTGTGCCACGAAGAGTGCCGTCGCGATGATGGCAAAAGAACTCGCGATTGAATGGGCGGAACACGGCATTCGTGTAAACGCGCTGGCACCAGGATATGCGAGAACGGCGTTGGTTGAGCAGCTGGTCGAAGCCCAACGAATTGACGATCGCGCCCTTGCGAAACGCACGCCGTTAGGCCGTCTTGCAACAGCTGAGGAAATCGCTGACTTAGCTGTTTTTCTCGCTTCCGATAAGGCTCGTTACATCACGGGTCAAGTGGTTGGCATCGACGGCGGCTGGACGGCCTACGGCTATATTTGAGAAGAACGGTTATGCCGGAAACAAAACGACTTCAGTCGAACGCGCCCTGGGTCGAAATCCGCAGCACAAAGGCTGATTGGGATGCGGCGGATCCCAAATTGCTGGGTGCGATACTTACACAGCTTCACCTCATTCGCGCATTCGAAGAAAAGGTCCTTGAGCTGACGGCAGAAGGGCTTGTGCACGGGCCAGCGCATTCTAGCATAGGCCAGGAAGGCGGAGCCGTTGGTTCTATCATCGCATTGCGGCCCAGCGATCAGGTTAATGGGTCTCATCGCGGCCATCACCAGTTTCTCGCCAAAGCGATCTCCTTCGTCGCGCAAAACGGTCTGGACCCGACGCAAGATATTCCGGAGAACATACACGCACTTCTGCGGCGCACGCTGGCCGAAATCATGGGGCTTGCAGAAGGTTTCTGTAAGGGCCGAGGCGGTTCCATGCATTTGCGGTGGGCTGAGGCTGGCGTCCTCGGCACGAACGCGATCGTTGGGGGTGGCGTGCCGATGGCGGCAGGTGCCGCCTGGGCCCACAAACGCGCAGGGACAGGTGACGTGACAGTCACTTATTTCGGTGACGGCGCGGTCAATATCGGGTCTGTGCTTGAAACGATGAACCTCGCCGCGGCCTGGCAATTGCCACTGTGCTTTTTCATCGAAAACAATCGCTATGCCGTAGCCACTACTGTCGAGGAGTCGACCGCCGAGCCTCGGCTTTCGTCTCGTGGGCAAGCGTTCAACATTCCTGCCTGGCGTGTCGACGGCATGAATCCCCTCGCCGTCAAGTTGGCGATGGATCAGGCTCTCGCTCACATGCGCGCGGGCCACGGACCTACGATCATCGAAGCTGAAGTTTACCGCTACTTCCACCAAAGTGGGCCTCTGCCTGGCAGCGCCTTCGGCTATCGCGCGAAAGAGGAAGAAGCCGAATGGCGCGCTCGTGATCCGCTGGATCACGTTGCGCGCGAAATGATAGAGCGCAATTTGCTCGACAAAAACCAAGTCGACGCGCTTCGACTGCGCGCGCAGAATGCAATGGCGCGGATTGCAGACGCGTTGACCGAACCTGCCGGCAATCGCCGCCGGGTGCGCGATGAACTATGGCCCTCTCCGGCTTTTCGCGATTACGGCATCCGCGGCGATCTTTCCGAGCTTTCGGGAAAACGCTTCGAGGAACTGGACACGTTCCGTGGGCGCATAGAAGAACGCAAGTTCATCGACATCGTCGCCGATGTGATGCACCGGCGCATGGAAACGGACGAACGTATTGTCATTCTGGGTGAGGACATCCACCGGCTCAAAGGCGGAACGAATGGCGCCACACGCGGCCTTGCTGCCCGTTTTCCCGATCGGGTGCTCGGCACACCAATCAGCGAAAACGCATTTACCGGTCTCGCCGGCGGTATCGCCATGGATGGGCGTTATCGGCCCGTAATCGAATATATGTATCCGGATTTTATGTGGGTCGCAGCTGACCAGGTCTTCAATCAAATTGGCAAAGCGCGGCACATGTTCGGTGGCGAAACACCGGTGCCATTGGTGCTGCGGACCAAAGTGGCGATGGGCACGGGGTACGGATCGCAGCACTCCATGGACCCGGCCGGCATTTTCGCGACAAGCCCGGGCTGGCGCATACTCGCGCCCTCAACTCCCTTTGACTACGTGGGCCTCATGAACAGCGCGCTCGCCTGCGAGGATCCCGTTCTCGTACTCGAGCATGTCGATCTTTATAACAGCAACGGTCCCGCACCGGCCGACGATTTCGACTATTACATTCCAATTGGCCGAGCTCGCGTGGTGCGTCCAGGTAATGAAATTACGATACTTACCTATCTTTCAATGACGCGCGTTGTACTCGATGTCGTCGAGGAAATGGGCCTTGATGCGGAGGTCATCGATCTCAGATCTCTTGACCGCGCCAGCCTTGATTGGGAAACCATTTCAGCGAGTGTCAGGAAAACCAACAATGTTCTTATCGTAGAGCAAGGGGCTCTCGGAACATCATATGGCACCATGCTTGGCGACGAGGTTCAGCGCCGCCTGTTCGATTGGTTAGATCAGCCCGTGAAGCGCGTAACAGGTGGGGAAGCCGCCCCAAGTGTATCGAAAGTGCTCGAACGCGCAGCCATTGCGGGGCCGAAGGAGGTTCGCGACGCGTTGCGTGCTATGATGACTGAGGTAGGCAAGCCGCTCGCCGCATAACCCGAATTGGGGAGGAATAGAAATGAGAATGGTGGCGCCGATCGAAATCGGGATTTGCTGCACCGACCTCGAAAAACTAAGAAACTTCTACGTCGACGTTTTGGGCTGCACGGCTGTCAACGATATCGAAGTGCCGGCTGACAAATCGCGGCAGGCTGCCTTGGCTAATAACGGTTACAGAGTCGCACGCCTTCAAACCCCCTGGGGCGAGCGACTGAAACTCCTTCAGCCGGTATTGTCTCCTGAAACTGCGACGAGCACAGAATGGATTTTGAGCCGGCGCGGCCTCTCTTACATCACGTTCATTGTGGATGACCTAAAGGCGATCATCGCTCGACTGAAAACAGCCGGTGTTACATTCCTCACCGGGACCGATCGCGTCGAAGTGCGGCCCGGTACATTCCTTTCATTCATTCGCGATCCAGAAGGGAATGTCCTTGAGTTCGTCGAATACAGCGATATTCGAGAGTATCGGGCAGATTTAGGACGATGATTTAGGATGTACGCCGGCTAAGTTCCTTTTTGTTGATCTTTCACTCCGGGGGCTGCCTCGCGCCAAAACCGCCGACTGGTTGCGGAGATGGGGGCATTCGCGTCCGCTATCCTTTGTTCAATGAACTGATAAAACTCCTTCGCCTCCGCTTCTCCAACCAGCAACGCGAGTGACCTTATGATCCGCGTAATTCTCCGATGATTATGGTCGAACGGCACAAGCCAATGATCATTTTCGCGGTAAAACCTCTCCATCCGCTCCTTGGCTCGCAGCAGATTTGTCCGGCATTGCTGGCATCCGCGAATTTCCTTGATGTCTTCGGAAGATAATACAGGCGAGCCAGGCACGGCGGCACTTGGCGTATCAAGCGGAAAAAGCCATTGGATAAAGTCGTGCCGAGATTCAAGCTCGTTGTCGCTAAACGCGAGCACGTCTTCCAGAAAACGGCCGCGATGATCGGAACCCGATCCGGAAAGGAACTTTATGACAGGTGATCCGCTCGCCATGCCAATCTCCTCATGCAGTATTTCAGCGCACGAGTTTGATACGCAAGCGCACTCCTAACCCTAGGGTAGCCAAAGAAAACTATAGCTTCAGCGATGGCCTTAGGTTGTGGTGGCGCAAGCAAAAATGCGTTGACACTCAATGCGCAAGCCCACTAACCTGCTCACCCAACAGGCACAGAATTGGAATGAACAAAACTTCGGCAGTCAAGCCAATAACTTGGCAAGGGGGAGTTTTGAGCGAGACAAAGCCAAAGTTTTGACAGTAAATGTTCGTTGAACTTCTGTCGCTATTGGATTCTATTTGCCATCAGGGGGAGGCATGATGGGCAAGCGCGTCGCGCTGGCTGGGTTTCAACACGAGACGAACACCTTCGGTCCTTCCAAGGCGACTTTCGCTCATTTCGAGCATGGTGGTGGTTACTTACCCATCAGTCGCGGTGAGGAGATTTTTGAGCGTGCAGTAGGGATCAACCTGGGCGTTTCCGGTGTCCTTGCGCAGGGCGCGGAATTCGGCTGGACCATGGTTCCCATAATGTGGTGCGGAGCCATTCCCTCGGCCCATGTCGAAAAGGATGCGTACGAGCGCATTGCCAGCGAGATAATTGATCGCATCAGGGCGGCCGGGCCACTTGATGGGATCTATCTCGACCTCCATGGCGCCATGGTGTGCGATCATCTGGATGACGGCGAAGGAGAGTTGATTTCGCGCCTGCGCTCCGTCGTTGGTCCGAGCTTACCTATTGCCGTCAGTCTCGATCTCCACGGCAACGTGACCTCTCGCATGGTCGAGCAGGCCGACGTTCTTGTCGCCTTCCGCACATATCCTCACGTGGACATGGCTGAAACCGGGAGGCGCACAGCCGTCCAGCTGGAAAAGCTGATGGCAAGAGGGCGCCCATTTGCGAAGGCTTTCCGTCGTCTGCCGTTCCTAATTCCTATTCCGTGGCAGTGCACGTCGCTTGAGCCGGCGCGCAGCATTTATCAGCGCGTTGCTGAATTAGAGACCGGCGAGGTTTCCAGTACGTCATTCCTCATGGGCTTTCCGGCCGCGGATTTCGAGGAATGCGCGCCGACAGTGCTCGCCTATGGCGAGACGCAGGAGGCCGCAGACAAAGCGGCCAATGAAATGATGGAGCTCGTGCTCGCCAACGAAATGGCTTTCAAGGGGCGGGCCTACGATCCAGACGAAGGCGTACAACTTGCTATGAAATTGGCCGAAAAGGCTACCCGCCCGGTTGTTATCGCCGATACTCAGGATAATCCAGGCGCCGGTGGGGATTCCGACACGACGGGAATGCTTCGTGCCCTGCTCCGAAATGGCGCGAAGCGCGCCGCAATTGGCCTCATGGTAGATCCGGAAGCCGCACGCGCAGCCCATGAAGCCGGTGAGGGGGCCGAGATTACGATTGCACTGGGCGGCAAGTCGCGCATTCCAGGAGACAGCCCGCTCGAGGCGACTTTTCGCGTCGAAAAACTTTCGGATGGGCGGCTGCATGCCACCGGACCCTTCTACGGCGGCAAACGGCTCAATCTCGGCCCGTCGGCGTGTCTTGCCATCGACGAGGTACGCGTTGTCGTGACGACGCACAAAGCGCAGATGGCGGATCAGAACATGTATCGTTTTGTCGGAATTGAGCCGCGTGAACAGGCCATTCTGGTCAACAAGAGCTCAGTGCATTTCCGCGCCGACTTTGAGCCCATTGCCGAGACGATCCTGGTGTGCACGGCGCCCGGCCCGATGTTGCTCGATCCGGCTGCATTGCCCTGGAAAAAGCTGGCCGACGGCATGCGTCTTTCACCAGGCGGACCGGTTTTCCGTCGCGCAGCACAGTCATCAGTGAACCAATGATAATGCGATTGCCTCACTCGGCGTCCTGAACGACGCCGAGGGCGCAACTGATCATGAGCTTGGAAGAATCGCCAACCACAGGGGAAACGCGATGTGGAAGCTCCATTGCAAGACTGAAACGGCCTCCGGCCGCCCCCGAGTGCACTCGCGCATGGTGGCCGGATTGCTTGCAGCAACGATGCTCGCCGGTACCAGTGCCCTTGAACCGGCAGCTGCGGAGAAAACGATTACTGGCGTGATGCACTCCGGGTTGCGCGTGCTCGACCCGATCATCACGACGGCACACATCACCCGCGACCACGCGTACATGATTTATGACGTGTTGGTGGCGGTGGATGAGAACTTCCAACCCCAGCCGCAAATGGCCGACTGGACCATTTCGGATGACAAGCTCACCTACACCTTCAAATTGCGGGACGGGTTGAAATTCCACGATGGTAATCCCGTAACGGCGAGAGACGCCGTTGCGTCCCTCAAACGTTGGGGCAAGCGGGATTCCGGTGGCCAGCTCATTTTCGACGTGACGGAAAGCCTTGAGGCAACCGACGACAAGACACTCGTCTGGAAACTGAAAAAGCCCTTCCCCGCACTTCTCGAAATCGTCGGCAAGCAGTCGGCCGTGCCGCCGTTCATCATGCCGGAGCGCGTGGCGAACACGCCGCCTGACCAGGCGATTACTGACTACACCGGATCGGGACCGTTCGTCTTCGTCGAGTCCGAATACCAGCCCGGCGTGAGCGTCACGTACAAAAAGTTCGCTGACTACGTGCCCCGCAATGAGCCACCGAGCTGGATGGCCGGCGGCAAGGTCGTCAAGGTCGACACCGTCAAGTGGGTAACAATGCCCGACGCCCAGACGACCATCAACGCGCTGCTGTCGGGCGAAATCGACTACATCGAGCAGGTGCAGATCGACTTGCTGCCGCTGCTTGAGGGCAATGACGACGTCGTCGTCGAAACACGCGACGACCTCGGCTACCAGACGATGGGGCGCATGAACTTCAAGCATCCGCCCTTTGACAACGTGAAAATCCGGCAGGCCGCACTGAAGGCGCTGAGCCAGGCAGATGTGCTCGGAACCATGATTGGTAATCCGAAGTACTACAAAATCTGCGGCGCTATTTTCGGATGCGGAACGCCACTTGGCGATGAAAGCGGTGCCGAAACGCTGATCAAGGGCGGAGACAAGGAAGCTGCGAAGCAACTCCTCAAGGAAGCCGGATACGACGGCACGCCGGTCGTTCTGATGCAGCCAACGGACGTTATTTCGTTGCAGAAGCAGCCGGTCGTCGCGGCCCAGGCTCTGCGTGAGGCCGGGTTTAACGTCGATATGCAGGCGATGGACTGGCAGACGCTGGTCACCCGCCGCGCAAGCCAGGCAAAGCCCTCGGAGGGCGGATGGAACCTGTTCTTCACCAACTGGATGGTGCCCGAAATCAACTCGCCGCTCATTAGCCCGATGCTGAATGGCCGCGGTGATCAGGCTTGGTTCGGTTGGCCGAAGGATGACCAGCTCGAAGCGCTCCGCGCGGAGTTCATCGAAGCAGATACGCCCGAAAAGCAGCGTGAGGTCGCCGTCCGCATTCAGAAGCACGTTCTGGAGAATGTGATCTATATCCCGCTAGGTCAGTACGCGGCACCGCAAGCCCGAAGCAAGAAGCTGACCGGCATGATTCCTTCTCCGGTTCCTGTTTTCTGGAACATCGAGAAGGCCGACTAACCCCTTGCAAAAAGAAGGCGCCGCGTCAAAGACGCGGCGCTCCGCGCGGCGGAGGATACGCCGCCCATCGCCCGTTATGAATCGCTGCGCCTAGAGGTCGGGGCCGATGCTAGGATACATAATCCGGCGAATACTTGCCGTCATTCCTGTGATTGTGAGTGTGGCAGTCTTCGTCTTCCTGCTTCTTCGCCTGACGCCGGGCGACCCTGCAGCGATCATCGCCGGAGACATGGCGACGCCGGAGCAGCTCGAAAGGATACGCCGCTCGCTTGGCCTAACCGAGCCGCTCCACGTGCAGTTCATTACGTGGGTTGGGCTTCTGCTTCAGGGCGATCTCGGCACATCGCTCATTTCCAATACTCCCGTGACGCGCATGATCGGGCAGCGCATCTGGCCCACAATCAATATCGCGCTGCTGACGATCACGCTTTCTGTTTTGATTGCCGTTCCACTTGGCGTGCTCGCAGCATGGCGCCACCGTACCTGGTCTGACTATGCCGTCATGACGTTTTCGGTGCTGGGCTTTTCAATTCCGGTATTCGTTATCGGCTATATATTCATCCAGATCTTCTCGATCGAATTGCGCTGGCTTCCAGTGCAAGGGTATTCCCCGCCGTCGCAAGGGTTCGGACGCTTTCTTTCGCGTGCAATTCTTCCCTGTCTGACTCTCGCTACAATTTATGTGGCCCTCATTGCGCGCATGACTCGAGCAAGCATGCTCGAGGTGCTTGGCGAGGATTTCATCCGCACGGCAAGAGCCAAAGGGGTAAAAGAACGCGTCGTTCTATTCCGGCACGCGCTCCGTAACGCGGCCGTCCCCATCATGACCATCATCGGCACGGGGTTTGCGCTGCTGATCGGCGGCGTGGTCGTGACAGAGAGCGTGTTCAACATCCCAGGCCTTGGCCGCCTGACGGTGGATGCCATTCTGGCGCGCGACTATCCCGTGATCCAGGCCATGATCCTGTTGACCAGCGCCATGTACGTGCTGATCAACCTGATCATTGACATATCGTACACATTCTTTGATCCGAGGATCCGCTACTGATGACGGCAGCTCCGCAACCTGTCTCTGGACTTCAGTGGCTTCTCGGTGCCTTGTCGCTGCCGCAGCGCTGGCGCAGCGGCGTGGGGCCCATTATCGCTGCGATCGTCCTCGTCGTTATCGTTTTGACAGCGATTTTCGCACCGCTCATCGCGCCCCACGACCCGCTGACAATGAATAGCGTCCAGCGGCTAAAAGGTCCGAGCGATATCTATCCGCTGGGTACGGATGCCTATGGACGTGACCTCTTTTCGCGTACAATTTATGGTGGGCGTGTTTCCCTCCTTATCGGCATCGGCGCGGCCTTTACCAGCGTGATTATTGGTTTGTTGATCGGCCTCGTGTCCGGTTTTTTCCGGCTCGCCGACGCCATCATCATGCGTATCATGGACAGCATGATGGCCATCCCCTCCATCTTGCTGGCCATTGCTCTCGTTTCGCTCAACGGGCCGAGCCTCTGGTCCGTGTTGGCCGCAATTACGATCCCCGAAGTTCCACGCGTTGTACGGCTTGTCCGATCCGTCGTGCTTTCTGCACGTGAGGAGCCGTACGTGGAGGCCGCCATCACTCTCGGCACATCAATGCCCAAAATTCTGTTGCGGCACCTCATGCCGAACACGTTGGCACCGCTCACTGTTCAGGGTACCTACATTTGCGCTTCGGCCATTTTGACCGAAGCCCTTCTCTCGTTTCTGGGCGCTGGCGTGAGCACGGAAATCCCCACCTGGGGTAACATCATGGCCGAGGGGCGGGTTTACTTCCAAATCAAGCCGTCGCTCATCTTCTGGCCGGGCCTAATGCTTTCTCTTTGCATTCTTTCGATCAACCTCCTGGGCGACGCCGCGCGGGATGTGCTCGACCCGCGGTTCAAGAAGCGGGAGGCGTGATCCATGTACTTCAAAAAGCGGACCTTCGATGATGCCCGGGTGATCCTCGATATTCAGGATCTCACGGTGAGCCTCGAGGGGGTTTCTGGCGCTCCTCCGGTTGTCAATCGAGTCTCGCTCCAAATCCGCAATGGTGAAACGGCCTGCCTCGTTGGCGAAAGCGGCTCGGGCAAATCCGTAACCTCACTTGCTGTCATGGGTTTGCTGCCCAAAGGCGCGCTCCGCGTCACCGGCGGCAAAATACTGCTCGAAGGCACGAACCTGCTCGAGCTGAGCCCGCAAGCCTTGCGCGAAATTCGCGCCAAGCGCATCTCCATGGTTTTCCAGGAGCCGATGACGGCGCTTAACCCCGTAATGCGCGTCGGCGATCAGATCGAGGAGGTGCTCGATACTCACGTGCGCTTATCCGCGCGCGAAAAGCGGAACCGCGTGCTCGACATCATGCGGCAAGTGCGCCTGCCGGACGTTGAGCGCATCTATAGCTCCTACCCACATCAACTTTCAGGAGGGCAGCGCCAGCGCATCATGATCGCCATGGCGCTGGTGCTCGAGCCGCAGTTACTCATCGCCGATGAGCCTACGACGGCGCTCGACGTGACAACTCAGAAACAGATTCTGAGCCTGATTGCAGAGCTGCAGGAAAGGCACGGAACAGCCGTTCTTTTCATCACCCACGACATGGGTGTGGTTGCAGAAATCGCGGATACCGTTCATGTGATGAAGCGGGGCGAGCTCGTTGAGCATGCGCCGGTCGAAAGGCTCTTCCGTGAGCCGAAGAATGAATACACCAAGCGGCTTCTCCGTTCGGTCCCGAGCCTGGTGCCGCGGCCACCACGCCCGGCAAATGGCGCCGAGAACGTTCTTATCGTCAGCAATCTGCAAAAAATCTATACCTCCCGGTCCCTTTTCTCGCGAACTTCCCACGTTCACGCAGCTGAGGACGTCAACTTTTCCATTGCACGTGGTCGGACGCTCGGAATCGTTGGCGAATCGGGATCAGGGAAATCAACCGTCGCCCGGTGCGTCATGCGCCTGATTGATCCGACTGCCGGAAAGATCGAGGTTGCGGGCAAAGATTTTGCGCAGCCTTCGCGCAGGGCTTTGCGGCCATACCGCCGGCACATCCAGATCGTTTTCCAGGACCCTTATCGCTCGTTGAACCCGCGCTGGACGATCGGTGAAAGCCTGATCGAAGGCCCGCTCAATCGGGGCCAGGATCGAAAAACCGCACTCGCCCGCGCGGCGGAACTCCTGACACTCGTGGGTCTGCCAGAAGATGCGCTTAGCCGCTACCCGCACCAATTCTCGGGTGGTCAGCGGCAAAGAATTGCCATAGCCCGTGCTCTTGCGATGGAGCCGGATGTCCTGGTGGCAGATGAGGCTGTCTCCGCGCTTGACGTTTCCGTCCAAGCCCAAGTGTTAGATCTTCTCGACGAGCTACAGCAGAAACTCGGCATTGCCATTCTTTTCATTACGCATGACCTGCGCGTTGCCGCTCAAATTTGCGATGACGTTGCCGTCATGCAGCGCGGTCGTATTGTCGAGTACGGCCCAGCCCAAGACGTTTTGGCCAATCCCAAGCATCCCTACACGCGGGCACTCATTGAAGCGGCGCCGGGACGCTTTTGGGATTTTGCGAATTTTCGCGAAGTATCGGCCGCCTGACTTTCACACTATCTGTCTCAAGGAGCCTACTCATGCCTGTATTGCCGAGGATTGCCGAGTACGCTGATGAACTCACGGCAATCCGCCGCGATTTCCATCAGCATCCGGAAATCGGCTTCGAAGAGGTGCGCACATCCGCGAAGGTTGCGGAGCTGCTCAAGTCCTGGGGCGTGGACGAGGTTCACACCGGCATCGGCAAGACTGGTGTCGTCGGCATTATTTATGGCAAGAAACCCGGCCGCTCCATCGGCCTTCGCGCCGATATGGACGCGCTGCCAATGGACGAACTAACTAATCTGCCCTACGCCTCCAAGAATCCCGGCCGCTTTCACGGCTGCGGCCACGATGGCCACACCACCATGCTGCTCGGCGCGGCGCGGTACCTCGCCGAAACGCGAAATTTTGCTGGTCGTGCAGTCGTGATTTTCCAGCCGGCGGAGGAAGGTCTCGGCGGCGCGCGCGCCATGCTCACTGACGGACTATTTGAGAAATTTCCCTGTGACGAAGTCTATGGGATCCACAACAATCCGCTCGCCGAGCCCAATAAGGTTGGGGTGAAACCGGGTACTGCAATGGCCGGTGCTAGCTTCTTCGACATCACGGTTCAGGGTGTTGGCAGCCATGGCGCCATGCCGCATCAGGCACGCGATCCCATCGTCGTTGCGACTTCTCTCGTTCAAAACTTGCAAACTATCGTCAGCCGAAATGTCGAACCTTTGAAGCCGGCTGTTCTTTCCGTCACACAGATTCATTCCGGTTCGGCCTATAACGTCGTTCCGGACAAGGCGGCAATCGCGGGAACCATCCGGTATTTTGATGATGGTGTGAAAGAGCTCATTCACAATCGCGTCCGTCAGCTCTGTGCCGGATTCGCACAAAGCTATGGCGTGGAAGTTTCGGTCGATATTCGGGAAATTTTCTCAGTTCTCGTGAACGACGAAGCGTGCTCAAAAGCCTATCTCGAAGCTGCTGCGGACATAGTTGGCGAAGAGAACATCTCCGAAACCAATGACCTCATGACCGGCAGCGAGGATTTCGCGGACATGTTGAAAGCTGTGCCGGGCGCCTACTGCACGCTTGGCCACAAAGGAACCGTTCCGTTGCATAACCCCGCATTCATTTTCGACGATGACATGCTGCCCGTTGGAGCGAGCATCATGGCGCGCATCGTCGAGCGGCGCCTGCCGCTGTAGCAGGTCCAAGAAAGAAAAAGAGGAAGCACCATGGATTTGAAGCAGCTGCCCTTTAATACAGAAGAAATGCTCGCGGGGCTGAAGCCCTGGGTGGAATGCGAGAGCCCGACCTACGACGCATCAGCCGTCGATCGCATGATGGACCTTGCTTCATATGATCTCGCGGCTGCGGGTGCAGAAATCGAACGCATTCCTGGTCGCATGGGTTTTGGCGGCTCCGTCCGCGCCCGCTTTCCGCACAAGGACTTCGGGAAGCCGGGCATTCTCATTTGCGGCCACATGGATACTGTCCATCCAGTGGGCACACTGAAAGTCAATCCATGGCGCATCGAAAATGGGCGCTGCTACGGCCCCGGTATTCAGGATATGAAGGGCGGAAACTACGTCAGCCTCGAAGCTATCCGCCAGCTTGCGCGTGCCGGCCTGGAGACGCCGCTGCCCATAACGTTTCTCCTCACTCCCGATGAGGAAGTTGGCACGCCATCTACGCGCGAGCTCATCGAAGCCGAAGCGCGCAAGAACAAATACGTGCTGGTTCCAGAGCCGGCGCGCCAAGATGGCGGTGCCGTCACTGGCCGCTATGCCATTGCTCGCTTCAACGTGAAGACCATTGGGCGGCCCAGCCACGCTGGCTATCTCTTGAAAGAAGGTCGCTCTGCCATCGCAACCATGGCCCGCAAGATCCTCGAGATCGAAGCGATGACGACGGACGACTGCACCTTTAGTGTCGGCGTCATCCACGCGGGCAAGTGGGTCAATTGCGTCTCCTCACTCTGTGAGGCCGAAGTGCTCAGCATGGCGAAGCGCCAGGAAGACCTGGATCGCGGAGTCGAGCGCATGCTGGCCCTGAACGGCGAGGAAAATGACGTCGTTATCGAGGTCACGCGCGGCGTTACGCGGCCGGTTTGGGAGCCAAACGAAGGCACCATGGCTCTCTACGAAATCGCGCGCGATATCGCCCGTGAAATTGGCTTCGACCTGACGCACGGCAGTGCAGGTGGTGGCTCCGACGGCAATTTCACCGGCGCCCTCGGCATTCCGACCCTGGACTCGATCGGCGTCCGCGGCGCCGGGCTTCATACGCTCGGAGAATATATTGAGATCGACAGCCTCGTGGAGCGGGCACGCCTTGTTGCCGGGCTGCTGCTGCGGCTGCAGTAAGCAACGCAAAAGTAAGAGCCGCTTGGAAATGCCAAGCGGCTCACATTGTCATCGTCAGCCGCACGTCTCCCGTAGAATTCAAGACGTGCATTGAGATCTGATCTCCGATCCGGCGGAACTGCACGTCGACCACCACTGAGCCACACGTCAGTCCACGGAGCGTGATATATTCAAGAAAGTTCGGCAGCATGGGCCGGAACAAGCTGATCGTTCCGAGCGTCGGCTGCACGCGCAGACCAAGGCAGGCCTGAACCATTGCCAAGGGAGCCGCAGCGGCCCAAGCCTGCGGCGCGCAGGCGACCGGATAAAGCGTCGGCCCCTGATTACGCCGGCGCGTAAATCCGCAATAGAGTTCCGGGAGCCTGCGCAGCTCCAGATGCGTCGACGCGTCGAACAACGCCTCGAAAATCCTGGCCGCCTGGTCCTTGAACCCGTACCGCGCAAAGCCAAGGCCGATCAGAGCGTTGTCGTGCGGCCAAACGGAGCCGTTGTGGTAGGACATCGGATTGAAGCGCCGCGCCGTCGTGGCGACCGTGCGAATGCCCCACCCTGAAAACGATTCGCGGCTCATCAACGTCTCAACTAAGCGTGGGGCATATTCCTCTGGTACAATGCCGGTCAACAGTGCGTGGCCAGCGTTGGACGTTTGAACAAGGCAGGGCCGCTTATCCCCATCCAGGGCGATTGCGTAGGTGCCGATCTCATCCGACCAGAACGCCTCGTGAAAGCGCTTTCTCAGCAGCTCCGCCTGCCCTGAAAGTTCTTCGGCGAGCTCACCATACCCGAGCCGCATGGCAATTTCAGCGGCCCGTCGCTTGGCGCCGTAAACGTATGCCTGTACCTCCACCAGGGCGATAGGTGCTTTCGCCAGTTCGCCGTTCGCGTGGAAAATCGAGTCGTAACTGTCCTTCCAACCCTGGTTGGTAAGACCCGATGAACTCTTACGGCTGTATTCGACAAAGCCGTCGCCGTCGCTATCGCCAAATTCGTCGATCCATTTCAGCGCCGCCTGAATATTTGGCCAGATCTCTCGGATGGTCTCGACGTCGTCCGTGCGCTCCAAATAAGCGCCGGCCAAAATGACAAACAACGGCGTGGAATCGATGCTGCCATAGTAGCGGCGGAAAGGAACTTCGCCAAGTTCCGCCATCTCACCGAGCCTCACTTCGTGCAGAATCTTCCCCGGCTCGGCATCGGAGGCCGGATCGATATCGTTCGCCTGGTTGGCCGCCAAGTGTCTCAGAACGCCTCGCGCGATCGTCGGATCGAGCCAGAGCATCAACAGCGCGGTAATCAGCGAGTCCCGGCCGAAGACCGTGCTGTACCAAGGAATACCAGCATAGGGAACGAGCCCCTCTTCCTTGCGGGACATCAGCATGTAGAGGTCGGCAATCGCCCGCGAGGCGCACTCGTTATAGATGTCGTGAGATGTTTCGATCGATACAGCGCGCCGAGACGCCTGATGCAGCTCACTCCGTGAGGCGCGGAGAGCCCATATGAACGCCTCGCTCGAACGCCGGTCAATTCCCTGCCCATCACATTTGACGGCAACGTGAATAAGGCAGCTTCCGCCAGGCTCCAAGCTCACAAAATATCCGGCATGGCTTTTGTCGATCCGATCCGGTTTTGGATCGAAAATGATCTGCGTGGTGCGCGTTCTTTCGTCGAGACCAGTATAGCCCAGCAGAACGCTCGAATCGTGGACGATGGGCTTGTGTAAACGTCCCCGCTTTTCGCGCTTTATCCCGCGAACTTCGAAGACGTCACAAAAATCGGCGGAAAAGCCGAATCCAATGGTTATGTTGTGGGTGCGATCGCCGTGATTTCTGACCGAAACGCGCTGATAGAGCACGCCGCGCCAAATGAATTGAATTTTGCGAATATGGATAATGTCCTGCTCGACCAGGACCTCACCGTGCTCTTCAATTTCGGGATTTGTAAAATCGCAGGTGAGCGCTGAGTTGTCGTCACGCATCATCGAGTTCAGCAACAACGGGCGTAATCCGTTGATGCCTAGCGCAAAGTGCGAAAGGTGGCGGGTGTCTTTGTGATAGAGACCCTCGACGGACGTGTGGCCGAGATGAATATCGCCGCCAGCGTCGAGGACGGCGAACGTATCGTCATGCTTTAGGGTCCGAAGCCGTCGGGCCTGGAGCGAGACCGAGGACGTAACTGCAAAGGAGGGCGGTTTTACCGCCCTCTCTATGTAGACTGGTTCGGTGCTCGACATCGTATTCCGAACTTACTGCGGCGTGCGATGTGTTTCTGAGCCCAACGAACGACGTGAAAGCACGGCGGCGTCGGAGATAACGTCCACCTCCTCGCGCGCCTGATTGATCAGCTTCCTATAAAGCTCGACGTACGAACGCGTCATCCGTTCCGCCGTGAAGCGCTCTTCGAACCGCTTGCGGACGAGCGCCCGGTTCAGACTTAGCAACCCGTCCATAGACGAGACAGCTTCATCAACACTGTCAACAATATAACCTGTCACGCCGTGATCGATAACCTCGGGGACCGACCCGCAACGGAAAGCGAGCACTGGCGTACCACAGGCCATTGCCTCAATCATGACAATGCCGAAGGGCTCCGGCCAATCTATGGGGAAAAGTAACGCCGCAGCGTTCCCCAGGAATTCCGGCTTCTCACGGTCACTGATCTCGCCGATGTATTCGACATTCAAATTATCGACGAGCATCGGCCGGATCACGTCCTCCCAATAGCCACGATCGGCGCGATCGACCTTTGCCGCAATCTTCAGCGGCATCCCTGTCCGCTGAGCGATTTCAATCGCCCGGTCCGGTCTCTTTTCAGGTGATATTCGCCCAAGGAACGCCAAATAGCCGCCTTTCGGTTCCGGGGTGAACGGCACCCGATCCGGCCTCAGGCCGTGATAAATCGTGGCCACGAAATTGGCCATCGGAAGCTGAGAACGTTGGCTATTGGAGATAGCGACGAGGGGAACGTCTGAAAATCTGCTGTAGAACGGCCAGAGATCTGGCAGATCTAATCGCCCATGCACCGTCGTGACGCTCGGCGTCCGAAGCGTCGATAACAATGGCATCTGCAGCAGATCAGTATGGAAGTGAATGATGTCGAAGTCGTCCGCCTGCCGGCAGACTTCGTCGAGCATCATCAGGTGGTAGGGCAGGGGATCGTGGACTTTAGGATTAAGGCGGAGAGCTCGCTCACAAGCGGGAACGAGATTTGCCGCGGTGATCGAGTCCCCGCTGGCAAAAAGCGTGACATCGTGGCCTTGCGCCACAAGTTCGTCCGCCAAAATGGAGACAATGCGTTCAGTACCCCCGTAGAGCACCGGTGGCACCGACTCGTACAGGGGCGAAACAAGAGCGATCTTCATGCGGCCTCTAGCGGCGCGAGTTGTCGGTCTGCTAGCCTGGGCGCGCCCATCCCGGCGAGCGTTATGCCATTGCTGCACGTGACAACTCCTTCGCGTGGAGAACGTTCAAGTTTTGCGTGAAGATAACAAATTCGGGGACCACGAACCTGCAGCGGCCCGAGCGCGCCATACATTCGGCAAAGCGTTCCCGTTATCCGCGACAGCGGACTGCACGTGGGCCGTCAGATGCATGGCTGTAGCCCTATCTAGGAACGCTTTTTCAGCCCTTCAATATCTGCGGCGAAAGCGCCCTGCGGGCGTGCCGAGAGGATGTGGTCATCCGCGGCCTACGTCGCTGCCCGGGAATTGCCGAACGTAGCGGCGGTCGATCCAATCCTTCAGCTTCCATACCCAGCCACCACCCAGGGCGAAGCCATTCCGGGTACCGATGGCATGTCGGTCACCAGTCGATACCAGATAAAGGGCATCTCTCTGAGGCTTGTAGGCGGTCAGCGGGTTCCCCAGGGCGGCTCGGCGCAGGTTAGCGGCGACGAAGCTGCCCTGCCGCACGGCATACACACCGGACCGCGGAAGATCGTGATTTTCGATCGAGGCGACGTCGCCAGCTGCAAAGATGTGCGGATGGGAAACCGACTCTAGGGTCGGCCAAACGCGAATGAAGCCTTTGTCATCCAAAGCCAGACCAGTGTCACGCAGCCACGCCGGCGGCGCGGCCTGGATTGCCCAGAAGATGACGTCGACTGCCCGACGACCCTGACCTGCGATGTAAACGGCACCTGGCTTGACCGCTTCCACATAGCAGTCGGTGCACACCTCGATGCCCCGCTCATCCAGCAAGCGCTTGATGCGCCGTCTTAAGGCGGGCGGATGCGAAGGCAGGATCTCTGATGTTGCGCTGAAGAGAACAAACTGCAGCCTCGGCTTCCCCTGACCGGCTAGAGCAGCCTCCCGGGTCAGCCGGTGGTGGATGGCCAGTAGCAGCTCAACGCCCGCGGCTCCCGCTCCCACCATCCCGATCCGGACGCTGGTCCCGCTTTCGATAATCGTCCTGCGGACCGTCTCAAACCGTGTGAGGAATACTTCGAACGGTTTGATCGATATCGCGTGCTCCGGCACGCCCGGCACATCCGAACTGGGGCTTGAGCCGGTGTTGATCGAGAGCAGGTCAAACGAAACCGAACTGCAATCCCGGCAGATGACGCGGTTGTTCGCGAGATCAATGCCTATGGCCTCCGTGAGACAGAGGGAGGCACCCGCCGCTTTGGCGACCGCCCCCACATCAATCCGGGCCTCGTCGGGACTATAGTGGCCCGCAATAATCCCGGGCACCATGCCCGAGTAGAGCGCATACGAATGGTGCGTGATGACTGTCAGCTGAGCGCCCTCAAGGAAGCGAAGACTGAAATCGCGCATCGCTATGAGATGCGCGTGGCCGGCACCTATCAGCACCACACGCTTAAGCTCGGGCAGTTGCGGCTGCGTCTTCATCGGCTTCGTGACTGCAGGGGCTATAACGCCGCGAAAGCTCTTCGCGTCGGCCGATCCCAATCTGCCAGGAGCTTACTCCACCTCTATAGTGAGCTCCATGTTCGGGTGGATGCCGCAGAATGCCTTGAAGGTGCCGGTTGTGGGCAGGGCAATGGTGATGGTCTCGCCTGGTTCCTGGGCGCCGGAGTTGAAGTCGAAGCGTGGGTCGTAGATCCGCACGTTGTGGGTGCGCGTATCGTCGTTGAGGATGGTTAGCACCTCCCCCCGCTTGATAACGACGTGCCCTGGGGTGAATTCTTTATTTCGCTGACTGACCGTTGCGGTAGCTACCGCTTTTTCATCACCCGAGGCCGTCTCCAAAGATGCTTGTCGCTTGCTGAGTGAAAACTCCTGGGATGGTTTGGGCGGATTCTCGCTGGAAAGCGTGTAGAGGAAGGCGATCAGCGCTTGCCGCTCCTCGTCCGTCAGATCGATCCGAGACGGCATCTCCCGGGATCGCGTAGGCCTGTCGACGCCGCCGGCCTCATAGTGGCGGATCACCTCCTCCAGCGTCTCCATCGAGCCGTCGTGCATGTAAGGCGCCGTCCACGCCAGCTCACGTAACCCGGGTGTCTTGAACGCGAAATTGAGCCTTTCGAGGCCCACCACCGGTCCTCGCCCCAGATCATCTTCGGAGGGCAAGCCAATGTCGTGGAAGCTGTGATCGGTAAAGGCGAAGCCGGTGTGGCAGTTGATGCAGCGCGCCTTACCGATGAACAGATCAAACCCCTTCTTTTCCTCCTCAGTCAGGGCGTTCTCGTCGCCTTCCACCCAAAGATCGAACCGTGTTTTCGGCGAAACCAACGTGCGCTCGTACGCAGCGAGCGCTTTGAGCAGGTTGTCAGCACGGACCTTGGGATCGGAAGGGAACGCGCTGGCGAAGGCAGCCTTGTACTCTGGATCGCGGGAAAGCCGCTCCACGATGCGCTCAAGGGTTTCACCCATCTCATCGGGGTTCTGGATGGGCTCCTTCGCCTGCAGCTCCAGGCTCTCGCTCCGCCCATCCCACATCAAGGATCGCCGTGCCCACGCCAAATTCCAGAGAGTTGGCGTATGGCGCTTCAGCGGCCGGCCGGTTACACCTTCGCCAGTGGGTACGCCATCCGTGAATGCAAGCCTTGGATCGTGGCAGCTGGCGCACGAAATCTTGCCGTTGGAGGACAGCCTAGGGTCGTTGAACAACCGCTCACCAAGAGCAACCTTTTCCGGCGTAATGGGATTATCCGGCGGCTGAGGTATTGCTTTCGGGCGGGCGAAGGCCCTCTTTACCCGTGCCCGAATGGCCTCCGCGTCAGATTGCTTAACTGTCGTGCTGCCTGGAGTTCCAAAGGCGGCTACCGTTCCAAACCCGACAATGACTGCGCCCAGAAGGACGCAAAGTCGGGCCGCAGGCCCCCAAAGCATTTTCTCCTACCAATAAACCGAGGAAAGCTCTTCAATCTTGGTGGCCAACTCAGAGAACTCTTCCGGGCTCATCACCGGCTGACCTGGTGGCATGGCCCCGGGGAAAGCCGTCTTCATTTTTTCGATGTGTGAGCGGATTTCCTGCAGTTTTGCCGCGTCGATCTGCTCGAGTTCCTTCGCAACCTCGTCGTACATGTCGCTCGCCGTCCAAACAAATCCGCGGCTGTCCTGATACTCCATCGGATTGACGATCCGGCCGTCCTCGATGGCGGCCTCGTATTCTGATGCCGCGACCTTCAGCACCTCGTTCGCGCTGCGCACCGTGAAGCTCCGCAGCGGCGGAGTCATGAATGTCTTGAATTTCTCGAGCGCCGCGGAGAGCCGCTGCTGAACGACCTTGGCATTCTGCTCGTAGGCGCGCATGCGCTTTGCCTTAACGGCCTCCGCCTGAGCCTTCAGCTCACGGTCAAAGGGCGTGACGCCATGCAGCTTGATGTAGCGCTCCATGGCCCCGTAAAGCTCCTCGGCCGGATGCAGGAAGTGCACGACCGCGTCATCCCAACGGCCCTCACGGATCAATTCGTCGCCAACCCGCAGGTGACCCCGCATCAACGCAATGTCGCGGTAAATACGGATGCGCGTGTCCCTTGGTCCGCCGTCCGTCAGGTAGGCTTCGCCGGCCTGCGGTGCCGCCAGCATGTTTGGCGCACCTGGCTCGCTCGCGCCAGGCTGACTGCCGTGATTGTGCTGCATGGTGTCCTCAGCGGTAACGCCAGTCGCAACAGCAGCGCCTGCCAGGGTTGCAGTGCCAATACCGAGCCACAGACGGCGATTTCGGATGATCATGCTAACCTCCTGGTCAAATCAGGCGCTATTATTGACGGCCAGCGTCAAGAAACAAGGCGTTTCTACTGCCGAATCATCGCAGGAGCCGGTAATGATTCTGTCAATTGGGGATGTGCTTAATGCAGCGGAAGTTGCGAATGCGGTTTCCGTTCTCAACAAGGCCCGCTTCGTCGATGGCCGCGCGACCGCCGGTTTCGCAGCTCGAGCCGTAAAATCCAATGCCCAGGCGCGCGAAAGCGAAGACATCGAAACCTTGCGCGAAATGATCGCCGACCGGCTTCGGGCCAATGCCGTGTTTGAGATGGCCGCCCGCCCGAAGCGGTTCATCGGCCCAATGTTCTCACGTTACCGGGTCAATGATGCCTACGGTGAACATGTCGACGAGCCGATCATGGACGGCGCGCGGACGGACATATCGTTCACCCTGTTTCTGTCCCCGCCGGAAACATACGACGGTGGCGAACTCATTATCGCGTCGCCCGCGGGCGAGGACGCCGTCAAGCTGCCGGCAGGAAGCGTCATCGTTTATCCCTCGACAACGCTCCATCGGGTTGCGCCGGTGACGCGCGGCGAACGCCTTGCTGCTGTTGGCTGGGTGCGGAGCTTTATCAGAGATGCGGCGCAGCGGGAGCTGCTCTTTGAGCTCGACACCGCGCGCCGCCAGCTCTTTGAACGCGAGGGATCTTCCCAGACGTTCAATCTCGTCTCGAAATCCCTCGCCAATCTGATCCGTATGTGGAGCGAAGACTGAGCGATTAGTCGCTGTCTGCCTCGTTGGCGGGCGCCGCCTGCAGCTGAGCGTACTTCTGCTCACCGATGGTGTTGAGAAGCTGCAGCTGGCTTTCCAGGAAGTCGATGTGCCCCTCTTCGTCTTCAAGCAGCTCCTCGAAGAGCTCCATGGAGACATAATCTTCCGCGTCGTGGCAGATCTTGCGACCTTGGATGTAGAGGTTACGAGCGTCGTACTCGCCGGCGAGATCCGCTTCGAGCAGTTCCCGGATGTTCTGACCGATCCGCAACGGCGCGATCGTTTGCATGTTCGGGAGGCCTTCCAGGAAGATGATGCGCTTCACGAGCTTGTCCGCGTGGACCATCTCCTCCATGGACTCCTCCCGCTCCTTCTTAGCAAGGAGCGTGTAGCCCCAGTCCTCTGCAAGCCGGTAATGGAGCCAATACTGGTTAATGGCGCCCAGTTCCAGCCGAAGTGCCTCGTTCAGCACATCGATGACTGCCTGCTTGCCCTTCATCCCAACCTCCTCATCCGGGAATCAATAATCCTTCGATACCCGGTCGCTTACTCGGCTGCAATCAAAGCGGTACGAGGGAGGTTGAGTTCCCGGCGACGCTTATTCAGACGAACAAGGCGGACTTTGGCAGTTGCGCAGGCATCTGGCGAGACGCGCCCTTCCCGCTCAAGCTTCTCGACAAGCGCATAGATCGTCGAAACGGCAAGAGGTGCGCAGCTGCAGCAGGCCATTTTTTTCGACAGATGGCGATAAACGACACCCGGAGTCGGCAAGGGAGCGTTGGGCTGGGAGAGGATCTCTACGAGAGCTTCCTCGATTTCCCTGTCTGAAATGACTGCACAGGAACAGATGATCACGCTTCCCCCTTCCAGCCCCGCGGGGAATTGTGTCCCCCAGTGCGAAGCTGCCTAATACGCACAACCCAGGGCCAAAATCCGACTGGCGTAGTAGGAGATAAAATCATAATTCGCCAGTCGACCTCGCGAGGCATAATGACACGCGGTCTCAACGAATCATCCGTCAGCGCAGAACCTTGCCAGCAACAGCTTCAACCGCAGAGTGCGGGCGAGCAGCGCGTTTGCGCTCCCGAACTTGCACCTCCGGCGTTTCGTCCTCGTCCCGGAGAGGCGGGGTTCCCGCCATATCAGCCAGCGTGTGCTGATCGAGAACGCTGATGAAGGCTTCGAGTGCGTTGTCCAGAACGCGGCTGATGGGCTGCTCCTTGCCCTTGCCGCGGCCCTTCGTCGGGACCTCGCCCTCGATCGCAACGTGCGTCACCTCCGTGGCGCGAACCACATCGCCAATGCGAATAGCTGACGGGTCCTGCGCCAGTCGCACGCCACCGTGACGCCCGCGCACCGCTTTCAGGAACTTCGCGCGCGTGAGGATGTGGACGATCTTGAAGACGTTCTGCTGGGTCAGCCCCAGGCTCTCGGCAATGTCGGCCACCTTGACCAATTCACCGCGCGCATGGGCGCAGTGAATGAGTATACGGATCGCATGGCTGGTTTGTTTTGTCAGACGCATGGCTCGACCCTGCCCGACCTCCCTTTTGACCGGACGCCACTTTACCTACGATGCGCCCGAACGCATAGCATTTCTTTACACGAAAAATAAAGTATGCGCGTCGAATTCGCCTACGCCCGGCCCTATTGCCTCAGGCGGCCTGAAGTTTCTCGCTCCGCCTGACGCGGGAACGCTGGACCAACGCGATCCCGCCGACTGCCAGCAGGGCCGCGCCGATGGGCCAGAGTGTCGATGGACGACGGGCCGGCTCTAGGACTGCAATGATTTCGTACCCGACATCGAGCCCGATTCTCTTGGCGTACGAGCCGAACTGCACGTTGGTGATCGAGACAGTGTCGCCCAGGGCCGTTACGGTTAGCCCCATCTGACGAAGACGCTCGGGAGCGGGTTTCTTCGGACCAAGCCGGAGGCTCACCGTCTTCTCGACTTCATCCCCGTTGAGATTGAAGCCCACCACTTTCACGGCCATGCGATAGTTGTCCGGCGCCTCGGCGACACGAGTCATGAACTCCTGCGCCGGCCTTTCGACGTACTTCGGATAGAACTGATCGATAAACCAATCCGGCCTGAGAAGCGCGAAACAGGCCACTAACAGCACGGCGCTCTCCCAAAGGCGAGAGCGCGTCACGAACCAGTTCATGGTGGCCGCAGAGAAGATGAGGATGGCAGCCAGGGATGCAGCAACCGCGACGGTCAACTCCCACCAATTATCGTATCCGATCAGCAGCAGGGCCGGATTAAAGATGAATACGAACGGCAGGATCGCTGTGCGGAGGGAGTAGAAGGCCCCCTGAAGTCCGGTCTTGATGGGGTCTTCTTTAGAGATGGCTGCTGCTGCGAACGCAGCAAGCCCCACCGGCGGCGTGATGTCGGCCATGATGCCGAAGTAGAACACGAACAGGTGCACCGCGATCAGCGGGATGGCGAGACCAGCCTGAGCGCCGAGCTCGACAACGACCGGGGCCATGAGCGTCGCGACAAGAATGTAATTGGCGGTGGTCGGAATACCCATGCCGAGCACGAGGCTCGCCGCCGCAATGAGCAAGAGCATCAGGATGACGTTCCCGCCAGAGAGGTACTCGACGAAGTCCGTCATCATCAGCCCGAGGCCCGTCAGGGTGATCGTGCCAACAACGATGCCCGCGGTTGCCGTCGCCACGGCAATGCCGATCATGCTCCGGGCGCCCTGTGCCAAGCCTTGGAGCAGATCATTAATCCCCTCATGCAGGGCCGTTGGCACCGACTGGCCACGGAAGAGCGCGATAAGTGGTTTGCGCGTGAGCACGATGCCGATCAGCGTGGCGCAGCCCCAGAACGCGGATAGACCAGGCGAGAGCTGGTCGACCATCAGGCACCACAGCAGCACGACCAGGGGGATCAGGAAGTCCAGACCCGTTCGCGTCACGTCCCACGCGCGCGGCACGTGAATGACCGGCGCATTGGGATCATCGAGCTCGAGATTAGGATAGCGGCTAGCCAGCCAGACCGTTCCCACGTAGATCACCGCTGTGATCAGAGCCAGCGCCCAGGCGGCGCTGGGGCCGAATGTAGCCTGTATGGCGATCACGCCGTAGTACAGCAGGCACAGGACAATGATCATCGACGAAATGCCAAGCCCTGTGCGCAACAGGCGCATTTTCATCGGCATTGTTTCCCGCTGCAGCGGTTGGGAGCCGATTTTCACCGCTTCCAAATGGACGATGTAGAGCAGCGCCAAATACGAGGCGATCGCCGGAAGCGCCGCGTGTTTCACAATCTCCGAGTAGGGAATTCCCACGTACTCGACCATCAGGAACGCGGCGGCGCCCATGACCGGCGGCATGATCTGACCGTTGATGGACGATGCGGCCTCAATTGCGCCTGCTTTCACGCCGGAAAGGCCCGTGCGCTTCATCAACGGAATGGTGAAAATGCCGCCCGAAACAACGTTGGAAACGGACGATCCGGACACCACACCGTTAAGCGCCGATGAAATGACGGCCACCTTTGCAGGCCCGCCACGGAACCGGCCGAGCAACGCAACAGAGATCTGCATCAGCCAGTTTCCGGCTCCCACTCGGTCGAGCAATGTTCCAAAGAGCACGAAGAGGAAGACGAAGCTGGTGGAAACGCCCAGCGCGACGCCATAAACGCCTTCGGTCACCAGCCACTGATGATTGAGGAATTTCGCGAGCGAGGCGCCCTTGTGTTGAATGACCTCGGGCATATACGGCCCGACGAATGTGTAGGTGATGAACGCCGTCGCGACGATCACCATCGGAATTCCGAGGGATCGCCGGGTGGCCTCGAGCAGGACCAGAATGCCCACGCCCGCGGTGAGAAGATCGAAATCGGTCGGTTGCCCAGGCCTTAACGCGAGCTCCCGATAGAAAAGGAACAAATAGGCTCCCGCGAACGCTCCAACGAGCGCAAAAATCCAGTCAATCAGAGGAATTCTATTCCGCGGCGACGATTTGAATGCGGGATAGGATGTGAAAGCCAAGAACAGCGCGAAGCCCAGGTGTATCGAGCGCGCCTGGGTATCGTTGAAAATGCCGAAGCCAAAAATGAACGGCAGCGGAGAAGCGTACCAAAGCTGGAACAACGACCACGCAATCGCGGTCACCAGCAAAATGCCATAAGCGAAACCAACTGGCTGTCGGCCGCCAAAATCGGATTCAGCGACGAGCTCTTCGAGATCGACCTGTGGCGCGGAAGATTTCTGGTCGTCGCGCATGCGGCCTCCCAGCGGTCTCTTCTCCAATCGTACGTATTCCGAATAGCACAGACCGGAGGCGCGCATCACGCCCCCGGTCCAGGATCCGAAACCGGGTGCTTAGTTCACCCAGCCCTTTTCCTTGTAGTACTTGAGCGCACCCGGGTGCAGCGGCACCGAGAGGCCATCCTTCACCATCTTGGCTGAGTCGAGATTGGCCAGAGCCGGATGCAAGCGTTTGAACTCGTCGAAGTTCTCGAACACTGCCTTGACGAGCTGATAGACGACATCCTCCGGCGTCTTCTCCGAGGTCACGAGCGTAGCGAGCACGCCGTAGGTCTCGATGGGATCCGGGTTACCCTGATAAAGCCCGCCAGGGATGGTGACCTTTGCGTAGTAAGGCTTCTCGGAAACGAGCTTGTCGACTGCCGGGCCGGTGATGGGAACCAGCTTGGCGCCGCAGGTTGTGATGGGGTCCTGTATGTTGGCGGACGGGTGACCGACCGCGTAGAAGAAACCGTCGATCTTGTTGTCGCACAATGCCGGGCCGTGCTCGTCAGCTTTCAGCTCGGAAGCGAGCGAGAAATCGCTGATCTTCCAACCCAGGGCGTCAAGCAGCTCCTCCATGGAGGCACGCGTACCGGAGCCCGGATTGCCGATATTGAAGCGCTTGCCCTTGAAGTCCTCAAAGGTTTTCACGTTAGCGTCGGGACGCGCCAACACCGTGAACGGCTCCGGATGCACTGAGAAGACGGCCCGCAGCTCCTTGAAGGCACCATCCTTCTGGAACGCGCCCAAGCCCTGTGCCGCGTTGTACTGAACGTCCGACTGCACCATGCCGAAGTCCAGGTCGCCCGTGCGGATGGCGTTCACGTTGTAGGCCGAACCGCCGGTGCTCTCCACCGAGCAGCGGATGCCATGATCCTTGCGATCCTTATTCAGCAGCCGGCAAATGGCGCCGCCCGCAGAATAGTACACGCCGGTCACGCCACCGGTGCCGATCGTGATGAACTTCTGCTGAGCCATAGCAGGAGCGGTCAGAAAACCGATCGCAGCTATCGCTGTAGCGAATATACTGGCTCGTCTCATGCGCATGCTCCCCTGTTGAAGCGGGTTGAAGCTCAAGTCGATGGTAGCGACTGGAGTGCTGCGTCGACTGCATCACCGAAACGTTCGACGATGCGGTCGATATCCTCGCTCGTCACGATAAAAGGTGGCGCGAGCATGTTGTGATCGCCCAGTTTCCCGTCGATCGTGCCTGGCATCGCATAACACGCCAGCCCGCGGGCCATTGCTTCGCTCTTAACCCGCGCGTTGAGGGAAAGAGCCGGATCGAACGGCATTTTTGTGGAGCGATCCTTCACATACTCAATGGCCCAGAACAGGCCGCGCCCGCGGATGTCGCCAACGTGATGATGATTGGCGAACCGCTCTCTCAAGCGACGCTCCAGCCGCTCGCCCTGCTGGCGCACATTTTCAAGGAGGTTCTCTTTGATGATCGTTTCCTGAACTGCGAGCGCCGCGGCGCAGGCCACGGGATGGGCCATGTAAGTGTGCCCATGCTGGAAGTAGCCGCTGCCGTCGCGGAACGCGGCATAAATCTCCGACGAAAGCAGCACAGCACCAATCGGCTGGTAGCCACCACCCAGTCCCTTGGCAATGATCAGGAGATCCGGCGAAACCCCTTCTTGCTCGCAGGCATGGAGCGTGCCGGTGCGGCCCATGCCGCACATCACTTCGTCCAGGATCAAAAGGATGCCGTAGCGATTGCAGATGTCCCGTACACGCCGCAGGTATCCAGGCGGAGGCGTGGTACAGCCCTGCGTTGCCCCCCCAACCGTTTCGGCCACGAAGGCGATAACAGTCTCGGGACCGAGCTCGCAGATTTTCTCTTCCAGCTCGTTCGCAAGCCGCTGTCCGTATTCCTCCAGTGTCTCGTTATCCCGTTTCTCCCGATAGGCGTAAGGTGGCGACACATGGTGGCTCTCGAAAAGCAACGGCGCGTACTGCTGCCGCCGCCACATGTTCCCGCCAACAGCGAGAGCGCCCAGCGTATTGCCGTGGTAGCTTTGCCGGCGCGCGATGAAATTCCGGCGCTGCGGCTCCCGGCGCTCGACGAAGTACTGCCGCGCCATCTTCAGTGCCGCCTCAACCGCCTCTGAGCCACCGGACACAAAGTAGGCGTGCGATAAACCTTTGGGTGCATGCTCGATCAGAATATTGGCCAGTCGCTCCGCTGCTTCGGTTGTGAAGAAGGACGAGTGAGCGTAGGCAATCTTGTCGAGCTGGGCCTTGATGGCTTGGTTGACGGCCGGATGGCCATGACCCAGGCATGAAACGGCCGCGCCACCTGAAGCGTCGATGTAGGCCTTGCCGTCGCTATCGAAAATTTCGATCCCTTTGCCACCGACCGCGACGGGGAGAGTTCCGTGAATGCGCCGGTGCAGGATTCGACTTGTATATTCGCTCATGTGTCGCGTCGCCTTGAATTTCCCTGATTCGTGTAACTGCCAAACCGAGACAGCAGCTTCTCCGCCTTTGTTATTGCTGCAACGGCTCGATCACCTCGTCGTGCGGCGACGAGCGCGGCTAAGCACTCCATGACGATGAATGCGGGACTCATCGTTTGGAGGAATGATGGTGTATCTGTCGGAACAATGATCGCCACCGTGGCGGCCCTGGCG
>Ga0207874_1000572_pt1 | contig 52073 bp, 47 predicted proteins | sample HigsolmetaAR201D_FD_184833 | JGI IMG/M metagenome (GOLD analysis project Ga0207874, IMG submission 184833) | Ionic liquid and high solid enriched microbial communities from the Joint BioEnergy Institute, USA - AR20-1-D (SPAdes) (version 2) ...
GAGCGCGCAGCGCGAAATGAGGAATCTCGTTGCGTTGCATTGTTTTTCATTGTCATTCTGAACGGAGTGCGCAGCACGAAGTGAAGAATCTCGTTGTGTTCCACTGAATTGGACGTTGAGATCTCTCACATTCGTTCGAGATGACAGTGCTTTTCGTTGTTTTTCATTGTCATTCCGAATGAGCGCGCAGCGCGAAATGAGGAATCTCGTCGCGTTGCATTGTTGTTTCATTGTCATTCCGAATGGAGCGCGCAGCGCGAAATGAGGAATCTCGTTGTGTTCCACTGAATTGGACGCTGAGATCTCTCACATGGGATACTCACAGTGAAATCGAAGTGAGCCGCCTAACGGATTGCCATTTAGCCGTGCTGCCACTGATAGAACGGCACAGGTATAGGGCAGATTCTGGATTTAAAAATGCACCGATCCTGCTCGTCGCGCAATGACATCGGCTGCATAGGCATGTTAGGCGGCTAGATCGTGGAAGTACAGCTTTTGAGGAAATGCGATTAGGATACGTGTTACTCAAGTGGAACGATGCCGCTTTACTCCGCAGTCGCCGAGATGGCGCGCACGCCTGGTATCCCGCGTAGGCGCTCCATTACTCCCAACAGCGTCGGTGTCGATGTCCGACTTAAGGTCAGGTAGATCTCATCTTCGTCCTGTGTACTGCCGTGTTCAATGCGGAGTTGTTTCATTTCGACTGGAGTCTGCGTGAGCGCGGTTTCAAGTGTTGCGAGTGAGATGGCGCTCCGATCAATGACGAGCGTTAGGGTGCGTGGTCGGCGTGCTGCCCATAAACGGCGCTCCAGCGGCTTGATTCCGGCTAGGATCAGCAGGATGAGAATGGTAGCGGCGACCGCCGCAAGATACAGGCCGCTACCAATCGCTAACCCGATCGCCGCAACAGTCCATAGACTGGCGGCTGTCGTTAGTCCCTGAATGACATCACGGCGCAAGAGAATGGTGCCAGCGCCCAGAAATCCGATGCCGCTCACCACCTGTGCCGCGATTCGGGATGGATCGAGGACGACGTGCTCGGCGCTTAGCACATCTGCGAATCCAAAGGCCGATACAATCATGATGAGAGCAGCACCCACACAGACGAGCATATGGGTACGCAACCCGGCCGCCCAAACTAAGCGCTCACGTTCGACGCCAACAAGGCTACCCAACAACGCTGCCAGGAACAGTCGGAGGATGATTTCAGTACTTGAAAGCATCATGCCCTCCACTCAGTATTCAGTTCCATCCACACGGTAGGAGGAATTATAGCACAACAGCATGGAGGGGAATAAGGCCATTACTTGGGGAAGTGCATATTTAGGCTGCCCAACGGTCAGCATTGAGCCATGTCACATCAATAGTCGGTGCGATCTCGTGCGGGTAGCGGTGTCGGGTGCATGGGTTTGTTAGGCAGCGAGGCAATTTACGCGATTTCAAGGCTATAGATCGAGTCTAAGCTGTCCATCTATAGTCGAGAGTAATTTCAAGAGTTGTGTTCCAAGCGAAATGAGAGAGAGAATATAAGTGTCATCTACATCAAAAGCTGCTCCATGTGCGACACGATTCCTTACAGCCCAAAAATCACGAAATGCGGGAAGGAATTCTTGAGGAAACAGACCTCTCTGTACGCCAATCTCGACTGACCGAGATATAGAGTATGGCCGTAGGGATATCCCTGCGTCCACTAAACGATTGCGTAGTTGCTCCTCAAGCTTTGATGAAAGAAGCAGCAGAGCTGCTCTGGGATTCTTGCTGGATTCTTGTAAAACTTGTTCTACTTCGGTTGAAATTTTCTGAGAACTTTCTTTAGGAATACCTGTGCTAGATTTCTCGACTGCGGCTTCTCGTGCTTTTTCCACCTCCTTTACCAGGTTGCCTATCTGCTCCTTTAGTTCCAACTCCACATCACCAAACTTTACGCGTTTAACATAAGGAGTCACTGTTTTTAATTCTGGAAGGACAAATAATAATGCTGCAATTACCACAAGCCAGATTATGTTTATATCTATCTGAGTACTTGAATTGAAGAGTTTTAGTATTATTAGAAGTAGACAGGTTATAATAATTATCCATCTCTTGTTTGGTGATTTGAAATAATTGAAAGTAGTAATCCTAAATTGATGATAAGAGTGCGTGATGTGTGGTAGTAGTACTGTAATAATTATAATAACTAATAAAGTAAGGGAAAATTTGTCAATCTGTATATTTGATAGAATGTTAAGAAATTTAGGATATAATTGTTTGATTGTAAATAGTAATACACATAATAAGACAATTGACCACCTCGCAATTCTCTTAATCAACATTGTTCTTCTCCATGGCTAGAATAAGAATATGAGAATATTGAAAATATGTTTTAAACTTACTATTAATAGAATTATAACATGCTATGAAGTTGCGAAATGCGTGATAGACTGTCGCCCAGCGTCTGAATTAAGCCGCTCGCGAAGCGGAATCGGCTTGAACGAATAGTTAGGTCTCTGCTGTGGATTCGTACTTTGGAAGCATGTTGCCGAAAATGAAAGCAGCGTAGCGTTTGATGCCGATGCTAATGCCGTGTTCAAGTACGTCTTGATACGGCAGATCCTGCTCACAACCAACAAACAATTCGCGAACGTCATCGCTTGACACTTCTTGTCCGTAACGATGGGCAAGCTTGTTGCGTAGAGAGTTGAACTTGCGAATTGAACCGACAACGTAGTCTTGCAAAAGCGGCAGATCCTTCTCCAACTTTAGCTTCGCAGCAATGGTAAGTTTTTGGTCGAAACTGAGGCGCGCAGAGAGAACCGCATCCGCATTACTCCCCAAACAAAGCCGAATGAGCTCCTCAAGCAGGCTTTCTACAAACAGATGGCATTGAAGAATGGCTGCCAGATGGCCGTCATTGGAGTGAAGCCGCTGGCCTAGTTCCGGCATGCGCTGATACCGTAGCAAGGTGAGCTTTAGTAGTTTTTCGCGGAGATCGCTCATAGAGACCTCACTCGTTATTCAAACAGAAACTATCCACCTATCTCGCGTTGATAGATCGCACGTTGTCCGCCTATCATCCCCAACGCCCCTGCTACCTATCAGCCACCGCGTAGATGTATACAGACAGCTATCCCCTATTTGTAGCCAGTATACATTGCGATACTGTTGGCTGACAAGCCTGGAATCGCACACGGTTGCCCCTTCTCCAAGCACCCTTTGCAATGAACGCAAGTTTTTGATACATATGTTAGCCGAAAGAATTCGGTACAATATGGCAAAATTCTGTGGATGGAGTGGCTATGACAGCGACGTTTCGAATACCTGGCATTATCGTGCGCGACCACACATTTCATGTGCCGCTCGATTACGATGCACCGAGTGGACCGCAGATCTCGGTGTTTGCTCGCGAGGTGGTGGCGGTGGACAAGCAGAACGCCGACCTGCCCTGGTTGGTCTTTCTGCAGGGCGGGCCGGGAGGCAAATCGCCACGGCCCACGGGGACGCACGGTTGGATTGGCCGCGCGCTTCAGGAGTACCGCGTGCTGCTGCTGGATCAGCGCGGTACAGGCCGCAGCACACCTGTGAATCGGCAGAGTCTGGCGCGGTTGGCTAGCCCGCAGGCGCAGGCCGATTATCTGATGCACTTTCGGGCCGATTCGATCGTGCGCGATGCGGAGACGATTCGGGAACGGCTGCTCGGCCCCGATCAGCGCTGGAGCATTCTGGGACAGAGCTTCGGCGGCTTTTGTGCGCTGACGTACCTGTCGTTCGCGCCGCACGGCTTGAACGAGGCGTTTATCACCGGCGGCCTGGCTCCGCTCACGCGCAGCGCCGATGAAGTCTATCGCAAGACCTACCAGCGGGTACGGACGCAGAATCAGCGCTATTTCGAGCGTTATCCGCAAGATCAGGCCCGTGCCCAGGAGATTGTGGCGTATTTGATCGCCAACGATGTGCGCCTGCCGAACGGGGATCGCCTGACGCCGCGCCGCTTCCAGACGCTAGGATTAGCGTTGGGGATGAGCGATGGTTTCGAGCAGATCCACTATTTGCTCGATGAGGCGTTTATCGAGGGTCCGAACGGCCCCGAGTTGAGCGATACGTTTTTGTACGGCGCGATGGCCGAGTTGAGCTTCGCCGATCGCCCGCTGTTCGCTGTGCTGCACGAGGCGATCTATTGCCAGGGCACTGCGGCTCGCCATGCTGCCGAGCGTGTTCGGGCCGAATACCCGGAGTTTGAGCCATCGCCGAATCAGCCGCTGCTGTTTACGGGCGAGATGATCTATCCTTGGCTGTTTGAGGAGGATTCGACGCTCCAACCGTTCCGCGAAGCCTACGAACTGCTGTCCTCCTATAACGATTGGCCTCCGCTGTACGATCCCGCGCAACTCCGCGAGAATCAGGTGCCAGTCGCGGCGGTGATCTACGCCGACGATATGTACGTGGAGCGCGAGTTCTCCGAGGAGACGGCGCAGGCGATCGCGAATTGCCGCTATTGGCTCACAAATGAGTACCAGCATAATGGCTTGCGCGCCGATGGCGAGACGATCCTGAGTCGCTTGATCGGGATGGTGCGAGGCGAGATTTAGCCTGCCGGATATGTTGGGAAGGAGGCCGCACCGTGGCGTTGCGCGTGCTGCGATGCGGCCTCCTGCGCGCAACGCTTGACCGCAGGCTTGTGGCGTGGCATCATGCGGCAGCACACGAGCGCACGCTGAGCAGTGAGCCTATGAGCAGCAAGCAGAACGCAACCAAACGTTTCGACGCTTCTCAGCGCCTAACAATTGGCGTTTTTGGCAATCGTCAAGTCTACGAAGGCACCACGATCGTGCGCTATGAGCAGATCCTGTTTCGTGGGATTCGTGCTGCCGCGCAAGCCTACGGTTGCCGTCTGCTGTTGGCGTGCGGCATTGGGCCACACAGTACGCCCTTCGAGGGCTTGGCGGCCTGGCCGATGTGCCTGAGCGACACGAATTTCGTGCCGGTTGGCCCCTGGAACACCGATGGCCTGATCGCTATCCCGCCCTTCACGCAGGAGCGCCAGCAGGCGTTGCGCGAACTGGCCAAGTACGGCAAGCCGTTCGTCTTCACCTCCCCTCAAGTCGAGTATCCCTCGCAGGCTCCCACCAATGCCGAGGGTATCCGCCAAGCCTTTGATCATCTGCGGGAACACGGCCACGAGCGGATCGCGTTTATTGCTGCCGAGGAGCACCTGAACCGCATTTCGGATGGCGATGGCGCTGAGCGTTTCCTGGCCTACAAGGCGGCACTGGAGGCTCACGGTCTGCCCTACGACCCGTCGTTGGTAGGCTACGGCGGCCACGATGCGTACCAATCGGCGATTGCGTTGAAGAAGATGCTGGCGGCGCGCGCGCAGTTCACCGCCGTGCTCACGAGCAACGATGAGTCGGCGATCGGGGTGATGCAGGCGCTGGCCGAGGCGGGCTTGCGCGTTCCGCAGGATGTGGCCGTGATCGGCTTTGACGATGTGTTGTACGCCAAGGCCCAGTCGCCGCCGCTGACCACGGTGCGGCACCCGACCTTCGAGATGGGCTATCAGGCGGTGGAGTTGCTGCTGGAGTATATCACCGGGCAGCGCACGGGGATCGCCACGTTGCGCACGCCGACGCGGCTGATCATTCGGGAATCGTGCGGTTGCCAGCCCTACAGCATGCAGCAGGGCGTGTCTCCCGCGCCAGAGACCTTCGATCGCACGGCGCTGGTGCAGGCGATGGCCGATGCGGTGGCCGTCGAGACGCGCTATGTTGATGCCGAGCAGCTTGAGGCGTGGTGCGCCGACTTGTTCGATGGCTTCGTGGAGAGCGTGCGCCAGAAGGATGAGAAGCCGCTGGCCGCCGCGCTCGATCAGTTGTTGCAGCATGTTGAGACGGCCAACGAGGACCCCTACGCCTGGCAGGCGGCGATCGGGGTGTTGCGCAACCACGCGTCGGCGCTGCGCGATGCGCGCGACACAGTCGAGGCATTGATCGACCAGGCGCGGATTCGCATTAGCGAACGCCTGCGCCGCCAGCATACGCGCTATTTGGTGCGCCAAGCCGAGCTGACCGACCTGCTCGGCATGCTAACGATGCGCCTGCTGACCGCCAATAAGCCGCGCCAGATCCTCGATATTCTGGCCGAGCAGTTGCCGTCGCTTGGGATACGCCACGCGCATATCGGCCTGTTCGAGCCGGAGGGCGATGACCCGACCGCTTGGTGCTCGATGTTCGTGCGGGTGCCCGGCGACGAGCCACAGATCCGCCGCTTCCGCAGCCGTAGCTTCCCGCCACCCGGTCTGTACGATGAGTTCGAGCCGGTGAGTGTGGCGGTGCTGCCGTTGGTGATCGAGGACGGCCCCAGCGGCTTTGTGGCGATCGATGCGAGCTATCTGGAGCCGTGCGGCTTGATCGTGCGGCACTTGGCGGCGGCGTTCCGCAATAGCCAACTGTACAGCGCCGCTGAAGAGGGCCGCCAACTGGCCGAGGAGGCGAATCGCCTTAAGAGCCGCTTCCTCTCCACGGTGAGCCACGAGTTGCGCACGCCGCTCAACTTGATCATCGGGTTGAGCGAGATTATGCTGCGCTCGCAGGAGCAACAGGCGGCGCTGCCCCCGACGGTGCAACAGGACCTTGAGCGCATTTTTATCAACGCGCAACACTTGGGCCGTCTGATCGGCGATGTGCTTGACTTGGCGAGCAGCGAGGCGGGCCAGTTGCGCTTGTACTTCGAGTTGCTGGATTTGGGCGAAGTGTTGCAGGCGGTGGCGGCCACGGGCGCGCAGATGGCGCAGGATCACAACTTGGCTTGGCGGGCGGAACTGCCGTTGAAGCAGGCGTGGGTGCGCGGAGATCGCACCCGTTTGCGCCAGGTTGTCCTGAATCTGATCAGCAATGCCGTGAAGTTCACCACGCAGGGCGAAGTGGCGCTCACACTGCGGGTCGTGGATGGCTTGGTGCACGTGTCGGTGAGCGATACCGGGCCGGGCGTGCCGTTGGCCGATCAGCAGCAGATCTTCGATGAGTTCCGCACATCGGAGCAGACCGCCGAACAGGGCTACGGTGGCTTGGGCCTGGGCCTGACGATCTGTAAGCAGTTGATCGAACGGCACGATGGCACGATCGGCGTTATTTCCCCGAATAGTCCGAACGGTGGCGCGACGTTTTACTTTACACTGCCGCTACTCACACCAGCCCAGGAGGAGGCGCCGGAGACGCTGACCGACCGTTCGCGGGCGGTGTTCCTCACCGAGCAGGACACGCAGGATGCGCAGGTGGTGGCCGCCTTGCAGCAGCACGGCGTCGAGGTGCAGATGCTGCCGATCAATACCGATGCCGATTGGTTGCCCCGTTTGTTGGCGGCGCCACCCGACGCAGTGATTCTCGATGAGCCGCTCGCCAGCCAGCGCGGCTGGGAGTTGCTCAGCATGCTGAAGCGCCACCCCGCCACCGCGCAGTTGCCGGTGCTGATGTATGCGCTCGACCCGCAGGAGAATCGCGGCGCGTTACTGGAGCTGAATTACCTGCTCAAGCCGCTCGATCCCGAGCAGTTGGCGCTGGTGTTGGCGCAGCAGCCCGGTTGGCTGGCGCAATCCAGCGAGCAAAAAACCATCCTGGTGGTTGACGATGATCCCGATACGCTGGCCTTGCATATGCGGATCATCCGCGAGCAGATGCCCGAATGTCGGGTGCTCTCGGCTCGCAATGGCCGCGAGGCGTTGGCCGTGATGGAGCAGACCGTGCCGAGCTTGGTGCTGCTCGACCTGATGATGCCCGAGTTGGACGGCTTCGGCGTGCTGGAGGCGATGCGAGCACGCAGCGCAACCGCCTACGTGCCGGTGGTGGTGCTGAGCGCGCATATCCTCAGCGATGCGGATATGGCCCGCTTGAATCACGGCGTGGCGGCTGTATTGAGCAAGGGCTTGTTTACTTCCGACGAGATCGTGAGCCATTTGAGCTCGGCGCTGGCGCATCAGCGTAAACTGAGCCAGACCACGCAGCAGTTTGTGCGGCGCGCGGTGGCCTTTATCCACGAGCACTACGCCGAGCCGATCACCCGCGACCAGATCGCGGCGCACGTCGGCATCAGTGCCGATTACCTGACGGCATGCTTTCACCAGGAAATGGGCGTGCGTCCTATCGCATATCTGAATCGCTATCGCATCAATCGGGCGCGCATCCTGCTAGAGGAGAGCAATCGTCAGATTATTGAGATCGCCTTGGATGTTGGCTTTACCGACCTCGCCAATTTCAGTCGTTCGTTCCATCGCGAGGTGGGTATGACGCCAAACGCGTATCGAAAGTCTAAACAGCGTTAGTTTAGGCTTGGCAAAGGAGCAATAGAATGACTATGCTGACAGGCGGTGAAGCGGTTGTGCGGATGCTGCTGGATCAGGGCGTCGATACACTGTACGCCTTGCCGGGCGTCCAAAACGATGCGTTGTACAATGCGCTGTTCGACGCTGGCGATGCAATACGGGTGATCCACACTCGTCACGAGCAGGGCGCGGCGTATATGGCGCTCGGTGCGGCGCTCTCGACCGGGAAGCCCGCCGTGTATAACGTGGTGCCGGGGCCGGGCGTGCTGAATACATTCGCGGCGCTGGCCACGGCCTTCAGCACCAATGCCCCTGTGTTCTGCCTCACGGGGCAGATCAAATCGCCTTATATTGGGCGCGGGCTTGGCCTATTGCACGAACTGCCCGACCAGTTGGGCCTGATGCGCGGGCTGACCAAGTGGGCCGCCCGCATCAACGCGCCCGCCGAGGTCCCCAGCCTGATCAGCGAGGCGTTTGTGCAGATGACCACTGGACGTCCGCGTCCCGTGGCGGTGGAGGTGCCACCGAATGTGCTGGAGACCCGTGCCGCCGTCGATCTGGGGGCGAAGCGCACGGCTCCGCCGTCGCCGCCGATCGATCCCGAGGCGATCGCCCAGGCCGCGCGGTTGCTGGCGAACTCCAAGAATCCGATGATCATCGTGGGTGGCGGCGCGCTCGATGCCAGCGCCGAGGTGCAGCAGTTGGCCGAGTTGCTGCAAGCGCCCGTGGTGGCCAACCGCATGGGCTTGGGGGTGCTGAGCAGCCGCCACGAACTGAGCCTGCGCCAGGCCGACGCGCACCAGTTGTGGGCCAAGGTCGATGTGGTGTTGGCGGTCGGCACGCGCCTGTACGAGCCGCTGGTGCAGTGGGGCTACGACAAGCAGTTGTCGGTGATCCGCATCGATATTGACGCGACCGAGCACGATCGGGTGGTGGCACCCACGGTCGGTTTGGTGGCCCGCAGCGATGAGGCGCTCCGCGAACTGATCCCGGCGGTGGAGCGCTTGGTGTCGAAGCGCCCGTCGCGCCGCGAGGAGTTGGCGGCGTTGCGCGCCGAGATGGCGCGGCGGATGGCGTACCTGGAGCCGCAACTGAGCTTTGTGCGCGTGCTGCGCGAGGAACTGCCCGACGATGGCTTTTTCGTCGATGAGATGACGCAGGTGAGCTACGTGGCCCGTTACGCCTTCCCCGTGTATCAGCCGCGCATGTTTGTCGGCGTGGGCTACCAGGGCACGTTGGGCTGGGGCTTCGCGACGGCGTTGGGCGTGAAGGCGGCCCATCCCGATCGGGCGGTGCTCTCGGTGAACGGCGACGGCGGCTTGATGTTTACCATTCAGGAACTGGCCACCGCCGTGCAGCACAAACTCAATGTGGTCAGCATCGTGTTCAACGACAACGCGTATGGCAATGTGCAGCGCGCGCAGCGGCACGAATACGACAACCGCGTGATCGCCAGCCGCCTGTATAATCCCGATTTCGTGAAGTTGGCCGAGTCATTTGGGGCGCAGGGCTTGCGCGCCACCACGCCCGATGAGTTGCGCATCGCGTTGCGGCAGGGCTTCGCCGCGAATGTGCCAACGCTGATCGAGGTGCCCGTGGGCGAGATGCCCAACCCTTGGCCGATGCTGCTGAACCTGCCACGCGTGCGTCCGGCGCTGTAGGATTCAACCATTGAAACAACGTAGTTGGACATCATGACACTGTTATTTGAGCGCATCGCAGCCTTGCCGCGCGTTCGATTGGGCTTGCTGCCCACGCCATTGATGAGGGCATCGCGGCTGACCGAGACTCTGGGTGGCCCGCAACTCTGGATCAAGCGCGATGATATGACGGGCTTCGGGTTCGGCGGCAACAAAGTGCGCGGCTTGGAGTTCCTGCTGGCGGATGCGCTGGCGCAGGGCGCCGACACGCTGGTGACGGGCGCGGGGCCGCAATCGAACCATGTGCGGGCCACGGCTGCGGCGGCGGCGCACGCTGGCTTGGGCTGTGTGGCTGTGCATTTCGGCGCGCAGCCCACGGCGGTCGAGGGCAATTTCCGCTTGGCCCGTATGCTGGGTGCCGAGCAACGCTTCACCAATGATCCCGACCGCAGTTCGGTGGATCGCGGCATCGAGGCGGCGGTGGCCGAATTGCGGGCTGCGGGGCGGCATCCGTACAGCATTCCCCGTGGCGGCGCGCATCCGCTTGGGGTGCTCGGCTATGTGCTGGCGGCCCGCGAGCTTGCCGAACAGTGCGCGGCTCAGCAGATCATCCCCGCTGCGATCGTGCTGGCGACTGGCTCGTGTGGGTCGCACGCTGGCTTGCTGTTGGGCTTGCGGGCCTTGGGGCTAGACTGGAAGGTGGAGGGCTTCACCGTGAGCCGTCCGGCGACCGAGGCGCGCGCCCGTGTGCTGATGTTGGCCAACACCGCCGCCGAGCGGCTCGGTGTTGGCGCGCTGGTGGGCGAGAGCGATGTGATCGTCCACGATGGCGTGATCGGCGAGGGCTACGGCATCCCAACGCCAGAGGGCAATCAAGCGATTCAGTTAGTGGCTCGGAATGAGGGGATTTTCCTCGACCCGACCTACAGCGGCAAGGCGATGGCAGGGCTGATCGCTGCTGCTCAAGCCGGATACTGGCAGCGCGAACAGACAGTGATTTTTGTGCACACAGGCGGCGAGCCTGCCCTGTTTGTGGGGTGATACCTAGTCCGACTGGATAGTTGTCGTTGAAAAGCTGTCTTCACTGTTCTCATTGTCATTTCGCGCGAGCCGCTAGGCGACGCGAGAAATCTCGTCGTTCTGCATTGCATTGCGCATTAAGATCGCTCCCCATTCGCTTCGCTCAGGGCTTCGACCGTTCGAGATGACAGTGCTTTTCGTTGGAAGGAAAGAGGCGCATCTGCTCAATAATGCGATTCTGCATTGCTACCGCAGGCTAAGGCAACTTGGATAGAGCCACTGTCCAACCAGATTTAGTATGATACCCATACCTTCCGAAAAACGGTGGTGTGGAGGCGTTGCGCGTAGCAGCGCCTCCACACCACAAAGAATCGTAAGTACCTTGCTGCCGCAGGCTAAAACGGCTTTGTAATCACCACAATCTGTCGGATTGAGTAACGAATGGGGAGGTTCCGCAAATACGGGAACCTCCCCATTCTCTTCTACAAACCCGATTGTAAGGCGTTCACAGGCGCTACGAATTTTCGTGATTATTGCCCGTCATATACAGGAACGCCACCCACAACCCGCGCGAGAACGGGTAGAACACAATAGGAAAGACGAAGATCGCAATCCCAACCGTGATCAGCGCAGGTATCAGGGGAATCGTCGAGAAGCCGATCACCACAGAGGCGATAATCACCAGGAAAAGGGTTGTCACCGTATTGACGGCCATACCGCCCGTGATCTCGCCAGTGGCGCGCTCAAAATGCGTGCCGCAGTTGGGGCAAACAGTGCGCATCTTGAACCAACTTGTAAACATTTTGCCAGTATGACAATGCGGGCAGCGCAATATGAGCCCGTCGAACACGATACGAAGTAATTGGAGCATGATTTTCGAGACCTTATCCTAATTGGGCGACGTAACGCCCTTGGAATGTAACAAGTGTTGTATCATTATCGCATATTTCAACACGAATTGCTAAACGTGCACGCTTACGGCGACGCAACATAACATAAAATTGTTCTATTTCTTCGGCTGGCGGATAATAGCTCTGGGCATGAAACGCGCTCCACACAGGCTGTAAATATTGAATCGTGCTATCTTGAATCACAATAGTGCCCGTGAGCTCTTGTTGATGCAGCAAAAGCCAGATCGAACCCCAACCTGCGAGCGTCGCAGTGGTGCTGAGGCTCCCCGAAAAGACGCTGCCCTTGTCGTTCACGTTCGGCTCAAGGGGGGCGCTGAGCACTAGCCCGTGCTGGTTGCACGCGCTCACACGAATCCCGATCGCCTTGGTCAGCGGAATATCTCTGTGCATCACTTGCTGGAGTTTGGCCAGCGGCTGCGCCTGTTGGCTGAAGGTGCTCGGCGCAGCAAATGTGGTGGTGATCGTGCTCATAACACACACTCCCGCTTGGCTTGGGCATTGCGCTACTGCTCTGTGGTGCTGTTCACGCTAGGCGACATTGTCCGCATCACATGGCTGAATCCCGCGAGCGCATCGCGCCCAGACGAAGCGCCTATTTGGCTGATATGCGTGCAGGCATTGGCGCAGGCACTGGCATCGTTATGCGCTATCGCTTGCGCAACCCGATGCCAAGGGGCGGTGAAATGGCCCTGCGCCCCAGCTTGCAGAAACGCTCGGCTGAGTTGATTGGTGAGCAACGCCGCGTGCTGTCCAAGTGTTTGTGCGGCGCGGTGGCGCCCCAACAGCCAGAGCGCCGCCATTGCTCCGAGAAGATAATCATCACCTGCCGGGGTGAGTCCCCAGCCCAACCCGGCAAGTTGTTGCGCCGCTGCTGCAAGCGGTCCGCCTACTTCCAGCGCGTTCCGTAGCGCAGCAGCGCCGCGTGCTAAGCGCTGCACGATTGCCGCCTCGATATCGGTGGCTTGGCTGGGCAGCACGGGCCAGCGGGTATAGCGATCCAGCACGGCGCAGATCAGGCCACTTATCGGCTGGCGTGGCAGAACCAGCAACGCGGCATCCCAACACTGCGTGTCGCACAGCGAAAGCCGCCATGCGCCCAGCCCTAGCGTTTGGGTGCTGATATACGCCGTTTCCCCCAGTGCCAGATCGCTAAACCGCGCTGAGTCCAGCACAATCGAAAAAGGACCCTCTCCCACGGATGGGAGGGTGAGCACTACCACGCGGCCCGTTGGGTCGGCCAAATTACAGGCCCGCTCGAAGCGCCCGATCACCGTGCCGATAAATGGCCGCTGATGGAGCGCTTGCCAGAGCGGTAATCCAATTGAAATGGCGTGTGGTGTGCTCATAACCGTTAATCACGAACAATATGCGTGCCCGTTTCGCCCGCCACGGCACGGCTGAGATTCTCGGTATTGGTGATGATCACGTGATCGCCGCCTGCTTCCAAGAACGCGATCGCGGCCTGGATCTTCGGGGCCATACTGCCCTTGGCGAAGTGAATCCCCTCCTCCAAATACGCCTTGGCCTCCGATAACGTGATAGTGTCGAGCCACTTCATCTGCGGGGTGCCGAAATGCAGCGCGACCTTCTCCACACCAGTGCACAGAATAAATGCGTTGGCATTCAGCTTATTGGCGAGCAGTGCGCACGAGAGATCCTTGTCGATCACGGCGCCGACGCCCTGCAGCGAGCCGTCCTCTTTGGGCACCACCGGGATGCCGCCGCCGCCGACCGCGATCACGATCGTGCCGCTATCGACCAACTTCCGAATGGTCGACTCCTCGATGATCCGCTTGGGTGCTGGCGAAGGCACCACGCAGCGCCAGCCGCGCCCAGCATCCTCGATCACCGCCCAACCCTCTTTTTGACGCTGCTGCGCCTGTTCGTAGCTCATCCAATTGCCGATCGGCTTGGTCGGATTCTGAAAGGCCGGGTCGGCGGGATCGACCTCCACCTGTGTAACAACAGTTGCCACATCGGAAGGGTAATTCAGCGCCCGCAGGTAATTTTGCAGTGCTTGTTGTAAAAAATATCCGATCCAACCCTGGGTGTCAGCTCCACAGACATCGAGCGGTAGCTCGGGCAACTCCGAGGCCGATAGTTCTGAGCGACGCAGAGCGAAGCCAACTTGCGGCCCGTTGCCATGCCCAATCACTACCCGCCACCCCGATGCGATCAGTGCGCCAATGTGCGGCACTGTCTCTTTGACGGCGGCATATTGGTCTGTAGAACTGATGCGCTGCGGGTCTTTAATGAGAGCGTTTCCTCCAATGGCAACCACAGCAACAGGTTGATTCATGGCTCCTCCCATGTACAGACAACAATGTACTATCGATATTCAGGCCGAATATTGGCAATGGTCGTTGTTATGAGCCTACGTCGGGATCGAGTTGACGCAACTCGTTGACAGTAGCCACAACGCGATCAACGAACTCGGGGCAGTGCCCGATCCGCTGTTGGATGTCGAACTGGGCGGTGATCTGCTCAGCACTGAGATGTTCACGGATCTCGGCCCGCTCGCAGAGCGCCTGTTCGAGTGGCTGGCCGCTTTCCGCTGCGGCCATCGAGGTCTGATAGACCAAGGTATGGGCGGTTTGCTTGCCCGTGTGGCGCGCCAACTCCAGCATCACGCCTTCTGAGCCGATCGCGCCCTGGTTGGCGTGCAAATTGGCCAGCATGCGCTCGCTATCGACTTCGAGGTTAGCGCACATCTGCTTCGCTAAGCGCAACTGCGCGCCCAGCATGCCGCAGATCGGCGCAATCAGCGCCCATTCCGCCTTCCACGAACGACCATCGCGCTCGTGATCGTGAACGAGGTTTTCGGCCAAGCACGCGCTCTGATGCCGAATCATGCGGGCCAGCGTGCCAAGATGCTCGGCGATCTCGGGGTTGCGCTTGTGCGGCATGGTGATGCTGCCGACAGTGCCCTCCACAAAGCCCTCGCGCACCTCGCCGATCTCGGGCCGCTGCAAGTTGTAGATCTCGTGGCCGATCTTATCGAACGTGCTGGCGATCAGCATGAGCAGATTGGCGAACTCCACCTGCGTATCGCGGGCCGTGAGCCACGAGATGACGGGCGCGCGCAAGCCGAGTTTGCTCAGGAAGCGCTCTTGCAGCGCCAGCCCCTGCTTGCCGTACGATGAGAGCGAACCGACGCCACCCGCCAGTTGTCCCTCGCCTAAGCGCTCGCGAATCTGCTTCAAACGCTCGATATGCCGTCGAATCTCGCTGACCCACACGGCGACCTTGTAGCCAAACGAGATCGGCAGGCCCGGCTGCCCGTGGGTGCGCCCGGCCATCGGCGTGATGCGGTGGCGCACCGCCAGCGCCAACAGATCGCTCTCGATCTGCCGCAGGTCGCGCAGCACGATCGCCCAAACCTTCAGCAGCGCCAACGCGGTGTGCGTATCGGTCAGGTCCTGCACCGTTGCGCCGTAGTAGATCCATTCGCCCGCGTTGCCTGTGCAGAGCTTCTGAAGCTCGCGTATCAGGCCCAGCGTTGAGTGACCTGTCTCGGCGTACCCGCGCTGCAACGCCTCCATATCCAGCAGATCGATATTGCAGACCCGCCGAATCTCGGGCGCCGCCTCAGCGGGAATAATGCCAAGTTCGGCCTGCGCCTCGGCCAGTGCTGCGAGAATATCGAGCCAGCCCTGAAGGCGCGCCCGCTCGTCGAAGATCTCGCGCATCTCGGCGCTGTTCCAGGCGTTCCCGTAGATGGCGGAATCCATTATGTGTGTTGACATCGTTCTCTTACCTGTTGCAAAAGCGCCTGCTCGGCGGCGGCGACCCGTCGCTGCTCGGCGGCCTGCCAGTGCGATGCGAGGCTCGCGGCTTGGCGAAACTGCGCGATCATCGGGCGCATCGCCGATACTGCTGTGCCTCCGCTGCATCGGCGCGTATCGACGATCTGCTGCGGGTCGTTGCACTGCGCGATCTGAGCATCGCTCAGGCCCAGTGGGCGCTGAAACAATCCTTGGGTCACTTCGTCGAGCAGGGCCGCGTTGAGTTCGCTGTTGCGCTCGTTGGCCAGCCGCACCGCCCGCCCCACGATCCGGTGCGCATCGCGGGCGCTGAAGCCGCACACCTCGGTGATCACATCCGCCAGATCAGTGGCGCCGCTGTGCTGTTGCCGAGCGCGCTGCTGAAGCTGTTCGGTGTTAAAGCGCAGCCCCTCGATCACGCCTGTCATCAGTTGCAGCGCTTGCACGGTTTGATCGAGCGCTTGCGGCACGCCGCCGTACACAAAGATGCGATTGTCGATCTGTCCCGATGGCGTGGCTTGCGTGGTGGCCGCGCTCACCAATTTGCCGATGCTGTCGCGCGCGAAGCCCCGCACATACGCCAGCGCGTAAGGGTTCTTCTTCTGCGGCATAATCACGCTGATGCGCGCGTGCCGATCCGCTAACTCAACAAATCCAAACTCAGCAGTCGCCCACAGTTGCAAGTCCTCCGCGAGCCGATCCACGTTCATCAGCAGCGCCGTGAGCACGCTCATCACCTCGATGGCGCTATCGGGCTGCCACATCGCGTCGCGGGTGTGCAGCGCGAGCGCCGGGAAACCGAGCAACTCGGCCAGGCGCTCTCGACTGATCGGCAGGCGCGAGCCGTTGGTGCTGCCGATGCCCGCCGGGCTGCGGTTGGCGTGCGAAAACGCCAATTGCAGCCGCTCCAAGTCCCGCGTCTGCGGCTGCACAAAGGTCAGCAGATAATGCGCGAGCGTCGTGGGCTGGGCGGTCTGCAAATAGGTGTAATCGGGCATTAGCGTGTGCAGATGCTGCTCCGCGCAGTTCAGCAGCGCCTGCATCAGCTCGGTGTGCGCCTGGATGACCGCCAACAGACCGCTCCGCAGCGCCAAGGTGTAGCCGATGGTCGATGCCTCGCGGCGCGCTCGTCCCGCTTGCAGCCAGCCGACCGCATCGGGAACGCGCTGGCGTAGCCAATGCTCGCGGTTCGTGTAGGCGTCGCCGTGTCGCGGATCGAACGCGATGTCGTCGATGGCGTGCAGTTCAAGCAGTGCGCGCAGCAGTTCTCGCCCGGGTTGCTCGGGAATCAGCGCGGATTCGAGGAGGACCAGGGCGTGCGCCAGATCGGCGAAACTCATGCCCTGCGCCAAGCGCGGCCCGTAGCTGCATTCGAGTGTGAACGCGCTGGCGATCAACTCTGGGGCTGGTCCCTCTTTCAGGCGATCGCCAACACCAAGCTCGCCATCTGCGCGCTGCATCCTTACTCTCCTAGCGACGTGTGCGCTTCGAGCACCGGCGAGAACTTGCGGAACGTCTCGTAGCGCAGACCGCAGCGCAGCGCCTCCAGGCCCAGCACATCGCGGGGCTTGACGTTGCCCAAGCTCACGTTCGGCCCGAACTGCATAATCAATTGCGCCTGTTGTCCGGTGCGCGGCGCTTCCCACATCACCTGATCGAGCGCATCGCCGAGCATCCGCGAGAGCGCATCGAGCCGATCGCGGCGGATCGCGCCGTTCGCATCGTAAATGCCGATGCCCGCGCCCGATTCGCGCCCCTCGACGATCACCTTCTCGACTCCCTGCTCAAGGTCCGAGAGGATCTGCTCGCAGGTCTGCTCCTCGCTGATCTCGATCGTGGGGTCCTTCTTGCCCACCTCGCTGATCACCTTGAAGCCCGCATCGAGCGCCCGCTTGATCGCGCTATTCCGCAACTCTTTGGGCATCGTGATGGTGCCATCCGAGATCTCGATGGCCGAGAAGCCGAGATACTTGGCCCGCTTCAGGAAATCCGGGTAGCGCTGCTGAACCAGCATCACCTCGGCGAGCGTGCCGCCGGGAAACGTATCGATGTTGTAGGCGCGGATCAGTTCGTTCTTGCGCCGAATAAACGCCTCGTGCAAGAGCACCGAGGTGCCGAAGCTGAATTTGATCTGATCGATGTAATCGCCCACCATCTCAAGTAGATCGGCGGTGGTGCTCAGCCCCTGGCAGCGATCTAGCAGCATTGTGACGCCGCGCTTGCGGGGCTTGGCGTGTTCGCGTTGCGGCGCTAGATCGGTGAGCAGATCACCCCAAGCGTTGTGCTCGGGCTTTGTAATGCTGTAAACAGCGTTATGACTCATGTATCCTTCTCGTTGGTTGCAGGGTTTTGGTCGTGCATAAGGGCTTCGAGCGCCGCTTGTACGTGGCTCAGTTGGGCACCCCAAGGGACAATCGCGCGCTGATCGGCGATCTCGATTCGATCTTCGAGCAGACAGCACTTGATGATGGTCGGTGTTCCATCGGCTGGCACGCGGTTGCGCGGGCAGAAGTCGATGCGGGGCGCGTTGTCCTCGCCGTAGAAATGCCGATGGATCTGGCAACTCCGTTCGCAGGCCAGCATTGTCCAGGGCTGGCGCTCGGGTCGCTCATCGAGAAAATGGGTCGGTGCGTGAAGATCCAGCCCCGAAGCGCGGCACGGCACGAGAAACGCTTCCGCATCGGGCGCATCTTTGGCAAGTTCGTTCAGGTCGATGGATTGCTCGCGCACCTCGATGGCGGGCAGGTTGATGTAGGCGATTACCTGCTCGACCATGCGCACCAGTTTGGCGGGCGCTGGCGGCACCACATCCACAACCCGCAACGGGATGGGCTGCGGGCGGTGGATGAAGTTGACGTGTGCATCCAAACCACGCACAATCACGGTCTGTTCGGCGGTGGCTCCCGCGCGCCGCGCCGCTGCCGCCAACGCCGTGGGATTGGCGGTATCGACGGTGGGATCTTCCACCCACAGGCACGTATCGGGCAGCGCCAACACCACCACATTGCGAATAGCGCTGAACAGCGGCACCTCGCTCTCGCGATCGACCCAGGCCACTGCGCAACGTTCGCCCTGATGCAGAATGATATAGCGCGTGCGACGGTACGAATCGCGCCCACTGAGATGCGCGATAATCGCGGCTTCGCTGAACTCGCCGTGGTAGGGCTGCACGCTCACCTGTCGATACGGCAACGGCACGAAGTTTGGGCCGAACGTTGGTTGTGCGGTTGTATCCATCGTCTTTCCTTAGCTGTGTCGCGGCAGCCAGGTGTGGTAGCAGTCGAGATGCGCTTGGGCCGCGTTCTGCCAACTGAATTGCAGCGCCGTCTGCGGGCCACCCTCGCAGAGCGCTTTGCGAAGCTGTTCGTCGGTGGCGAGGCGCAGCATACCCTCGGCCAAGCTCTGCTCGCTGAACGGATCGACAAACAGGGCGTTCTCCTCGTTGCGGGCGTACTCGTGAAAGACGGGCAGATCCGAGATCAGCAGCGGCAAGCGCGCCTGCATCGCCTCCATCGCCACGAGGCCCCAGCCCTCCTTCACGGAAGGGAACACAAAGGCATCGGCGGCGTGGTACAACTGCACCATGCGGTCGTCGGGCATCACACCCAGCAGGCGGATCTCGTCATCGACCACCAACGGCGATTCGCTCAACTTGGCGGCGAACTCTCGGCGGTACGGCTCGTGATCGAGCAGCGTCTCGCCACCCGCCATCATCAGCACCGAGCGACGGCCCTGCGCGGCCAACTGCTTGTGCACCTGCTCGAAGGCCGCCAACAGGCGGATGCTATTCTTGCGCGGCTCCACACCGCCGATATTCAGGTACACGAACTGATCGTCGAGGCCGAAGGCCGCCCGCGCTGCCGCCCGCTGTTCGGGTGTTGGCGGCTGGAAGCGCGGATCGACGCCGTTGAAGATCACTGCCGCGTCGAGGCCGAACTCGTTCTTCAAGCGCCGTTGCCAATCGCGGCTGACCACGATGCGCTCGTCGGGGCGGTAGAGCGAGTTGTTCTGGCACTCGATCAGCGACGGGCTGGTGAAGTCATCGACGTGATGGATGGTGCGCACGAACCAGCCGATCTTGCCCTGTTCGCGCAACCGCCAGACCGCATTGGCCGAGACGCAGTCTTGCACGTGGTAGATGTCGAACGGCTCCGCGAGATGCTCCATCATAAAGTCGTAGTACGCCTGGATGTAGCGGCTGATCTTCTCATCCAGCGGCATCTCTTTGGGAAAGTTCTCGATCGGCACGAGCGTGTAGGGCACGCCGATGGGCCGGAAGAAGCCCTGCTGATCTTTGCCGAGGGCGAAAATATGCACATCGTGGCCGAGCGCGCTCAGCGCTTCGCAAAGCGCGAGTGTATGGGTGACGCCGCCGCGTGGCTTGGTCGAATAGGTGAACATCGCGATGCGCAGCGGCTTGTTTGTTATTGGTGCTTGCATGGCGCTACCCTGCGCTTTCTTGCTTGCGCGCATCGGCGATGACTTCCTTCAGGGCTTCGGGCCGATCTCCTGCGGCAGCACGGCGCGCCACTTCCTCGAAGCCGCGCCCTGGGTCGATGCCCGCCTTGTCGTACTGGCGGCTCATCTGCTCCACGGCGCGGCGCGGCTCGACCACGCGCAGTTCGCCAGCATCCGATGCTGACGCCGCCGAGACGATTCGGGCTGGCCGTGTGGGCACCCGCGAGAGCGCAGTGCTCTCGCAGTGGCGGCAGCGCGGCGTTTCCTCGACTTGGGAGTACGAGCGAAACAGGATCGATGAGTGTTTGCCGCAGTCTGAACAGGTATATTCGTAGATCGGCATAGCATCCTCGCTTGTAGTTCGCTAGAGCGTTGCGCCCACAATCCCCGCAGCCACTTGAGCCGCTTGGGCATTGGTGGGAAGCACGATCGCACCAGCCTCTCGCAGTTTCTGTTCCTGTTGCTCAAGCCCTTGCGGGTCCTGAGCGGTGCCGCAGACATGCGCTACGACAGCTAGGTAGCGTCCGGCTGCCATGGCCTTGGCGCGCGCCTCGCGGATCGTCTCGCTGAGCACGCCGCCCGGGTTATCGTGCGAGCCGTAGCCAATCACCACGTCCAACAGGATCACGGCCACTTCCGGGTCGCTAGCCTCTTTCAGCAGGCGCTCCTGCCGCAGGCGCACATCGATCATCGGGTGAGGGCGACCGTTGGTGAACTCTTCCTCGCCCATGTCGATGCAGCAGTGGCCCTGGCTGCGCCAGCTGTCGGCCAGCGCGAACTCCGGCGAGAGCGGGATGTTGGAGTAGATGCCGCCCAACGACGCGCTGAGGATGTCCATCGCCTCGTCGCACAGGCTGCCGCCCGAGAACAGGCCGCGCAGGTAGCGCTGCCCAGGCCGCAGGCGTTGGCGCTCGCTATCGATCAGCCAGCGGAACTCGGCGGGGTCCAGCGCGAAGGATGGCTTGTCGCCGTACTCCAGCAGCCGCAGCACTTCGCTGGCGGTATGCTCGATGGTGGAGGTGAAGTGCACGCCATCCTCGAAGCCGACCTTATCGCTGCCCAGGAAGTTGACCACCACGGGCTTGTTGCTGGCGCGAGCCGCTGCCAGCATGCGCTCGGCCACTGCGGGCGCGGGTGGCTTCGAGATCAGCACGATCAGCTTGGTCTCCGGGTCGCGGCTCAGCATGTCGATGCCTTGCAGCATCATCAGGCCGCCGATCGCCTCGGAGAGGTCGCGCCCACCAACGCCGATGGCTTGCGAGATGCCAGCGCCGCCCCGGTCGATCAGGGTGGTCAGCTCTTGCAGGCCCGTGCCGGATGCGCCGACGATGCCCACTGGGCCGCGCCGAATCTGGTTGGCGAACGCCAGCGCCACGCCGTTGATGATCGCCGTGCCGCAGCCCGGCCCCATCATCAACAAGCCACGGGAGACCGCCAGTTGTTTGAGGGCGCGTTCTTCTTCGAGCGAGACGTTGTCGCTGAACAGGAACACGTGCATGCCGGCCTGCAGCGCCTTGGCCGCCTCGAAGGCTGCGAAGCTGCCCGGCACCGAGATCAGCGCCAGGTTGGCGTCCTTCAAGCGCTCGCGGGCTTGTTCAAGCCGCTGCGGAGGCTTCTCGGCGGTGCCACCGCGATCGGCGGCGCGGTCGTTCTCGTTCAATAGGCGCTCGGCCTCGCTGATGGCGTGCTGAGCGACGGCTTCAGTGTCGGCATCCACCACGATCACCAGATCGTTGGGGCCAGCGCGCTCGACTTCATCGGTGAGCAGGCCCACCTCGGCGAGCACGCGCTTGTTCGCATCGGTGCCCATCGCCACGGTCGCCTGCCGCACTTGGCCGATCGCCGAAAGCAGTTCGGAGAGCCGCATCAGCCGCACCGAGTCTTGATATGTTTTTGGCTTTACATGTGTTAAGAGAGCCATGAACTACCTCTAGCAAACAGTAGAACGGGAGTGAAAGGCGAGCGTTTAGCTGCCACCTTCCAGCACTTCTTGTAAGGCAAGCTCTAATTCGGCGCGGCTGCGGAATTCGCGGCGCGATGTTTGCGCCCCGGCTTTCTGTTGCAGTTCGCCGGTATACGGGTCGAGCTGCAGGGTGTCGAGCACGAACACGCGCCCGCGCTCCCAATCCATCTCGCTGGCCGAACGCACGCCCAAGCCATCGCTCAAGCGCATGTCCAAGCGCTGGAAGAACAGATGGCCGCGCTGGCGGCTCTCCTGGTTGTACAGCGTGACCCACTGTTGCCCGAGCGCTCGGGCTTCGGCAAGCCGCGCCCGCATGGCAGCTTGAGCGTGATTGTTCTGGATCTCCTGAGCGCGCAGGTAGAACCCGGCCCCCAACGCCAACTGATAATCGAGCAAAATCACCTGCGGCGACTCGAGCGCATCGCCGACCTCGGCCACATCGTCGGAACTGCTGCGCTCGAAATGCGCCACCAGATCTTCGAGTGTGTCGATCGACTGCAGCCGATCGGTCACGGCGCGCACTAAGCGAATGGCGAGCATGTACAGATCGGCATCGTTGAGCACCTGCCGATAGAACTGGTCCTCCATCTCGCGCCATTCAGCGATGTAGGCTCGAACGTCGCTCATAGCTTTGCTTCCACTTGCGGCGTGATCGTGACGCTCTCGCCCTCGCCGAGGCTCAAGTTGGTGGGGATGTCCCAGCGTTTCGCGAGCGCGATCAACGCCTGCTCGAATAACTCGATCGGTGTGCGCGCGATTCCAGTGCCGATCTGCCCGACCGTCGGGCTGCTCTCGTGCAGCACGCCCGTGGTGATGAACGGCACGATCCGTGTCTCGACCACGCGCCGCACATCGATGCCCACCGGTGTGCGCTGCGAATCCATCGGTGGTAGGCTGAACTTCGGATGGCGCGCCAGTGCGATCTGGGCGAAGTCCTCGACCACAGCGATCTCGTCGGCCAGCGTGCCACCAACGAACGGCGCGATGGTCGGCGCGCCCGCAATGGCCATGCCGCCGAGGCCGCATGTCTCGATGATCGCGCTGTCGCCGATGTCGCCCGCCGCGTCGGCTACGCTGTAGCCCGTGTAGTAGACCGCCTCGTCCATCGGGCGCACCGGGGAGAGCATCCACTGCTCGCCTAAGCCGCCAACTCGCATCATAAAATCCACACCGTTGCGCGACATTGCTGTGACGACCGTGCTATCGGCGATGCCGTGCGCCGCGTCCATGGTGGCCTTCACACCCGCCATCGTGAAGTTGAGGAAGGTGTGGTTGTTGCCATCGGCGTAGCGCACAATTTCGGCGACCGCGCGGGGAGCCACGCCAGCGTCGAGCATCGAGGGCACCAGCCGCTTGAGCATCAGGGCCGTGCAGGCCGCGCTGCGCGCGTGGCACTCATCGCCCATCTGCAAGCCTTGGGCAACAATGTCGAAAATATTGAACGGGCCGTGCTGCTTGATGGTGGCGCGCATCGCAGGGCCGAGCGTATCGCGAATCCAGCGCAGTCGTTCCAGCGTGCCCTGATCGAACAGGCCGAACCAGAGCGTATTGCCACGGCCTTCGTTGAAGGTCGAGAAGGCGTAGTTGCCGAACGTCTCGTTGCGCACCACCAACACCGGCATCGACGGCGAGATCACGCCTGTCATCGGGCCGACGGCGTTGTAGGTGTGGTTGGGCGCGAGGCGCACCTTGCCGCTGGTGACCAGCGCTTCCGCTTCTTCATTGCTATTCGCCCAGCCCTCGAACTGGATGCTGCCCAGCACCGCACGTCGCTGCGGCCCGCACATGCGCTCCCACGAGATCGGCGGGCCGGAGTGCAGCACCGTGTGCGAGGGCAGGCCGAAGGCTTCGCGGGCCGGGGCAACATCCACGACCTGCGGCTGCGATTCGATGATGCGCCGCAGCGTCTCCTGATTGGCGGCCTCGATCCGCTCGTACAACTCGGGGCGCGTAGCGATGGTGGTGAGGATGCTCACCAATGCCTGGTTGCCCTCGGCGGGCGGCTGCCAAGCCATCTCCACAACTGGCACCGATTGGCGGCGGAGCGCCTCGGCGAAATCGCTCACTCCAGCGCTGATCACCTGCACATCGCTGCTAAACAGCGCGGGTGTTTCCTGTGAATTGCTCATAGCTTTGTTGCAATCTATGTTATGCGGCACGGATACCAGGGCCATCCGTGCTGCTTCGACAACAGCCAACCAGCGAACACGGCCCTAAGCGCGTCGCGCTCGCTGGTGGCTGAATGGTGGTTGCGTTAGTCGATAGGCGTTGTTGACGCGTTGCTCGCTCCATCAACACTCGATTCGACGTGGTACACGATGTTGCAGCCAGTGCTGATGGTGTTGCTCACGAAACAATAGCGTTTGGATTGATCGACGAGCGGTTCGAGTTGCTGGATCGGCAAGTCGGAACGGATGTTAAGGCTGATTTCGCTGAACCGGAAGGCCTGCATATCCTTCTCGGCTTGCACATCCACCACCAGTTCATTCAGTTCGATGCGGCGCTTCCTCGCCACGTGCGCGATCGCCAAACACATACAACTGCCCAGCCCGGCCAGCAACAACTCGGTTGGCATCGGGCCAGTGTCTTCGCCGCCGTACTGCGGTGTCTCATCGCCTTGAATCAGATGAACACCACGTACATCGATCTGCGTGCGGTACCCGCCACGCCAAGCAACGCTCACTGTTCGCTTGTTCATTTCTTTTCCCAAGGTCGCTCGGGCCACTGCTGGGCTTTGTGCACGAAGAACAAGCTCAACAGCCGCCGCTTGATGACCCAAGGCGTGAGCCGGAAGCCCGGCAGGAAGAAGATCGGCAACAGTTTGTAGATCAGCCCCTGCTTAGGCGCGTGTTTCGCTGTTGTGCCGAGCGATTCGCGCATCGTCTCCTTCTGCGCCACCCGCAACAGATAGCCTTCGGTGAGCGTGCGGAACGATTGCAGCAGCGATGGCTTTGCAGGTTTGCGAGTTGTGATCGGCATGGCTAGCTCCTATGATTGCTGCTTGAGCGCTGCAAGCGCATTCTTGGCGGCAACCGCGATCGGCTCGTTGAGCGCGCCGATTGCTGGCGAGTAGACATTCTCCATCGTGGCCAACTCCTCGACCAACGTGCCCTTGCGGATCGCGAAGGCCAGGAAGTCCGCCCGCTCCTTCACACCATCGCCGCCTGCGAACTGCGCGCCGATCACGCGGTGCGACTTGGGATCGACTAGCAGCTTCGCCATCATCGGCTCGTGCGAGGGGTGATAGCGGGCCGCCGTGATGCCCTGTGCCTTGCCGACGACGTAGGGCATGCCCGTGGCCTTCGCCATCGTCTCCGAGATCAGCACGCCGCCGACCTGTACCTTCGCGCCCAAGCCCCACGGCACATACACCGGCTGGTACGACTCATCGCCACCCGCCACGTTGATGCCCGCGATGCGGCCTTGGGCATAGGCATAGGTGCCCTGGATGAGGTTGATCGGAATGTTCAACAGGCCGTGCATCGTCTCGACACAGGCACCCGCCGCGTAGACGTTCGGAATATTGGTGCGCATGTGGTTATCGACCACGATCGCGCCCGTCGAGCCGGTCTTGACGCCGATGCTCTTGGCGAGCTTGGTGGCGGGGCGCATCGGCGCAACCAGGAAGGCCATATCGCAGGGGATCTCGCCTTCGTTGGTGATCACAGCCTCCAACTTGCCGTTCTTGCCCTTGAAGCCCTTCAACTCCGTGCCGAAGTTCAACTTCACATTCAGCTTGTTGGTCAGGTAATCCTGCAGCGGCTTCATCACATCGGCATCGGTAAAGTCCGACATGATCCACGGGCCAGAATCGACCAGTTCGGTCTCGATGCCACGGTGCGGCAGCGCCTCCAGCAACTCCACGCCCAACGGCTTGGCCTGCCAGACCACCGCGCGCTTGACTTGATCGAGCTTCTCGTTCAGCTCGGCGGCGCGGCGAATGTTCTTGATGTACACGATCCCATCGAGATCGCTATTGGGAACCTGTGGCTCCTCGTACTCCCAACCCGTCGCGATCACCAACTTATCGAAAGGGTATTCGCGGCCAGTCGTGGTGTACGCCACTCGTTTGTTGATATCGATGCGCTCGATAACTGTCTCGGTATGGAGCTTGATGCCCATCTGGGCGTAGAACTCCTTGCCTTGCAGAAAGAGCTTATCCATCGATTCGACTTCGCGGCCAAACACATACGGAATGCCGCAGGGGCTATAGGCGATATCTTCGAACTCGGTCACCAGCGTCACATCCAGCGAGCGATCGGTTTGAATCGCCATCGTGGCAGCGCCAGTACCAGCCGCCCCACCGCCAATCACAAGCACGCGTGTCATCGTTGTTCTTGCGCTCCTCTAGCTTGATTCAGTGAAGGTAAGCCCATAAAACTCTCGTTAGCCAGATCGTAGAGTTGGGCTGTTTCATCGTGGTGCCGCAGCATCACTCGCTTATCGACTGTGGCCTGTCCAATCGCAACGCAGCTAATCTCATACTGCGCAAAACGTTTCTGCACCTCAGCCACGAACTGTGGCCGCACCGCCAACATAAACCCGTAGCTCGGGAAGCCCAAGAGCCAATCGAAATAGCGCTGCTGGGCTGCTGGAGGCGTGGGGATAGCATCGAGATCGATCGTTGCGCCTACATCGGAGAGTTCCAGCATCATGATCAGTGAGCCGAGGATACCCGCCATGCTGATATCGCGGGCGGCATCGCACAGGCCCGCCTCGGCCAGCGCAGGCAACAACGCTAAATCGCGCCGCAGCTCTTCGTTAGTGAGATGTGCCGAACAATCCCAGAACGGGAAGGTTGGGTGAAACTCGCCTCGCAGGTTGACCACGTGCAGAATCGTATCGCCCGGCTGCACGTTGAAGCTGCTCAGCACGGCTTTGGCTCGGCCCAGAATGCAGGCGGAGACGGACGTAACCGTACCGCTCGCCGTCAGGTGCCCGCCCACCAGCGCCACGCCGTATCGCTCACAGCCATCGCGCAGGCCGCGCAGGATCTCGCTCGCCGCCTCGGTGTTGGGCGCGAGGATCGTATCTACCAATGCGAGTGGGTAGCCACCCATCGCGTACACATCGTTCACATTCGCCAGTACCGCCGAGCGGCCCGCCAAATACGGGTTCGCCGCCACCAACGGTGGGTAGATCACCTCGGTTGCCAGCAACAAGGTGCCGTTGGCTGTCTCAATCGCGGCAGTATCATCGCCCACCGGCACCGGCTTGCCATCGACAAGCGGAGCAAACGAGCCCAAACCGCTCTCAAGGATATCGATCTCGTGTTTGCGTTGCCAAGCGGGCGCAGCACGCAGATGCTCAATGATCGCGGCAAGTGAAAGATCAGACATGGCTCACCTGTGCAAGCAACTCCAAAGGCCGCTCCTCTCGCCATGGCGCGGCGGCTAACGAAGCCGACATCAGTTGGTGCGGCTGGCCATATTGCAGGACAGGCTCACCGATCGGGGTCCAATTCAAGCGCTGGAAGAAGCGCCGATTCTGCACCTGCACATAGGCCAAAAACAACCGACAGCCGCGCGCGATCACCGTTGCCTCCGCCAAACGGCAGAGGTTCGCGCCGATCGAAGCAGCACTCTGGCGATAATGTGGCAGCACCGCGAGGCGACCGCCGTACCACACATCGTTGCCCACCGTGTAGCATCGCACGGCTCCCGCAACGCACTTCTGCTCCTCGTCCCAGGCGATCAGCGGAATCGCGTGCTGATCATGCTCATCGACATCGCTATCGACGAACAAGCCCTGCTCGATCACAAACACCGCATGACGCACAGCAAAATGGGCGCGGCGTTCGTCTTCGGACTCAGCAATCTTGCAGATGATCGGCATGATGCTCCTCCGAATGGCCTATTCAAACGCGATCACGCCCGAGCAAGCCCCACAGCGTGTGCAGCCCGCCTTGCTATTGCGGTAGCTGATGCCGTAGCGGCGATTGTTCATCGCGATCTTCCAGTACAGGCGCTTCATCAATTCGGGATCGGGCGCGACCACATTCTCGAACGGCGTATCCATAATCGGGCGCAGCGGCACCACAAACGGATACACACCGATCTCAGCCATTCGGCGCGCGCCCTCCACGATCGTCTCCTCGGAATCGCCGAGGCCCACGATGATGTAGCTCGACACCTGGTTGCGGCCAAAGATCTCCACGGCGCGCTCGAACGCCTCGAAGTAGCGCTCGATGCTGATGGTCGCCTTTCCGGGCGAGATTCGCTCGCGCACCTTCTGATCAAGGCTCTCCAAGTGCATACCGACGGTATCCACACCGGCCTCGCGCAGCAGCAGCATCTCGTCGAGGTCCTGCGGCGGCTCGAACTGGGCTTGGATCGGAATATCGACAGCTTCCTTGATCGCCTTCACACACTTGGCCAAGTAGCGTACACCCATATCGCGGTAGTTGAGTGTACCGGTGGTCAGCACCATGTGCTTCACACCATCGAGGCGCACGGCTGCTTCGGCCACCTCGGCCAACTGCTCGGGCGTCTTGAGCGATACGGTATTCTTGTTCTCCAGCGAGCGCTCGATTGCGCAGAACTGGCAGCGCTCGCCTTCGCGGCGCCAACGCACACAGCGCTGCGAGACCGTCGTCGCCAACACATCGCGACCGTGCAGCACGGCGATGTGGCGGTACGGAATACCGTCCTTTGTGGTCAGGCTGTAGAACTTGGGCGTTGGGGCAAAATCGACCGATGTCAGCGGTATGCCGTTGTGAGTTAGGCAATACCCGCCCTTGTTATCGGACACAACTGCGAACGGTGAGTCCTGGGCGAAGCTACCGAGCGTTGGCACCATGGCGGCCACTCCGGCCAGCAAAAAAGCCTTGTCGTCGGAAGGGCCTGCGCCACCGCGCCGTCCCTGATCCTCAACAGGCACTTCGATGCGAGCGCCGCGGCTCTGCAGCTCAAGAATAATCATCTCTGATTGCATGCGTGTTCCCCTACTGCGAAGGTAACGATCCTGGCCTGTTTCGCTCGAAACAGGCCAGGCAATACCAACCGAATTAGACGGTCCAGGTCGTGATCACCAGCGAACCGGTCTTCCAGTGATCGATCAAGCAGTCGAGCACGTCGAGCGGATGGTAGGGCTTCACGCCTTCCATCAGGTCGCTTTCGCGCATACCGTACAGCGCCACCATCGCGAAGCGGCAGGCGTGAACCGTCACGCCCTCTTTCATCATCACTTCGAGCTGGCGGTTGATCGCCAAGTTACCAGGGAACCCTTCATCGCCAACGTTGGGGAAACCGCGGCCAGCGGCAGCCATCAGCACACCAGGGCCATACAACGCGAAGGTCGTCTTGAAGCCCTTGCGGTTGATGCGCGTGGTGGTGAGCAAGTTCACCAGACCCACCGAGCCCTCGTAAGGAACGGTGTGCATCATCACCAGCGCGCGTGCGCCCTCCGGAGCCTTGTGATCTGGATACAGCTTCTCATCCAGATTAACTAGGCGATCACCGGGTTTTGGCCTTGGGACTTCGATCATTGGTTGCCTCCTTGCACCAGTTCTAAATACTTACGACCTACCAGAACTTGCTATACAGCTTCTCGGCGTTATTCCAGAAGATATCGTCCTTCAACTGCTCGGAGATTGGCGCGCCCTCGATCTTCCAGTACTCGGAAGCGAAGTCGCTCCAGGGGATATCCGAACCGAACAAGAAACGATCGCCGCCGATACCGCGCTCCTCAATTTCGCGCAGCAGCCACGTCGAGCCAAACCCAACCGCCCACGACGAGTCGGTGTAGATCTGGTAGCCCTCTTCGATCAGCTCGAAGAAGCGGGGCACAAACTTGATGTGGCCACTGACGCCGCCGCCCATATGCACAAGGTGGATCTTGTTGCGCTTACCGTACTTGCGCACCAATGCGATCGCATTGTCGATATCCGAGCCGCCGCCGGGACTCGTGTGGATATGCAGAGGCATATCGTGCTCGGCAGCTGCGTCCATGATCTGATCCCAGATCTCAGCTACCTCAGGAGTCCACTCGCTCGGATTAAATGTGCCGCCCAACAAACAGGTCGTCTTGAGTGCGATCAAGCCCTTCTGGCCGATCAGCTTCAGAGCCTCGGTCGTGCGCTCCTTATCCTTAGGCAGCGCCGAAACCCAGATCGCACCGAGCAATCGATCAGTCTTTGCGGTGCTTTCGGCCACCAGCGGGTTCAACGTGAAGGGGAGTGCCGAATCGGGGTACCCATAGTTCGACATCACCAAGGCACGTTGGACGCCGTTTTGATCCATGCTCTGGATGTACGCCTCGGTGGTTTCATAGTCGTAGGTTGGCTTGACGGGCTGGGGCAGGCCATAGTAGGCTGCGCCCGGCACCGGGCCGATGTGACTATGGTTGTCGAAAAGCCGCTTCCGTTTTATCTCCATTGACACCTCCTGTAATCCTGTGCCGCGTCGTGCGGCGACGAACGACTTCTTACGACCACGCCCACGCTAAGGCGTGCTACGTACCGACTGAGGTTTTGTACGGAATTTTGATGAACGGCTGTACGATCAGTATAAAAAGCCGTTCTTGCCTTCTACTTACTTTCCACTTACTTTTGATTGAACTTGCGAGGAATTTTTGAGGGAGCTTTGATTGCGAAGTAAGTACGTGGACGCCAACACCATCGTCATGCTGTGCAGGGCGGCGCTGGGCGTTAGGTGACAAGGTGACTGAAATGACAAGGTGACACGGTGACCAGGTGATGCCAAATCCGAAAGATCACTACTGCACTGTTTTGTAAGTTGTTGAAAGTTCTCAGTGTCATTCCGAACAAGCCGTTAGGCGAAGTGAGGAATCTCATTGCTCTGCATTGTATTGCGCTTTGAGAACTCTCCCCAAGGGCTTCGACCGTTCGAGATGACAGTATTTTTCATTGAACATACACTTACACAAACGGCACGTGAATGTTATAGCGTGATGATGGTTTTCAACTGATACCCACATCTGCCGAAACAGGTGGTGTCGATGCGCTGCGCGTAGCAGCGCATCGACACCACAAAAAGAAGAAAGTACCTTGCTGCCGCAGGCTAAAACGGGTTTGTAACTGACACCGTCAAACCGGATTTGATATGACTAGGTGATTTGCATCCTCAACATCTGTGTCATCTGTGAAATTTGTGGATGAATCAAAAAGAGACCGCCCTGCACTCGCAGAGCGGCCCCATCATCAGCCGAGGGCACAACCTAATGCGCCTGCATACTCTCTCCAACCCGCTTGCGTAGCGACTGCTCGATCTTCGTGGCGCTCTCGCCCTTCTCCAAGCGGCTCGCCACCTCGCGGAAATCGCTGCCCATATCCTTGCCTCCACTCGCCGAGCGCATCATCTGCGCCAGCGCCTGCGGACTCGCATCGCCAGACGCGCTCGCCGCGCCTGCACCCGTGCCCGCGCTTGCACTCGCGCTCGCACCTGAGGCCACCGACACCTGCGACATCAACCGCACCAGATCCGCGCTCCCGCACTCCGTACACAATGCCGTCTGCGTATCGGCCTGCGCCACACTACGGAACCAGATACTGATGTGTTGCTCGCATGATTGGCAAATATACTCGTAGATTGGCATCGAAAGCCTCCTTATCGTGACGCTCAAGCCAACTAGTGCAGTTCGGCTCGAAGTGCCAATTGATTATGCTGTGTCACCTGAAGGATCATCTCACGGAAATGTGATTGCAGCGCGTTATCTTTCAAACGGCCCGCAATGTCATCGATCAACGCAAACGCCGCAGCACGGTATTTCTGCGCGGCCTCCTCGTTCCCAATCGTCTGCTCAAGCTCGGCCAACGACAACTGGCAGCGCCAAATCGTACTCACTGCTTCAAGATTCGTGGCCACCATCAACGCATGGCGAAGGGCCGCCCGCGCTCGCTCGTAGTCGCCTTGGGCCAGCAACACATTGCCGCGCAGCATACACGAACGCGCAATGTTTTTGCGGGCCTTCGTGTGACGAGCAAGTTCCAGCGAACGCTCAACCGCCTCCCATGCGCCATCTAGATCACCAGCGTGCAGCGCAAGCCACCCTTGAATGATCACCATTCGCGTGAAATAGCGCCAACGCATAAACGGCTCGTGGCCAGCCAGTTCAAGCCCCTCCTGCAAATACGCCTGGGCCTGCTCGTGCTGACCTAACATCCACGATGTCGTCGCCAGATTCGCCAGCGCATTCCCCTCCGCCTCGGTCAAGCGGGGCGTGTTGTTGCGCGCCAACTCCAAACTCAGCAGATCGTACTGCAGCGCCTGGTCGAAGCAGAACAACTCGCGGTACACCCAGCCGATCGTATTCACCAGCCGCGCGCGCCAGAACGAATCGCCAGAATCCTCCGAAATCTTCAGCGCGCCCAACAACGAATCGAGTGCGATCTGATAATTCCCCAAACTCGCCTGCGACATCCCCAGGATGAAAAAGCCACCGAGCGTGAGGAAGGTGTTCGAAGTCGCCTGGCCCACATTGATGCAGATCTGCGCGCGCTGAAGGGCCAGCGCAAAATCGTAGCGCAGGTGCGCCAGCATCGCGTAGCCCCACAACTCCTCGGCCTGGTACGACGTCACCCGCGAAGCGTCGCTGTACAGCTCGACCTCCGCCGCCGTCGTATCGGCGATCGTGCCCTGCGTCGTGTTGAGGATATCGCGCAGACGCAACGCCTGTTGTCGCAGTTCGGCGTAATTCAGCAACTCGGCCTGCGCCAACGCCTGATCCAAATACTTCGTGGCCTTCGTCAAGCGGTGCGCCCAATAGTGCGCGAACCCGATCCGATACAGCGTTACGCCGACCTGGTGCTGCTGGCCGTTATCCTGATACGCCTGCAGCAACTGCTCCAGATCTTCGATCGCCGCATCGAAGTTCGAGAGCGCCAGATGCGTGAGCGAACGCTGCTCCAGCAACTCGATCAACAGCCCCGTGCTATCGGCGCTCGGCAAGTTCGGCAACAACTCCATCGCCCGATTGTAGTGCTCCAGCGCCTCGCGTAAGGCCGAAGCCCGCCGCGCCCAATGGCCGGCACGCTGCAAATAGTGGATGGCATTCGCCGTATCCTCGGCTTGCTCGTAGTGGTAGGCCAGCACACTCGCCTGCTCGTCGAGGTGATCGCCGGCCTGCTGCTCGATCGCGCGCGCCACATGCTCGTGCAGCCACGCCCGCCGCTCGCTCGACAACTCCGTATAGACCACTTGGCGTATCATCGCGTGCTGGAAGCGGTATCCGTGCTGAGTCGAGAACACGAGCGCCTCGGCGCGCAGTTCGTCCAGCGCATCCAGAACGCGGTCGCGCTCCCAATTCATCGCCAAACTGATCGTCTGCGCGTAAAACTGGTTGCCGATCGTCGCGGCCACACCCAACAAGCGGTACGCATCGTTGCTCAACTGCCCCAGCCGCAGGCCGATCAACTCTTGAACGCTGGATGGCACCACCGACAACGCATCGGCGTCCAAATTCCAGGTATGGCCGCTGCGGGTCAGCTTACCAGTGCGGGTGAGCGAGAAGATCAACTCCTGTACGAAGAACGGGTTGCCCTCGGTCAACTCGTAGACGCTCTGGGGAATGGTCGAGTTGTAGATGCTTGCATCGAGCAAATGCGCGCAGAGCAGCGCCACGTCATCGACATTCAGGCGATTGAGCGTCATACGCTGCGCCAGACTATTGCGTTGCAGTTCGCTCAGCACCAGCGTGATCGGCTGGCCGCGCTGGAGTTTGGCTTGATCAACGATCCCCAACAGCAGGATGCGCTGTTGGCGGATCTGGCGGGCCAAGTAGTGCAACAACTGCAGACTCGACTCACCAGCCGCGTGCATATTGTCGAGGATCACCAGCAGCGGCTTCTGTTGCGAGAACAACGTGAGCGTGGCGGTGATCGCATCGAACAGACGACGGCGCTCCTGGTTGCCCGTCGAGATATCGAGCTCGTATGGATCGGCTTCTTGGCGCCCCAGTTTGGGATTAGCGCGGCCAATTTCGGGGAGCAGGTGAGCTAAATCATTGGCGAGTGGCCCAAGGCGCTGCTGAATCCGATCAATGAGCTGTGGCGTCAGGCTGCGGCGGATCGCACCGACAAACGGCGCATATGGCAGCGGTCCCTCGCCCTCGAACACCGCGCCCTTGAGGACCTGGAAGCGCAACCCACGGGCGTAGGTCGCCAGCTCATCGGCCAAGCGGCTCTTGCCGATCCCCTGCTCGCCAGCAATGATCATGACATTGCCGTGGCCCTGTTGCGCCAGATGCACATATTCGCTCAGTTGCTGCATCTCGACACTGCGACCGACCATCGGCACGAGACTAGCCCGTTGGCTATCGGCGGGCCTGATCTCATCGTTGAGCGGTAGGGGTACTTCGAATGCTGTGGGCAACTGCTCTTGCAGCAGCGCCTCGTACACCGCCGTCGTCTCGGCAGATGGCTCGATGCCGAGCTCTGTGCGCAGAAATTTGCTCGACTGCTGGTAGAGGCGCAATGCGAGATGCCGCTCGCCAACCTGGCTGTAGAGCCGCATCAATGTGCGTTGCACGCTTTCGTCGGCAGGCTCGTGCTGTAAGACCGTGCACAACTGCTCGATCGCCACGGCATACTCCTGCCGTTCGGCATACAGCAGAGCCGCGTGTTTCAGCATTTCGAGGTAGGTCCGACGGAGCGACTCGCGCCGTTCGACGGCCCAATCTTCGTACAAATCCTCGGGGAGGAAATCGCCTGTATAGAGCTTGATGGCCTGTTCGGCAGGCTCCAACTGTTCGGCATCCTGGCGTGCGAGGGCGGCGTATTGTTCAAACGCCTCAAAATCGACCCACGCGATCTGGCTTGGGTTCAAGCTGATCACATTATCCTTGAACAACACAATCGGGGTCTGTTGAGGCGTAGTTTGTAGCACTCGGCGCAGGATGAAGAGCGTGCGATGAAGGTTGTTAGCGGCGGCTTCCGGTGATTTTTCTGGCCACAAGTATTCCATCAACTGTTCTTTGTGCATCTGCCGTTGGGGGGCGAGCAGCAGCAATTTGAACAGTTTCTTGGCTTTCTGGCGCTGCCAAGCTGCATCCTCGATCAGGGAATCACCCTGGTAGACGGCAAAACGGCCCAATGTATGGATGGTTAATACAGATGCCGTTGCCGATGCAGATTGTGAGTTGTGCATCATCGCATTTCACAAAACAGGGCTATGAGAATGGTTTGGTGCGCTCGGGACCATCATAAGCGCGAGCATTATAGTGTGTCAAGTTAAGCGATGCCTGATACGATGTTTCCTCACCTGTTTTGCGATAGGAATGAGCAGTGCAGTAAGCATGCTGCACTGCTCGGTGATGATCATCTCTATGCTACCTGGCGGATTATCCGTTCAGTGGTTTGCCACGTATTGCTGCGGCGAGTTCCTGCGAGGTCTTGCATGCGAGCTTGCTGCGACGGACCGGCATCCCTGCCAAGTTCGGTGTCGTCGCCACTCGCGTAATCAGGCGAACGAGATCGCGACCTCCGCATTCTGTACATGTTGCCGTTTTTGGATTCGCCTGGGCAACACTGCGAAACCAGAGACTCACTTGCTTGTGGCACGTTCGACAGTGGTATTCGTAAATTGGCATACAACACTCCTCTTGGCTGTTAGCGGTCCTACGGGCCGTTAACGAGTCCCAGACTTTGTTTGTTTCATCGGTCGCCTATAGGCGACGACGCCGCTATCAGGTTGAAGGGCGTGTTTTAACGCAAACTGCCCTAGTAGGCCGAAGCACACTGCTCCGACCGATGTCCAATACATATGCCAATAGACCTAACAAGACAACGGAATGCCTGTCTGAATCGGGTATGGAACGGGGCCACTAACGATTCGGGGCAATGGCATAGAGAGGGCTGCACACCCAAAACGGGCCATCGCTTGGGGTGTGACCACAGGCGAAAGCAGATATCTAAGAAATAGATTGATCGGCAGGGAGCCGATGTAACTATTCGCTGTGGCATATGCTTCATTGCATATCGAGTTTACGAATCAAACACGCACATTACCAACGTTGGAGCGACATGCCAACGATGTAGTCATAACATCTTGGTTAGGATATAAAGAAGCTCAATTGTAATGACTACTGTGCAGACACATCATAAGTCTCATGTTGGGCGTTGTCAAGACTAAAAATGACAACAAATGTTCGATTTTGTCGTCTATCACGCGCGGCGATCACTTACCAGTGTAGGCGTTTTATGGCATTCCAATGAGCAATAAGCGATCGTTTTATTCAACGACTCGTCGTAGATGAGGATAGAGATTAGGATACGAACAAGTCGTTTTGGATCCACAGCGGTATTTGTGATCTGGCGTAGAGGGTGACAGCTGGCGAACGCTATTCGTCCGAATACAGTGTCTCTGCGCACAGCGCTTGAAGCGTTTCCTCAAGCTCCTGAATGTGCTCGAAGATCTTCGATAGGGGTGCACGCTCATCTGCCAAAAGGGAGATCTGCTGAATATCGTGCAGCGTTTGGGCGGCGCGCTCGTAATCTTGTTGGTTGATCGCGAGGCTAAGCCGCACAGCTAACGCTGCGACACGTTCGCTCGGGTCGCCTCCCTGCGCAAGGGCTAGCTCAAGTGTGGCGATTGCGCGGTCGTAATGGCCAATCCGTTCGAGTAGCTCGGCGGCGTGGGTGGCCTTGACGAGCTTGCTGGCATTCTGTGCGGGTCGTTCATCGGGAACATTCGTCTCGATTATCTGGCCGATCCGAATCCAATTGCCGCCCGGATCGACCACGATAAACTCGCGTACACCATATGCCTTGTTTTTGAGCGAAATGATGCGGGGGATGCCCGCCGAGGGTACACGCCCATAGTGCGCCCGCAGTCCTGCACGGAAGGCGTTGTACAGGGTATCGACGTCGGGGACGCGCACATAGCACGTGCTGTAGGAGTTGGCTGGCTCGTAGTCGCGCATCGAGAAGAAGTGCAACTCGATGCCGCCGCGCTTCACGACAGCGTAGTTGTTGGGCTTGCTCTGCTGGTATGTCACCTCGAAGCCCAAGAGACGGTAAAACTCCAACATTGGGCTGATCGCGTGGCAGGGCAGCAGCGGAATGGTGATCTCAGTTTGCACAGGCACCTCCCAACTCAGTATTCAAACTTGAATACTGGAAGTATAGCGCGGCGGAGTTTGCTAGTCAAATTTGAATACTAAACTTGGTTTTGTCTGCGGTGGGGGAAAACCAGCAAAACGCTACGGATGGCTAGGGTCGTCGGCCATGTGGTAGGCGCCGTTGCGGAGGCGCTCGATCAGTGAGTTGGTGGCGGCGATCGCGTGATCGTACAGGCCCACCCAGATGTGCGCAAGCTCGGGGTGGCGTGTCGGCTGCCAGGCATAGGTCGCCGTTGACCAGGGCGCATTGGGGTTGGCGAGCGCGCTGTTAAGTTCGGCGCGGATGGTGGCGAGCTTATCCAGACGCTGTTGGAGGAGTTCGATCGCTTGGGCACGCGGCAGGGCTTCGATAAAGATCAACCCTGCGCTGAGGTATTCGATGTCGGGGCTGCTAAGGGCTTCGCTGAGCAGGCTCTGGAATTCGCGCTCTCCCTCGTCGGTCATCTCGAAAACAGTGCGGGCCGGGCCTGTGGTGCTTGGCTCGATCTGCACTTGGCGTAGCGCGCCTTGTTTGGCGAGCTGGCCGAGCGCGTGATAGATCGAGCCTGGCTTCATATGAGCCCACGTCTCCACGTTCCACGATTGCATTTCGCGGTAGGCGCGGTAACCGTAGGTTTGCCCGTGCATGCGCACAATGCCAAGTGCGAGAAGGCGAGCGATGTGTTTCATCGGTAACTATGCCATGTGCCAGAGCGTCGCTACAACGCGAGGCGATACGTGTGTTTCTGCGAACAGCGCCCTAATCGCGATCACGGTACTGGCGCTATCGAGGCTGAGTATAGCAGTTCCCTTCTTGAAGGGCAACATAAGGCGGGAACGTTTGGCGTGGGTTGATCACGATAGAGCGATCAACTCACGCCCTTGAGCTAGATGCGTTCGAGGATAATGACGGGGATGTCGCGGGTGGTTTTCTTTTGGTACTCGTCGTAGTTCGGGAAGAGCTCGACCATCTGCTGCCAGAGTCGCGGTTTTTCTTCGGGTGTGGCGGTGCGCGCGCGAGCTGTGAACACCTCATCCTTGATCTGCACCTCGACCTCCGGGTTGGCGACCAAGTTCAGGTACCACTGTGGATGCTTAGGGCTGCCGCCCATCGAGGCGACCAGTATATAGTTGTCGCCGTCCTGCCCGTAGATCAGCGCTGTGCGGCGCAGTTTGCCGCTGACGCGCCCACGCGTGGTGAGCAACAGTGTCGGCACACCGCGCCACATATGGCCATCGGCTCCTCCTGTCTTTACATAATTATCGATATGCTTAGCGACCCATCCGGTTGGGCTGTCGTACACAGCTTCGCTCATCGGAAACCTCCCGTACTGTTCGGATGCCACAGTTGCGGGGGAATCATACCACACGCGGTGGTCAGGGTGTTCTCTTCCAAGGCTTGAACGCGCATCTAGCGAGACAACGTAAAGCCGATGCGCTACTATGTGCAGTGCATCGGCTTCAGAAAAAGGAAGGTGATAGTGAGGCGCAGCGCCAGCAACACCTCACAAACGTTGGAAACTACGCAAGACCCAAGCTCATCAGCAGTCCGCTCATTTGGCTACGCACATACGAGCGTCCGATGGTGAACGACATAAACGAGAAGAGAAACGCTCCAATCGTCGCGGCTGTCAGGATACGTGCTTGCAGGCGCTTATTCTCGATCGGCCACCACGAAGCGGCCAAGAAGAACCCTAGTGGTGCCAAGCCGCCGATGTAGTGCACGTACAGTTGCATCACGCCTGCGCCCTGATCCAAGAGTTTCACGCCGACCAGCGCTTGAAAAATCAGCGCCAACTGCGCCACGATGAGGCTAATACGCGCCCCTACGGTGATCTCCGTGCCACGCCACGTTTGCCAGCCAACCATCAGCATCGCGATAAACGTTGTCGCGACCACAACCATACCCACATTGGTGTGAAACGAAGCAGTTGCCGTAAGACGTTCGAGCATATCTTTCTCCTACACTACGCGGAACGTGGCGCAATCTGTTCGAGCGAGCGCCAAGCAAGAGCTAATGCCAAGACGAGAACCACAGCCCAGCACCAGAAAGGTGACCCTAAGCCGAACACCTGAATCAGCGAGCCGCCAAACACCGGAGCGACAACGTTTGCAGCGCTCACGAAAGCGGTGCTGCTGCCCATCACCTCGCCGCGCTGCTCGGGCGATACACTGCGCGACAATAAACTATTGATACTTGGAGAGACCATACCCGCGCCGATCGAGGCCGGGATCATGGCGACTAACAGCCAAGAGATGCCCAACCAGCCCTTCTCTTCATCGCTGGGAAGCTGCACTTCGTTGTTGCTGGTCGTGCTGCTAGCCGATTCTTTGAAGAGCTGTTCTTCGAGCGTGGCGCGATCGTACCAGCTCACTGGTTGGGCGGGGGTGGACGCCGTCAGCACTAAGCCGATCGTCAGCAGCGCCAAGCCCGCCAATGCGACCTTGCGCTCGCCCCATTTGCGGCTCCACTTGCCGATCATGCCGCCCTGTACGATCACCACAATCACGCCAACAAACACGAACACCATCGCATTGCCGCTGCCGTTCAGGCCCAAGCGCCCCAGCGTCAGCAATGGCAAGAACTGCTCAAGGCCGCCGAACGCGAACTGCTGCACAAACATCAGCACCAGCATCAGGCCGACCCGTGGGAGTGTAAAGAGTTCCCACAAACGCTGCAGCGAAAAATTGTCTGATTGGCTGCTCGTTGCTGTCGTGGCTTGGTGCGTTTCGGGCAGCCACACCCACGAGATTACGATGGAGGCTGCCGACAACGCCGCCGCGATAAAGGCCGGCACGTGATAGTTGTTTCCGCTCAGCGCCAACGCGATAAAAGCGATGACCGGGCCGATGATAAAGCCCAACCCGAAGGCCGCGCCGATCAGGCCCAAGCCTTGTGTGCGCGTGCGCTCGCTGGTGCTATCCGCCATCATGGCCTGCGCGATCGCGATGTTGCCGCCCGAAATGCCATCGATGATGCGCGAGGCGAACAGCAACCACACCGTGTTCGCTACGCCCAACAGCAGGAAGCCGATCAGCGTGCCGATCTGGCTTGCGATCAGGATGGGTTTGCGCCCGTAACGGTCAGATAATCGCCCAAGAATCGGCGCGGCGATCAGCTGCAATAGCGGGAAACTCGCGCCCAATAGACCGATCATAAACGGACTAATGCGGAACGAAGCCGCGTAGAGCGGAAGCAGCGGGACAATGATCGTTAACCCGAGCAGATCCACCAGCACCACCACAAGAATGGGTAGCACCTTCTTAAAATCGAGTTTTTCGTCGCTTGCCGTAGCGGAGGTTGATGTTGAGTCCATGTCGAAAATATGCCTTCTTATTCACTAAAACGCTGTATCACCGTATCGAGCCAGGCGAGTTCAGCTTCGAGATGCACCACGCGATGTTCGAGCAGCAACTGAATCGAACCCTCGTGTGGAGGAATCGCTTGTGCTGCCTCAAGATCGCGCAGCAGTGCTGCGCGCCGCTCGCCCAATAGTGCGCGTACTTCCTGAGGTGAGAGCGCATCGGCATACGCGAGACCGATGTCGCCAGTAAATCGTGTGGGCGTGTAACCGCTCAAGTTTTCACGTAATAGGCGCTGAAAAACCTCCTCACCTTCAGGCGTAATTGCATACACTTGGCGCGGAGGACGGTTGCCCTCGCGCTCCTCGCTCTGGCTGATCCAGCCGCGTTTGGCCATTTTATCCAGTAAAAAGTAGGTAGTAGCCTTCTTCAAATCGGTACAAGTCGTCAGGTCGCGCTCGACAAATTCATGTAATTGATAGCCGTACATGCGCATCTGACGCAGTAAACCGAGCAGTAAGAGTTCTCGCTCCATAATATTCTCATTCTGAATAGTCAATATTGACTATTCAGAATTGTACTCCTTTCTCTGCGCCTTGTCAATGATGTGTTTCGAGCATTCCTGCTTTAGCCAGGCATGGATTGGCGTTGCCAGAGGTGGAAGGTGGCGAGGCTGCGGTAGGGGCGGAATTGCTCCATCAATTGCAGTGTGGCGGATTTGTCGGGCCGTTGTTCCAGCTTGAAAAAGCGCTGCAGCCCCGAGGTCAGTCCCGTATCGCCGAGCGGCACGCAATCGAGGAAGCCGAACGAGCGCAGCATCAGATAATTGGCCGACCACGGCCCAATGCCCCGTTGTGCGAGCAGCAGCCGTTCGGCGCGAGTGGCCGTACCTTGGGCGAGTTGCTCAAGCGGCAGGCGTTGATCGTGCACAGCTTGGGCGTTCTCGATCAGATACCTAGCTTTGGCCCGCGAAAAGCTCAGTGCGGCGAGTTCCTCGATGGAGCGTTGCGCAAGCTGTTGTGGCGTGGGCACGAGCCACAGCCCGTGCGAAAGCGGCTGCCCGGTGAGTTCGATCAGCCGCCGACGCAGCGTGTATGCGAAGCCGAGCGTGATCTGCTGCGCGGTGATCGCCCAGATCAGCCCATCGAACGGGTTGGCGATCAGGGGGATGCGCAGGCCGCGCTGCCCTTCGAGCAGCGGTGCGAGCGCGGGTGAGCCTTCGACGAGCGCTTCGAAGCTGTGCGGGTCTTCGCGCAGGCCCAAGCTCGCCAGCACATGCGCATGTATGCGGGCCATCTGCGCGGTGGTGGGCTGCGCGGACGCGAGCACGGCGCACTCGGCGTGGCCCTCAGCGAGGCGCACGCGAATAACCGCGCCCTGTTCGGCATTGAGGCGTAGCGTGCTGTACCAGGTATCGCCCTCGACGCGGTCGGTCAAGCTTTTGGGATCGCGCCCAAGGTACGCCAATACGCGAGCGGTGGGGTAATCGCTCGGCAGGCATAAGCGGAATGTGGAAGAATCGGCCAAGCGTTGGTAGTCGCTGGGCGACATCCCGCTGCGCCGCGTGAACTCGCGTTGGAAATGCTCAAGGCTTGTGTAGCCGTACGTGTTGGCGACAATGTCGATGGTGGAGCCGCTGAACAACAGATCGCGCTGCGCCGCCTCGATCCGTGTGCGCACTAGGAAGTTGGCGGGTGTGTTGTGATAGTGCGTGCGAAACATCTCCGCCAGTTTGCTTTCGCTCAGATCGGCGGCCCGCGCGAGCGCCTCGACATTGGGGAACGCCGCTGGATTAGCGCGAATCTCGGCAACCAATCGTTCGATCTGCTGCTCTTCAGGATGCGCATCGTGCATGGCACTGCTCCTATCTGTTACTACGCGGTAGTATAGCGCCTGATGCCGTGCGCCGCTATCGCATTCTTGCGCTCGTTGTGGTCGGTTGAACTCTGCGGCTATAATGGGGGCGAATTGTCGCACAAAACATCGTCTAGTTTGGAACGTTCTATGAACCCTCTCTCCGTGCCCGAGATCGTGCTGTTGCTCGGCAGCGGCGAAGCGCGGGATGAACATGTCGCGCTTGCTGAACGCCTGGCCGAGCGCCTAGCCGTGCCTGTGTTGCCCTGCTTCTTCGACGCGGCCACTCCGTCGCTCTCCGATGCGCTGGCTGCGGCGGTGGCCCGCTCGCCGCGACGGGTTGTTGTGCAGCCGCTGTGGCTGGGCAATCGGCATTTGGAGCGCATTGATGCGCTGTTGGCTTGGGCGCAGGAGCGCTGGCCGTTCATCCAGGTGGTCTCTGCCGAGCCGCTCGGTCCGCAGCCGCCGATCTTGGAGGCCTTGGCCGAGCGCGCGAACGATGCGCAATCTGCCGCCGAGCCTATGCCCCAGGATAAGATCGCCCTGTTGTTGGTCGGTGCGGGCAGCAGCGTGCCGGAGCAGAATGCGGAACTAGCGGCGGCGGCGCGGTTGCTGTGGGAGGGGCGCGGCTTCGGGTGGGTGGAGTACGCCTTCGCTGAGGGTGCGCAGCCCGATGTTGAGGTGGGCATCGCGCGCTGTGCCCGTTTGGGTGCGCGGCGTGTGGTGGTGCTGCCGTACCTGTTAGGCGCTGCGCATCTGCTGCGGTGTATCGCCGAATCGGTGGAGCGGGTTCGCTATCGCATGCCGGAACTGTCGATCCTGCTGGCCGCCTTGCTTGACAATCATAGCGGCGTGCTGGAAGCTCTCGTGCAGCGCTATGCCGCGCTGAACAGCGCGCCGCTCGCATCCGAGAACGGCGATGCTGTGCTGCATCGGCATGGGCCTGGTGGCGCGCTGCACCGTCATAGCGTGCCGACGGCATCCACGATTCTACCGCCCCGTTACCGTGGCAATGTGCAGGTGAGCGCGGCGCCGATGGCTGCTGCCGACCTGGTGTACGACGAGCAGGGCCGCGTCGTTTGGGATCGCATTTGGGGCGGCGATGACCCCGATCATCCATTTTGTGAGCTTGCGCTGGCGGGTGGCCCACCGCATCGGGGCGAACTGCTGGAACCCGTAGCACCCGCCGAAGTACAGGCTGATCTGGCGGGTTACACACGGGTGGTGATGGAGTTGCTGCGGGGCATCCACCAGACCACGGGCCTGAAGGGCATTATGAGCCGCACGCCCGGTTGGATCGGCGTTCAGTGCGAGAACGAGGAGATGGCGATCTGGTTGTTGCGGGCGATTGTGGTGGAGAATGTGAGTGCGCGGCGCGAAGGTGCGGTGTTATTCTTGCCTGCTGGGCCGAACTTCCGCCTCGAATACGAGATCAAGAATGTGATCACCGCCTTGGCCAAGACGCACCATTACTGGAGCGAGCATCTGGCCGCGATGTGATGTTCGAATGTGAAGGGCCACCCCGATTGGGATGGCCCTTTGAGCGTGACGATCCTATGGGTCTACTCGGCAAGTTCGTCGGTAATGTCTTCGATCTCGATTTCAGCGTCGATCGTGCCATCGCCGCCCTCATCGATTTCGAGGATCATCGGCTGACCGTTGCCGGGCCACTTCAGGTAGTCGATGTAGAAGACATCGTCGGGCAGTACTTCGATCCCATCGGCACCGAAGATCTGCTCGCCCTCGTCGTCGTACCTAGCGACCACCATACCGTAGCTGGATGTTTCGGTGTTGTCGATCGAGTCGACGCTCAGCCAACCCTCCTCGATATTGAGCGAGAGGTTGATCGCCTCGCCTGGACCCATCTCCTCTCCGTACACGCCGAACAGATAATCCGACTCATCCGTCTCGATCGCGACCAACAAGAACGGCGTCGAGCCGGTGGCGGTGTAGTACGAGAGCAGGCTGCCATCGGGAGCGACATCGAGCACATCGACTTGGCCCGGCTCCAGCACGATGTCGCTGACCTCAAGCGCATAGCCTGGGCCGAACAAGGTCACGGTCGAGGTGGTGGGTTCGGTGAGGTGCGTGCCAATGATCTCGATGCTGAAATCGATATCGGACGGGATGTAGTAGACTGGTTCCGCATTAATGTTCCAGACATTCACGCCAAACTTATTACCGCTTGAGCGCGCCCCTGGGATCTCGTTGACGAACACGCCATCGCGGAAGCCAATGCTGCGACCTTCCAGATCGGTGATCAGCAGGTCAGCATCGCCCTCCAGCCAGACTTCGTTGTAGGTCTGGATGCCGGCTTGCGCGCTTGGGCTCATCAGAACGCCATTGGCGCTGCCGCTGCTCTCGTCCTCATCGCAGAACGGGCAGTACTGCTGGCTGAGGCGTGTGCTGATCGCGGCGAGCTCCAAGGTGTAGGTGGTTGCGTCGCCTTCGTAGTCGTCGGCAGGCTCGCTCGGGTTGGTCGAGCCAGAGTAGCTCCAAGTATCGGCATTGGTATCGACTTCAATCGCCCGCTCTTCGCCGGGATAATTGTTGTCGTAGATCATGATCCAGTAGATACCGTTGCCTTTATCGACCACAGCATACGGCGTGACGGCGTGGCCGCCAGTCATATCGCGTTTGTAGAAGCCAATTGCGTACTGTTCACTGCCCTCTGGCCCTGCTTGGAAGGCGTTCATGAGTGTATTGACGATGCCGCTGGGAGTCTGTTGAACAATACCTTCGCGAGCGGGCAGCGTGGATTGGGTGGCCCACCAGTAGGCAATTTCGCGCTGGAGTTTCTCGTTACCGTTGAGTTCAAGAGCGGGAACTGTGGGAGCACCAAACTCGTTCGGGTTCTCTACGCCTAGGTAGAACAGCGTGCTCAACACAGCCATGCCTTCGCAGTGGCCGCCACTCATTGCATCATTGATCTGTTGCATCCAGTGTTTACCGGGAGGAGTGAGGATACACTCGTCGCCTTGGATGCTGGAGCAGACCTGATCTCCGAACATGCGGCGCAAGTCGTTCGCAGTCAGGTTGACTTCGCCCTCGCCACCGTAGTTCTCAAAACTGAACCCGTGCTCGCTGGGGCGGAAGCCGAGGTCAGCGACATACGCTCCTTCTTCGGTGGTTACAGGAGCCGGTTCTTCTTCGTTAGCTTCCTCTTCGCTAGCTTCCTCTTCAGTTGCTTCTTCGCTCGGTTCTTCCTCGATTACTTCCTCTTCGTCCGCATCAGAACCTTTTGTTTGCGGAGTTGGTGCTGAGGCTGCTTCTGTTGCAGGTGCTTCCTGGGTGGTTGGTTCAGCTTCGCCACCACAAGCTGCCAAGAGCAGCATGGCGCTGAAAAGGAGAACACATAGTCGGTAGACTCCGGGGTACTTGCGCATGAACCATGCTCCTTTGTACTAAGACGTTGCTTACTGGGTCTCAGGATGTTGGCTGCCCTCTGCCATATGACATATAGCATAAGCGTTTTATGTACGCAGGATGTGACAATTGTGTTTCAGCTTCACGCCATTGTGTACCACTTTATAGAACGACAAGCCAACTGAAATTTGGAAAATTGCGAGTTTTTTTCTTTGAAAAGGCGACATCGACCTTCTGTTCGAAGATCGATGTCACAACTAGGAATATGTACTATGTTGTTGCATGCACAACGGAATTGATGCGACCTCAGCTTCACCCTTGCGGGAAGAACTGCGGCTGCTTTGTTTCCTCCATAAACGAGCCTGCTATGGTATCATGCCAGTCAGCGTTTCACATTATCCACTCGCCCTATCCTACAATTTCTCCACGCTTGAGCCAACCAGCATCCTCGCACTGTATTGGGCATTGCAACGAGGAGGTAAGCTATGGCTCCATCGCAACCATGCATTCATATGCAAGAGATCCACGAAGTTACACCGAGCGCTCAGGGCTGTGAAGAATGCCTCGCAAGCGGCGGCACTTGGGTGCATTTGCGTCTCTGCCTCACATGTGGGCATGTTGGCTGCTGCGACTCCTCAACTCATAAACACGCTACTGCGCACTTCCACGACACCAACCACCCTGTCATTCAATCGTTTGAGTCGGGAGAAGATTGGAAATGGTGTTACGTCGATCAGCGTTTCTTTCGGTGACATCACTGTTGACGCGCTAGCCCTTGGATGTACGCCTTTAAGAGGCGCACGAAACTTTCGTCGCGATCCAGAGGTATGCCGAATCCTCCCGCTAACTCCAGCGTTGCGAAGCCGTGTACAATGCTGCGCAGCCCTCGGATCGCGTGAATCATATCCTCCTGGCCTAGCTCGAACGGGGCCAACACCGCGATTATCACCTGAATAATCGCATCGCCTAAACGCGCGATCTGCTCGTCGTTCGAGGCGCGTATTGTGGTGGGGTACACGCCTGGGTGCGCAAGCACAAACGCTCGGTATGCCTGTGCCAACGCGATCACCGCCTCCTCGCCCGATTTGCCGATCGCGGCTTGACGTATCTGTTCAAGCAGTTCGCGTAGTCCGTAGAGTGCAAGTTCGTAGTGCAGCCCCGCCAAGCCATCCACGTGATTGTACAGCGAGGGCAGCCGTACACCCAACTGCGCTGCCACTTGTGCTAACGTTAACTGCTCAAGGCCATTGGCATCGGCAAGCTGTGCCGCCACCGCCACCACCTGCGCACGATCAATACCTACACTACGCGCCATGGTGCTGAAGCTCCTCGATCTCTGCTGCAGCTTTTGCGATCACCTTGTCCAAATGCGCGAGTGGCTGCTCCAGCACCTCGCCATGCCCCACTGCTACGCGCGTCGGCTGGAGAGCGCGCAGGCGTCGAGCGCTTTCCAATGCGCTAGCGCGGTGCCAGGTGGCCATCGCAGGGAATGGGAAGAACGGGCGGATCGTGCCGGACACCGCCAAGCCCCCGCGCGTCTGGAAGGCATCGCCAGCGATCAACGAACCGTCGCGCTCATCGAACAGTGCGATATGACCGGGTGTGTGCCCAGGACTCGCCACCACCAACAGCGACCCAACCCGATCCCCATCGTGCAGCAGCGTGTTGGGCTGCGTGTTGATGGTCTGATAGCCGCCCCGCAACTTGTCCTGCGGCTCGTCGGCGTCGAGCGTCATATCGCCCCGCAGGAACCGCGCATCGCGGGCCGAGATCAGCACTTCGGCATCGGGCAGCAGCGCGTGCAGCGCATCCACGGCGCCGATGTGGTCGCCGTGCGCGTGGGTGAGCACGATCCGCCGGATCGGCTGGCCCAACGACTGCGCCGCCGCAACGATCGCCGGGGCGCTGCTGGCAATGGTTGTATCGATCAGGGTGAGGCCGTCGTCCTCACGCACGAAATAGCTGTTCATCGGGAAGAGCGTTGGGAAACGGGTGAGCTGTACCAAGTGCTGGCCAAACGTTCGGGTGCGCATATCTTCCTCCTCCAAGTATATCTTTGCTGTTCGCTCATAGGCATATAACTAACACTATTAGTTTATAAACTAATAGTGTTAGTTTGTCAAGCCCCAATTTCCCTCAATTGGCCATGAATTTTGCGCTCCCCAGTTTCGCCCTAAGAGCACTTCTGATACCAAATCCGCTTGGGCAGTGTCAGTAACAAACCCGTTTTAGTCTGCGGCAGCAAGGTATTTGACGTTTTTGTGGTGTCGATGCACTGCTACGCGCAGCGCATCGACACCACCTTCTCTGGAAATGCTGATATCAGTCTAACGTTGAAGAGAAAGTGCTCAGCAAGCGTGCTGATACCGTAAGTAATCATTTGGATTTGGTATGAAAAGCATCAGGAGGTTGTGTACAGTGACGCATGCCTGTAAGAATGCCAAAGAACACATACAGACCACCGAACAAAGACCATATCGAGGAACCACATGATACAGGTATAACAGAGCGGATTCTTTGGGGTCCAAGGGCGATAAGCCCCGGTCGGGGTTTCCAAAGGGGCCTGAGGCCCTTTTGGGCTTGCGCAGCAGCCGAGTCGCTCGTGCGAACGCGAATTCCCGCGTATAGCGCATCTTACGCTTTCACGAGGGAGACACATCAATATGCCTAGTTTGTTTCTCTCATTCCCAACCTGCAGTCCGTTGCTTCCACATTGGAATACTTTTCAGAAAGCTTCTAACAAGATATGTATATCTGCCACATGGCAGATGATTGAAGCCGCAACTCTCGATTAAGCTAGGCATATGCCAGTTGTTGCCTAAGGAGAAAACGTGACCTACGTATGGCACAGCTGGCAATTATTTTTTTCGAACAAAAAATCCCGCCGCGAACGGCAGGGATTTAGGCAAAAGAAAACGGCTTCACATAACTGTGAAGCCGTACCGCATCTCTCATCTAGTGATGGTCGGGGCGAGTGGATTTGAACCACCGACCTCCGCGACCCGAACGCGGCGCTCTACCAGGCTGAGCCACGCCCCGAGGTTTCTCCAGATTGTTAGCGGTTGGTGCCGAAGGTGGGAGTCGAACCCACATGAGGTCGCCCTCAACGGTTTTTGAGACCGCCGCGTCTGCCATTCCGCCACTTCGGCAACGGGCGCATTATAGCGTAAGTGTCGCTTAAAGTCAAACGGGCGTTATGATGCCCAATTCGTGCCCTTTCCCGCACCTCCATCGCGTTGCGCCTGGAATGAAAACTGCATTATGATGCGAAATGTTCATCACAAGAACGCTACGCGAGTTCGTGATACCCCCGCCGATAGTAGAGCAACGGCGCACCTTGCCCAATCTCTGTTTCGATCACTTCTCCAAGGAAAATGGTGTGATCGCCTGCCGGGTACGCGTTGTAAACGCGGCATTCGATCTGGGCGAGCACGCCATCGAGCAGCGGAAGGCCATTTTGGCTCATATGCCATGCCACACCGGTGAATTTATCGTTCTCCCGAGTAGCGAATCGCCGCGATAATTCTTCCTGATTCTGCGACAGAATATTGATGGCAAATTTGCCCGCTGTTTCGATCGCGGTGCGCGTGGTCAACGAGGAATCCACGCAGATCAAAACGAGCGGTGGCTTGAGCGAGGCCGACGCAAACGAGCTGACGGTCATGCCATACAGATAATCGTCGTGCACGGTGGTGACCACGGTCACGCCACTGGCGAAATGTCCCAAGACCTGTCGAAAACGATGTTCATCGATTGGCATACATATTACCTTTGACGATCAATGCACTTCCTACTTCTCAAGCAGATGAGCCTGGATGGTATTTGAACCGTGCATTGTTCAATTTGCATACAACGTTGATAATCGACATTATAGCATCTGTGCTATGATACGAATTGTCCATTGGTACAGGTTCTATAGCTCAAATGCCGAAATACGCTTACATCCTCGCCGCAGATCGATGATTGGAATGATACCTGAGGTGCTATGATTGATCTGCACGCACTCCTATTGCGCTGGTTCACTGCGTTAGTCGATTTCCTGCCTAATCTCTTCCTGATTGCCCTGATTCTCCTGCTTACACGTGTGATTGCTCGCCGAGTGGAAGGATTCATTGGCCGATTAACAAGCCGCACGTTTGCGCCGCGCGAGGTGAGCAATATCCTTGGGCGAAGCGCGCATATCGCTGTCTTGTTGATCGGCGCGTTATTGGTGCTCGGGCAGCTCGGCCTCACTTCGGCAGTGATGAGCTTTGTGGCGGGCCTTGGCATCGCTGGCATTATCATCGGTTTCGCGCTGCAGGATATTGTAAAGCATTTCGCGGCGGGTATCCTGTTGCTGATGCTGCGACCGTTTCGGATCGGCGATCAGGTGCGTATCGGTTCGTTTGTGGGACATGTCGAGGATGTGCAACTGCGCGCCACCATCATCAGAACGGTTGAGGGCAATGAGGTGCTGATCCCCAATGCCGATGTGTACAATAGCGCGATCGTGAACCAAACCCGTCACGCTTTGCACCGCCACGTACTCGACCTGCAATTGACGAAAGAGCAGAGTTTTGAGCAGGCTCAAGGGTTGCTTATTCAGGCTGTGAGCAGCATTCCAGGCGTGGCGCAGAACCCCGCTCCGCAGGTGCTGGCGACCGCACTGGCAACGCAGCAGATCACGGTACAACTGCACTACTGGATCGACGAGCACGCGACCGCACCAGAGACAACCACCACAGCGGTGATCGTCGCGGTGCAGCGCGTGTTAGCGGGTTTAAGCTAGTGGGTTATGTGCGTAGATAAAGCCCTCGGTGGGGAGGACTGGACTGGGGATGCAGCGTGTCTGGAAGCCCAAGCGCTGGAACAGTTCGAGCAGATCGGTGTGGGAGTAGGCGGTCACGCCATCGTGATACTCCATGCAAATGTGTCGAATGCGCCCGAACAGCGCGGGTGGCGCCTGCAACAAGATGTCGAACTCGGCGCCCTCGCAGTCGATCTTCAAGAAATCGCAGCGCGTAATCGCCAGCCGCTCGAACAGCGTGGCGAGCGATAGACCTTCCACTTCGAGCGCGTTGGCCGTAGCGTGCGTGCGCGTCACCGAGAGGCTGTTCTGCTCGGCGTGGCCCGAGAAGGTGTACAACTGCAACGGCCCGTCGCTGCCCGCTATGGCCACTTGCAGGGCTGTCACGTTCTCCACCTGGTTCAACACCATATTCTGGCGCAAGAGAAAGTACGAGTCTGGGGCTGGCTCGCAGGCATACACCTTGATGCTTGGGTCGCGCTTCGCTGCCGAAATAGCGAAGCCTCCAAGGCATGCCCCGATGTCGATCACCGTCCAGCCCGGCTCGATCGTCACACCGAGCCGCTCGTAGTCTCGGTCGATGTAGACCTCTTTGACGATCCAGGCATCCATAAAATTGCGCACCTGGAACATCGCCCCATCGCGCAGTTTCATTAAATAGGGTCTGCCAAACGGCAGACCCAATAGTTCCCAAAATAAGACCGGCCAATTCCGGACTCGACGGAGCAGCGTTACTAGGGATGCCACATAGTAGCGCAGTTTGCTTAGGCGCATCACTACTTACGAACCCTTCTCCTCACGTGCCAGATAATACGTCATACTATGCATCAGGCCGACTGGGTCGATGTTTCGTACCCACACGCCTTCGGGAACCTGAATAACAACAGGTGCATAGTTCAAGATCGCACGTACTCCGGCTGCAATCAGCATATCGGCCACTTCTTGAGCGCGACTAGCAGGCACCGCAATAATTGCCAAGTGAATATTGTGTGCTCGGCATGTCGCTTCGATCTGCTGATCGCCCATGATCGTCAGTCCGTTGATCGACGTGCCAATTTTGGCGGGATCACTATCGAAGAGGGCTACGATACGGATACCTTGGCTGCGGAATCCTTCGTAGCGGGCGATCGCCTCACCAAGATGGCCTATGCCGACCAACGCAACCGACCATTCTTTGGTTAAGCCTAAAATATCTTCGATTTGTGCTAACAGTTTCTCGACATCGTAGCCGATACCCTGTTTACCGAATTCGCCGAAATAGGAGAGATCCTTACGAATCTGAGCAGCAGTGACATTGATGCGGTCGCCGAGTTCTTGAGAAGAGACCGATGTGATGCCCTCCTGGAGAAGATAGCGAAGGCTGCGCGCATAGAGCGGCAACCGCCCAATGACAACATCAGGAGGAATTTCAACCCGATCCACATGGACCTCCAAGCCTCAATATGGCCGATGGCAACGGCCTTACATGCGCTTTACGCGTTTGCTTCGTGAAGTGTAGCACTATCTTCCTTGGATTGTCAAGATGAACGGGGCATAGGGGTGCGCGCACGAATTGGCAGAGGTAGAAAACGAATCGCCCTCCACTATGGTATGCTCGTAGTCTAAACAACCACCACAGAGCACCTGAAAGAGGGCGATAATGGATACTACCACATCAGCGACAT